>Ga0207648_10002699_pt1 | contig 18877 bp, 16 predicted proteins | sample KBSMisM32_FD_184310 | JGI IMG/M metagenome (GOLD analysis project Ga0207648, IMG submission 184310) | Miscanthus rhizosphere microbial communities from Kellogg Biological Station, Michigan, USA - KBS Miscanthus M3-2 (SPAdes) (version 2) | ecosystem: Host-associated > Plants > Roots >...
CTCGACTACGACCTCGTTCGGGCCAACCCGAAGATCTTCCAAGGCCTGTCCGACATCACGGTGTTGCACTGCGCGATCCACCGACATGCGGGCTTGGCGACGTTCTACGGGCCCGCGCTCGTGACGAGCCTGGCCGAGTATCCAAAGGTCCTCGAGCTCACCGACGATTGCCTTCGGGCGGCATGGTTCGACGACCATCCGATCCAATATCGCGAGGCCGCGGAGTGGACCGACGAGTTTCTCGACTTCGGTCAGAAGGACGATCTGAAACGGGCTCGGCGCACTCGGCCCGGAGACGGCTGGATCTGGCTGCACCCTGGGACGACCAAGGGCCCGATCTTCGGAGGTTGCCTCGAAACGCTGTGCTGGCACGTGAAGGGCTCGGCCGAATGGCCAGATCTCGACGACTGCGTCCTGCTGCTGGAGCCGTCGGAGGAGGCACCATCGCCCGCCACGGTCGCTGCGTATCTCACCGACCTGCGGCGACTCGGTGTGATGAGCCGGATCTGCGGACTCGTCTTTTCACGGCCCGTCAACTACCGACCTGATGACGTCGCCACGCTGTGGACGGTCGTGCGCGATGCGACTGCGGGATTCGGCATCCCGGTGCTGGCGAATTTCGACTGTGGGCACACGGACCCGATGTTGACGGTCGCGCTCGGCGTCGAGGTGCAACTCGACTCCGAGACCAACTCGTTCGTGACGTCGGTGCCACCGACGCGTTCATCTCAGTCGTAGCTGTCGTCGCCGTCGTCGTCGGGGAGCACGAGGTCCCATCGGTCGAGGCAGTCCTCGCAGCGGTAGGCGACGATGTCGCCCGGCAACCAGACGCCGTCCTCGCGGGGATGGGTCAACAGGTGACACCGTCCTCCGCAATCGACGCACACGATCGTCGGTTCAGGTTCCAGTGCGATCCTCGGGACGCTATACGGTGAGGCGGTGCCGGCAGGAGAAGTCATCGACGACACCGGCAGTCACTTGGCGGATCTGCTCAGCACGCTCGTCTCTTTTCCGACGGAAAGCCGCACCGACAACGTCGGCCTGATCCGCTGGGTGGCCGAACAGTTCGAGGCCACCGGCGGGCGCACGACCGTCATCGATGGCGCCGAAGGACGCGCCAATCTGCTGGCGTCGTTCGGCCCGCGGACGAGCGGAGGGCTGATGCTGTCCGGTCACACCGACGTCGTTCCTGCGGGTACGGGCTGGGCGACCGACCCCTATGTGGCGACGCCGGTCGGCGACTCGCTGTACGGGCGCGGCACAGCCGACATGAAGGGGTTCATCGCCGCGTCGATCGTCGCCACGAGGACCATCGAGCGGACGCAACTCGGCAAGCCGTTGCACATCGTGCTGTCGTTCGACGAGGAGATCGGTTGCCTAGGTGTGCGTCATGCTCTCGCCGCGATCGCCGGCAACGACGAGGTTCGCCCCGAGCTCGTGGTGATCGGGGAGCCGACGATGATGCGGCCGCGCAACACCCATCTCGGCAAGGTCGCCTATGAGGTCGTCTGCACCGCGGAAGCGGCGCACTCGAGCATGTCCCACAGCAAGCCGAGCGCGATTTCCACTGCGACCCGCCTGCTGTCCGTGATCGACGAGCTGCAGCGGAAGTACGCGCCGACGGGTGAACCCGAAGTGACGTTCAACTGCGGTTCGATCCACGGCGGGTCGGCCCTCAACGTGATCGCCGAGCGATGCACGTTCGCGTTCGAGGCTCGGCACACCGTCGATCACGATCCGGACGTCGTTCTCCGTCCCTTCCGAGACGCGCTCGATCGAGAGCGCCGCGAATTGATCGCCCACGGCGGCAACATCGAGGTGACCGAGACGATCCGATATCCGGCGCTGCGCACCGCGGCCGACGATCGGTGGTTGCGCGTGGTCGAGCGGGTCGCCGACGCCGGTCCGGCGACGTCGCTCGGATTCGGAACCGAGGGCGGCTTGTTCGCGGCGGCACTCGAGGCATCGATCGTGGTCTGCGGGCCAGGCGACATCGCCGTCGCCCATCGGCCCGATGAATACGTCACGGTCGATCAGCTGTTGCGATGCGAGCGCTTCCTGCGCACGCTCGTCGATCAGATCTGTGTCGACGCGACCGTCGAGGGCTAGACCTACGAGATGAGCGATCTCAACGTCGTCCATGCCGAGTCGTTGGTCCGGGTGCACGACGAGGGTGTCGTGCGCCGCGGGGCAACTCAGGGCGAGCTCGACATCGTCGCCGACGGCGCGGTGGCAATCCGCAACGGTGTGATCGCGGCGGTCGGAACGACCGAGGAGGTGCTCGCCGCACACGGCGACGACGACGTGCCGACCATCGACGCCGACGGACGTTGCGTGTTGCCCGGCCTCGTCGAGTGCCACAGCCATCCGCTGTTCGCCGGCGAACGTCATCACGAGTACGCCGAACGCTTGGGCGGTGCGTCGTTGGCCGAGGTTGCCGCGCGCGGTGGCGGAATCTGGTCGAGCGTCGTCGCCACTCGGTCGGCGACGGACGGCGAACTGCTGACCCGGGCGGTCCAAGCCTTTCGACGGATGATGGCCGGCGGGGTCACGACGCTCGAGGTCAAGTCGGGCTACGGGCTGACCGTCGCCGAAGAACTGCGCGGCCTCGACCTGCTCGATCAAGCACGGCAGATGACGCCGTTGCAGTTGGTGATCACGTTCCTCGGTGCGCACGTCGTTCCTCGCGATCTCGACGGGGAGTTCGACGAGCGGGCCGATCACTACACCGGCCTCATCGAGCACGACATGCTTCCGGCCATCGCGTCGCAAGGCATCGCCGAGTTCCAGGACGTCACGGTGGAGAAGGGTTACTTCACGCCGGAACAGGCCATGCGGTTGATGCACCGCAGCCGCCAGTTCCGCCTGCCCGTGCGGGTGCACGCGGACGCCTGGACGTCGTCGCAGGGATGGCGAACAGCGGCCGAGGCCGGAGCGGTGTCGGCCGAACACCTCACCTACACGCCGCCCGATGAGATCCGCGATGTCGGGCGTTGCGACACGATCGCCGTCCTGCTGCCGATCGCCGAGTTGGTGTACATGACGAGCGAACGAGCGAAGGCCCGTCTGTTCATCGACAACGAGGTACCCGTCGCCATCGCCACCGACTACTGCTCGTCGATCCACGCCACGTCGTTGCTCAACACCCTGGCAACCGCAGCGCCGTGGTTCACGCTGACACCGGGCGAGGTGATCGTCGGTGCCACGCTCAATGCCGCGTACAGCCTCGGGCGGCAGTCGAGATGCGGCTCGCTCGACGTCGGCAAGCGCGGCGACCTCATCATCGTCGACTGTCCGCATCCCGACGAGATCTGTCTGGCTGTCGGCGCGCCGCTGCTCGACCAGGTGGTCATCGGCGGCGAGGTCGTCGCATGATCAGGGTGGTGTCCGGAGAGTTCGGCGGCCGCAAGCTCGTCGTCCCGGACGGTTCGAGCACGCGGCCGACGACCGACAAGGTCCGCCAGGCCGTCTTCAACTCGCTCGACAGCGCCGGGTTGATCGACGGTGCAGCCGTTGCCGATCTGTTCGCCGGTTCCGGGGCTCTCGGGATCGAGGCGTTGTCGCGCGGCGCGGCGACGTGCGTGTTCGTCGAGCGGGATCGCGCGGCGTTGCAGGCCCTGCGCGCCAACATTGCCGCGCTGGGTCTGGCCGATCGCACCACGGTTGTCACGTCCGACGTTCCCGCGTGGGTGCCGGCACTTCGCGGTGTCGACCTGGCGCTGATCGACCCGCCGTACGAGTTCGACGGGTGGGATCAGTTGCTGACGAACCTGGAGGTCCCCTTCGTCGTCGCCGAGGCCGGCCGCGAGATCGCGCCGCCAACGGGATGGGAGGCGCTGCGTTCTCGTCGATACGGACGTACCTGGGTGACGCAACTCGAACGAGTAGCGTGAGCCGGCGCATGGCCTCGAACGCCGCTCTCACGGTGCTGTACCCGGGCAGCTTCGACCCGTTCCACCTCGGTCATCTCGATGTCGTCGAGCAGTCCGTGGAGCTGTTCGGCAAGGTCGTCGTCGCGGTGATGCACAACCCGTCCAAGCCCGGTGGGATGTTCACGCTCGACGAACGGGTCGAGATGATCCGAGAAAGCGTTGCCAATTTGGGGGCTGTCGAGGTGGTGCCGTTCGCCGGTCTCGCCGTCGACGCCGCACGCGACGCGTCGGCGGCTTTCATCGTCAAGGGGTTGCGGACCGGCGGCGATTTCGAAGTCGAGCAGCAGATGGCGCACACCAATCACGCAGTCAGCGGCGTTCGCACCGTGTATCTGCCCTGCAAACCGGCACTCGTCTCGATCAGCAGCCGTTTCATCCGGGAGATCGCCTACTTCGGTGGCGATGTGTCGGCGCTCGTTCCGGCCCCTGTGGCGGCCCAGTTGTCGCGTGTGCATCCACCTCACAAGGCGAATTGAGGCCTATCTTGGCTGCGGAAATGACGTACGACGACGAGCACGACGAGTTCGAAGACGACGAGGAATTCGACGATTCCGATGCCTTTGTGCGCAGCACCAACGGGTACGTGGGTGATGCCGAAGCATTACTGCGACGGGCCGTCGACATCATCGCCTCGGCGCCGACGATGCCGCTGTCGTCGTCGCCGCGCATCGATCGCGACGAGATCATCGAGCTGTTGGAAGAGTCATTGCACCGTCTGCCCGAGGAGATGCGGCAGGCACGGTGGATGATCAAGGAGCGCCAGGAGTTCGTCGCCAAGACGCGGCGCGAGGCTGACGAGCTGCTCGAAGCGGCACGGGTCCAGGCCGAGCGGATGGTGCAGCGCACCGAGGTGGTGCGGGCCGCCGAACAGCGCGCCCGCCAGATCAGCGAAGCGGCCGATGCCGACTCTCGGCGCCTCCGGCACGAGACCGAGGACTTCCTCGACCAGCGCCTCGGCAGCTTCGAGATCCTCCTCGACAAGCTGCAGAAAACCGTGCATGCCGGTCGATCACGGCTGTCGATCGGCGCTCACCGCGAGCAGGAGGTCGTCGAAGAAGACGATCCGACGAAGGGCTTCTTCGACCAGGATCGCTGAAGTTGCCGGCCGTTAACCTTGACGTCATGTCGAGTCCGCTGCTGATCAACGCCGCCGAACTGCTGCGACGCCCCGGCACCGAACGACGGATCGAACTCGAATCGACCGTCGGCGAGCTGGGGATCGTCGACCCGCGTTTCGACGCCGATGCGGAGGTCGACATCCGTCTGCGGCTCGAGTCGCTGACCGACGGGATCGTCGTCGACGGCGAGCTGTCGGTGCCGTGGAGCGATTCGTGCCGGCGCTGCTTGGCGCGTGCAACCGGCGACGTCGTGTGCGAGGTGCACGAGCTGTACCAGCACGTCATCACCGATCCCGATGCGTTCGAGATCGTCGGCGACCAGATCGACCTGCGGCGGATGGTCAGCGAGAACATCCTCCTGGAAGCTCCGATCGCACCGTTGTGCCGCCCGGATTGCGCCGGGCTGTGCCCGACGTGCGGCATCGACCTCAACGTCGCCACGTGCGACTGCGTGACCACCGAGATCGACCCCCGCTGGCAGGCATTGAGCCAGCTCAAGGCGAATCTGCCGGAGCAGTAGTCGCAACCGTCGCCCGTCCCGCTAACCTCTCGTAGCTCGTTTCGTCAAGGAAGACTCCCGTGGCCGTTCCCAAGAAGAAGAAGTCGAAGTCGAAGTCGCGTAGCCATCGTGCCGGCGCGTGGAAGCTGTCGGCCCCGTCGCGCAGTGTGTGCCCGCGGTGTTCCGCCGCCAAGTTGCCGCACACGGTGTGCCCGGCGTGCGGTTGGTACAAGGACCGCGTCGCTGTCGACGTCGGCTGAGCCGTAGCCCTCGTTGATGTTGCCGATCGCCGTTGACGCGATGGGCGGCGATCGGGCCCCCGACGAGATCCTCGCCGCCGCACATGCTGCGGTCGAACTCGGCATCCCAGTCGCAGTCGTCGGCCCCGCCGACCTCCAGGGTCGTGGCGATCTCGAGCTGATCCCCGCGTCCGAGGTCATCGAGATGCATGACGACGCTGCTCAGGGCGTGCGCCGCAAGAAGGATTCGACGCTCGTTCGCGCTGCCGAGGCCGTGCGCGACGGCAAGGCGTCGGCCATGGTGTCGGCCGGCAACACCGGGGCAACCATGGCCTCGGCACTGCTGCGCATGGGTCGGATCAAAGGGGTCAGCCGTCCGGCCATCGCCACGCCGATCCCGATCCCGGGTGGGTTCAGCCCCAACATCCTCCTCGACGCCGGTGCCAACGCCGAGGTCCAGCCGGAGTGGCTGGTGCAATTCGGTCAGATGGGGTCGGTCTACGCCCGCAGTCGGTTCGGCATCGAGAACCCGTCCGTCGGGCTGCTGTCGATCGGTGAGGAACCCGGCAAGGGCGACACCCTCCGCAAAGAGGCGTTCGAGCTGTTGTCGGTGGCCCCCGGCATTCGCTTCGTCGGCAACGTCGAGGGTCGCGACGTGATGAGGAAGACCGCCGACGTGATCGTCACCGACGGGTTCACGGGCAACGTCACGTTGAAGGCGCTCGAAGGTGGTCTGCGAGTGATCCTCGGCGCCCTGCTCGAGGCATTTGCCTCGGAGGAGCACTACAAGCCGCACGCCGACGCGCTGCTGCCGGCGCTGTATCCCCTCTACACCCAACTCAGCCCCGACACGTACGGCGGCGCGATGCTGCTCGGCGTCGACGGCGTGTGCATCATCAGCCACGGATCGTCGAATTCGGAAGCGATGCTCAACGCCATCAAACTGGCCCACGAGATGGTCGAGCACCGCCTGGTCGACGAGATCCGGGCCGCTGTCGCACTCCACGAGTGACCCAGGCGCTAGGCTCCCGCACTGCTCGACCTCATCAACACGGGAGTGTTTCATCAGTGCCAGCCGAAGCTGACGTCGCCAACGGCCCGCTCGACCGACAGGGAGTTTTCGAGATCGTGCGCGCCAACCTGGCCGACATTCTCGAGATCGAGCCATCGACCATCTCCGAGGGCCAATCGTTCGTCGACGACCTCGACGCCGATTCGCTGGCGCTGATCGAGTTGGTCGAAGCGCTCGAGGAGGAGCTGAGCGAGCGATCTGTCGGCTTCAGGATCGAGGACGAGGATCTCGTCGACCTGAAGACGGTCCGTGACGCGGTCGACTATGTCTACGCCCGCGTCCGGGAAGCGTGAGCACCGATCTCACCGGGGGCCTCGAGACACTCAGCCGACGCCTCGGCTACAACTTCAACGACCTTGCCCTGTTGCGGCGGGCGCTTGCCCATCGTTCGTGGTGTGCGGAGGTCGGCGGGTTGCCGTCGAACGAGCGGCTGGAGTTTCTCGGCGATGCCGTGCTCGGCTGGGTCGTCGCCGAGATCGCCTACCGGCGTCACGGCGACCTGCCGGAGGGCAAGCTCACCGATCTGCGCAAGAGCGTCGTCAACGCGATCGCGCTCGCTGAGGTCGCCGAGTCCATCGGTCTCGGTGAACACCTGTTGCTCGGCAAGGGTGAGGACGCTGCGGGCGGCCGACGGAAGTCGTCGATCCTGTCCGACGCTCTGGAGGCCGTGCTCGGTGCCGTCTACCTCGACGGAGGGGTCGACGCGGCGAAGGCCCTCATCGAGCGACTGTTCAGCGGTCGTCTCGAAACCGCAGCCGGTCAACTGGATCGGTTGGATCACAAGACCGTGCTGCAGGAGCTGACGGCGCGCCTGTACGACACGGCTCCCGTCTATCTGCTGACCGAGACCGGTCCTGACCATTCGAAGACCTTCACGGCAACGGTGCTGGTCGACGGGATCGCGCTCGGCGTCGGCGAGGGGAAGTCGAAGAAGCTGGCCGAGCAGCAGGCGGCATCCGAGGCGTTCGACGCCCTCTCCTCCGCCGCGACCTGACCGTGCCGGAGCTGCCAGAGGTCGAAACGGTCCGGCGCGGGATGGTCTCGTACGTGGTCGGCCGGCGCATCGACCGCGTCGAGGTCGGTCGTGAACGAACCGTGCGCCGCACATCCCGACAGGCGTTGATCGACGGATTGACCGGAGCGACGGTGACCTCGATCGGCCGACGCGGCAAGTACATCCTGTGCTCGCTCGACACCGGCGACACGTTGATGATCCACCTGCGCATGAGCGGCCGAGTGCTGGTCAGCAACAACGGCGACGCTCGTCCAGCGCACACCCACGTCGTGCTGCACCTGGCCGGCACGCCTCCGTCGGAACTGTGGTTCGTCGATCCACGGACGTTCGGGGAGATGGTCGTGTTCGATCCCGAGCATCTCGAGACCGAGGTGCCTGAACTGGCGCGCCTCGGGATCGATCCGATCACCGACGGACTGACCGTTGCCGAGCTGCGGGCGTTGTTGAGCGGACGGGCCCGGCAGCTGAAGCCGCTGTTGCTCGATCAGCACGTGATCGCCGGCATCGGCAACATCTACTGCGACGAGATCCTTCATCGCGCCAAGTTGCGACCCGATCGGCTGGCCCACACTCTGAAACCGGCGGACGTACGACGCTTGCACGAGGCGATCCACTCGATCCTCACAACAGCGATCGAAGCCGGTGGCAGCACCCTGTCGGACACCCAGTACGTCGACGTGATGGGCGACGGCGGCACGTTCCAACTCGACCACAAGGTCTACGACCGCGCCGGGCAACGTTGCTCGACCTGCGGCAAGGCCGACATCGTGCGCATCGTCTGCGGCGGCCGCTCGACCTGCTACTGCCCCCGCTGCCAGCACTGATCCGTCCGAAGAAGCCGCTTTTCCAACGCGTGGGAGTGAGGGGACCCCATACGGGTCGCCAGACTCCAAACACTGTGCAACCGAGCCCCGGTATCGAGTGGGCGGGCGAGGATCTCGGGGTCGGCGGATGGGCGCGACTATGGTCGCGCGCGCCGTGTTCTTGAAGTCGCTGACCCTCAAAGGTTTCAAATCGTTCGCCGATCCGACGACCCTTCAGTTGGAGCCAGGGGTCACCGTGGTCGTCGGGCCGAACGGGTCGGGCAAGTCGAACGTGGTGGACGCGATTGCGTGGGTGTTGGGTGCGCAGGCGCCCAGTGCGGTCCGTTCCCAGAAGATGGACGACGTCATCTTCGCCGGCACGGCCAAGCGTCCGGCTCTCGGGCGTGCCGAGGTGAGCCTCACGATCGACAACTCCGCCGGACTGCTTCCCATCGAGTTCAGCGAAGTCACCGTGTCGCGCATCCTGTTCCGCACCGGCGACAGCGAGTACGCGATCAACGGCGTCACCTGTCGGCTGCTCGACGTGCAGGAACTGCTCAGCGATGCCGGCGTCGGTCGTCAGCAGCATGTGATCGTCAGCCAGGGTCAGATCGACTCGGTGCTGAACGCGCGGCCCGAAGAACGCCGCTCGATCATCGAAGAAGCCGCCGGCGTCTTGAAGTTCCGTCGGCGCAAGGAACGCGCCGAGCGGCGACTCGAGGCGACCGAAGCAAGTCTGCTCCGCGTCCAGGATCTGTTGCGTGAGGTTCGCCGGCAGCTGCGCCCACTCGAACGTCAGGCCGACGCCGCACGCCGCCATGGCGATCTCGTCGCCGAGCTCAGCGCCTTGCAGATCTTCCTGCGCGGACGAGAGATCGCGACGCAACGAACGCGCCTCGCCGCCTTGGCCAACGACAAGGCCACTCTCAACGCCGCTGAGCAGGAACTGCGCTCCGAACTGGCCGCCCTCGACACCGCGGTGATGGCCGCCGAGGCGGAATTGACGGCTCGCGGCGACCTCGATCTGTCCGACGAGACCGTTCGTGTCGAGCAGCTGCGCGAACGGGCGCGAGGGATCGCCGCAGTGCTCGTCGAGCGGCGCCGGTCGATGGAGCGCGATCGCGGTCAGCTGATGGACAGCGGCGTGGTTGCCACGCTGGAAGCAGACGCCAGCAACCTGCGCGCCGAGTTGTTGCGAGTCGCTGCCGAGCTTGCCGAGATCGGCCCGGTCGCCGAGGAGCTGGTGCAGGAGGAGCTCGACTTCGGCAGCGAACGCGAACAGGCGTTGCACACGATCGACACCGCGACTACCAGCGGCTCAGCGGCCAGCGCCGCGGCCGAGGTCCGCGGCGAGTTGCGTTCCCTGCGCAGTGGCGCAGAGCGCGCCGATGCAGAGTTGCATCGTCTGCAAACGAGGTTCCAGTCGCTCGCCGATCGAATGGCGCGACTCGACGAGGACGCCGAACGGCTGCGCCTCGAATGCGCCGAAGCACAAGAAGTGGAAGCGGCGCTGGTGGCCGAAGTCGAGGCGGCCGAAACACGTCGGGCCGCCGCAGAGCGCGCCCACGAATCTGCGGCACACGCCCGCCAGACCGCGGCCGACGATGTCGCTCGCTGGGGGGCGCGCGCCGAGGCGCTGCATCTGGCTCTCGAGAGCGCCCGTGCCCGGGCCGGTGCGGTGCACCTCGCGGGTATCGACGACGTGCTCGGCACGTTGCTGGATCTCATCGAGATCGATTCTGGTTGGGAAGCCGCGGTCGAGGCTGCGCTGGGGGAGGCATTGGACGCCGTTGTCGTCGCCTCGCCGCACGCCGGCCGCCGAGCCCTCGACTCGTTGCGCGGCTCCAACGTGCACGGCGCCGTTATCGCGCTGGGCACCACGCGGGCCGTTCCCGTCACGTCGGTCGGTCAGGGCGGCGCCGTGCGGCCACACGTGCGCAGTTCGCAAGCCGGCGTGTCGGAACTGCTCGATGCCATCGTGGGCTGCGCAGTTCGCGTGGAGTTGTGGCCGGAGGCCATCGACCTCGCGATCAGCAACCCACAGGCCGTGATCGTCACCGAAGACGGTGATCGATTCGGACCGACCGGGTGGCGGGTCGGAGCCAGCAGCGGTGGCGCAACTGCGTCGGCGTTGGAAGAGGCGCAGGAGCGGTTGGACATTGCGACAGCGGAACTGGAGACGCGCACTCGCAACGACGGCATCGCCCGAAGTGAACTGCTCGCGGCCCAGCAGCGAGAGGCAGATCTCAGTCGCCAACTCGATGCCCACGACGCCGGCTTCTCGGCCAGTTCCGCCGACCTGGCGCGCACTCAGGGCGAGCGGCGTGACGCGCAGATGGAGATCGAAGCGTTGGAACGAGTCGTCGCCGACGCCGTCGAACGATTGGACCTCGAACGGGCACGCATCGCCGAGCTCGAAGCGTTGGTTCCCGCACTCGATGCCGGTGAGGCGGCCGAGGCCGAGGCCGCCAAGGCCCGCGGCGAGGCACGAGCACGGCTCGATGCCAAGGCCGCGCACCTGGCCGGCCGTCGACAGGATCTCGAAGTCCGCAACGCCGGCCTCCACGAGCGGCAACAGTTCCTCGAGCGCCGGCTGGCCGACACCGAGCGCCGGCTCGAGGCCGACGTCGCCGCGCGTGAGCACGCTGCGCAGCGCCGGTTCGAGGTCGAGCGGGCCCTCGGCGCGGTGGAGAACCTGGCTGCGTTGGTCGAGCGTCATCGAGCAGTGATCGAGTCTCGTCATGAGGAGTTGCTCGAGATCCGGCGTCGGCAGAGCGCCGAAGTGCGTGGCATCGCCCAGCGCCTCGACGATGCACGTACGCGCCGCAGCGCCGCCGAACGGGCACTCGACGAGAACCGCGAGCGATCACGTCGTGTCGAGATCGACGAAGCCGAGGTGCGGATGCGACTCGAAGGTGTTGTCGAAGCGGTGCGGCGCGACCACGACCTGGAGCCATCTGTCGCGGAGGCCGCGGAACAGCCGACCCTTCCCGAAGGCATCACCGCTGCGGCGCGTGTTCGCGACCTCGAGCGCGAGCTGCGCCTCATGGGCCCGATCAACCCGCTGGCGCTCGAGGAGTTCAACGAACTGCAGGCCCGGCACCAGTTCCTCGAAGAGCAACTCGACGACGTCCGCAACACGCGCCGCGACCTGATGCGCGTCGTCAAGGCGGTCGATCTCGAGATCCAGACGGTGTTTGCAGCCGCGTTCGCCGATGTGAGTTCGCACTTCAGCCAGCTGTTCGCGATGTTGTTCCCCGGCGGCGTGGGCAATCTCGTGCTCACCGCTCCCGACGACCTCCTCAACACCGGCATCGAGGTCGAGGCCAAGCCGAGCGGCAAGAACGTGAAGAAGCTGTCGTTGCTGTCGGGTGGCGAACGGTCGCTCACCGCGCTGGCCTATCTCTTCGCCGTCTTCCGCAGCCGGCCCTCGCCGTTCTACGTGATGGACGAAGTCGAGGCCGCGCTCGACGACGTCAACCTGCACCGATTCCTCGGCTTGATCCACGAGTTCCGGCAAGAGGCGCAGCTGCTCGTCGTCAGTCACCAGAAGCGAACGATGGAGGCGGGCGACAGCCTGCTCGGTGTGACGATGCAGCCCGGCGGGTCGTCGAAGGTCGTCACCGAGAAGGTGTCGGCGACCACCTGAAATTGTCGAGGCTCAATCGGCGAGCGACTAACGTTGCCGGATTGATCGCGACGGATACCGGGGAAGAAGCAGCGCATCGTGAGTGAAACCGTGGCAATCGGAGCGCGAGACGACGAATCGCGCCGTGCCACCCCCGCAATCCAATTGGTCCGGTTGCGCAAGAGCTTCGGCGAGGTCGTGGCCGTCGACGACATCGACCTGGAGATCCACGAGGGCGAGTTCTTCTCGCTGCTCGGGCCCTCGGGCAGCGGCAAGACCACCGTTCTGCGGATGATCGCCGGCTTCGAACCCCCGACGGGCGGCGCGGTGTTGCTGCAGGGCACCGATGTCAGCCAACTCGCGCCGTACGACCGCGACGTCAACACCGTCTTCCAGGACTACGCGTTGTTCCCGCACATGAGCGTGCTGGAGAACATCGAGTACGGGCTGAAGGTCAAGAAGGTCGGCAAGGCCGAACGTCGCCAACGCGCCGCGCAGATCCTCGAATCCGTGCGGCTCGCCGAGTATGGCGAACGTCGCCCGAACCAGCTGAGTGGCGGGCAACGTCAGCGCATCGCGCTGGCGCGCGCCTTGGTGAACCATCCGAAGGTGCTCCTGCTCGACGAACCGCTGGGCGCACTCGACCTGAAGCTGCGCGAGGAGATGCAGGTCGAGCTGAAGAACATCCAACGCGATGTCGGCATCACCTTTGTGTTCGTCACCCACGACCAAGGCGAGGCATTGTCGATGAGCAACCGCATCGCGGTGTTCAACAACGGTCGCATCGAGCAGGTGGGCACGCCACGCGAGATCTACGACCATCCGGCAACCGCGTTCGTCGCCGGCTTCGTGGGCATCTCCAATGTCCTGACGGCGCGACGATCGCGAGAGTTGCTGGGTGTCGAAGAGCCTCATTCCGTGCGGCCCGAGCGGCTGCGGATCGTGCACCACGAGATCGCCGACGGTGAGGTTTCCGTCGTCGGTGTGGTCAGCGACGTGCAATACCTAGGTGCCGATTGTCGGGTGCGTGCGCAACTCGACGATGGCACTTTCATGGTCGCCAGCGTGCCGAGCGACGGGCTCGCTGGAGTTGCCATCGGCGGTCCGATCCGCCTGGCCTGGCCGCGATTCGCGGCCTTTCCCGTCGCAAACACAGATATCTCCAAAGGGGGAGACCAATGAAGACAGCCCGATTCTGCGGGGCCATGGTGGCAATCACGTTGCTGGCCGCGGCCTGCGGGGACGACAGCCCATCGGCCAATCCGAACGAAGCACCGAGGGTGATCGGCGAAGGGGAGAAGGCGCTGAACCTGATCGTGTGGGCGGGTTACGCCGAGGACGGCAGCACCAGTCCCGATTACGACTGGGTGCACCCGTTCCAGGACAAGACGGGTTGCATCGTCAAGTCGAAGATCGCCGCGACGTCCGACGAGATGTTCCAACTGATGAGCACCGGCCAGTACGACGGTGTGTCGGCGTCGGGTGACTCCAGTGTGCGCCTCATCGACGCCGGGCTCGTCTCGCCGGTCAACACGTCGCTCATTCAGAACTATGCCGACCTCTCCTCGTTCCTCAAGAACCAGCCGTACAACACCAGCGGTGGAAAGAACTACGGCATTCCTCACGGCTGGGGCGCCAACTACTTGATGTGGAACAGCGATGTCGTCACGACCGCGCCCGATTCGTGGAACGTGGTCTTCGACAAGGCATCGCCGTACAAGGGCAAGGTCACCGCGTACGACGCGCCGATCTACATCGCCGACGCGGCGCTGTACCTGAAGACCGCGCAACCGGATCTGGGTATCAAGGATCCGTACTCGCTGACTCAGAAGCAGTTCGACGCGTCGGTCGCGCTGTTGAAGGATCAGCACTCCATCATCGGCGAATACTGGAACGACTACAGCAAGGCAGCCAGCGCGTTCGAACAGGGGTCCACGGTGCTCGGCACGACATGGCAGGTCATCAAGAACACTGCCGAGCTCGCCGGGTCGAAGAACCTGCAAGCGGTGCTTCCCAAAGAGGGAGCGACCGGCTGGAGCGACACGTGGATGGTCTCGTCGAAGGCCGCCCACCCGAACTGCATGTACATGTGGATGGACTACATCACGAGTCCCGACGTGCAGGCGCAGGTCGCGTACTACTTCGGAGAGGCCCCGGCCAACCCGAAGGCGTGTGCCGACATCGCCACGCGCTACCAGGACACGACGCACTGTGACGTCTTCAAGGCGACCGACGAAGCCTTCGCCAAGTCGATCTCGTTCTGGGCGACACCGCGCAAGAAGTGCCTCGACGGCAGCGGCAACGACTGCGTCCCGTTCGTCGACTGGATCAAGGCCTGGACCGAGATCAAGGGTTGATAGCAACGACTGCCGGCCAGTCGGCCTCGCGATGGTTTCACCGCCATCCGCGAGTCCGACTGGTCTCGTTGATCGGGGGGCCCGCGGCGTGGATGTTGATCTTCTACGTCGGCTCGCTGGCGTCGTTGTTCCTCACGTCGCTATATCGCCTCAACGAGGACGGCAGCGGCATCGAGAAGGTCATCGGGCTGCAGAACTACAAGGAGCTGGCCCACAACTCGGTCTACTTGGACATCACACTGCGAACGCTGAAGATCGCCGTGCTGGTCACCTTGCTCGACATCGTGCTGGCGTTGCCGATCGCGTTCTTCATGGCCAAGGTCGTCAGCCCGCGGTTCCGCCGACTGCTCGTCGCCGCGGTGCTGGTGCCGTTGTGGGCCTCGTACTTGGTCAAGGCGTTCTCGTGGCGGGCGATCATCGGTTCACCGGGTGGTGTGCTCGACAAGACGTTCGGCATGAGCCCGAACTACGGCGAGATCGGACTGGTGATCGTCCTGGCGTACCTATGGCTGCCGTACATGGTCGTGCCGATCTACGCCGGCCTCGAGCGTCTGCCGGATTCGTTGCTCGACGCGTCGAGCGATCTCGGCGCCCACTTCGGATTCACGTTCCGAAAGGTCGTCCTCCCGTTGTTGATGCCGGCGATCGTCGCCGGGTCTGTGTTCACGTTTTCGCTGTCGTTGGGTGACTACATCGCGGTCGATCTTGTCGGCGGCAACACACAGGTCATCGGCTCGGTCGTGTTCGACACCTTCTCGGCCGACCTTCCGTTCGCCGCGGCGTTCGCTGTCGTGCCGGTGATCATCATGGTGGCGTACATCCTCGGAATCCGTCGCACGGGTGCACTGGAGAACCTCTGATGCACTTCACGAGAACGGTGCGAGTGCTCTTCGGAACGCTGACGTGGTTGGTGCTCGCGTTCCTCTACGTTCCGCTCATCATCGTCGCGGTGCTGTCGTTCAACAGCGTTGCCTCGCTCGCTTGGCCACCGAAGGGGTTCACGCTCCATTGGTGGCGTCTGGCCGCGCACAGTTCGGGTGCGCGTGATGCGCTGATGGTCAGTCTGAAGACCGCGGTCGGGGCGACGGCGATCGCCCTCGTGCTCGGCTTGCTCGCCGCCCTCGCCATCCACCGATTCAGGTTCTTCGGCCGTGAATCGTTGAACCTCATGATCGTGCTGCCGATCGCGCTGCCCGGCATCGTCACCGGCATCGCGCTCAACGCCGCGTTCCGACAAGTTGGGTTCGCGTTCGGCTATCTGACGTTGATCATCGCCCACGCGACCTTCTGCATCGTCGTGCTCTACAACAACATGCTGGCTCGCTTCCGCCGGTTGTCGCCGAACCTCGAGGAGGCATCCGCAGATCTGGGCGCGCACACGTTCCAGACGTTCCGGTACGTCACCTTCCCGTTGCTTCGAACTGCACTGCTCGCGGGAGGTCTGCTCGCCTTCGGCCTCAGCTTCGACGAGATCGTCGTGACGACGTTCGCCGCCGGCGCCGGACTGGAGACGCTGCCGATCTGGATCTTCCGCAACCTCAGCCGCGGTGACCAGCAACCGATCGTCACGGTGGTTGCCACTGTGGTGATGGTGATGTCGATCATCCCGGTCTGGATCGCCCAGCGGCTGACCAGTGACGACGGCCCGCTGACGGGCGGTACCCGCTGAGCCCACCCGGGTAGCGTGGTCGGCGTCATGCCGTGGATCTATCTCGTTCTCGTCGTTCTCGTTCTCGTTGTCGGCATCGGTGTCGTGCTGGTCAACCGGCGCAGCGCCGGTCGGGGACCTGCTGAGGTTCCGAGCCCGCATCCAACACCCGAGCCTCCGCCGCCGAGAAGCGAGGCGGCGACGCCCGAAGTTGTCGAAGCGCCCGTCGCCGTCATCGAGGTGGAGCGGCCCACCTTCCGAAGCCGCATGTCGAAGGCGCGCAACGCCTTGGCCGGAACCCTGCTCGGGATCCGCAGTCGTGGTGGAATCACCGACGAGACGTGGGACGACTTGGAAGAGGCGCTCTTGCGCGCCGACGTCGGAGTTCGCGTCACCGACGATCTCCTCAGCGGCTTGCGGACGAAGGTGAAGGCCAAGGAGATCACCGAACCGGACCAATTGCTCGAGGCGCTGCAGGCCGAGATGGTCGAACGGCTGGAGACCGCTGATCGCTCGCTGCACTTCGACGACGTCCCCGGCGGGCCGAACGTGTGGCTGTTCGTAGGCGTCAACGGAGTCGGTAAGACGACGACCATCGGCAAGGTCGGCGCACAACAGGCCGCGCTCGGTCGAACGGTGCTGATGGCGGCCGGCGATACGTTCCGCGCCGCGGCGGTCGAACAGTTGGGCACGTGGGCTGAACGCAGCGGCGCCGAGATCGTGCGCGGCAACGAGGGCGGAGATCCCAGCGCGGTCATCTTCGACGCGATCGAACGGGCGACGGCGCGACACATCGACCTCGTCCTCGGTGACACGGCCGGGCGCCTGCACACCAAGACCAATCTGATGGAGGAACTGCGCAAGGTGCGCCGGGTCGCCGCGAAGGGCGCCGGGCGGGTCACCGAGGTGCTGCTCGTCGTCGATGCGACGACAGGTCAGAACGGTCTGGCTCAGGCCCGTGAGTTCGGTGACGCGACGGAAGTCACCGGCGTCGTGCTGACCAAACTCGACGGCTCGGCCAAGGGTGGAATCGTGTTCGCGATCGAAACCGAGTTGGGTCTTCCCGTGAAGCTCGTCGGCCTCGGCGAATCGATCGGCGATCTGGTGGAGTTCGATCCCGACGAATTCATCGAGGCGTTGGTCGGACAAGATTGATGTTTCCGGGAACCAACTGCCGGGTTGTGTACGTCCAACAGACATGATCCGCTCACGCCGCCTTGCACTCGCTGCCGCCGTCGTCGCCCTCGGGCTGACGGCGTGCGGCGACCCGAACACGACGACACCACTCGCCGACCGGCCTCCGGTGATCCATCTGGCCGGCAACTCCGGCGGCCGGAGCAGTGGTGGCGGCTTCGAAGCCGCCCCGGCGGCGGCTACTGCAGACGCCTCTGTCGACTCGAAGATCGCGTTCGTCGGGCCCACCGACTTCGTGTACGACGGCGAGTTTCCCGATCTCGGGTCCTCTGCAGGGTCTTGGTTCTTCGACCCCAGCCAACAGCCCGACACCGCCCGCATCGCCGCACTCGCGGCGTCGCTCGGTGCGCAGGGCGACGTGCGGGTCGTCCCCGCCGAGCAAGGCGGTGGATGGGCCGTCGGTCCCGAGGACTACAGCGCGCCGGTGTTGAGCGTTACCAGTGATGCGATGCACAGCTGGTACCTCAGCAGCGGGCCGACCACGAGCGTCGGTTTCGCGTGCGGTTCCGGCGAGGCGACGGTCAGCGGCGTAGCGCCGGACGTTGCGCCGTCCGACAACGAGCAGGCAACGCCGGGTTCCGATCCCGCAGTTGGCGCGGTCGCTCCCGACGTTCCGATTTCGGAGCCGGTGACGCTTCCCGAGTGCCCCACGCCAACGCCTCCCGTCGGCGTACCCACGAAGGACGAAGCCGTCGCCAAGGCCAAGCAGTTGTTCACCGACTGGGGCTACGACGTCAACGCCTATCAGTTCGACGACGTGTACGCCGACGACTTCGGCGCCAGCGTGAACGCCTACCTCACCCTCGACGGAATGCGCGCCCCGCTCATCCTGTCGGTCGGGTTCGGTGAGAACGCCTCGATCACCTTCGCGTCCGGCTACCTCGGCGAGCCGCAGCGCGGTTCCGACTATCCGACTGTGGGTCCGGCCGCCGGCCTGGAGCGCCTGAAGAAGCAGCAGAGCGACGTCATCGGTCTCGGCAACACCCGGGCGCTGAGCTCGACCGGCGTCGGCATCGCCGAGCCGGCGATCGCCGTTCCTCCGTGTGCTCCGGAGGCGGCCGCCGCAGATGCGTGCGCTGCCCCCGAGAACTCCCAACCGGTCACCGTGCACCTGAACTCGGTCAAGGGTGATCTCACGATGATCTGGGATGCCACCAACACGATCTGGCTCCTCCCGGCGTACACCTTTGGCACCGCTGACGGTGGCCAGTACACGGTGATCGCCGTCGACGACGCCTACATCCAACAGCCCGACCCGGCGCCGGTCACGACCGACCCCGTCACCGACACCGGAATCGCGCCCACCCCCGAGCCGGCGATCGAGCCTCCGGTCGCCGTCAGCGGCACCGCCGCCGCGGTCGAACCGACCCCC
>Ga0207648_10002702_pt1 | contig 18874 bp, 14 predicted proteins | sample KBSMisM32_FD_184310 | JGI IMG/M metagenome (GOLD analysis project Ga0207648, IMG submission 184310) | Miscanthus rhizosphere microbial communities from Kellogg Biological Station, Michigan, USA - KBS Miscanthus M3-2 (SPAdes) (version 2) | ecosystem: Host-associated > Plants > Roots >...
AAGGAAAAAATAAAAGAAATGCACCGCCATTTAAACGGCAGGTACCTTTTTATAATGGATGATAAACCCGGCACACGTCTTACCTCTGGTCGTACATATCATGAAGAAATAAAGTCGGAATTCGGATTGTAAAAGTGAATGATGAATCCTGAATAGCGAATGAGAAACCGGGTTCAAATCCAGTGTTCATTAATTTTCTCCTCCCCCAGATAAGAATCCAAATTTTACTGTTGGACATTGTGAACTGCCTTTTGGTCAAACAAATTAGTATTCGCTGGCTCGTCCCGGTAGTTTTGTTTTAAAATAATTTGTATGTCAATGAAAATGATTTGCGAGGAAAATAAGCAATCGCCATTCTCACATAATACACAAACAAAACTGCCAAATCAGGCGTATTCGCCGTTACCTAATGGAGCAACGCCAATCATCCGGATTTTTTTCCGCCTATCCTTTACGAACTCCGGAATGTAACCAGGTTTCAACGCCTGCGTCAAACTGTTAACTTCTAGCCGGCGGCCGATCATCACTAAAAACGGCCGCTCAATTTAAAACAATGATCTATGCAATGCAAAGTACCTAACTTTGGATTGTAATCATCAAAAACAAGTACTAAATCTATAAATCGAATTGAAAATGAGAAAATTATTTATTCTGCTGCTGGCCGCTTTTACTGCTTTCTCTTATCAAACCCACGCACAGTCTAAAATTGGGAAAATCACCGGTACCGTAATTGACGGAAGTCAAAAGACTATTGAGTCAGCAACAATCACGCTGATACGGGTAAAAGATTCAAGTGTCGCCAAAATCAGCATGGCGGACAAGACCGGGAAATTTGAATTCGAAAACATACCGGAAGGAAAGTATATGGTATCCATTTCTGCAGTGGGCCATCAACGCGGTTATTCAGAACCGGTAGAGATTTCTGTGTCATCGCCTGATGTAAAATTGAAGACGATTGAACTGGTACCGACAGCGAAGTCAATAGATGGTGTGACCGTAACTTCCAAAAGACCATTGATCGAGCAGAAAGCGGGTAAGACCGTTGTGAATGTGGAAGCATCTCAAACCAATACCGGTTTAAATGTATTGGAATTGCTGGAAAAATCGCCCGGTGTTTCAGTCGATAACGATGGCAACATTAGTCTTAAAGGGAAAACCGGCGTTATGATACTTATTGATGGCAAGCCTACCTATTTAAGTGGACAGGATCTGGCCAACCTATTAAAAAATATGCAGAGCACCAATCTCGACCAGATTGAAATTATGACAAACCCACCTGCAAAATATGATGCAGCTGGCAACTCGGGTATCATCAATATTAAGACAAAGAAAGGTGTTGTAAAAGGAATGAATGGTTCAGTGAATCTCAACTATACGCAGGGGTTATATGCACGGTTTAACGGAAGCGCGAACTTTAATTATCGCAATAATAAACTGAATGTGTTTGGAGGGTATAATGGAGGCCACTATCAAGGATATAATAATCTCGTAATTGACCGTAAGATGTATGAAGGAACAGACAGGATCAACCCGGCACGTACGATAGACCAGGTATCCCGTCCGGCCTGGCAGGGAGACTATCATAACGGCAAAATCGGAATGGATTATAATTTTTCCAAGAGAGACGTTGCAGGATTCGTGGTGAACGGAAACTTCAATACAAATGATGAGAGTCCCGCGAGCAATACCAATGTTAGAAATGCGGATGGTAGTTTGAACTACAAACTCATATCCCATTCAGCCAATACAAGGAGATTTTCAAATATGTCCACCAACTTCAACTATAAACATACATTCGATTCAACCGGGCGTGAAATAACAGCGGATCTTGATTATGTATATTACGATAATAAAGGAAACACGCAGCTCACGACGGAAAGTTATGATGCTACAAATGTAAAGCAGGGAAGTGATGTTATATTGAGCGGTATCCTTCCTTCAAACATAAATATTTATAGTGGTAAAATAGATTATGTACATCCACTGAAAAAAGGGTACAAATTAGAAGCCGGTGTAAAGTCCAGCCTGGTTAAAACAGATAATCAGGTAAACTATCTCCGAAACGATGGTACAGGCTGGGAAGAAGACAGCAGAAGTAATCATTTTCTTTATAATGAAAATATAAATGCAGCATATACCACACTTTCCAAAACCATAAAGAAATGGGATCTGGTAGCCGGCCTGCGTCTTGAAAATACGGTAGCTAAAGGCAACCAGCTCAGCAACGATTCCAGTTTTAAAAGAAATTATACAAACCTGTTTCCGAATGTGGGTATAGGTTATAATTTGAGTGAAAAGAACCAGTTTAATTTTAGTTATAGCCGCAGAATAACAAGGCCGGATTACGACGCCCTGAATCCGTTTACATTTTTTCTTGACTCTCTTACTTACGGACAAGGTAACCCTTACCTGCAACCGCAGTTTTCCAACAACCTTGAATTAAGTCATACTTTTAAACATTTTTTGACCACTACTATTAATTATACGCAAACGAATGATATTATTACTCAATTGCTGAAACAAAATACAGAAAAGAATATCACGTACCAGACACAGGATAATTTCAACTCTATGAAGCAATGGGGAATTGCTGTGATGGTAAACACGCCGATAAAAAAATGGTGGAACGTAAATCTGTACACCAATTTGTACAACAACCATTACAATGGCCGTTATAACAATGACCCGGTGAATATTCAGTTTACCAGTTTCCAGGGAAACATAAATAACAGTTTTACGCTGGGCAAAGGTTGGAGCGCGGAGGTAAGTGGATGGTTTCGCAGCAAAGCAGCAGACGGATTATTAATTGCCAACCCGATGGGTGCATTGAATAGCGGTATATCAAAACAGGTATTGAAGAAAAAAGGTACAATCAAAATAGGCGTAAGGGATATACTGTATACACAGAAATTCAGCGGGTATGTAAAATATAGTGACGTGGATGTTAAAGTAGCCAGCCAACGAGACAGCCGCCAGGTCAATGTCAGTTTTGTATATCGTTTTGGTAAAACAAACATAGCACCGGAACGCAGAAGAAACGGCGGTGCCGGAGATGAGCAAAGTCGTGTAAAATCAGGAGGAAACTAAAATAAAACCTTACCATTAGATCTGAAGTATAGCCATTAAAACCTTAGACCGGGAGTATTTTTCAAGCAGTCAGTTATATTTTTCCCGGTAGAGGAGCTGCCAAACCTGGCAGCTTCTCTTTTTGCAATAAGATGTAGCCGTTCTAAATCAGGTGCTTTGGAAAATCTTTCACATTAACACAGCAAATCTGTTCCATTATTTGCTGCAATTGTGTTTTCAGACTGCTGATGATATGATCGCCACCTTCATTTCCTAAGGCTGCGACGCTGTACATGAAAGAGCGCCCTAAGAAAGTAAATTCTGCACCGCTGGCCAGCGTACGGGCAATATCCGGTCCGCTTCGAATACCGCTGTCCATCATAATTTTTATTTTACCTGTATAATTTTTGACGATCGGTTTTAATGATTCAATAGCAGACTGACCGGCATCCAATTGGCGACCGCCATGATTTGAAACGATAATGCCGTCCATTCCCAACCGGATCGCCGCATCTGTGTCTTCTTCGGTTGCAACACCTTTAAGAACGATCTTTCCTTTCCACTTGTCACGGATCGGTTTGATCTTCTCCGCATTCAATCGGCCGGAAAAAGTTTTATTCATAAACTGGCCAAGTTGCTTCATGTTTAAGCCCTTTGGCATATATGGTTTTAACGTAGCAAAATTGGGTGAGCCATGTATTAATGTTTTTATCGCCCACTCCGGTCTCGATATGATTTGTAAAATATTGCTCATCGTCATGCGTGGCGGCATGGCCAAACCGTTGCGTATATCCCTTGGACGATAGCCAAACGATGGTACATCGCTTAGTAATACCAACACCGAATAGCCGGCCGCATCAAGCCTTTTCAATATATCATCTCTTAAACGGTCTTCGGCGGGGTGATACAACTGGTACCAGGCTTTGCCGCCCGTTAGCTCGCTGATACGTTCAATACCGGAAGTGGTTACCGTACTTAAGATAAAAGGAATGTTATGTTCAGTTGCGGCTTTCGCCAGTATCTCCGGCGAGTTTGGCCATATCAGGCCCTGCAAACCTACCGGCGCCATACCAAACGGTGCTGCGTATACATGTCCGAATAATTCTGTTTTCAAATCAGAAGCTGAAAAATTATTCAGGTAATAAGGAGCTAATTCTACTTTTCTTAATTCAGCTGTATTCTTATGCAGGTTCACATCCTCGTTGCAACCTCCATCCAGGTATTCAAAGGCAAACCGCGGTATTTTTCGTTTGGCTTTATTCCGCAAATCATCAATGGATGGATATTTCGCATTGTAATCCCACTTCATAACACTTTATTGGTATAGGCTTTTAATTATTGTTGCTGTATCGTGAACGGATGCGCGGCCAAGATAATGCAATTGATGTAATGCGTCCGTACTGGTCTTTGATGTGGATGATTGCGATCGGGAAAATATTCATGGGAAAGCAGGAATTTTAAATAAAAGGAAATTAACCAGGTAAGTAAAAAATTTCGTTGCCGGGTTGTTTTGTCTATTCTTACTTTTGAGGTCTTAAATTATTTATTATGCCTTCTTTTGATTTAGTCAGCAAAGTAGACGCACAGGCACTCGACAACGCCGTTAACGTGACCTCAAAAGAAATCACCAACCGGTTTGATTTTAAAGGATCACACGTGGTCATTGACCTTAATAAAAAAGATTTCAAGATCAATATTGAAACGGATGATGAAATGAAAATGCGGCAATTGACAGATGTGTTGATCAGCAGGGCGCACAAGCAGGGTATCGCACCGGAAGCATTTGATTTGTCTAAAGAGGCGCATCAAAGCGGTAAGATTGTGAAAAAGGAAGTAACGGTAAGGAATGGATTGAGACAGGAAGACGCCAAGAAAATTGTAAAGCATATCAAAGATTCGGGATTGAAAGTACAGGCCGCAATCATGGATGATTTGGTGAGAGTGACAGGAAAAAAGATTGATGATTTGCAGGACGTAATTAAAGCGTCGAAAGGATGGGAGGTAGGTGTGCCGTTGCAGTATGAAAATATGAGAAGCTGAGCTATAAGGAGTCAGTTGTGAATAGTCTACAATCACCTTCGTTAATTCTGAGGCGCATTTTTACCTGCACTTCTTTATGAGTAGACCAGGATATTGACAACCAACCAACCACTATAGAGTCATAACCATGTGCATAACTATGTGCCTAACCGGTGCATAATAGGAACGCTAAAAATTTGGAAAGGGATAGTTCGTAACATTATCTTCAATGTACAATCGTTGCAGGATCTGGAAACAGAAATATGCAACAGGAAATGCGAAACCGGGTAACACTGGTAAAAGCAATTCCAGGAAAGCATCGGGTTACTGAGTATAAATGCGAAAGCAGGTATACGAAAGAAAAACTTGGTGCTTTTCTCTTTTATCTACTTATCCCCATTAAGAGAAAATTTTATTTGGACGCATACCTTTCACAAATTACCTTTGCAAATCTTTTAAAATCAGTTTAATAAAGCAAAATCGCGGGTTATTTTCCCAAGAGATTTTGTAAATCAAAGAGTTATGAAAAAAGGTATTCATCCGGGAAGTTACCGTTTGGTTGTTTTTAAAGACATGAGCAATGGGTATTCGTTCATCAGCCGCTCAACCGCTCCCTCCAAAGAGACTGTGAAATGGGAAGACGGCAAGGATTATCCGTTGGTCAAATTAGAAATTTCAAATACTTCTCATCCCTTCTTTACCGGGAAAAATATGCTTGTGGATACAGCAGGCCGTATTGATAAATTCCGGAAGAAATATGAGAAGAAAAAATAATTACTTAGCTTAGTAGCAGAATAATTTTTTGTTTTTCATGGCTATACTTTAGACCTCCTGATTCTTCGGGAGGTTTTTTCTTTTATTTATCTCGCGTCACAATCTTTCCAATTAGAATATGCGATGTCGAAATTTGCACTATCCAATCAATATTTTTTTTCGTGATGATTTAATAAATTTAATAACCTCATCGCAGGTAAATTTTACTCCACCGTAATTTTCGGTTGTCCATTACTGCAAAAATGATGTTAACTTAGTAGTACACTAAATGCTTGCGTTATGAAAGAACAACTCATTTCACGCATTGCAGTAATAATACTTGCAATCGTCCTGATTGTATTTGGAATTTATCATTTTATGCAGCCCAGAGTCATGATCACATTTGTTCCTAACTTTTTGCCTGGTGGGCTTACGTGGGTGTATGTAGTAGGTATTGCTTTTATCCTGGCAGGCATTGCTTTCATTTTACACAGATGGGTAAAGCTGGCGGGCTACATGCTCGCATTGTTGCTGATTTGTTTTGTGTTGCTTATCCATTTGCCAAACTATCTTCATTCGGGCGATATCAATGAACAGCGCCTTTCATTCATGAACCTGTTGAAAGATTCGGCTATTGCTGCTTTTGCTATGTATGTAGCCAGTAATGCGCAAAAGATCTGATTGGTTATTCAATATCTGTCCTATCGCTGCATGACTGTTGCAGTCATGTAAAATTTTATATGTGCTAAGAAAAAAATTTCCGCATCGACGGCTGTTTTACTCGTATTTAACCTGAAAAGGGCGTGGCATAGTTTTTTTAACAGTATTCGTGATATTTTATTTGTCAACTTAAATCTGCTCATATGTTACGCTGGACAATAATTTTTCTTGTGGTAGCTATTATAGCTGCGATTTTTGGATTTGGCGGTATAGCGGCAGGCGCCGCAGGTATAGCTAAAGTCCTGTTTTTTATCTTTATTGTTCTGTTTATTCTTTCATTGATAAGAGGCAGATCAGTAGAGTAGAAAAAAAATTCGATATTATTTCATGACGCTCCTTAAGGGGCGTCATTTTTTTATTTATAAAATCAATAACTTGACGGGCAAAATAAAAACAATGAAAATTAAATTGTTTCTCCTGTTTGCCATTCTTTCCATCTCAGCGTTGGCACAAAAAGAAAAAGCTTTATTTAATGGAAAAAATCTTGATGGATGGACAATTCATGGTACAGAAAAATGGTACGTTGATAATGGAGAGTTGATCTGTGAAAGCGGACCTGATAAGCAATATGGTTATCTTTCGACAAATAAGAGTTATAAAAATTTTATTCTGACGGTACATTTTAAACAGGATGCAAATGGCAACAGCGGAGTCTTTTTTCGTTCATCAATTGATGGAGTGAAAATAAGTGGATGGCAGGTGGAAGTAGCTCCGCAAAATCAGCATACCGGCGGAGTTTATGAATCGTACGGACGCGGATGGTTGATTCAACCGGATTCTGCGCATGAAAAATATCTGAAAATGGGAGAGTGGAATACAATGAAAATAAAAGTGGAGAATGATCACGTCACAACCTGGCTCAATGGTCAGCAGATGATCGATTTGAAAGATGATACGATTGGTAAAGGTGAAGGCTTTATCGCCTTACAGATACACGATGGCGGCGGTATAAAAGTAAGATGGAAAGATTTGACGATACAGGAATTGCCATGAGTGAAAGATAAATTCTAGAGCAAACAAGACGATACCCGGACTACAACGCAACATATTTTATTGAATTGTTTTCATTTATTATCCTTTTCATTCACGCAAAATTTCAGGGGCGTCGAATTATACTAATTTGCACGCCCGTATAAACCAATTGATACATTAAATTGTTATCACAGTATGTTTAAAGACGCTACTATAAACGAAATTGATGTGATCATGCAGCAGGCATGGAAGGCTTTTCATGAATATCGCACGTATTCATTAAAGCAAAGAGCGGATTTTATGCGCGCTATCGCATATGAACTGGAAGAAGCCGGCGATACGCTTGTTCAAACAGCCATGAGTGAAACAAATTTGCCGGCTGCAAGATTGAATGGGGAACGTGCAAGAACGATTTATCAATTGACAAGTTATGCTGCTGCCTGTGAAAGTGGTGAATGGCTGGAAGCAAGAATTGACACGGCTAACCCGGATAAAACCCCGCCCAAACCTGATATCCGAAAAATGTTGATACCGCTGGGTCCGGTGGTTGTTTTTGGAGCTAGTAACTTTCCATTTGCTTATTCGACAGCCGGCGGAGATACGGCCTGTGCATTGGCCGCCGGATGCCCGGTTATTGTAAAAGCACACCCTGCTCATGCAAAGACCAGCCAGCTTGTAGCAGACGCTATTTTACATGCTGCTGATAAATTGAAAATGCCGAAAGGAATATTTGCACATGTGCACGGTGCAGGTTTTGAAGTTGGAAAAGCATTGGTAACCCATACAAATACAAAGGCCGTTGGATTTACCGGTTCTTATTTGGGAGGAAAACAATTATTCGATTGGGCCAATCAACGCAAAGAACCTATACCCGTTTTTTCTGAAATGGGAAGTATTAATCCCGTTTTTTTATTACCGGAGAAGTTAAAGCAATCCGCACCGGATGTAGCAAAAATGTACGCTGGTTCAATTACATTAGGCGTTGGACAATTTTGTACAAACCCCGGGCTGATAGTAGGAATTGATGGGGATGATTTGAATGTGTTTGTAAAAACGTTGGGGGAGGAAATAAAAAAAGTGTCTCCGGGCACGATGCTTCATCCGGGTATTGCAAAAGCTTATACTGAAAAAAGAAAATCAGCTTTGTCGCAGGGCGATGTTGAAACCGTTGCGGTATCGGATACTACCGCGGCTGAAAACCAGGGAGCACCTACTGTTGCATCTGCAAGCGGGAAAGCATTTTTAAATAATCCTGTATTACACCAGGAAGTTTTTGGTCCTTATTCATTAGTGATCCGCTGCGCTGATAGAAATGAAATGACAGAAGTTGCGAAACATCTCGAAGGTCAGCTTACCTCTACCTTGATGGCAACGGAAAACGATATGACCGGTAATACGGAATTAGTAGAAGCAGTAAAAAATATTTGCGGCCGGTTTATTTTAAACGGAGTTCCTACCGGTGTGGAAGTCTGTTTGAGCATGCATCATGGCGGACCTTTTCCTGCAACAACCGATTCACGATTTACTTCGGTGGGCGCCGACGGAATAAAAAGATTTGCAAGACCATTGGCATTTCAAAACTGGAACAATTCATTATTGCCGGATGAGTTGAAAAATGAAAATCCGTTGGAGATCTGGAGAACGGTAAATAATCAATTGACAAAAGAACCTGTGAAATGATTTAATCAGGCAGCTGCGGGAATCATCTTATCTTCTTTCCAATGCCGGTAAACAAAAACACCGGTTATAAATGTTGATGTTATAAAATATGCGATCAGCGAGTATTTTATCCATTCGCCATATTGTGAAGAGCCAAACCAATCTCCCTGGTTATAAATAATCGAAATGCCAAAAACATTTTTAATCGACTCCCAAACTATTGCGTATAGATTCCGGTCCATTAACTCGGCGTATGCATAAACGCCGATAAAAACGAAAGCTCCATAAACATAAATGTGGTAGCTGTTAATAGCATTGATAGCCGCAATATTTCCAAAAAGATAACTGATCAATAAGAGCATCATCGATAATTGCAGCCAGCACCATATGCTCATCGATGTGGAACTTTTCGGATTGTATTTTTCAAAATCATACACATCGCTGATCTTATAAACGGGGTATTTGTCTATCACATCAGCGGGCCTCCAACCCGTCGGCATAATCCAGATACGCAATTTATCTTTCCAGTTTTTAGTCAGCCAGGCATCTTTTATCAATAACCAGGCATGCATGAAATTTATCTTTAGCGGGTTCCATGTGCGTACCGGCCTTGTAATACCGTAAACAGGAGGAACGTCTTTCAACTCTTCCTGGTAAGTGCCGAATAATTTATCCCAGAAAATAAAAATCTGCCCATAGTTTTTATCAATATACTGCGGATTGATAGCATGATGAACACGATGATGAGACGGTGTCACAATTATTTTTTCCAGGAATCCCATCCTATCAATGTGCTGTGTGTGATACCAGAATTGTGCAAAAAGATGCAGCGGTGCTATCACAGCGATAACCTGTGCGGGCACGCCGAGCAACGCAGCAGGTAATAAAAAGATGGCGAATGTTCTTACGATCGCTGAAATGCTTTGCCGCAATGCACAGGCAAGATTGAATTCCTCGCTGCTGTGATGAACGATATGACCATTCCAGAAAAAGTTGGTGACATGCTGAAGCCGATGCACCCAATACCCCGCAAAATCCAACGAGATAAAGGCAATGAAATAAACAACGATGGAAGATTGAATACTTGTCAACGCAAAATGTTTCAGAAAAAAGGGATACGACAAAATGACGAATGAAAGACCGAGAACGTCTTTGGTGACATTCGTTATACCGCTGCTCAGGCTGCTGATCATATCCATATTGCGCACTGTATCTTTCCCTTTGTACCAACCAAACCATTTTTCAAATAAAACTAAAAAAAGAAAGATGGGCATTGCAATGAGTAGTATCTTCCCGTAAGTTTCCATAATGCGAGCATCATTAAAACAAATTTAGTAAAATTGCTGCTGTGTTTATAAAGGTATAAAGGTTCTGCATTAAAGAGGTGATTATGAAACAAATCGTTTGCCTGTCAGTTGCTTTTTTATTGATAAATGTCATCTACGGCCAGAGTTCCCAGCAAAAATTTGAATTCGTTAATTTTTCGAAAGTTGCTATTACCGACAATTTCTGGAAGCCTAAAATAGATAAGGTTGCCTCGGTAACGCTTGCGGCTTGTATTTATCAAACGGAGGTAGCCACACCGCGTATCCGCAATTTTGAAAAGGTGGCCCGGAAACAAGGAGAAAAACATGAAGGCATTTATTACGACGACAGCGATGTGTACAAGGCCCTCGAAGCAATGGCTTATGCGTTGAAAACACATCCTGATTCTGCGCTGGAAAAAAAGGCGGATGAATGGATTGATAAAATTGCTGCTGCTCAGCTACCGGATGGATATTTGAATACCTATTACACGCTGGGTGATATCAATAAACGATGGACGGATGTAGAAAAGCATGAAGACTATTGTGCCGGACATTTAATTGAAGCTGCAGTTGCGTATTACAATACAACTGGTAAAAGAAAGCTGCTGGACGTTGCGATTCGTTTTGCCGATCATATCGACAGCACGATGAGGGTTGCCAACAAAAAATGGTTCAGTGGCCATGAAGAAATTGAACTGGCATTAGTCAAATTATACAAGACCACTAACAATGACCGCTACCTGAAATTGGCAGACTGGTACCTGGCACAGCGGGGCCACCAGTATTATAGTTACGGAAAAAACTGGATAACACCTGAATACTGGCAGGATGCATTGGCGGTAAAGAAACAATCAGAAATAACAGGACATGCAGTAAGGGCCATGTATCTGTATACAGGTGCAGCTGATGTTGCCGCAATAACCGGCGACAAGGATTATATGAACGTGATGGAGAAAGTATGGGAAGATGTGGTGTATCGCAACATGTATATAACCGGTGGCATCGGAACCGGCGGCACCGCAGAAGCGTTTTCTGTAGACTATGACTTGCCCAATGAAAATGCGTACTGCGAAACTTGTGCCTCTGTGGGCATGGTGTTGTGGAACCAGCGTATGTGCGAACTTACAGGTGAAAGTAAATTTATTGATGTGCTGGAAAGAAGTTTGTACAATGGTTCATTAGCCGGCTTAAGCCTGAGCGGCGATCGCTTCTTTTATGATAATCCGCTTGCATCTAACGGGCAGCATAAACGAAGAGAGTGGTTTGGTACTGCTTGCTGTCCTTCCAATATCGCCAGGTTAGTCACTTCGGTCGGAAATTATATTTATGGAAAAAGCGAAGATGGTATTTGGGTAAATCTTTTTGTTGGCAGCAATGCCGGCTTTCAATTCGGCAAAACAAATGTGAAAGTGAATATGCAAACAGACTATCCCTGGAATGGGAATGTCAAATTCAATATCGATCTTGCAAAAAGAACAAAATTCAAGCTGAACCTCCGGATACCCGGTTGGGCAAACGGCGAGCCGGTGCCGGGTAGTTTATATAAATTTTTAAATTACACGACTTCGCCTGTAACAATAAAAATAAACGGTAAGGACGTCAGGTATACTATCAGTAATGGATATGCGGTAATTGAACGGGAATGGAAAAAAGGTGATGTGGTGGAATATGCTATACCGATGAACACAAGTTATATTGTTGCCGGTAGCCAGGTAAAGTATGATGCTGGTAGAATAGCCATTCAGCGCGGCCCAATCCTGTATTGTATAGAAGGTGCCGACAACAATAATGAAGTATGGAATATCATTACACCAACTTCAACCGTATTTACTCCCGAAAATAAAAGCATATTAACGGAGCCGGTAGTTGCACTGAAAGGTGAAGCCTTATCGGCAAAGCCATCGGGTGATGGCAATTCGGTGATCATGGAAAAAAGAAACATAACAGCGATACCCTATTATGCGTGGGCAAACCGGGGCGTCAATGATATGCAGGTATGGCTTCCTGTGAAAATTACCGATGTAAAAATCAGCTATCAATCAATTTATAAAGACGGAGGGAATTATTAAGATGCAAGTAGTATTTATTCAACGATTGTTGACCAGGACAAAACTGTTTTTTATTTTTTGTGCAGCCGGTTACACTTCCTTTTCGCAAGTAAATAAAATGCCGGCTTATCCATTAATTGTGCACGATCCTTATTTCAGCGTATGGAGTGTGAGTGACAAACTGAATGAATCGGTAACAAGACACTGGACAGGCAAAGAACAACCCGTTCTTGGATTAATAAAAGTAGATGGAGTTGTTTATTATTTTCTTGGTCAACCTGAAAATCCTGTACAAGCTATTTTGGCTACAGGAGAAGAAAAACAGTATGAATGCAAATACACGGAAGATGATCCCGGAACCGGGTGGATGAATGAAGGCTTTAACGATGCAGGCTGGAAGACCGGCAAAGCGCCTTTTGGTTTAGGTTGGGATAATGACGCTGCTACTGAATGGAAATCGAAATCGATATGGGTACGCCGGGAATTTGAATTAAATGATATTGACATTGAAAAACTGGTTTTGCAGATGCGGCATGATGAAGATGTCGAGGTTTATGTTAATGGTATTCTCGCTTATAGTTGCGATAACTCCTGTTTTACGAGCGACTACAGGAATTATCCCCTTGCCGATAGTGTGCGGGATAAATTAAAAAAAGGCAAAAATATTCTTGCCATGCATTGTTCGAATTCGAATGGATGGAGCTGGCTGGATGGCGGATTAGGCAAGCAAAAAATCGTAAAGGATATGAATCGTGCCGTTCAGAAATTTGTGAATGTATCTGCTACGCAAACTACTTATCAATTCCAGGCCGGATCAGTTCAATTAAACTTAAACTTCTTATCGCCGCTTCTTGCCGCTAACCTCGACATATTATCAAGACCCGTGTCATTCGTGAGTTTTAAGGTAAATTCAACTGATAACAGTGCTCACAGTGTACAGGTTTATTTTGGCGTTTCTTCCAATTTATCAGTCAATAAATCTTCAGAGCAGGTGACAACTGATCTTTATGAATCAGATAAGCTGTTTGTGTTGAAATCCGGAACTAAAGATCAACCCGTATTGAAAGCAAAGGGTGATGATGTAAGAATAAACTGGGGCTATGTGTATGTGGCTGCGCCAAAAGACAAAGCTATTTCGCAAACTATAAACACATTTGAATCGTCGTTGGAGTTGTTTAAATCGGCAGGAGAAAATAACGATGTAAGCATTTATCCCGGCCGGCAACTGATGCTGAATAGTTTTCTTGATTTTGGAAAAATAAATACCACTGCCAAAGAGAAATATGTGATGGTTGGCTACGATGATCTTTATTCCATTCAATATTTCGGCCAGGATTGTAAAGCATGGTGGAAAAAAAACTACCCGTCAATGGATGCGTTGCTGAACAAATCGGCTCAAGACTACGCAACGATTAAAGCCAGATGTATAGATTTCGATAAACAACTTTATAGTGATGCATTAAAAGCCGGTGGTGAACAATATGCGAAACTGTGTATCATGGGTTACCGGCAGTCGTTGGCTGCGCATAAATTGGTACGTGGGCCGAACAATGAGTTGCTCTTCCCGCAAAAAGAAAATTTCAGTAATGGCTCAATATGGACGGTGGATGTGACGTATCCTTCAGCACCGCTCAGTTTATTGTATAACCCTGCATTGCTGAAGGGAATGACCGACCCGCTATTTTATTATAGCGAAAGTGGAAAATGGACAAAGCCTTTTCCTGCACATGATCTTGGTACTTATCCATTGGCCAACGGGCAAACGTACCCGGAAGATATGCCTGTGGAAGAAGCCGGAAATATGATCATTCTTTCCGCTGCAATTTGCAGGGCTGAAAATAAAGGTGATTACGCTAAGAAACATTGGAAAACATTGGGGCAATGGGTCGAATTTCTTGTAAAAGATGGATTCGATCCCGCTAATCAATTATGCACGGATGATTTCGCAGGTCACCTTGCCAGGAACGTCAATCTTTCTATGAAAGCAATTGTGGGGATAGCGGCTTACGCAAAAATGGCCGGCATGATCGGAGATAAGCAAACGTCGGCAAAGTATACCGCTATCGCAAAAGACTATGCGCAGAAATGGATGCAGATGGCTGATGACGGCGATCACTATTCTTTAACATTTGATAAAAAAAGCACCTGGAGCCAGAAATATAATCTTGTTTGGGATAAGTTATTAAAGTTGAATTTGTTTCCGCAGTCGGTATATGACAAAGAGATTCATTATTATGTAACAAAGCAAAATGAATATGGCTTGCCGTTAGACAGCCGGAAGACATATACAAAAAGCGACTGGATCATATGGACCGCAACGCTTGCCAGTAACCCGGGCAATTTCGAGGCGCTGGTGAAACCCATTTATAAATACGCAACCGAAACGCCAATAAGGGTTCCGTTATCAGACTGGCATGAAACAACAGATGGAAAACAGGTCGGATTCCAGGCAAGAAGTGTAGTGGGTGGATATTTTATAAAGATGCTGGAGAAGAAGTGGGGCAGGAATTAACCGATTTTTTTTAAATCACAAGCTATATTGACAGTTTGCAGTTCCTTGCTGCAACGGTCAGTCGATGATCACTATTTTTTACTATAGAAATACTCACCCTCGTTATGAAAAGGACTGGAATTATCTTATTGCTTTTAATCACTTCGATCGCAACCATTGCGCAATCTAAAATCTGGACAAAGCAGCAGGCAAATGATTGGTATAAGAAACAGGGCTGGCTTGTTGGTGCAGATTTTTTACCAAGTACGGCCATCAATCAACTGGAGATGTGGCAGGCTGAAACGTTTGATTCGGCTACTATTGACCGTGAGTTGGGTTGGGCACATAACATCGGCATGAATGTGATGCGGGTATATCTTCACGATCTTGCCTGGCAGGAAGATCCTGAAGGGTTTAAAAACCGGATGAACAGGTATCTCGCTATTTCCACAAAGAATCAAATAAAGACACTGTTCACCATTTTTGATGATTGCTGGAACCCTGACCCGGCCATCGGCAAACAGCCTGATCCAAAAGCGGGTATTCATAACAGCGGGTGGGTAAGAAGTCCTTCTAAAACCGTTCACGATGATACCACGCAATGGACCTACCTCGAGAAATATGTGAAAGACGTACTTACAACGTTCAGGAACGATGATCGTGTACTGATGTGGGATTTATACAATGAACCAGGTAACAGCAGTTATAATGAAACCTCTATGCCTTTATTAAAGAAAGTTTTTGAATGGGCATGGGCCGTGCGGCCATCACAGCCACTTACTGCGGCAACATGGTATGATAACAAAGATTTTAATACTTTTCAATTAGCAAATTCGGACATCATCACTATTCACAATTATAACGACGCGGATAACCTCGAAAAGGAGTTAAAAGAAAAAGCGAAACTGGGTCGACCCATTGTCTGCAGTGAATATATGGCAAGACCGCGCAACAGCCGTTTTCAAACACATTTACCGATATTCAAAAAATACAACGTAGGTGCTATAAACTGGGGGCTTGTATCCGGTAAAAGCAATACGATTTATCAATGGAGCAAACCGATACCGGATGGCTCTGAACCTGAACTGTGGTTTCACGATATATTCAGAAAGGACGGAACACCGTACGATAAAAAAGAAACCGATTTTATAAAAGCAATTACCGCTAAATAAGAGTGAATATCCGTTTACAAATGATTTAGTTAATCAGGATTTGTAAAATAAATTTGCAGCCCGAACGGCGGCTTGCAATCATCAACAGTATAAATTAAGGAAGAGCGTAAATGAAAGTAACAATTATAGGCGGCGGTGTTATCGGTTTGTGCAGTGCTTATTATTTAAATAAAAGTGGATACAAGGTAACCGTCGTAGATCGTAATGATATAACCGATGGATGTTCGTTCGGCAACATGGGCTATATTTCTCCAAGTCATTTTATCCCTTTAGCTACGCCTGGTATTATTGCACAAGGATTGAAATGGATGATGAGTTCTTCCAGTCCATTTTATATCAAACCAAGATTAAATCTTGACCTGGTCCGCTGGGGACTTGCATTCCGCAATAGTGCCAATGCTAAAAAAGTTAAAGAAAGTGCCCCGCATCTTAATAACCTTTTACAACTGAGCCGTGAATTGATGACGGATCTGAAATCAGATCTTCCTGCGTTTAGTATGATTGAAAAAGGATGCTGGATGTTGTATAAATCAGAAAAGACGGGCGAGCATGAAAAACATCTTTCGGAACAGGCACATCAATTCGGATTAAAAACGATCCTCTGCACGCCATCCGAAATTCAGTCGTATGAAAAAGAAGTAGAAGTAAATGTAGCGGGCGGTGTTTTATATCTTGACGATTGCCATGTAGACCCCCGCGGTTATATGCAGGCTTTATATACTCATCTTAAAAAGGCCGGCGTTGAATTCTGGCTCAACACAGAAGTTAAAAGTTTTGAAAAATCGGACGATAAAATAAAAGCTGTAACAACGGATCAAGGAAGAATTGAAACGGAAGAACTTGTCATCGCCAATGGATCGTGGCTGCAGGAGGTTTCAAAATTGTTGAATATAAATATCCTGATGCAACCTGGAAAGGGATATAGCATCGTTTACAATGATCTCCCGAAAAATCTTTTGTATCCCTCAATACTTGTTGATGACCGTACAGCAACTTCACCGATCAATCGTTGGTTACGGATCGGTGGTACGATGGAGCTTAGTGGCCACAGCGATAACATTTTACCAAAAAGAGTGTTGGCCATTTACCACGCATTTAATAAATATTATCCTTCGATGAAATTGCCGCTGCCCGATACCTCGAAAGCATGGTTTGGTTACCGGCCGGTTACGCCGGATGGAATGCCTTATATTGGAAGACATACCAGGTATTCAAATCTTACTTACGCAGGTGGTCATTCTATGCTTGGCGTTTCTGCGGCGAGCGGTACCGGCAAACTTGTACAGGAAATCATCTCCAATACAAAATCATCGGTTGATCTTGTCGCTTTCAATCCTGAACGTAAATTCTGAGTAACGTCACAGTTGTTTCCTGTCCTGTCAGTATCTTTAAGGATAAATCATTCAACATGAATAAATCCCTTAACGTACTTACGCTATTTACCCTTTTACTCCTTGCTTCTTTGAATCATGTTTATTCGCAGGAACATTCGCTCATTAAAAAATGGGAAAGTGATACCGTTTTGAAAGTGCCGGAATCCGTTTTGTACGATGCAGAAAATAAAGTGCTTTATGTTGCCAATATTGATGGAAAAGATCCATGGGCAGCCGACGGTAATGGATCTATTGGCAAAGTAGGGTTGGATGGAAAAATTATTGCGGTGGATTGGGTGCCGGGATTAAACGCTCCAAAGGGTATGGGTATTTATAAAGGCAAATTATATGCTGCAGACCTGAATAATGTGGTAGTGATCGATATCAAAAGCGGCAAGATCGTTCAGACAATAAAGGTGGATGGTGCGGAAGGTTTAAACGACATAACGGTTGATAAAAAAGGAGCCGTATACGTATCGGATAGCAAGACGTTGAAAGTTTTTAAAATCGAAAATGGGAATGCCACAGTGTATCTCGAAAACCTGAAAGGGCCGAATGGATTGTTGGCCGATAAAGAAAGTTTATACGTTCTTGATAATGGCGGCATGTATAAGGTTAATGCCGATAAAACATTGACAAAAATTACTGATGGCATGGAGGGTGGTACAGACGGTATCGAGAATGTTTCGGGGAGTGATTATCTTGTTTCCTGCTGGGCCGGTGTGATCTGGTATGTGAAAGGGGATGGCAGCAAAGAAAAATTATTGGATACAAAAGATCAGAAGATCAATAGTGCGGATATAGGTTATGATGCAAAGAACAGGATGGTGTATGTGCCTACCTTCTGGAGAAATGGCGTTGTTGCCTATGAACTGCGGTAACAGAAAGTTAAATTTTACCGGCGAACATTTTTTGAAATCTTCTGTTTCTATTTTTATAGTTGATTATGGACTGTACTGCTACTTCTTTATCTTATCGCCAAACCAATTACTTTTCAAAAATTGTATTGGATTATATTGAAGAGCCGGCAAAACTGGCTTCTTTTTTTTCATATCCACCTTCATTGGAGGGAATACGAAAGTCGGTTGAAGATAGAAAAAAGATAACGGTGGATCGCAATGCCCTTGTGCAGGAGTTGAAAAAACAGTACGAAGGAGTTGCGTCGTCGCCTGCAGTTGAAGAAAAAATTCAATCCTTATTATCCGAAAATACATTTACTGTAACCACAGCACATCAGCCGAATATATTTACGGGGCCACTTTATTTTCTTTATAAAATTCTTCATACGATTAAA
>Ga0207648_10002703_pt1 | contig 18872 bp, 13 predicted proteins | sample KBSMisM32_FD_184310 | JGI IMG/M metagenome (GOLD analysis project Ga0207648, IMG submission 184310) | Miscanthus rhizosphere microbial communities from Kellogg Biological Station, Michigan, USA - KBS Miscanthus M3-2 (SPAdes) (version 2) | ecosystem: Host-associated > Plants > Roots >...
GTCATGGAAGAACAGGGCGGATACAAATACCTGGATGTAGCTCCCCGCACCATTACCGGAAAGGCCCATCGCCCTGCTTATGGAAGTGATGGCGACTATTTCAGCAAACCCAATGCTGAGGAAATAGAAACGGTTATCCGTGAAATGATGGCAGAATAAGCTCAACCACCACAGTCAACCATTTCAGAATTTCAAAAATCATAATTAATTTGTGATACCCACCAAACACTAGTGATATGTGCGTTGCATCCAATCGAAAAATCAGGCTGACCTGCCTTGCTATCTTTTTATTTTTATCAGCCCGATCCCAAACTGATTTTACTGCTCAACTCAGCAACTGGAAAACACTTTTTCCAAAAGAGGATGTAATAGCCGCCTCCTATAAAGAGACGGTTACGTTTGCATTGAATGATAAACCTGGTGCCGGGGAAGGAAATGTAAATGCGAAAGTGGTTAATGAACTCACCATTGTGCCTGTTAAGGATTTCATGAAATACCAGGATGGTCTCTATTATAATGATGAACTCTCCATCGATAATGTGAAAGCCATCAATTCAAAAGGAAAAGAAATAAACGTTCAAAAACTCTGCGGTTCTTATAAAGACCAGGATATCTTTCACAGTGATTCAAAGATTTGTGCCATTACGTTTTCACTGGAAGAGAAAGGGAAAGGATTTGTGTATAAATATGAAAATAACTATCGGGACGTTAAGTACCTCACTTCTTTTTACCTGAACCATCACCTTCCGGTAGCGGAAAGAATTATTGAATTCAATATTCCTTCCTGGCTGGAGCTGGATCTAAGGGATTTTAATTTCAGGAACTATCAAATAGAAAAGAAATCAGTAAAGGAAAATGATATTACCAGGGTAACCTTTACCATTAAAAATATTGCATCCTTTCAGCGGGAGCCTTCTTCACCCAATCACGCGCTGAGCTATCCACATGTGATATGTGTGAGTAAGGCCTATACACAAAACGGTCAGCACAAGATATTATTTGAATCAGTAAAAGACCTGTATGGCTGGTATAGTACGGTTTGCAGTGATATTGGCAATAAACCTGACGAATTAAAATCACAGGTAAATGAATTGACAGCCGGAAAGAAAACTGATATGGAAAAGATAGAATCCATATTCTACTGGGTGCAGGATAACATCCGGTATATCGCATTTGAGGATGGTATCATGGGATTCAAGCCTGATGCAGCACAAAATGTATTGAAGAAAAAATACGGCGATTGCAAGGGCAAGGCTAATCTCCTGAAGGAAATGCTGAAACTGGCCGGCTATGATGCACGGCTTACCTGGATCGGCACTTCTGATCTTCCTTATGATTATACACTGCCATCCCTGGCGGTAGACAATCATATGATCTGCACTGTGATACTGAATGGTAAGAAATATTACCTGGATGGTACTGAATATTTCATTGCACTGAATGACTATGCACAGCGCATCCAGGGCAAACAGGTGCTAATTGAAGATGGTAAGAATTTTATTATCGATAAGATACCTGATTTTACTGCAGACAGGAACAAAATGAAGAAAGTGACCACGCTTACCTATGATAGTGATGCGCTAAAAGGAAAAACCTCGGTTGAATTCAATGGTGAGTCAAAGACGATGCTGCAGGGAATTTATGCATCGCTCCGCAACGATGAAAAAAAGGATGTGCTGTCAGGCTTTTTACGGCATGGAGATGATAATGTAGTAGTAACTAATGTTAAAACACCTGATTTCAAAGACAGGCAAAAGCCAATAACCGTTAGCTATGATGTTGTTGCCAATAACCAGGTAACCAAAGCCGGTAAGGAGTTATATGTGATAATGGATTGGGATAAGGATTTTGGAAATCTTGAATTCACTGATGACCGGAAGAATGATTACGAGTTCAATTATAAATACAACTATAACATCCAGACGGAACTATTGATCCCGGATGGTTACAAGGTTGATTACCTGCCCAGGGCCATGAAAAAGGCAACACAATATTATTCATTTGAAGGCTCCTATGTCAACAAAGGAAAGAGCATAGTTTATAACAAAACAATCACCGTCAATAAACCCATCCTGCTCAAAACAGAATTCACCAACTGGAATGCCTTTGTGAAGGAGATCAATAATTTCTATAACGACCAGGTGGTCCTGGTTAAGCAACCATAAACCCATACAATGACCCGAATCTTATTTCTCCTGCTCTCTATTGCAGCCATTAACGTGCGCCTGTTAGCCCAGTCGCCTGACGAACCCGTAGAAAATGAATTTAAGGCAACAGCAGTTCCGGAAAAATGGAACAATGAAAGTGCCGTCATCATCGGGCAGAAAACACAATACATTTTTACCCGACTGGCTTCCGGTAAAAGATATACAACCGTAGTGCGCATCAAAGAATATATCCATAAACGCATCAAACTTCAGGACAAAGCAGCGCTGGAACAGTTCTCCACCTTTTATTATGTGACCATGGGAAAGGATGGGAAGGCCGACTACCAGATCATTAAGGCAGACGGAAAACATGTGGATGTGAATATGAAGAATGCAATCGAGGAGGAGAATGATATTCCTGCAATTTATAAACCTATTTATTACCGGCTCGGAATAAAGTATTTCAAGATTGCCATACCTGATCTGGCAGTGGGAGATATCATTGATTATACTGTCAACTCCACTATTGACTGGGATATGAAGGAAACAGGAATTGGCTTTACCCCCTTTATATTTTCTCTTGCCAATACCTATCCCACCATGTACCAGCAGTATCGCTTTGTAATGGCGAATGGTATGAAGGTTAAATTCCGTGGTTTCAATGGAGCCTCCAATCTCAAAATGGATGCAAAGGCATCTGTGTTTGGCGATAAAGAATCTTATGTTGCCTATTACATGTTGGATAAGGACCGGGAGAAGACAACTGAGGAAAGATGGAGCTATGAATTGCGCAATACGCCAAGCGTAAAATTCAGGGTGATCATGCTGGCGGATAATGACCCCGATTCCAAGGCACTGGGAATGGCTACTGTTGACCGCCAGTTCCTGGATATGGATGATGTATATAAAAGATTTGTAGGAGCCGCTTTATACAGAACTACTACTGTAAACACCCTGGTTGCTTATGCTACGGAGTATATTCTTAAGAAAAAACAGGATGGGTACCTTAAAACTGATGATGAGGTGATCCGGGAATGCTATTATTGTTTGCGAAAGGTCTTCCTTGAAATGTATTACAAAGGCCCGGTTCACACTGATCTTGAAAAATACATGACCGGCAAAAAGCTTTACAAAAAGGTACTTGAGCAGGAAAAAAAAGATGGTCAGCAGAAAGAAGAACGGGAAGATGAAATTCGTATCAATGCGATAACCTTTGCCACGGCTTTTAGAACAGCCCTTGCAGCCCAGGGTATACAATCAGAACTATATGTTTATATGCCTCGTAAACTGGGCTCCTGGCGTGATGCTGTATTCCTTGAAGAACTGGATTTTGTAATGAAGGTAAAGAGGAGATCAAAAACTTATTTCCTGGAAGCCTTCAATAATTTCGACGCTTTCGGTTCTCCCTATCCCTACCTGGAATCAGTGGAAGGCTATAGCATTGGTTATGATGAGCCCAATAAATATTATCGTACTCCGGGGCCAACCAGCAGTTTTAATGATAACCTGGACAAACAGGAATACACCGTAAGATTTACGGATGCTATGGAAGTAGTCAATGTAGACCGGACTACATCTTTGACAGGACTTGAGAAGGGTGACCGGATTGGAGTTGCCAATCTTGACAGGGAATACCTGGCGAAGGATTTTGAGAAATACTATAATGCACCAAGTCCCAGGAAAGGAAGCAAAAAGAAAGAAGATGAAGTGATCGATATTGAAACGTCTACAGGTTATAATAACCAGGCCAAAGATGAAAAGATTAAGGAACGAAAGGAAATGATGGAAAACGAAGTAAAACGCCTGTTTGACCTGGATAAGTACAATGATATGGAACTGATCAGTGATGGCCGATTTGGAGACTCGGCCATGCTGAAGTTCAGGGAAAGTTTCTCACTGAAAAAGCTGATCAGTCGTGCCGGCCGCAATTACATCTTTGAAGCTGGAAAGTTGATTGGCTCGCAGATCAAACTGGAACAAAACGAATTAACGACGCGGCAAACAGATATCTGGTTAACCAATGCCCGTACCATTGAAAACAACATCACTATAATGATCCCGGCCGGATATACCGTTGACGGATTGGATGATCTTAATATGTCTGTTGACAATGAGAGCGGAAGCTTTGTGAGTTCTGCCAAAACCGAAGGAGATAAACTGGTGATCAGTACAAAGAAGATCTATAAAAAGAATTTCGATAAGAAAGAAGCCTGGCCTAACTATGTAGCTTTTCTTGAGCCTGCTTATAAATTCAGTCAACTTAAAGTGGTGCTTAAGAAGAAGTAAGTTCGCTAACTTTGCTTCTAATTATGAAACTTACTTTATACCAGGTAGACGCATTTACAAATAAATTGTTTGGCGGCAACCCTGCCGCCGTTGTTCCACTGAAGAAGTGGATACCTGATGCAATTATGCAACAGCTGGCCATGGAGAATAACCTGGCAGAAACGGTATATTTTGTTCCTTCTGAGGAAAAGGGGGTTGATTATGATATTCGCTGGTTTACGCCGAACATTGAGATCAATCTTTGCGGTCATGCTACACTGGCCTCTGCATTTACAATCTTTAATATCCTGGAGGAAAAAAAGAAGACTGTTACCTTCTCTTCCAAAAGCGGCCTTCTCATTGTAAAAAAGAAGAAGAATATACTGGAAATGGATTTTCCATCGTGGAAGCCCGAAAGAATTGACAACTATCATCCAGGTTTGGCGGATGCTCTTGGTGTGAAGGAAATACTTGGTGTATATAAATACAGGGACTTACTTGTTGAATTGAATACCGAAGAAGAGGTTCGTCGTGTAAAACCTGATTTCACTCTCTTAAAAGCAGTAGGAGCACCGGTGTGTATTACGGCACCCGGTAAGGATGTGGATTTTGTATCCCGCTTCTTTGCTCCCGCTGAAGGTATAGATGAAGATCCGGTAACAGGGTCGGCCCATTCCATGTTAACACCTTTTTGGAGTGAGAAGCTGGGTAAGAATGCCATGCAGGCCAAACAGCTTTCACAACGGGGCGGTGAAATATGGGTAGAACAGCACGGAGACCGGGTGATCATAGCTGGTCAGTGTGTTTTCTACATGAAAGGAAGGTTCGAGATATAATCCCCATGCTTTAGCCTAAAGGGTAAAACTAAAAGTTTGAATTCTGAGTTTTAGCTGTAATTTTCGTATGCCTTTCCTATGGTTTTAAACCATTACCGATGTGCCTATCCTTTGTACGAAGATTAACTGCAATTATCCTGTGCATGCTTCTCCTTTCCAGGCTCCATGCGCAAAAGGACGGCAATACTCCCGACAGTATACAAATAGATCACCTTCTTCATCAGTCTGAACTGCTTTCAGAAAAGGCGGCTTATGATTCTGCGATCAGCCTGGCAAAAAAAGCATTACAACTTTCAAGGCAAAGCAATTATCGCCACGGTGAAGGCATGGCTTATGACAGGCTTGGGGAAACGCTGCTAAGAATGGGCCAGATGAATGAAGTGCATCAATATGATTCGCTGGTGATGCCTTTGGCCAAATTGCTAAACGATACCACGCTCATTATTAATGCAGATAACCGCTCCGGTATTTATTTTACAGAAAGGGGAATGATCAAAGAAGGACATGAACGGTTTATTCATGCACTGGATATAAAACTGGAGAAGGCACAATCTATAAAAACTGCAGAAGTTTATAGTAATCTCGCTTCTCTTTTTATGGCCGTTGGAAATAAGGACAAGGCCATGGAGTGGTTCTTCAAGTCACTTCGCCTTTATGAATTGTACAATAACGAAACAGGTCAGGGAGAAGCATATAGCAATATATCTTCTGTATATTATTTAATGGGGAAGGTGGATGATGCAATCGATTACCAGAAGAAAAGTATTTATTACCGGGAGAGGCAAAATGATCTTCCCGGCCTGGTGAATACACAGACCAATATCGGGCAGCTATACATTTTAAAGGACTCTTTTCCTCGTGCATTATATTACCTGCAAAAGGCAGTAAATAGTGCAGAGCAATTGAATAGCCCCAGGCTGATGGGAACTGCTTATTCTGGCATCGCTTCTTACTATAGTCGATCAAAGGATTTCAAAGCTGCACTCTCCTGGCAAACAAAAGCTATCGCCATATTTGAGAAGGCAGATAATAAACCTATGCTTTCCCGGCTCTATGTGGCCGCGGGTATGACGGCCAATGCGGCTAATGATTCCCTTTCTGCGGTTAATTATTATAGTAAGGCGCTTGAACTTTCCAGGCAGCTGGCTAATAAGGAAAATATCAGTAATGCGTATGACAAGCTCTCGAGTTTTTACCTGGGACGCGCTCAGTATAAAGATGCTTATGATAATTACCGGAAATATATAACCTACCGGGATAGCATCAAGGACCTTAGCACGCTATCGCGTATTGAAGAGATACGTACTCAATACCAGACAGAAAAAAAGGATAATGAGATCAATCAATTGAAGACCCAGGAAAGAATACGCCAACTGGAAATAGAAAAACAGAAGGCTATTATTTCTGGTAATAAACTGGTGGCAAAGCAGAAGGAGGATGAGATACAGCTGCTTTCTCAACAGCAGGAACTACGTGACAGCCGTATCCAGCAACAGGAAAAAGAACTGGAAAAGCAGATCCTTTTGGCAAAGAACACGCAGCAGGAGCTTCAACTGGCAGAGCAACAAAAACTGATCAAGGATAAGCAATTGCAAAGCCAGGCCTTATTGCGTAATCTTATCATTGCCGGGGTACTTCTGATGAGTATACTGGGCATGGTATTATTCAATCGCTATCAGCTGAAGAAAAAACTGCAGCAACAAAATGAATTACTGGCAGTGCGGAATAATATCGCCAAAGATCTCCATGATGAGATAGGATCAACACTTACCAGTATCAAGATATTATCTGAAGTATCAAAAAGTAACCTGGAGAAGGATCATCTAAAGGCTTCCAACCTGTTGAACAAGATCACTGAACAATCTTCACAAATGCAGCAGGGGATGAGTGATATAATCTGGGCCATCAAACCAGATAATGACCGGCTGGAAAATATGTTGGTCAGGATGCGGGAATACGCGAGCCACACGCTGGAATCAAAGGATATTACCGCTGTATTCTCTGTGGATGAGAAAGTATTGTCGCAAAGCCTTGATATGGAGCAGCGCCGTGATTTCTTTCTCATTTTTAAGGAAGCCATCAATAATGCAGCAAAATACTCGCAGGCATCAAGGGTTGATATACGAATATCAAGGTCGGGCGACAGGCTCCTGTTGAACATCTCTGATGATGGTGTAGGATTTATGGCCGGACGGCAAACATCTTCCAACGGATTGAAAAACATGAAGGCAAGGGCAGAAGCCATGCATGGCACCCTTGAGATAATATCTGAACCTGGAAAAGGAACTACCATCTCCACTGAAGTGCCAGCTACATAAATATGTAGTGGAAATTCCTGTCTAAAACTGTATTTTGAACCCATGTCGATACGCGTTCTTCTATATGATGACAATGAGGCTCTCCGGGCAAGCATGGAGGAGTTGATTGCAGAGCAGAAAGATTTTGAATTGCTGGCTGCCATGCCCAATGCCGAAACCGTTGTCACTGACATAAAGGAATTCAAGCCTGATGTGGTACTGATGGATATCGATATGCCCATTGTAAATGGTGTTGAGGCCGTGAAAAATATTCGCAAGGTAAATGAGCAGCTACCTGTGATCATGTTGACCATCTTTGATGACAATGAGAATATTTTCAATGCTATTTGTGCTGGTGCTACCGGATATATCCTGAAACGATATGCAACAGAAGAAATTTGCGATGCGATTCGTAATGTGATGACAGGCGGTGCTCCCATGACTGGTTCCGTAGCAAGAAAAGTATTGCTGATGGTGCCACAGGCAAAGACAGTTGAACAGGAAAAAAGCAATTTATCAGGCCGTGAAACCCAGATACTCCAGTTCCTGGTAAACGGATATAGTTATAAAATGATAGCAGGCGAACTAAAAGTCAGTTTGGATACAGTTCGCTTCCACATCAAGAAGATCTACGACAAGCTCCACGTACATTCCGCAACAGAAGCGGTTTCCAAAGCAATAAAGAATAAGCTGATCGGACTTTTTTATTAATCCCGCCAAAGGCGGGACTACATAATCATGTAGTTGACCTTCCCTTAACTCCCTGTTAGGTTTGTCTTCAAATTGTAAGGCATGGGGAAAATTCGTTTACTGATAGTAGTGATGTTTGGTCTTATAACCTGTGCCAGTAGTCAGACCGCGAATATCAGTAAACCGACCACCCAGTCATTAACAAAAGGAAAGGGAACACTTTCCTTTAAACTGAACGGACATTTATACAGAACTGATTCAACAGAGACCAAGTGCTGGACAAGTAGCAATGTATCCCTTGCCATGTTATGGGCAAAAGGAACAAACATCAATATATCCTGGCAGATACAGCATTTTAATGATATGGGAGCTTACCGTGTTGACAATGATAGCAAGGGTAAGCTCAATTTCACGCTGCAGGGTAAAACATATTGGATCCGGGATGTGGATGGAAGCAATTATCTGAATATCCGCATTACCGGTGTCAAGGAAAAATACAACGTGAAATTACTTTCCGGCACATTTGAAGGTGTGCTGGCAGATAAGGACGGAAACAAGGTGCGTATAACTGAAGGAGTTTTTGTTACCAGTGATATATAGAAGGTACTACATCAATATGTAGCATCAGTGGTTTGGAAGAATGATACTTTTAATCCCGTAAAACTAATTATTTAGATATACCAGTAATAATTAACCCAAACTAAACCCCGATGAAAAAATTATTCCCTGTCTTTCTTATTGTAGCATTTTTTGCCTGTAATAACACCGCTAACAGCCCGGCCGAAGCAAAAGCGGGTGACAGTAATGTAAGCGCAATGGCCACCAGTGCCGGTGACGCAACGGGTGCAGTGGGATGTGGAAGTATGATCATGTTTCATAAAGGAGCGATCATAGAGGGTAAAGATTACGATACTGCCGGTAAAGTAAGATCAAGTTCAGTCACTACAGTTACCAATGTAAGAAGTGAAGGTGATGAGACCATTGCAGACCTTTCAATGGATACGCATAGCACCTTAGGTGGTAAAGCTCATGACAGGGTACTGACCATGTCATACAAATGCAATGGCAAAAGGCTGGTCATGGACCTTTCAGGTTTCCTGTCAAACTTTTCAGCTTTGAAAGACGCCAATGTGGAAAGCAAGGCATTGGAATTTCCGCTGGAATTAAGTGTTGGCCAGATATTACCGGAAGCCTCTGTATCTGCAACAATTGATGCGGGCCGTGTTAAAATGAAAACAACAACCACGTATGCCAAAAGAATGGTTGAGAAAAAGGAAACCATCAGTACGCCTGCGGGAACATGGAGCTGCTTTAAGATTGTAAACAATATTGAAACCACCATGGATGCCGGAAGTGATGCAGTGGCCAAAAAAATGGCTGAGATGATGAAACAACGGTCTCCAAAGATTAGTTCGGCAATGTGGTTCGCGCCAGGGTTTGGGGTTGTGCGTTCCGAATTCTACAAAGACAATAAGCTCGACAGCCGCTCTGAAATAGTATCCGTAAAAAAATAATGCAATCTGCCCCAATAACAATCGGGTCAGGAAACAAAAAACTAAAAGAGAATGAAACAGATTATTCTTTTAACAGGGCTCCTCATGCTATGCCTGTTCGGTATTGCACAAGGTAAGTACGCAGGTGCGCAATCAAAATTGATTGGAACAAAGTATGCTGACAGCCGGAATATCCCGGGATTAAAAGGCTGGGAATTCAAACAGGGAAGTCTGGTCACCGCATTGGAAGACCCGGAAACAATTACAGTAGATGTAAGGAAGAAAGGAAAAGTATGGATTGCATTTTTCAGTATAAAGGAGGATACAGCAGATAAAGAATTCACCATCATAGATGTGATTGAGATAAAAACGCTCTTGCCCGGCTATCAGGTTGAAACAGGTCTTTGCAGGCAGAATGAAGAAGCAGACGCCACCATTGTGGCAACAATAAAATGGGTACCGGATAAAGAATTCTTAAAACCCGTAAAGCAGGCCTGGAAGCTTGACAGGGATAAGCGGAGAATACTGGCAATACCTACAAAGAATGTTGATTGTATAAATGAGGGTGGTGAATAAGTAGCACAAACAATCATCGTTACCACTAAATAATTCAAATATGCGCTCCTCTCTTCTTTTGATAATAGCAATACTGACCGGCACCTTCTTATGCCGTGCTCAAAACATCAGTGGCCTGCAAAATAAATCACTGAGCAGGGTGGATGATATCGGATCCCTGCTTGAATCAGGGCTGGGTTCACTATTTGGTGGTAAGCTCACGGGCCGTGTAGATAGCGTGGTAATTAAACAGGATGCTGAAAAAAGGTTGCAGGGTAGGATATATTATACCGGCTATGACAAAGGATTCTTTACGTTGAGCTGCATGAGCAGTACCAAACAAAAGCAGAATGAGTTTAAGACATTTCGCTTTTCACAGGCTACAAAGGCTTCACCTGTTGAGTTTACCATTGATATGGAAGCCAGCGTTCCGCCCAATACCAATCTGGAATCACCGTATCTGCGAGTGGATGTTGCCAAAAGAGATGGTGGTACGGGTAATGTTACCGTGCTGATGTTGAACAAAAAATGGCAAAGCACCCAGGAAACCCGAAATATGGTAATTGATGTTCCTCTTGTTGCAGTGGGAAAGGCAGCCAGTCTGAGTAATGAAAGAAAAGATGTTACTCCTTCAAGAACCATACAATTTGATCCAAAGCTTTTATATATAAAACCTGTAACTGCACAGCCGGTACGAAAATTACAAACCGGGGGTGGCAGATCTTACCTATACGACATTCCCTATAGTGATCTATTCGCTGATATTTCCGGTACCTGGATCAGTACGGATAATACCAGCGGTATTACCAAACTGATTGTAACAGGTGGCAACCAGGTGCAGGGATTTGGCCGCTGCTCACCCCAGGATTGTGATTGGGGAAAGGTAGCATTGACAACATTGACCGCAAGTAGTTTCCGTGCACAATTCACCTGGAGCTTTAAAAAGAGCCTGCTGAATATTTCATTAGGTGCCAATGATGTTCTTACCGTAAGCGGATATGATACTTATAATGATGGCAGAGCAGCGCGAAGCTATACTAATACATTTAAGAAGAATATCGTGGCAATGGCCGCCACTACCAGAATATATACTTTGAACCAGTTTGCAGTATTGAAGTCTGCTACACCAGCTGGTCCGGTCAGTAAGGCACCATTGGGGCCGGATAAAAACAGGCAGATCTATTTACTGGATAGTTTGAGTGCCGACGTCGATTTCAGAAGACCACAGGATATTTCCAATATAAATATCAATGTATTTGCCGATAAGAATCTTAATTCAGGCGTCTTTTATATCCTTCCTGCAGATTATCATCTAAAATGGGAGCCGAAATCCGAGCCTGAAAAAGGATATGATTTCAGGATATTATATGGAGCACAACAGGCAGGAGGAACTGGAGAGCAAACCAGTGCCGAAGCTCCGGTAAGAATGTCTGCAAGTCTTACAGCAGGCATCAGTACCCGCGAACGGAATTTTGTAAAGGAATTGCTGAAGGCTATTAGTCCTGATTTTGCTGATCTGCGTTACCTGCCGTTGCGGGAGAGTCCACAATTTACTTTTCAAACAACGCTTGGATCCCAATACAATATTCCTGAAAGTAAGATCTCGGTTGAAAGAGTAACTGATCTCAGTGGTGATATTAAAGTTGCCTGGCAAACAGATGCAGATACAAAGGAATTCATTCAGACTTCCCTGACCTCCCGGGAAGGGATCAGTGCCTCTGTCATACTGAAACCGCATGATGAAGAGATCCTGGATCAGCAAGTGCCTGCTTCCATCAACCTGGCGGATATACGTACGCTTGGCAAGATGAACCTGGAGCCAGGAACATGGCGCATACAGCAATGGCGAAATCAGACACCCTACCCACTCAGGTTAAAATATATCCACGTGCTTAAGAAAGAGATCGGTGGAAGAAAGCCAATCATCTATTCCTGGTCGCTTAATGACGTAGTGGTTCCTTCACAAGCTCAGGCAAAATTTGATAATTCCCGTATACCTGCATGGCTGGACACAGATGCTTCAGTTGTAATGTGGGTAGAATATACTGTTGATGATTGTCTCACCTGTGATCAGAAAGTGCTGGATGCGGTGACAGGAGGTGTATCAGGCGCCAGAGCACAACAGGTAAAATTTGTGATCCCACCTGCTGTGTTCGATTCACTGCACGCTTCTTATTTCATGATAACGGTTCGCAGTAAACAGGCGGATCCCAAAGGATTGGAGATGAAAGAATTTGATGCCGTGAAAGTAACCCCGGATATGGCCAAAGATTTTACAGTCGGACCTCTTTATATACCCTCCAATGGTTCACTGGAATTTGAATACAAGGTGACAGCTGCTACTTCAGGAGGTGATTTTTATCCTTCTAATGTATGGCAGTCTGCAACGGAAAAAGAAGTGCTGTTAGGAAAAACGAAGCTGAAAGAAATGTTCAAAGGAATAATACCCGGAATTGAATGAGCAAAATAATTATTCATATCGCTTTTATTTACCTGGTAACCATCGTTGCAGGTGAGACATTGCAGGCTCAGCCCATGAGTTCTTCCTCGCTGGTGGTGGAAGGAGAGAAGCTATACAGGGACAGCAAGAATAATAATCTACTGTATTACCTGCCTCCGTCATATGATCTGTTGTATGCTGCAGATGGAAGACCTCCATTTACCCTTATCAAGATGCGGTACACAGGTACTGTAACCACAGGGGATAAAGGAGTAAACAAGTACCATAACCTGGTACAGTTCCGGGTGGGTATAGCGCCCGATCATGTTCGGCAGATAAATGATCTCAAAGCGGTTTTAAAAAGAATGTATCCCCGTGCAGAGTTGCGAATGATGCCTGTTCGGAAATTTTCATCCCTGCTTGTATTCGCAGGAACGGATGAGGCAGATACTGCACATCTTATAAAAACAGGTTTTGCTGAGGCAACAGACGAGAATGCAGATGTAAATAATAGTTACTGGAATGAACGGGTGGTCAGCTTTCGTATCAACAACTATGACGCACAACTGGTAGAAACGGCCCTGCAAAACAAACAGGCTGCAATGAGTTTGTCGTACGCCTTCTATACAAATATGAATGGCAGTAAAAATGACGATACCAGTGTTTACCGTGATGGCAGGCTGGATAATAGTGTAAAAACTTATTTCCGTCAGCAGGAAGACAATGATAAGGATACAAGTTCATTACTGGCAATGGTCAAAGCTGATGTAATACCTATAATGGTAGATGTGCAAAGATGGCCGGATGCCATTCAGCAGACAGATATCAATGAACGTATTCCTGCCAAATATCCATTACTGGATGTGTACTGTTATGACTTCACTAATGAATTACGCCCTGACCTGTATGCAAAGAAAGTAGAGATCAAAGCTATTTCCGTAAACGGCTCAGAGATCAGTACAGCATTTTCCTTTCGACAGAACAAGCCGGATCAATACGCTAAAAGCATACGCTTTGGATATGCGATCAGGTTAGATAAACCTTATTCTTTCCGGATTACTGAAATAACGAATGACGGAGAGATGCGGGCAGGTGAATGGACTTCCAGAAAGGAATGGAGCGAGTTACTGGATATCACTTCGCCACCGGATAAGGTTGTTCAAAAACAGAAATCAGAAGAAAATCAATAATAAAAACATTAAACAGATAAATATGGCACGCTTACTCAAATCTATGCTGTTGATACTCCTGGTCTTTTCCTGCGCCGGAATAAGAGCCCAGGTAAAGTATGACGAAGGGGCAGTGTATATAGCAGGCGTTACCTTATTGCAGGACAGGGCCAATCCCAGGGATTATTATTACCTGCCACAATTCCCAAGGCTTGCCACCAAAGAAGATGGCTCGCTTGAGTTCCTCTGCATCAAGTATACAGGAGATAAAGCAGAAAATAGTGGAGGTTTATTTCATGCACTGGTTGAATTCCGTATACCCGATTCCTTAATGATGAAGCTGACCAAAGAATTACAACGCAAAATACCGGGAGCACGTATTGCAGGACCTGTGCCCCTGATGCAACCAAAGAAGGATGACCCCGATAATGTTACACCCAGTTTTGAGATCGTATCTGCTGTGCTCAGCAATAAAGATGGAAAGGATGCAATGACAAGATCAGTGATCAGTTCCGGGTATGCGCCTTTAACACCAGGATCAAAAGCAGCTGTAGCCTCCTTACTCACCCCTCAAGGTGCTACCTTATTATGGAATTCATTTACGGGTCCTACCTCTGATGTTTCTGTATCTATTCACGGATATTATGAAGCAGCAGTTAAAGCGTACAATGCTGTTGTAACAGCAGAAATGAATGTGGTGTATTCACATTTCAGCCAGATGAGGGCCAACCAGGAAGGCTATAATAAAACCCAGATCCGGCAGGTCATTGATGATCTTTCTAAACAGGGTGGGATCAAGATTGACGTGTTTGACCGTTCCGCAGGCCTGGGAGTAAAAACAAGTGATATGGACGGGATATTGAACGTGGTCACCAACAAGCTTACGGAGATCATGTTTGATACAAAATCAGGTTGGTCAAAAGAACCAGAAAGAGTAGATCCTAACCTGGGATTTGATCCAAGGGGAAGACAGGGTGATAAATCAGAAGCGGGTCAGGTCATCAGTGATATTGGTGATGCCATGTCTGATGTAATGGGCTCATTACCCATTCTGGGATGGTTCTCTCCTAAAAAACAAAAGAATACTAACCCTCAATATATTACCGATAACCAGTACGTATTAAAGGACGTAAAAGATATCCGCACCAATAAATTCTATCTCAATCTTTCAAAATCCACCACTATTAAGGTTCCGTTCCATACTGCTGGCAATATCGGAGGATTATATTCAAGCCTTGGGGAAGATGAACGCTATTTCCGGATCGTGAATATGGATGATCCCGCTTTCCAGCGCAGAAATATCAATTTCCAGGTAGATGGTGAATTCATTGATGCTTTTGATGATATCGTGAATTTCGTTACCGTGAATTTTCGTAAGAAATATGGAGAGGGTCAGGATGATGTCACTTCCCAGCTCATTATAAATGGTAGTGACCTGAAAAAAGGTATCAATCTTAAAGAGATCGCTTACCCACGCCTCGGCGCACAAACAGCCGACTGGCTCAATTATGAATACCAGTTACTCTGGAGTTTCAAAGGCAAATCAAAAGTTGTTCGTTACCCTGCTGATGAAAAACAGTGGATCAGGAGCAGTGACCCTGCTGTATCATTAATTCCACCATTGACCAAAGAATACATTGAACTGGATGCAGACAGACAACAGTTTACTGCAGACAGTGTTGCTTCTGTAAATATCAGTTTTGCAAGTGTGCAGGGGGGCGATAAGAAAGTGTTGCGTAGTGTAATACTCAGATCGGGAGACCAGGGCTCAACTACAAAGACCACTGTTTATCATGACCCCGGTACACCGGTAGTTTATCAAACAACCTGGTATAGCAAAGAGAAAGGACAGGCAAAGCCTGATCTCGCAGTACTAAGTTCAAATTACCTGTTCCTGGCCTCACCACCTTCTGATCAATTCAAACGCTAATGAATCCGGCTAATCAACTATGAATAAAAAACTCATCATATTATTCTGGCTGCTTTCAATAACTGTTTCGGTGAATGCTCAGCAGATATTGATCGATAGAGGAGTTAGGGTTGAAGGGCTGTGGTGTTTCCCACTCGTGACAGATTCAACGCAATATCTCTACCTACCAGACCGTGCAACCCTGGGAGTTGATGATAAGAAACAGCCACAGTTCTCTTTTATCCGTTACGTGAACGGAACCGAGAATACAACGGCTTCAACAGATAAAACCATTTCGCAGGCGGGTGGCGGCGGCGTGCTTCATTTCCTGGTAGAATACGATACTGATGATCAGAAAGTGCGAAGGGCCAATGAGCGACTGAAAGAAATGCTCAATAATGATGAGGCAAAACTTCGTGGACCAATCATATTTAAAGAAGGCCGTTATGCTCTTGTTTCTTCCATCATTAATCCGGAAACAGGTAATACGCAAAAAACATTAATGTCTGTTGGCGCTGCACCTGTATTACAGGGAAGCAAGATCGCACTCTCTTTTGAACTGGATCCACAACGCTCCAAATTATTGCTTGAAAGTTTTAAAACTACTACACCTGACGTATCCATTGTTTTTGATCTCAGTTTTTCCGGAATTATGGATGCATATAATGCAAAGATGACGGTGGATTGGGCGGAAGTGCAAAAGAATGAAAAAATAGGCGGTGGCCTGAGTGTCTATTTTGTTAGTGCTGAAGTGGAGAAGATATATGAAGAATTACGCAGGACCAGTGCCATTAAACTGGAAACAACAGGTGAAGATGCCAAAATGCAGGCAATCGTAGATGCTGCCTATACGAAAGTTACAGATATGATGTTTCGTCGTGTTGAACCAGAACAATTACCCGCTGGAGAACAGAATGGATTGGGAAGTTTGTTAAATGGCTTGTTTTCCAATAATAACAATACATCCAATTTTAGTGGAGGAAGTGGATTTCCCATTAGTGCGCATTTTGGATATAAGAAGAAAGATATCAAAACAAGCGGCTTTAGTATTCTCAATTTCAATAGTCGTAGTAGTACAGACCGTCATCATTATATCACATTCAATATCGGGGATTTCTTTAAGAAGTATGGTAGTGATGAATCTTATTTTAAAACAGTAAGTCTTTCTGATCCTGATTTTGAAAAGCGTGATGTATTTGTAGGCGTGGATGGTACCCTGTTGCCGGAATTCGACAAGCTGATCAATAATATAACGGTGACCTTGAGGAAGAATCATCAGAACGGAAGTACAACCATACGCGAGACCAATATTGTAAAATCAACGCTGGCTGATAACAGGAATATTTCCATGAGCTATGGCTCAGTAGGTGATGCAGATCGTCTGACCTGGCTGAATTATGATTACAAAGCACAATACAATTTTAAAGGAGGCAAATCCTGGCAAACCGAATGGCAACAGCAGAATGCTGCCATGATCAACCTCTTTGCTCCTTATGAAAGGCGGATTATCAGGCTGGAAGGGGACGCTGCTCTGCTAAAGGATAAAAATGTACGGGCTACCACCATCAAAATAGAGTATCCCTTTTTTGGAGATAAAAAAGTGTTGGAGTTTACCGTGAAGCCTGAGGAAGATCTGTCTGCAAAGCAATTTGATATCACGCTGCCAGCCGGGCAATACAATTATAAATATACCATTCGCTGGCGCCTTAAAGACGGTACAGAGAAGACGTTATCCGGGGAAAACGATACTGAAATTTTATTTATTGATATGATACCGGATAAATGAAACAATTGGTATTGATATTATCCATGGTTGCCTGTTGCAATGAAATAATGGCCAATACCAATGATGTGTACGTGATCTATTACGCCACGTCAAAAGGTAAGACTGGTCACATGGGAATTGCAATGGATACATATAAAATCATATTTAAAGAGGTCAATAACCAGTTGTTGCCAGATACTGTGGCAACAGGGGAGCTGGTTTATTTTGACCTCTGGCCAAATGAAGATGATTTCAGTGTCAGCAAAACAGGAAAGGATATACCGGCTGTTTATTTCCGCCTTCCTGTGTCATCAACAGATGAGATAACGCTGAACAGCCTGTATGATATTGGAATACCACACCGGGAACATTATCCCAGTGATGGGATACTCCAGATCCGTACCAGTTGGGACCAGGATCAATGGATGACTCATTTTCTGGATAGCATGGTAACAGTTAATAAGGATTTCAATGCCCGGAAATTCAATTGTGCTGATTTTGTACGGATTCCTGTAGAAAAGCTATTGGGAGTAAGGCTGAAATCGAAGGAGTTTATTGGTACCGGCTGGAGCACAACACCCAATAAATTATACCAGAAGCTGCGGGAATTAGATAAGGTGTTGGTGATAAAGAATGCGGATCAGAAGGCGCAGGGATCATTTTTAGCGCAGCGGGTCATGTATACAGTGTTTCACAGAAAAAGATAAATCGAATTCATAATCATATAAACAACAACCATGAATAAGAAATGGATTATTGCAGTTGTGTTGTTACTGTGTTTCGCAGTATCTATCCCTGCATTTTCTCAGAACCTTGATTATAATAGCAAGGTAACTCTTGCCCTGAGCGATGGGACGCAAATGACGCTCTATGCGCAATTGCAGGGAAGCGGCGCAACTGCAACCCCTTCTAAAAATTATTATTATTTGCCCACACAGGTAATGCTGGCTAGGGATCCCGTAACACAGGTGCCTTCCTTCCTTTTCCTGAAATATTTAACGGAGAACAGGGAAGACCAGGGAGGTGTTAACGGCGCATTGATGCACTTCCTCATGCAAACTGGTTTTACTCCTTCACAGTTAGCCGAAACACAATCCAAGCTCAATGCACAGGTAAGTGGTGCTGTGGTAAAAGGACCCGTTGATCTTTTTGCATCAGAGGATGCCAATTCTTTTACCATCACATCTGCCGTTGTGAGCAAAGATGGTGGAATGACCAAGAGCCTGGTCACTTCCGGTAAAGCTCCTTTACAGCAGGGAGGAAAAGTAGCAGTAGCCACTAACCTGAATAAGTTTGGCGCCCAATT
>Ga0207648_10002704_pt1 | contig 18862 bp, 20 predicted proteins | sample KBSMisM32_FD_184310 | JGI IMG/M metagenome (GOLD analysis project Ga0207648, IMG submission 184310) | Miscanthus rhizosphere microbial communities from Kellogg Biological Station, Michigan, USA - KBS Miscanthus M3-2 (SPAdes) (version 2) | ecosystem: Host-associated > Plants > Roots >...
CAGCCGCGAAGAGCAAGACGCGTTCGCCCTCGAGTCCCAGCAGAAGGCCGCCGCGGCCGGCGCTCGGCGCGCCGACGAGATGGTCCCGGTCGAGGTGCGCGACGGCAAACAGACACGGATGGTCACCGCCGACGAGCACCCACGGCCCGACACCACGCTGGAGACGCTCGCGAAGCTCCCGCCGGTCTTCCGCGAGGGCGGCAGCGTGACGGCCGGCAACTCGAGCGGGCTGACCGACGGTGGCGCGGCGATGGTGCTGATGGACGAAGACCGCGCCACGGCCGAGGGACGGGCGCCACTCGCCCGCATCATCGGCTGGAGCTGGGCCGGCGTTCCGCCCGAGATCATGGGGATCGGCCCGGTGCCCGCCACCCAGAAGGTCCTCGAGCGCACCGGCCTGACGATGGCCGACATCGACCTGATCGAGATCAACGAGGCGTTCGCCGCCCAGGTGATCGCGTGCGAGCGCGACCTGAAGTTCGACCGTGACAAGGTGAACGTCCGTGGCGGCGGCATCAGCATCGGCCATCCGATCGGGATGAGCGGCGCCCGGATCCTCCTGTCACTCGCGTACGAGATGCGCCACGCCGGCGTCTCGCTCGGCCTGGCGACGCTGTGCATCAGCGGCGGCCAGGGCCTTGCCGTCGTGCTCGAGCGCGTCTAGACGTCGGGCCACTCGATCCGGACGACCCACGCCGTCCGGCTCCGCCGGTCCAGGTCCTCGGCATAGCCGGTCTGATACTTCGCCACCATCGCCGGACGCACGACCGCTTTCGACGGATCGTCTGGGTCGACCGGTGCCGCGGTGGTTCGTCGGGTCTCCCCTGCGATCTCGAGGGTCACCGTGTGGTCGGCGACGAGGTCCGGTACCGATCCACTCGGTCGCTGTCCGACAGGAGGTACGCACCCTCGTCGTGGGCGACGAACCAGATCTCGATCCGATGCGGATGCCCAGTACGTCTGCCGCGGGTGATGAGGGAGCCGAACTCGGTCGTCGCGAGTGCGTCGACCGAGGTCACAGACCGAAGAACGCCCAGGCGAGCAGCGCGCCGATCACGACGATCGCCGCGATCAGGAAGATCAGATCGCCGCGCTTGATCTTGCCCGGCTGCATGGCGTTGAAGCCCATGGCGCTACCCCTGCGTGATCAGGTTCTTCCCCAGCGCCGCGATCGCGGCCTGGGTCTTGCCGAGCACCGACGACGCGTCGACCGTGAAGGCCGGCCGCATCGCGGCGATGTCTTCGATCGCCTGCTCCAGACGGGTGCCCGCCTTCTCGGCGTCGCGCATCGCCTCGATCAGCACGACCGCGTAGTCCGCGTTGAACGGCTCGCCATCCCATGGACACCGCCCGCCGTTCGCGATCGCCTGCTCGAAGAGGAACTCGCGCCCGCAGCGTTTGCACGTTCCCTTGATCTTCATGCCCGTTCCTCCTCCAGCTCGCGGACCAAGCCGCGCTCCCCGAGCAGCTCCCACAAGCGGTCTGCGACCGCGAAGGGATCCGCGGGCTTCACGTACCACGCGTCGGCGCCGGACCACGAGGCGAGCCACGCGTCGTGCGTTCGCTCGAGCAGCACGACGATCACCCCGGTGTAGGGCTCCGCCGCATCGCGGAGCGACCGCGCGAGCGCGAACGCGCCCATCCGCGATGCGAGTTCGTCGGCGACGATGATCTCGGGCCGGTCACGCAGCGCCGCACGCAACGCGAGCTCCCCGTTGGCCGCGGCCCGGAACCGGAGGTCTGAGCCCAGTCGCCGCTCGATGCTGCGGATCGTGAGGGCCATCAGCTCCCTCGTCCGTGGATCGGGCGACATGAGCAGGGCTTCCACGCGCGCGAGGCTACCATGCACCCTGCGCGTCGTTGCCCCGCAACGTGCGCTCGGCTACGGTGGGCCGCACCGCTTCACCCAAAGGGGGATACGTGGACAACGTCGGGAAGGCCGCGGTCGCCGAGTTCATCGGGACCTTCGCGCTGATCTTCTTCGGGGCCGGCGCGATCATCATGACGGGCGGACAAGATCTCGTCGCGATCGCGCTCGCCCACGGCCTGGCGATCGCGATCATGGTCTCGATCATGGCCCACATCTCGGGCGGGGTCTTCAACCCGGCGATCCAGATCGCGCTGTGGGTGACGGGCAAGATGCCGACCGCTCGGTCCGCGGTCTACATCGTGGCCGAGCTGCTCGGGGGCCTCGCCGCGGCGTTCTTCTTGAAGTACATCGAACCGCGGCCCGCGTTCGACGCCGTCACGGGCGGCATCCCCGCCGTCGCCGACGGGTTCGCCGTCGGGAAGGCCGTCGTGCTCGAAGCCATGTTGACGTTCTTCTTGGTGTGGGCGGTCTTCGGCACCGCGGTCGACGACCGGAGCGGGGCCTTCGCTCGGACCGCGGGGTTCACGATCGGGCTCGTGATCACGATCGACATCTTCGTCGGCGGCGCGCTGACCGGTGCGGCGATGAACCCCGCACGGTGGTTCGGCCCCGCCGTGGCGACGAGCGACTACACCAACTGGTGGGTCTGGATCGTCGGTCCGATCGCGGGCGGCATCATCGCCGGCGTCGCGTACTGGTACCTGTTCCTGCGGGGCCGCGAGCCGGCGACCCCCTGAGCGAGGTACCACCGGTCCCCGACATGGAGATGGCGGACCTCTACCTCGACGCCGCGAGCGGCATCCCGACCGTGGCGGCGGCGCGCGAGGCGATCGTCGCCGCGCTGGACGCGGTCGGCGACCCGCTCCGGATCACGGCACCGGGGCGTCGGGCGCGCGAACTGCTGGAGCGAGCCCGCGCGACGATCGCCGATGCGATCGGAGCCCACGCCGACGAGATCGTGTTCACATCCGGCGCGACCGAGTCCCTCGCGCTCGCGATCGAGGGCGTTGCGGCCGGGTCCGGCGGCGGCGCGGTCGTCACGAGCACGATCGAGCATCCGGTGATCACCGCGGCGATCGCACGGCTCGCGGACCGCGGGGTGAGCCCGGTGGCCATCGGCACCGATGCAGACGGCCGGCTCGAGCTCGACGCCTTCTCGACGGCGGTGCGCGCACCGGGCGTCGCGCTCGCCACCGTCCACCACGGGAACCACGAGGTCGGCACGATGCAGCAGATCGGCGAGGCCGCCCGGCTCGCCCGGGCCGCCGGCGTCCCGTTCCACACCGACGCGGTCCAGACGGTCGGCCGCCTCCCCATCGACGTCCGCGCGCTCGGGGTCGATCTCCTGACGCTGTCCGGCCACGCCTTCGGCGGACCACCGGGGATCGGCGCGCTCTACGTCCGTCGCGGGGTGGAGGTCGCCCCGATGCTCGCCGGCGACGACCGCGAGGGCGGCCGCCGGGCAGGCACGGCCAACCTCCCCGGGGTCGCGGGGATGGCGGCCGCGCTCGCCGCGGCGCAGGCGACGATGGCCGACGACGCCGCCCGGGCGTGGGCCCTGACCGCGACGCTCCGCGACCGCATCGCCGCGCGCGTTCCCGGCGCGACGGTCCACGGGCACCCAACCCATCGGGTGCCGCACCTCATGTGCTTCTCGGTGGCGGACCTCGACCACGCCACGCTCGCCATGGCGCTCGACGATCGCGGGTTCCACCTCGGGGCCGGCTCGCCGGCGAGCGGGCGCCCGGAGGACCCCTCCCCCGTCCTCGCGCAGCTCGGCTACCCCGATACCCCGTCGTTGCGCATCGGGGTTACGCCGGCGACGAGCGACGGGGACGTCGCCCGCTGCGTGCAGGTGCTGGGCGAAGCCGTCGAGGAGCTCCGCCGCGTCGCCGAGGGCGCCGCGGCGGCGATGGGCCGGTTCCGGCCCCCGACCCTGGGGGCCGGCGCGTGAGCGACGGCCGGAGCCTGCTGCCGACGCCGGTCCTCATCGTGGTCGGTGGGGCGATCGGCGCGGCCATCGGATCGAGCGGCGGGCGCAACGCGACGGGCTTCGCGGCCGGGTTGGTGATCGGTGCGGCGCTGGGCGGTGCGGCATCGTTGATCCGCGGGCGCAAGCCCTGACGGGTCAGACCGTCCAGGTGTCGCCACCGGTGAGCAGCGCCTCGAGGTCGCCGTCGCCGGAGCGTTCCCGCGCGCGCGCGATCTGGTCGTGCACCGCTTCGCCGTAGGTCGCGCGCTGGACCTCCCGGAACACCCCGATGCAGGTGGGCTCGGTCGGTCCTTGCGATAGGTGCGCCAAGGTGAACGCGAGCGACGGCGGCCCGTGTACGTCGTGGGTGATGATCTGCGCCGGGTCGGTGTCGGAGACGTCGGCGATCTCGAGGCGGCCGTTCGCCGCCAGGCGCACGCACCGCGTGCCGCCGTCGAAGACGATCGGCTCGCCGTGCACCAGCCTGATCTGGTTGTGCGGCCCGTCGGTCTTGTCGCGGAGCAGATCGAACGCGCCGTCGTTGAACACGTTGCAGTTCTGGTAGATCTCGACGAACGCCGCGCCCGGGTGCTCGGCGGCCTGGCGGAGCACCTCGGTCAGGTGCTTGCGGTCGTTGTCGATCGTGCGCGCGACGAAGGTGGCCGCCGCGCCGAGCGCGAGCGCAACCGGATCGAACGGCCGGTCGACCGACCCGAACGGGGTGGACTTCGTGACCTTGCCGACCTCTGACGTCGGCGAATACTGGCCTTTCGTGAGTCCGTAGATCTGGTTGTTGAACATCAAGATCTTGAGGTTCACGTTGCGCCGGAGCGCGTGGATCAGGTGGTTGCCGCCGATCGAAAGCGCGTCCCCGTCGCCGGTGACCACCCAGACCGCCAGATCCGGGTTCGCCGTCGCGACCCCCGTCGCCAGCGCGGGCGCCCGGCCGTGGATCCCGTGGAACCCGTAGGTGTCCATGTAATAGGTGAACCTGCCGCTGCACCCGATCCCCGAGATGAACACCGTGTTCTCGGGCGCCACACCCAACTCCGGCATGAACGACTGGACCGCGGCCAAGATCGCGTAGTCGCCGCATCCCGGGCACCAGCGCGGCTCTTGGTCCGAGGTGAAGTCCTTCTTGGTGCGTTCGAGCGTGTCAGCCACGCAGCGCCTCCTCGATCGCGTCGTCCAGCTCGTCGGCCCACATCGGGCGTCCCTGGACCCGCGTGAACGACCGGGCGTCGACCAGGAATCGCGCGCGGATCAACAACGCGAGCTGGCCCTCGTTGATCTCGGGGATCAAGACGCGCCGGTACCGACGCACGACGTCGCCGGTGTTGACCGGCATCGGGTTCAGCCAGCGCAGGTGCGCGTGGGCGACCTTCTCGCCGCCGTCGCGAGCCCGTCGGATCGCGGCGCGGATCGAGCCTGCCGTCGACCCCCATCCGAGAACGAGCAGGTCGGCGTCGCCGGTCGGGTCGTCCACCTCGAGCGGGGGCAACGACGCCGCGATCCCGGCGACCTTCTCGCGGCGCAGATCGGTCATCCGCTCGTGGTTCTCCGCGTCGTAGCTGATCGCGCCGGTCACGTCCTCGCGCTCGAGCCCGCCGATCCGATGCTGCAGACCGGGCGTGCCGGGGACCGCCCAGGGGCGGGCGCCGTCCTCGTTGCGCGCATACGGATGGAACGCGGCTCCGTTCGGCTCGGCGAAGTGCGGCTCGATCCCTTCGATCGCCGAGACGTCGGGCAGTCGCCACGGCTCCGAAGAGTTCTGCAGGAAGGAGTCCGAGAGCACGATCACCGGCGTTCGGTACCGGATCGCCACCCGCGCCGCATCGAGCGCCACCTCGAAACATCCCGCCGGCGAGGAAGCAGCCACGATCGGGATCGGCGATTCGCCGTGGCGACCGAACATCGCCGCCAGCAGGTCACCTTGCTCGGTCTTCGTCGGCATCCCGGTCGACGGGCCCGCGCGTTGCACGTCCACGATCAGCATCGGCAGCTCGGTGATCACCGCGAGCCCGATCGTCTCCGCCTTGAGGTCCAGGCCGGGGCCGCTGGTCCCCGTGACGGCGAGCTGCCCGGTGAACGCGGCGCCGAGCGCCATGTTGGCCGCGGCGATCTCGTCCTCCGCCTGCACCGTGATCACGCCGAAGTGCTTGTGCCGGGACAGCTCGTGGAGCAGGTCGGATGCGGGCGTGATCGGGTAGCTCGCGTAGAACAGTGGCAGCCCGCTGGCACGCGACGCCGCGATCAAGCCCCAGGCGAGGGACTGGGCGCCGGCGACGTTGCGGTACGTGCCCGGCTCGGCCGGGGCCGCCTTCACCTCGACGCGGTGCGCGAACAGCTCGGTCGTCTCACCGAAGTTGTAGCCCGCGTTGAACGCCGCGACGTTGGCGTCCATGATCTCCGGCTTGCTCCCGAACTTCCGCTCGAGCCACTCGAGCGTCGGCGCGGTCGGCCGGTCGTACATCCACGACACGAGCCCGAGCGCGAACATGTTCTTCGCCCGCTCGGCCTCCTTCTTCCCGACGCCGACCGGCTCCACCGCCCGGACGGTGATCGAGGTCATCGGCACGGAGTACACCTGGTAGCCGTCGAGCGACCCGTCGGTCCGTGGGTCGGCGTCGTAGCCCGCTTTGTCCAGGTTGCGCTGCTGGAAGGCGTCCTCGTTCAAGATCAGGGTGCCCCCGCGGGCGACGGTGGCGAGGTCGGCCTTCAGCGCGGCCGGGTTCATGGCGACCAGCACGTCGGCGTGGTCGCCGGGGGTCGTCACGTCGGTCGACGCGAACTGGATCTGGAACGCCGAAACGCCGTGGACGGTGCCCGCCGGAGCCCGGATCTCGGCCGGGAAGTCCGGCAGGGTCGCGAGGTCGTTGCCCAACAATGCCGTCGCGTTGGTGAAGCGGTCCCCCGTGAGCTGCATCCCGTCGCCGGAGTCGCCGGCGAACCGGACGACGACACGCTCTCGTTCCTCGACGGTGGTGCTCATCTGGTGCTGCAGGTCACTCCTTATGCTTGCGGCCTCGGGGGGTTCGGCCCGTCGCACAGACAGCGTACTGCCGGCCGGCGCTGAACGACCGGAACTGTGCTTGTATCCATCACATGCGAACACGACGGCTCGGCACACACGGTCCGGAGATCTCGGTGATCGGCTTGGGAGCCTGGGAGGCGGGCGGCGACGCCTGGGGCGCGAACCCGGCCGATGAGGACGTCGTGCGAGCCTTCCACGCGGCGTTCGATGCCGGGATCACGTGGGTCGACACCGCCGAGGTGTACGGGTCGGGCGAATCCGAGCGTCTGGTCGGCAAGGCGCTGGCCGGCAGGCGGGACGACGTCGTGGTGGCCTCGAAGGTCGCGCCCTCGCCCGAAGGCACCGGCTTCACCCCCGATCAGGTGCGGACGGCGTGCGACGCCTCGCTGGGCCGCCTCGGGGTCGACGCGCTCGACCTGTACCAGCTGCATTGGCCCGACGAGAACGGCGTGCCCGTCGAGGACACCTGGGGTGCCATGGCCGAGCTCGTCACGGCAGGCAAGACGCGGTCGATCGGCGTCTCCAACTTCGATCAGGAGCTGCTCGAGCGGTGCTTGCCGATCCACCACGTGGACTCGCTCCAGCAGGAGTTCTCGATGCTGGCGCTCGATGACCGGGCATTGATCCGCTGGTGCGGCGAGGCCGGGATCGGGGTCGTGACCTACTCGCCGCTCGGGGTCGGGTTCCTCACCGGGCGATACACCCGCGCCGACGCCGAGGGGATCGACGACTGGCGCAGCCGCAACGAGTGGACCACGCCCGAACAACTCGACGAGACGTTCCGCGTGGTCGACGGCCTGCGCCCGATCGCCGAGCGCGAGGGCGTCTCGATGGGCGAGCTGGCGCTGGCGTGGAACGTCGCGCAACCGGGAGTCACCGCGGCGATCGCGGGCAGTCGCAGCGGCGACCACCTCCGTGCGAACGCGGCTGCGGGCGACCACACGCTGGAGCCCGAGGTGCTCGACGAGATCGAGGCGCTGCTCAGCTAGTCCCGGGCGTCGCCGCGGTCGCGCTGGACCTCGCGCATGCGGCGGACGATCCCGTCGAGCAGCTTGAGGGTCAGCCCCGGCTCGTCTCGCAAGAGGTCGCGGAGCGTGTGCCGGAACAGCCGGAGCACCCGCATGGGCGTCTCCGCCGTCACGGTCGCCGACCGCGGACCGCCGTCCAGCGTCGAGAGCTCCCCGAAGAAGTCGCCGGGGAGCACCTCCCCGACCTTGCGGCCTCGCCGGGTGACCTTGCCCCGCCCGTTCAAGACGACGAACAGGGTCTCGCCGAGCATGCCCTCCTCGACGATCGATTCCCGCGGCTCGAACGCGAGCTCGTCGCTCTGGCTCGCCAGGCGCTTGAGATGCTTCGTCGAGAATCCCGTGAACAACGGGACGGCGGCGAGCGACTGGGCGTTCTGCCGCACCGTCCGGCGTGGCAGCTGCTCGGGCAGGGGGGTCCCGAGCCGTCCGCCGCCGCGGCCGAGCATGTCCGCCGCTCCCTGACTCATCCCGCGAAGCCTACCCCGGGTGGGCGACGGGCCGCCAAGTGGCGCCCACCGCAGGGCATCCGCGCCGGCGCCACCCGGTATCCCGGCGACCCTCCGGTAATCTCGAGGGACATGGCCGACGACGTCCGCAGCAGGTTGGAACAGCTCCTCGCCGAGCGCATCGTGGTGCTCGACGGCGCCTGGGGCGTGCTCCTGCAGGGCTGGGGACTGGAGGAGGCGGACTTCCGCGGCGAGCGGTACTCCGGCCACGACCACGACGTCAAGGGCGACCCAGACCTGCTGAACCTCACCCGGCCGGACATCGTCGGCTCGATCCACGACGCCTACTTCGAGGCCGGAGCAGACATCACGACCACGAACACCTTCACGGCCACCTCCATCGGCCAGCAGGACTATCGGCTCCAAGACGCCGTTCGCGACATGAACCTGGAGGGTGCGCGGCTCGCGCGGGCGAGCGCCGACCGGCACGGCGGGCTCGTGGCCGGCTCGGTCGGTCCGCTCAACGTGACCCTCAGCATGTCGCCGAAGGTCGACGACCCGGCGTTCCGCACGGTGAGCTTCGAGCAGGTCTACGACGCCTACGTCGAACAGATCGCGGCCCTGCGCGACGGCGGCGCGGACCTCCTGTTGATCGAGACGATCTTCGACACGCTGAACGCGAAGGCCGCGGTAGCCGCGGCCCTCGACGTCGCGCCGGAGCTCCCTCGCTGGATCTCGGTCACGATCGTCGACAAGAGCGGGCGCACGCTCTCGGGCCAGACCGTCGAGGCGTTCTGGGCCTCGATCGCGCACGCCGATCCCGTGATCGTCGGGGTGAACTGCTCGCTCGGAGCTCGCGAGATGCGCCCGTCGGTCGAGGCGCTCGCGCGCGTCGCCCCGGTGCCGGTGGCGAGCTACCCGAACGCGGGGCTCCCGAACGCGTTCGGCGGGTTCGACGAGACCCCCGAGATCACGAGCACCCTGCTCGGCGAGTTCGCGCGCGCCGGCCTCGTGAACATCGTCGGCGGGTGCTGCGGCACGACCCCCGACCACATCAAGATGATCGCCGATACCGTGCGGGACGTCGCGCCGCGCGAGCTGCCCCCCGCGACCACCGTGACCTCGTTCTCCGGACTGGAGCCGTTCCGGATCACGCCGGAGACGGGGTTCGTGATGGTCGGCGAGCGCACCAATATCACCGGCTCGAAGATCTTCGCGGGCCTGATCGAGTCCGGCGACTTCGCCGCGGCCGTCGACGTCGCGCGCCAGCAGGTCGAGAACGGCGCCAACCTGATCGACGTCAACATGGACGCCGACCTGATCGACGGCGAGGCGACGATGACGCGGTTCCTCAACCTCGTCGCGACCGAGCCCGAGATCGCCAAGGTCCCGGTGATGATCGACTCGTCGAAGTGGTCGGTCCTGGAGGCGGGCTTGCGGTGCATCCAGGGCAAGGGCGTCGTCAACTCGATCAGCCTGAAGGAGGGCGAGGAGGACTTCCTCGCGAAGGCGGCGACGATCCGTCGCTACGGCGCGGCCGCGGTCGTGATGTGCTTCGACGAGGCCGGACAGGCCGACACCGTCGAACGCAAGGTGGAGATCGCCGAACGCTCCTTCCGGCTGTTGGTTGACCGAGCGGGGTTCGACCCGACCGACGTGATCGTCGACCCGAACATCCTCGCCGTCGCGACCGGCATCGAGGAGCACAACGAGTACGCGAAGGCGTTCATCGACGCCACGCGCGAGATCAAGCGCCACTGCCCCGGCGCGAAGGTGTCCGGCGGCGTGTCGAACCTGAGCTTCTCGTTCCGCGGGAACGACACGGTGCGGCGCGCGATGCACTCCGCGTTCCTGTATCACGCGATCGCCGCCGGGCTCGACATGGCGATCGTCAACGCCGGTCAGCTCGACGTCTACCAGGACATCGAGCCCGGGCTCCTCGAGCACGTCGAGGACGTGATCTTCAACCGGCGGCCCGACGCCACCGAGCGGATGGTCACCTTCGCCGAGACCGTCAAGGGCGAGGGCGCGAAGACGAGGGAGGAAGATCTCTCGTGGCGCGACGCGTCCGTCGAGGACCGGCTCTCGCATGCGCTCGTGCACGGGATCGACCGGTGGATCGTCGAGGACACCGAGGAGGCGCGCGCGAAGGCCGAACGGCCGCTCGACGTGATCGAGGGACCGCTGATGGACGGCATGTCGATCGTCGGCGACCTGTTCGGTGCCGGCAAGATGTTCTTGCCGCAGGTGGTCAAGAGCGCCCGCGCGATGAAGAAGGCCGTCGCCTACCTCGAGCCGTACATGGAGGCCGAGAAGGCCGGCGGCGCGAACCAGGGCACGGTCGTGCTGTGCACCGTCAAGGGCGACGTCCACGACATCGGCAAGAACATCGTGGGTGTCGTGCTGGGCTGCAACAACTACCAGGTGATCGACCTCGGCGTGATGGTGCCGGCGGAGACCTTGCTCGACACGGCGGCGGAGGTCGGCGCGAGCCTGATCGGCTGTTCGGGGTTGATCACGCCCTCGCTCGACGAGATGGTGGTCGTCGCGAAGGAGATGCAGCGGCGCCAGCTCGACACCCCGCTGCTGATCGGCGGCGCGACGACCTCGCGCCAGCACACCGCGGTCCGGATCGCGCCGGCGTACGACCAGCCGGTGGTGCACGTCGTCGACGCATCGCGCGTCGTCGGCGTCGCGTCGAAACTGCTCGACGACGATCGCAAGCCGGCGTTCGACGCGGAGAACCGTGAGCTGCAGTCGAAGCTCCGCGCCAAGCACGAGGAGCGGCAGCGCACGCCGCTGCTCCCCCTGCGGATCGCTGCCGAGCGCCGCACGCCGATCACCTGGAGCGGAGCAGACGTTCCGCCTGCGCCCTTCACGGGCGCGCGCGTCGTCGAGCCGGTGATCGCTGATCTCCGCGACGTGATCGACTGGACCTTCTTCTTCACGGCGTGGGAACTGAAGGGCTCGTTCCCGCAGATCCTCGATCACGACGTCTACGGTGAGCAGGCGCGGGAACTGTTCGCCGATGCGCAGGAGCTCCTCGCCGAGATCGAGACCGACGGGTCACTGCAGATCCGGGGCGCGTACGGCCTGTGGCCCGCCGCCAGCGAGGGAGACGACATCGTGCTCGGCAACGGCGTCACGCTGCCGATGCTTCGCCAGCAGGCCGACCGAGGTGACGAGCCCAACCGGTCTCTCGCCGACTACGTCGCGCCCGTCGAGACCGGCCTGAGCGATCACATCGGTGCGTTCGCGGTGACGGCCGGCCTGGGAGCCGACGATCTGGTGAAGCGCTACGAAGCCGAGCACGACGACTACCGCGCCATCATCGTCAAGGCGCTGGCCGACCGGCTCGCCGAAGCGGCCGCGGAGTGGCTCCACCGGGAGGTGCGCCGCGCGTGGTACGCGCCCGACGAAGCGCTCACGAGCGACGATCTGATCGGCGAGCGGTACCGCGGGATCCGCCCGGCGTTCGGCTATCCGGCATGCCCCGACCACTCGCTCAAGCGCCGGGTGTTCGACCTGCTCGAGGCGCGCGAGCTCGGGATGGATCTCACCGAGCACGGCGCGATGCTGCCGGCAGCGAGCGTCAGCGGCCTCTACCTCCAGCACCCCGAGGCGCGGTACTTCAACGTCGGACAGATCGGCAAGGACCAGGTCGAGGATTACGCTCGCCGGCTCGGTGAGAGCGTGCTCGAGGCGGAGCGCTGGCTCCGCCCGAACCTCGCGTACGACCCGGACTGATCGCGCCGCCGACGGGCGGCCAAACGGTCGGTAGGCCGTGCAGGCGATGGCGCGCAGGAGAACGCACCGATAGGGTGCACGCAGTGAAGACCCTCACGCGTCCTCCCCAGACGCCGGTGCGGCCGCGCGCGGTCGCCGAGGCTCCGCGCCGCTGGCCGAAGCGCCTGGTGGCAGCCGTCATCGCCGTGGCGCTCGTCGCGGCGACCGGCCTCGTGGTCTGGGCGAACCACGTCGAGCCGCTCACCGGCGGCAGCGTCCGGTTCGTGATCGCGGATCGAGCCGCCGACGTGACCGTCCGCTCCGTCGAAGCGCTCGGGGTGTCCGGGACGATCCAGACCGTCCAGACGCATCCCGGACAGACCTTCACCTATCGGTTCTCGATCCGCAACGACGGCCGCGTCCCGGTCCAGATCGTGGACGTCGGCGGCGAGACGGGCCACGGATCGATCGTGACGCGCCGGCCGATCCGCATGGAACCGGACCTGACGTCGGATCTCGACCCGAACACGGGATTCGAACCGTTCGCGCCATTCACCCTTGGATCGGGACAGGAAGCAGGGATCGAGATGCTTGTCACCATCGGCAACGGCGCGTGCTTCCACGAGCCGGGGCAGCCCTACCTCGGGTGGTACCTCGAGTCCGTCACCTACAAGGTGCTCGGGATCACGCGCCACGGCTGGCTCGATACCGGTTCGGAGATCCGGGTCACGAGCGCTCCGGGCGCGTGCGATGCCAAAGCCTGAGGCACGCCTCGCGCGAGACCGCGTCGTCTAGTGGAACGAGTTGCCGCAGGCACAGCCGCCCTGGGCCGCGGGGTTGTCGATGGTGAAGCCCGTCTGCTCGAGCGAGTCGACGAAGTCGACGGTCGCCTGCGACAGGTACGGCACCGACATCTTGTCGATCACGACACGAACGCCGTGCTGTTCTCCGACGGTGTCCTTTTCGGAGGTCTGGTCGTCGAGGTACATGGCGTAGCGCAGGCCCGAACACCCACCCGGTGAGACGGCGACGCGCAGCGCGATGTCGTCGCGACCCTCCTCGGCGAGGAGCTCTTTGACCTTTGTCGCAGCGGTCGTGGTCAGTGTGATCATCGATCCTCCGTCGGGGTTCCTACGCATCAGATTGTAACCGGCGGTGCCGCCGAACCCGACCCGGGAGGTCAGGTTCTCGCCCGTGACAACATCGGCTGCAGCGGAGTCAACCCTGAGCGGCGCCGAGCGTGGCGGCGTCGTCGGCCAGCTCCGAGGCCAACCGCTCGAGCGACCGTGCGGCGTCCGCGAGCGCCACCTCGTTCCCCACCAGGTCCACGAGGGACCGCACGACCGCGCCCGGCGCGTCGGTGGTGGCGACGCCGCACACGATCGCCGCAGGCACCCCGGCGAGCCGGGCGGCGTCGAGGACCCCGGCCGGCACCTTCCCCCGCAGCGAGCTCGCATCGAAAGATCCCTCCCCCGTGATCACGAGCGACGCGCCGGCGAGCTGCTGCGCGAAGCGCACCGCCTCCATCACGACCTCGACCCCGCGGCGCAGGCGGGCGCCGGTGAAGGCCATCAGCCCGAAGCCGAGACCCCCGGCGGCGCCGGCGCCCGGCTCGTGCGACCGATCCACGCCGAGGTCGCGCGCCGCGACCGCGGCGAGGTGCGCAAGCGCTCGGTCGAGCACGACGACGTCGTCGGGCGACGCCCCCTTCTGGGGACCGAAGACGGCGCTCGCCCCGGCGGGACCGCACAACGGGTTGTCGACGTCGGTCACGCCGACGATCTCGATGGCCCGCACGCGATCGAGCACGGGGCCGGCATCGAGCCGGTTGAGCGCGACCACGGCGCCTCCGCCGTCGCCGATCGGGCGGCCGTCGACATCGAGGAAACGCGCGCCGAGGGCCGCGGCCATACCCACCCCGCCGTCGTTCGTGGCCGAGCCGCCCAGGCACACGAGCATCCGCCGGGCCCGCGCGTCGATCGCCGCCGCCATGAGCTCGCCGGTGCCGCGGGTGGTGGTGCGCATCGGTGCGCGCCGGGCGGCCGGCACGAGCTCCAGACCCGAGGCGCGGGCCATCTCGATGACGGCGGTCTCGCCCCGCATCCCGATCGCGGCCTCCACCGGATCACCCAACGGCCCCGTCACGGTGCGCATCGAGCGCGTCGCCGCGGGATCGTCCGTCGGCGCCAGGACGTCGAGCGTGCCTTCGCCGCCGTCCGCGAGCGGCACGACGACCACGTCGTCGTCGGGGCGCGCACGCCGCCATCCACGCGCGATCGCGTCGCCCGCGTCGCGTGCCGTGAGCGTGCCTCGGAACTTGTCGGGGGCCACCAGGACGCGCATGGCGGCGACTGTACAATCCGCCCCGAACCGAGCGGGAAGGCGCGCGTAGCAGGTGACGATCGGCCGAGAAGACCTGGTAGGCATCGCCCATGCCGAGCGCCAGCGCCTGGGTCGGATGATCCAGTTCGCCGAGCCCGATACCTGGGAGGCGCCGAGCGCCGCGCCCGGTTGGTGGAACCGCGACGTGATGGCCCACCTCGCCGCCGCCGACACCGCCGCCGCGCAGCTCCTGGCCGGCCAGCCCGCCGAGGAGCTCGATCAGTTCCGCGGGCAGTTGAACGGACAGGTGTTCACCACCGACGCCTGGAACGCATGGACGGTCAACCGCCGCTCGGGGATGGACACCCGCACGATCCTCGACACCTGGGGGACGGCAGCGGAGTCGCTCCTGGAGCACGCAGCTCGGCTGAGCGAGAACGAGTGGCGCGAGGCACGGTTCCCGTGGCTCGCCGGCGACATCGCCGTCACCTACTTGGTGCAGTCGCGGGTGGTCGAGTGGTTCCTGCACGGTGAGGACATGCGCGCGACGAACGGCGTGGCGCCGGGGTGGCAGTTCGGCTGGCAGCACTGGCCGGTCCATCTGACGATCGATCTCGGCGTGCGGATGCTCCCGTGGACGCTGGCCGAGGCCGGCCACGACCTGTCCGGCCGGTCGGTCTTGGTCGAGGTCAGCGGGGCGGGCGAGGGCACCTGGCATTGGGGGCTCGGCGCCGGCGAGGTACCGGGACCGACGACGCACGCCGACGTCACGATCAAGGGACGGGCGCCGCAGCTCGCCCTGGTCGCCGGCAAGCGCATCGACCCCGAGGTCCTCCTCGAGTCGGGGATCCTCGTGCTCGGCGGCGACGCCGACACCGCCGAGCTCGTGCTTCGGACGATGCGCGCGTACGTCTAGGGGCTAGCGGCGCACCACCATGCGACGGACGGGCCGCGCCACCGCGCCGAACCGGTACTTGTAGGCATAGTCGCCCTTGAGCAGATCGAACCCGCTCGCGCCGTCCTCGATCGCGAGACGGATGTCCTCACCGACGAGCACCATCCCCGGGGCCAGCGCCCCCCAGGAGCGGTCGAACGCCGAGTTGTAGAGGTAGGAGCGGTCGCCCCACCGGAACCCGATCGTCCCCGCCGCGAGCGACCCACCCACCTCGATGAAGTTCAGCCGGAACGCTCCGGAGGACAGGAACGCCTCGCCGAGGCGTCGGAAGAAGATCTCCATCCCCGGCACCATGAACACACCCTTCGGGCCCTCGCTCAGGTGATGGAGCTCGACGAACCGGTCCAGCAACGCCGTGAGGTCCTGCGTTCCCGCGGTGACGATCGAGATCGGACCGGCCTCGGCTTCGAGCTTCTTCGCCTTGCGGCGGATCTCGTGGCGCAGCTTGGCCGGCAGACCCTCGAGGTAGCCCTCCCACGTCGGCGGGAGCTCGAGGTACGGCGCGATGCCGTCATGGTCGGCGGCCTCCTCCACCGACAGGCCCCGCGCCGCCGCTGCATCGCCGAGCAGCTCGTACCAACCGGAGTCCGCCGCGATCCCCCACAGGTCGGCGCTCCCCCAATCATCGCGCACGAGCAGGGCGTCCCAGAGCGCGGCCGAGAACGGCGCCTTCGCCTCGGGCATCGCGACCGGTCCCAGGTAATCGGTGACCTCCACGCCGCCGAGGAATCGGAGTTCTGTGCCGCTGCGTTCGAAGCCGACCGCGGCGACCTGGGCGCCGGTGTCGTCCTCACCGAAGGCGAGCAGCAGGTCGTCCGATTCCTCGCCGAACTCCTCCCAGTACAGCTTCAGGAACGAGGGCTGATGGAAGAAGGTGCCCGCCGGATCCTGCTGGACGAGACCGGACCAGTTGCGGCGCTGGAAATCCTGGGCATCTTCGGAGAAGGCGATCCGCATGGCGCCCACATGCTACGGACCGGGCGCGATCACCACGACCCGCCGCCGCCGCCACCGCCGCCGCCACCCGAGAACCCGCCGCCGCCGAACCCGCTCGAGCCGGATCCGGCCGGCGTCGACGTCATCGTTCCGCTCGTCGCAACGGCGAACCCATCGATCGCGTGCGCGAACCCGTCGGCTGAGAACGCGCCGGACGAGACGTACCACGGCACGATCGGCGCGACGCCGCCGGGTGCCTGCGCGGCGAGCGCCTGGAACGTGTGCGCCCACCGGTCCGTGAGCCCGAAGACGATCGCGTACGGCAGCATCTTGGGGAACTCGTTCTCCTGCTCCGCCCAGCGCGCGAGGTAGCGGTCGGCCGTATCGATCACGCGCCGGTAGCCGCGGATGCGTCGCAGCATCGCGGTGCCCTTCGCCGTGCGGGCCGGCATCCGTCCGGCGCCGAACCAGAACACGAGCCCGACGACCAGCGCGGCGAGGCCGATCAGCCCGAGATGCGTAGTGGCCGCCAGCGCGACCGTGATCGCGATCCCGAGCACCGTCAGCCCGAACCCGATCAGTCGCCAGCGCACCCGCACCCGGTCCGGCCGGATCGCGAACCACCCTTGGTCACGCGCGTCCGCGTAGAGACTGTCCTCCACCTTCGACAACCGTTCGGCGAAGGTCGTCCGCAGGGCCGACAGCGTCGTCTCGTTCCCGTCGCGGAACAAGCCCTGAAGGAGCATCCGTTCGTACGGGAGCAGCGCCGCGTCGTCCGCGTCGGTCCGCACGAGCCGCCAGTCCGGCTTGCCGAAGAACCCTTCCTTGGGGATCTCCTGGATCTGGAGGAACCCCCGGACGGCGAGGTCGACGATCGTCGCGCTGACGTCCAGGGTATTCGCACGCTCGTCGATCAGCGTCCCGACCTGACCGGGACGGATCCCCTCGGGGGGTGCGAACTCCACCGGCCCCTCGGCGTCGGCGTCGCCGATCGGCACCGGCTCGGACTCCCCGTGCGGGTTGCCCATGATCTGGTCGACCTGCGAGCCCTGGTAGCGGCGGTCGCGCCCCTTGGTCCAGGCGAGGAACCCGAAGCCCGCGATCCCCACGACGGCGAGCGCTCCCGCGACCGAGCCGGTCACCGGCGTGACGGCGAAGGCGCGGGTCGGGCTCCACCGTTCATCGAGGATCGGCGGCTGCACGCTCACCGCACCCTTCTCGATCCCCACCACGACGGTGAGTCCTTGGTACGGGAACAGCTGGGCCTGGGCGAACCGCGCGGTGTCGCCTTGATACGCCGACGCGTCGCACCGCTCGCTCGAGCGCTCCTGCCCTTGGAAGCAGGCGACGCCGGTGATCCCGCCCGGCGTGGAGACCCGCACGGTCGCACGCTGGATCGTGACGCCCCACTCGTCGCCGATCGCGTTCCAGTAGAGCTCGTCTCGCTGCGGGAAGCTGTTCAGGGCGCCTTGCACCGTGTAGGTGATCTGATACCGATGGACGCCGGTGATCAGCTGATCCGGGTCGCCGATCTTGATCTCGGTCTTCCCGTCGCCGGCGTCGCCGATGCTGTAGCCCACCGGCGTGCCCGGCGACCCTTGCACGCTGTCGACGTGCAGCGGCATCAGCCGGTCGTACGTGTCGTCGTAGTGCAGCCGCGTCGGGATATCTCGGAAGATGCCGTGCCGCTGCTCGGAGCCGAAGTCGTAGTCGATGGTCTCGACGACGGTGAGGTCGCCGTTGGGCTGGACCGTGATGTCGACGTCGTAGCTGCGGATCGTCTCGAACGAGCTCCCGCCCGCCGGCGTTGCGACGAGCGCGCCGAAACACGCGAAGGCTGCGGCGAGGACGACGGAGGCGACGGCGCGGCGCACGCCCGAAGCCTATGCGAGGAAGACGGGGCGGGGTGGCAGGGACTCAGTGCGCGTGGGCACCGGCGGCGGCGCCGTCACCCTGCAAGGCGTCCTGCAAGACGTCCCAGGCCAGCACCGCGCATTTGATCCGGATCGGGTACTTCACGACGCCCTTGAGCGCGACGAGGTCGCCGAACGTGTCCTCGTCGGGCTCCACCTCGCCGGCCATCATCCCGCGGAACGACGAGGCGAGACCCAGCGCGTCGTCGACCTTCCGGCCGCTCACGGCCTCGGTCATCATCGAGGCCGAGCTCTGGGAGATCGAACACCCGGCGCCCTGGAAGGTCGCGGCCGTGACGATGCCGTCGTCCACCGTCACGGCGACCTCGATCTCGTCGCCGCACAGCGGGTTGTTCCGGCTGCATGTCGCCGTCGCGCCGGGGAGCTCGCGCTTGTTCCGCGGGCTCTTGTAGTGATCGAGGATCACTTCCTTGTAGATGTCGTCCAGCGCCACCGCGTGCCCTTCCTCGTGTGCCGTCAGCCTAGAGGGCGAAGATCGCCCCCGCCCGCTCGAGCCCGTCGAGCAAGGCGTCCACGTCCTGCTTGGTGTTGTACAGGTACAGCGACGCCCTCGTGGTGGCCGGAACCTCGAACCGCCGCATCACGAGCTGCGCGCAATGGTGCCCCGCCCGAACGGCGACCCCCTCCTCCGACAGGATC
>Ga0207648_10002708_pt1 | contig 18853 bp, 14 predicted proteins | sample KBSMisM32_FD_184310 | JGI IMG/M metagenome (GOLD analysis project Ga0207648, IMG submission 184310) | Miscanthus rhizosphere microbial communities from Kellogg Biological Station, Michigan, USA - KBS Miscanthus M3-2 (SPAdes) (version 2) | ecosystem: Host-associated > Plants > Roots >...
TGCAATCGTCGAAGCCATTGCGTCGGCGCCAAAGTTTCCATTCGGTGTCGGTAGACGGGTGCCATCAGCTGCCATGAACTGCGCAGCACCGACTGTTGGACATCGGTTAGGGTTACCGACGTATGCATATACAAAGGAGGTGCCCAGGACCACGCCTCGGGAATGATGCGGTTGAGCACCGGGTACACAAAAGCCTGTCGCATTTGAGCTGACGTCGGCTGAGCCGAGTACGATGTAGATGCCCGATGGATCGAGGGGCAATACGCCGGCAAGAATTTGATCGGAGACGATTCCCTGGATGTCTTCTGCTGTCAACTCCAACCCATGCGAATAGAACCGATCAACAGCAGAACCTCCAAAGAACAGTCCTCCGCTCGGCGCTTGACCACTGCTATTGGGATAGCCAGCGTTAATCTGGAAATATGGTGTGCTACCCAGGCTCGACATGAAGTCGCTCAGAATAAATTGGCTGGCCGTATCGCCGGCAAAGCCACAATCATTGGCCCAGCAGCCATACCAGATCAGATAAATATCCTGCGCCCCGGACAGGACTGGACCGTTGTGGTAAAGAATCCTGCTATCGGTTTTCACGTCATTGTGTGGATTTTGGGGAGCAAGGGCGTTCTGGGCCAAGGCCGTTTGCGCACGCCCGGCGAAGCTCATAGTTAGCATCACAAACAGAATGAGCAAGTTGGTTTTGTTCCTTTTCATTTCTCTTCTCCTTCGATATTCAAAATGATTGCAGTGACCTCAAGTGGTCGCAGTGTTCACTCAAGTATCGGGTTCACTGGCAACCAAGATCGGATTTGATCTGGTTTGCTGAATTGATCAGTTGCGCGGCCTGATCAGTGGTTACCTTTTTGCCGGATTGCGCGGCGCATTCGTTGGTGAAGTCGGTGAGAAGAGAGCAGGCCGTCGCCATATCACCGGAGTCTCTTGCACTGAGTGCATGCTCTAACTTAGTGATCAGACTGTTTGCCGTTCCCGGCGGGAGGTTGAAGCTGCGGATTAGTGTAATCAGATCATCAATCTGATCTTCAGTTACGCTTGGCACCTGAAACGAAACGGCATAGACGTCGTAGGCTCCGTCACCCACGATCGAGTAGACAATTCGACCGACACCGTTGCACACACTGATCTCACTCAGAAACTCATCACCAGGTGTTTTGGTAACTTGAAACAGTTTTCCGCTACGAATGTCATAGACAAAGGTGTCGTATCCGTTTTGGTCCTGCGACTCAAAAGAAATGAGGTCACCAGAGATCGTGGCATCGCGCTGGTCACCGGGAATCGCGAGGTGTACCTCAGTGCCTCCCGCTAACGCCTGATAGTAGACATCGTTCTCACCACTTCGACCTGAGACATAAACGGCGGTCTCACCGTTTGTGGAAGGGAGATGAAAGTTGCCAGCCGGCTCCGTAAGAGCTCTGGTAGTGAAAACTCCCGGCGCAGTCTGGAGGGCAGCATAAACAGCGCAATCGACGTTGAAGGTTTGGCACTGATCCCACACGACGGCGTTGCCGTTTGGGCTGACGTTGGGGTGCATGTTACTCAGCGAGTTGTTGGTTAGTGGTGTAACTGTGCCTGTGCTGAGATCATAAGCAGTAATTTCAACTGGAGGCGTGCCAGCGTGAGGGTCAGGGCGGGCTTCGTAAGCAACTAGATTTCCGCCAATTGAAGGATTACTTCGTCCGAGTCCAGGAACGACTGTTGTGACTTGCGAGCTCGTATCAAAGATCCTGACGGTGTCTCCGGGGAACGTGACTTCCGTCCACGCGACGCGAGACCCAGAAATGTCTGAGAACAGATCAACTGTGTTACCGGGAACAAGGTTGTCACTGCCCGTTTCCAGGTCGTGGTAACGGATGGTCGAGAGTCCCTGAAAATCATCGTAGGTGTACGAGACAAGGTTGCATGAGACATGCGGGTTCGTTTCGTTTGCCGGGTTGTTACCTACGATCTGAGTTGTGCCGTCTAAAAAAGGCGCACCAGCGGTCTGTAAGACAATCGTCGATTGTTGTGCAGAGCTTCGAGCAGCGACCTTGCCGGAATTCAGGTTCATGGTCAGTAGTGCTACAGCGACAAAGAAAACGAGTAGCGAACGGATCATGGCCCAGCTGCGACTTGAAATAGTTGTGTGTGTGGTAGTCATGACGTTAGTCCTTTCCGAGATCTAGATCTCTCCTCTTTCATTGGCAACCAAGAGCGGATTTGATCTGGTTTGCCGAATTGATCAGTTGCGTTGCTTGATCGTTGGTTAACTTTTTGCCGGATTGCGCCGAGCAAACGTTGGTAAAGCCGGTAAGTGAAGAGCAAGCCGTTGCGGTATCAGACGCTTCAATCGCGTCGAGCGCATTCTGTAACTTGGTTGTGAGACTGTTGGCCGTACCGCGCGCAAGGTTGAAGCTGCCGATCAGTGAAATCAGATCATTAATCTGATCTTCAGTTACACGCGGCGCCGCAAACGAAAGAGCGTAGATGTCAAAGGTTCCGTCTTCCGGAATGACGTAGACAATTCGGCCGACGCCGTTGCAGACGCCGATCTCACTCAGCATCTCGTCATGAAGTGTGTTGGTAGCTTTAGACAGCTGCCCGGTACGAATGTCGTAGACATAAATGTCGAAGCTGAGCAGGTACCGCGACTCAAAAGAAATGAGGTGGCGCGAGATCGTGGGGTGCCGTTGATTGCCGAGAATGGAGAGGTGAACTTCGGAGCCTCCATTCAGCGGTTGATAATAAACATCGTTCTCGCCGGTTCTGTTTGAGACGTAAACCGCCACTTCACCGTCGGTGGACGGGAAACGATCCTCACCGCCACCCGTGGTCAGCGCTCTAGTAGTGAACACACCCGGTGAGGTTTGGATGGCTGCGTAGATGTCGCAACCGTCACCTGTGAGTTGGCACTTCTCCCACACAACGGCATTGCCGTTCGGGCTCACTTTGGGGCTTCTGTCATATAACGAGTCGTTGGTTAGCGGCGTGACGATCCCAGTGCTGAGATCATAGGTAGTAATCTCAGGGGTGAGGTTACTGGTATCTTCGAAAGCAACTAGATTTCCGCCAATCGAAGGATTAATTCGCCCGACTCCAGGAACGACTGTCGTCGTTTGTGAGTTCGTATCGAGAACCTTGATTGCGTATCCGGACGACGTAGCTTCCGTGTACGCGACGCGAGACCCGGAGATGCCCGACAGCAGATCATACTCATTACTGGGAATCACATTGTCAGTTCCCGTCGACAGGTCTTGGTAATGGACTCGCGAATTCGCCTGAAATGCATCAGACGTGTAAGAAGCAAGGTTGCATGAGACATGTGGGTCCGTTTCGTTTGTTAACCCATTGCTTACAACCTGAAAGGTGCCGTCTATTAGAGGTGCGGCATCTGTGTCTAAGACAATCGTCGTTTCAGTTGTTGCAGGTGCCGCCACTGGACTTCGGAAAGGCACAACTAACGCCACTGCAATCAACAAGACAGGTAGCATCCTCGTTCGCTTCATCAGACGACCGTTTCGAATAATGGTTGGTATTGTTCTCATCGCTTTCCCTCTCCTTCTTTAATCTCCAGACTCTTGGGTGAGACGCTTAACGGGTTGACACTGCGGCGCCGACGCGTCAGGCGTGTTGTCATCATTAGGTTTACTTGCCGCGACCAGCGTTTTGAGACACACGACGAGCGAGCCCGCGGGCACCTCGCGGTAATGAATCGCATCGGTCTCGACCAGGCGGTAGATCGCTCGTGTTGGTATGTGTGCCAAAACGGAGGCTTGTTCCGGCGTGAGCATGACGGCGTCGCCAGTCGAGCAGTTGCCGCAAAGCGCCGGCAGCGAGCCGCTCGCGGTACGGATGGAATAGAATTCATGAATCTCGACTGTCTTTTCAGTCCTGCGCGTCTTTTTCACGACGTTTCTCCGTTGTCTACTTCAGCCGGATGGTCGATGGCCGTCATTGCCGCCATCTGGGGCCGACCCTATAATTGGCGGGATTTTTGAAGTTGCACTTTGAGAAGCGCCACTCGTCTAACTCGCCAACCGCGCCGACACTAGTCGTGAGTCCTTGGAAAAGTCTTTTTGGTTTTCTGAAGATTGCGTTGATAAAACTCTTACTGCGGGTCTTACGGAATTCTTACTGACGTCATGCCCTGGCCTGACAATCACTTATATGAATTCGGGCCCTTTGTGCTGGACGCACGTAGTCGCATCCTGTTCAGGGATGGCGCTACAGTTCGTCTCCCGCCAAAAGCTTTCGACACTCTTCTTGTCCTCGTTCAGCATGGAGTGCAGGTAGTTGATAAGGAGCAATTACTGAAGGAGGTATGGCCGGATACGTTTGTCGAAGAGGGCAGCCTTTCGCGCAACATACACGAATTGAGGCGGGCACTTGGCGACGATACTTCTGAGCCGGGCTACATAGAGACAATTCCGAAGCGGGGTTACAGGTTCCTCGTTCCTCTAAAAGTATCTTTGCCCGAGGATGGGCCGGCCGGCCCTGGCGTTGTAGGTGGGGTAGGTGGGACAGGTGGGGAAGCGACGGTCATCGAAAAACACACGTTTGCACGTGTTTTAAGTGAAGAGTTTGAAGAATCCGACCTGCCTGCTCAGGTTGAGGTGCCTTCTGCAGCAATCCCTGCGCTGGCTGGCGACACGGTAGTGCGAAAGAAGACAAGTACCCAGCTTGCCATAGCGGTCGCTGGTCTATTGCTCGTCATTTCCATTGGAACGTTTGTGTATCTACAACGTCACGGCGTGTCCAAGCCGCCAGTGTCTCGCGCTAAGAGCACGCTGGTTAGATTAACCACCAACAATGCGATGGATGAGGGGGCCGCTTGGTCTCCTGATGGCAGTCGCATAGCCTTCTGGAGTAACCGCGACGGCAAGGCAGAGATCTATTTGATGGATACGGATGGATCTAATGTGAAACGACTCACCAACAACCTTTCTGACGACTTTGGGCCGAAGTGGTCGCCCGATGGCCGCAAGCTCTTGTTCGATAGTGAGCGAGATGGAAATAGGGAGATTTACGTAATGGATGCCGACGGCGGCAACCAAACTCGGTTAACCAAAAACAATGCGACTGATAGTGCAACCTCATGGTCTCCTGACGGCAGCCAGATTGCGTTTGCCAGCAACCGTGATAACAGCGGTCCTTACAATTTTGACATCTACGTAATGAATGTCGACGGCTCGAATGTCCGGAGAATAGTCGATGACCCTGAGTATGATGCTGAGCCAAAGTGGTCGCCCGATGGTAAGAAGATCCTATTCATAACCGGAAGGAACGGCAACTTTGATGTTTACGAGGCGGACATCGATGGCACGGCCCAACGGAACCTGACTTCGGATTACGACAAGAACGACATCGCGGCTTCCTGGTCACCTGACAGCCACAACATTGCATTTGTCAGGAACATTCAAGGCAAAGAGCAGATCTTTGTTATGAACGCCGATGGTAGCAATCTCAAGCGTGTTACCAACGACTCATCAAATAATGGGCAGCCCTCGTGGTCGCCCGACGGCTCCAAGCTTGTGTTTCAGACTGATCGAGACGGCAACTTCGAGATATCTGTTATGAGCGTTGACGGCGAGTTGGTCCAACTTACAGATGATCGGGCCGATGATCTCGATCCCGACTGGTCTCCAGACGGAAGCAAGATTGCGTTTTCGAGCAATCGCGCCGGCATGCATCAGATTTACGTTGTGAATGTTGATGGAAGCTCGCCTACGCAAATCACGAGCTCGAAGGCGGACGATACTGAGCCCGCCTGGTCGCGCGACGGCAAACGGATAGCATTCGTGCGGGCGATAGACGGAAACACCGAGATCTATGTGGTCAATGCTGACGGCAGCAATGAAACCAGGTTGACCTTCGATCATGGGAGTAACACGTCTCCCAATTGGTCGCCCGCCGGAAAAATCTTCTTTGCAAGCAAGCGGGATGGCAACCGAGAAATATATGTAATGGATTCCGCCGGCGGTGGTATCAGCAGGTTTACAACGAACGGAGCGACATCGCCTGTCTGGTCGCCGGATGGAAGTAGAGTTGCTTTCGTCACTAAGAGCCCCGAGATAATTGGCACTTTTCACCCGCTAGAAGTGTTTGTCGCGGATCCGAATGGCAGCAACGTTAGGATGGTAACAACGGATCCCTCAAGCACTTTCGGACCGAGTTGGTCGGCCGACGGAGCCAACCTCGCTTTTGCTGTTGATAATGCTGGAGTCGGATCAAATATCTTTCAGATCGATTTGAATGGCGGTAATCGCAGGCGGTTGACCGCGGGACCGAAGTTTGACACACAACCGGCAATCTCACCCGACGGCTCAAAGATGGCCTTTCAGAGTAACCGCAACGGTAACTATGAGATTTACGTGATGAATCTTCGATAAAGGTTCACAAGTCTGCAGGCCAATAACGTCCACGAAATCACACGAATTATCACGAAACCCAAATCCCAAGAATTTGATTGGGTGTAGGTTCATGGTTCGTTCGCTTGGTGCAAAGTTGCCCGGATCTCGTAACGGCCTAAATATCTGCCTGGATGATCGACTTCAAGAAAATTTTTGCATACTGGAATCGAGGTCTGTTGCTCGACGCCAGTGTCTTTCTATTTCAACTGATCTCAATACGACTTCTCACCACGGCTGCTCTCAGTTTCGTGCGTCAGGCCGAAGCAGATGTTTTAGCTCAGACCGCCATTGGACTTTTTTTGGTCGGGCTCTTTGTTTTACAACCGCTGGGTCCGATTTTGAAGCGCTGGTCATTTCATGAGCACTTCCCTTCGTTCGAATCCCGGCAAAGCGGCCTCTCAAGTTTTCTGCTCTCCATCTACAAGTTTTTCTACATGGCCGCCATGTGGATTCTGATCTACCTGGCTTTTGTTTATTTCACGAGAGCCTTTCCGGATTTTCAGTCGGAGAGAATTGAAAAAATAGTGGTGGCGGTAGCTCTCGTGTTGCCGGTAGTTATCGGCATCGTAATCTTCAGATATTTCCGAAGACCGAAGAAACAACCACGCTGGAAGTTTCTGATGACTCCGAGGGCCGAGGCACTCGGCGACCTCTGCATGTTTCTTAACCTCATCTGTTTCCAGATGCTATTTAGTGTTTATGTTTCGTCCCCACATTTTTGGAATGCCTTACACAAGATAACGCGCCAGTCGTCGGGCGGCGTTTTTGATGGACTTGCCGGCAGGTTCTATCTCGCTGGGATAGCCGCTTTGCTTGCTTACTTCCCACCGCGCATCTTTTATCTCGCAATAGATCAGCACCGCAAAATCGCCTGGCTCATGATGCTCTTGGCGAACCTCCCCCTCATCTTTGCAATCGTCATGAATGCGCCTCCATCTCAGCCCGCGAAAGAGTGGCGAGAGCCATCGTTCACTGTCACAGCCGCCGAGCTTCATGACGAGCGGGAAGCAAATTATCAGGAGGCAATGAGGAAGTACCGGGGACAATACGTTAACGTCACGGGCCGGGTGCAAACGCGATTCTTCCCGCGCAGTCTTGAGCTTGACGACGAAATCGGCTTGGACGGTAAAGATGGTTACCCGTGGGTGTACTGTGCTTTCGACGAAGACCAGGTCGAGATAGCCGAATCGTTGGAGATGGGCCAACTGGTCACTCTCCAGTGCGTGGGATCAGACGATTGGTCTCGAGGGGCAGCACTGAAGCATTGCACGCTGGTAACAGCAAGGTGAACAGTGAGCCCCGGTTTTGACAGCCTCGGATTGGACATCCTTAGTTCGCTTGATAAGGATTGCTGAATCGACGCGGCCGTTCCCCTCTTCTTCGGTGCAAGTTGGTTGGATCCGTCTATCCCACACCAGAAGCCTGTATCGCTAACCTGATCGATCCCTGCTACTAGTGAAGTGGCGCACACCGCCATTCTCAGAAATATTTCATAAGTCCTTCAAGACTTTTCAACCAGCTTTGCCGTACCGTCCCAAACTTGTTTTGCGAGCAGATTGTTCTACTTGACCAGTCAGTGACGCCGTTTGCAGAACAACTTAGTACAAACAAAGAGGAGAAGTTTGAATGGCAGTACAAAGTATTGAGATAACTACACCAATGCAATCGCCACCACCGGCCGTTTTCTCCGACCCAAATTCCCCTAAGCATTCTCGAAGCCGTTAAAGCCTGATCGAAAGATAGGCAGGGACGGTTCAGTTAGTTGCGGCACACGCATGCTCCACGTGACTCACGTTGGCGAGGTGTGTGCCATTTTCAAGGAGTTCAGTATGTCTTTTAACCGAGTAAAGTTTTTCGTTCTCTTACTCTTACTAGTGACAAGCATCTTTGTAGTTCTAAGTTCCGAGAGGACGCACGCAATCGCTCCGACATTTTCACCGACCATCCCGCGCGTTTGGGACGACGCGGAGATGGCTGGATTACAACTTCCGTTGGTCGACTCAACTGCCTCGCCGAGACAAATCACGTCCGACTATTACTACCGAATACCCATCCGGACAATTTACAAAAACTATCCGGTGTATGAGCCTGGCAAGGAACCGGCTGATTATCTGGAGTGGCTCAAACAACAGGAGCCGGGGTCTGCCTTTGACGCAGGCGCACTAAAGACTGAAGCGGATTGGATCCGAGCAGGAGAGTTGGTATTTGACTCGGCGATTTCTTACGGTGACATCGCACAGATCGCAGACGTTAGAAATCCGCTGTGGTACGAAAAGCTCCACGTCCCTGCAACAAAGGACGGCACGTTGCCATGGTTCCGCTACGTGATCAGAGAGAAGGGGAAAGTCGAGCTCGGAACAATCTCATGCGCGCTGTGTCACACGCGAGTATTGTCAGATGGAACAGTCGTTAAGGGCGCACAGGGAAATTTCCCTTTCGAGCGGGCCGCCGCACTGACGGCAAAAAACTTCACGGTCGAACGATTACTTGGTTTCGAGCGTTCATTCTTTGGCGCGCCCTGGATCAAGCCAGATCCGTTAGATCAGATCCAAAAGATGTCTCTGGAAAAACTTGCCGAGATGCATGCGGCAATACCACCAGGAGTGATGGCCCGACATGGTACGAATCCGGTGTTTCCGCCACAGGTACCCGATCTGATCGGAATCAAAGATCGAAAATATCTTGATCATACTGGCCTTCAACTTCACCGCTCGATTGGCGACATGATGCGCTACGCTGCCTTGAATCAGGGTGCAGACAATCTCGCGAGCTATGGCGGATTTATTCCTGACACGAAGGATTTTCGCACTTTGCCCGATCCAGAAAAGAGACTCCGCAACAGCGATGAGCAACTGTATGCGCTTGCGCTGTACATCTATTCACTGAAGCCGCCACCGAATCCGAATAGGTACGACCGATTAGCGTCACGCGGCAAGAAGGTTTTCGAGTGGGAAGGATGTGCTGCCTGTCACACACCACCGCTCTATACCAACAACACGCTCGTAGCTGTCGACGGATTCGAAGTACCTGAAGATCACCGGCGGAGGTATGACATTCTTTGGGCATCGATAGGTACCGATCCGCGGCTCGCTCTGCAGACGCGACGTGGTACTGGCTACTACAAAGTGCCGTCACTCAAGGGTGTGTGGTATCGAAGCCCATTTGAGCACAATGGTTCGGTAGCAACTCTGGAAGATTGGTTTGACGCGCGGCGTCTGCGCGATGACTACATACCTACAGGCTTTAGAGGAACCGGTGTGAAATCTCGCGCTATCAAAGGACATCCTTTTGGCCTTGATCTGTCTGCGGCTGATCGGGAAGCACTGATCGCGTTTCTCAAGACGTTGTGAGAATTGGCGCGTATCTTGTAGACCTTCGTGCAGAGTATCTTAATCCGTTATTCAACTCTCGGTGTATTCTGCGCACTCTGCGTACCAAGTTGTAGTTTGGTTGAGAGCTTAAGCAGCTCAGTTCTTTCTCCTTGATAGTGATATCAAAATCATCTCATAATCTCTTCGTTGGGCGAGCGAATAGGGCAGAGACGAAATGTAGTTATGAGTCAATCCGGAGTGAGACTTGAATTTCAATATACCGAGGCGGAATATCTGACTGCCGCTCGACTTCTCTTCTTCAGCACACCTAATGTCGTCGTGAGGTTGATAGTCTTCGGTCTGCTCCTGCTTGCAGGAGCTGTGCTATTGAGTATGTTGCTGACGGAGACTTTTGTTTTGTGGGCAAGCCTTTTGTTCGTCCTGCTCCTAGAAGCTGCACTCTTTTATAACGTATTAGTGACGTCGCCTCGTAGATATTTCCGTGGGGATGCAAAGTTTCAAGACCGTTACGAGCTAGCCTTTTCCGACGAAGGTATCAAGGTCAAGACATCGCAGATCGATTCAAAACTCGCCTGGAGTCTCTACACCAAAGTCGTCGAAGGACAAGACATGTACGTGCTGGTCTACGGAAATGAAACCAGAATCATGACCCCTGTCCCGAAGCGAGTATTTATAAACAAGGATCAGGAGCAGCAATTTCGAGAACTGATAGCTAGGCACGTCATCGATCATTCAGGTTTGAAACAAATTCTGCCTTCCGAAGTTGAATACAAACCCTCAAGCCTTACACCTCCTGATTGGCGTTGACTTCGATCTAACCTACCTTTGTTTCGCTGATTGAGTCTAGATGGCGCGATGGCGTGATCAGTTTTCGCAAGATGTAACCAGCTTTGACGGGTTCAGATTCGGTAAATACTGTTACATCTTGTCTGATCCAACTCCGTTAATGCCCTTCAACAGGTCTCATAATCTGTAGGCTTGGGGGGTTCGAATTGCTGCGAGGGACCAAACCAACTCCGATTGCCGATTGCCCGCGTCGGCGAGTTCTCTTAAGCCAGGCGAGTCTTGTGTTCGCGAGGAGCCTTTGCGTGTCACCGAGCGGAACGAACAGCGACAGGCCATTGACATCACGATACTTCACGCCGCAAGGCCTGCGTTGCAATCTGCGCCAAATTGTTCCTGCATCATTGATCCGATCGAGCTAACGCGCTGAGGCTGGTTAGGCGTCATAGCTGTGTAACGACTCGGCTTTTGGTCTGTATGCACTCTTCGCAAGGCGTTACTTTTTGGATAAACGATTTTCGACGTGGCAGTCACGTGATAGTGCCCTTTCATAGTCCACGAGGCCGTATCGAAATCGCGGCTCATGCCGCACTTGGTACAGATTCGATAGGTTCGCCCGTTGTTTGAGAACGGACGACCAAGGTCGTGTTGCCAACAACCGAACACTCGATTCAGCACGCGCTCCAGGGTTTTGTTTAAAGCACCATTCGGTTCCTGCTGAGCCATCGCCACTTGATGATTTATTGAAAGCACGCTTTGCATTTCTATTTCTCCTTAGTTCAACTGTCGTATGAAGGGTTGATTGACGAGTTCGTGATGCCAGTGCTGTTAGTTGTTCGGAAGCTTGAAGTCGTATGTCGGAAGTCTGAAGCCACGTGATGGAACAAAGGTTACTTTGCTGCTCTCGGTTCGGGTGTAATCGTCAAGGCGGAATTGTTCTTTGGAATCGGGCGAGACAACCTCATTACTAAGCTGCGTGCGGGTGAACAGCTTGCTGTTCACGTTGAACTGTTCCGACACCTTGAAGGTAGCCAGCGACAGCGGGCTTTTCGCACGCTCAACACTCTTAGAGGTGACCGCGGTGTCGTCTGTCGAAACTGTAGGAGGAGGAACCGCGCGGAACACTTTGTTCATCGCCAAAGTAGAGCCATTGTCGGCAACTGCCAACGCGCTCGTTGATTCATTAGCGGTCACCTGTGCGAGACAGGGAAGGCTGGCAACTAGTAGTACGATTGCGGCCATTGGCAGATTCGAGAATGTGTAACTCTTTTTCATGACGTCTCCTCTTTAGATTGCTGAATTGCTAACGTGATGTGAGATTAGCAATCGTTAGGAGAGTTGAAAATTGTACGTTGGTGCGAGGAACCTGTACCTGAGTACAGGGTGGCCACCGAGCACGGTGTTGCGGATCTGGGCAGTAGCCCGACTGTAAAGGAGGGCGTTTAGCGATGCCCGAGCCCTCCCTCACGGTCGGGCTACTGCCCCGCTTCGCATTGGCGGTTTTTGGGGAGGTGTTCGCCCTACAAGTAGAACGGTGAGGTTCAAATAGGGTTCAACTGCTGTTGAAGTGTGCGTATGGTCGCCACCAGGGTATTAATGCTGAGAGGTTTGCTAAAAAAGCCGGCGGCGCCTGCTTCTAGCGCGCGTTTCTTCATCCGCTCGTCTGCATGACCAGACATGAAAATAATGGAGATGTCCGTGCCGGATTCGTTGAGGTGTTGTTGTAGCTCGATGCCGTTCATTCCGGGCAAGTCAACGTCGAGCACCAAACAATCCGAGTTAGAAGGGTTTCCTGAATCAAGAAACTCCTCTGCTGAATTAAAGACAGCCACGTCGAATCCAGCAGCCTGAATACCACGCGACAGCATCCGGCACATCGATTCATCGTCATCTACCACTGAAACTGTGCTGTTTTTGGTCAACGCTGCTATTTGCTCCCTGGTCATCATTAAATACAGACTGCCTCACAGACAGCCTTCTAAAACCTCAGTATATGGCGGGGTAGTGAGTGAGGAAATTGTACTAGCGTTCAGGGATACTGTACCAAGGTACAAGAGAACGAACTTAGAGCTTTGTACTTTGTGCTTTGCTCTCTTGTTCGAACGGAGACCTCGTTGTTAGACGGACAAAGCACGAAGTACAAAACTCTGAGCACAAAGTTCTAAGTTCTTATGTCTCGGTCGGCCCCACCCCCAACTTGTCAGCCATCCGCACGAGATCCGCAACAGAATCTGCTTCCATCTTCTGCACCATAACGCCGCGGTGGGCTTTGACTGTTCTTTCGGTGGTTCCTAGTTGAAGGGCGATCTGCTTATTCAATAACCCTGTAGCGACCAGTGCGAAGACTTCGCGTTCGCGGGCGGTGAGTGATTCGTAGCGTTTGCGCAAACTTGCCAGTTGGTCCCGCTGCTTCCGCGCTTCGCGATCAACGTTGAGCGCCTGCCGGACAGCATCAATTAGATCCTGGTTGCGAAACGGCTTCGTCAGAAACGCAACTGCACCTTCCTTCATGGCTTGTACGGTCATTGGAATGTCGCCGTGTCCGGTCATGAACACAATTGGCAGCTGATGTTCGGCCTTTGCTAATTCCCGCTGGAGATCCAGGCCGCTTAACCCTGGCATCTGGACGTCGAGCACCACGCAAGCTGGATCATCAGGCGGCGAAGTACGCAGGAACTCCTCCGGCGCCGAGAAGGAGATCGATTTCAAACCCACTGAATCCAGAAGTCGCGCAATCATGGTCCGCATCGAAGAGTCGTCGTCCACTATGATAACGATCGGTTTCTCTTCTTTCATGCTTCTGCCTCGGCAACACTACTCGGAAGTGTGAACTTGAACGTCACTCCCGGACCATCGTTCGGTTCGAGCCAAAGCCGGCCGCCGTGGGCCTCAATGATCGAACGACTGATCGCCAATCCCATGCCCATCCCGCCACTCTTTGTGGAATGGAAAGCCTTGAAGACCTGCTCGGACTGCCCCTGTTCGACGCCGACGCCGCAGTCGCAGACTGACACCAACGCCTGGCCTCCATCGTTACCTGTGCTGATGGTTAGTCTTCGTTGTTGCCGCTCCGTCGTCGTCATGGCGTCCATGCCGTTCATCAACAGGTTAAGCAACACCTGCTGCAATTGAACGCGGTCGCCACTGACGATCGGTAACTCAGCGGCAAATTCTGTCAGCAGCGTGACCCCTCTCATGTTGGCCTCGTGATTAACGAGTGCCTGGGCTTCGCGTGCAACTTCATTGATATCGAGCGTGATCTTTTGCGGTAGTTGTTTCTTTGCCAGGCCGCGAATACGACTGATGACCTCACTCGCGCGGTGCCCATCGCGAGAAATGTCCTCAATGGCTTCTGCCACTTTCGATAGATCCGGGTGCTCGTTAGCAAGCCAATCGAGACAGATGTCAGCATTACCGACGATTGCGCCCAAGGGCTGATTCACCTCATGTGCTATCGAGGCTGTCAGCTCACCCATCGTCGTAACACGGGCCACGTGCGCAAGCTGCCCCTGCGTGCGCCGCAGTTCATCCTCTGCGTGTTTGCGCTCGATTGCCATGTCCAATTGCGCTGCTATAGAAGTGATCACGTTGACGAGATGTTCGTCCTCATCCTCAGGTTCGCGCAGGAAAAACTCGATCACAGCGATAACCCGATCGCCGGACAAAATTGGAATTCCGAGCGCGGACTTGAGGCCGGTCCCTTCAGCCTCTTGAACTCTTGGGAAATTGGAATCCAATGTGACGTCGCGAATCCAAACAGCCTGCTTTGCGCTCCAGACTCTCCCTGGAAGACCCATGCCGGGAAGGAACCGCGTTCTCTCAGAGCCCAATCTAAATTCTTCCAGCCCGACGGCTGTAGTGAACCACGTCTGGCTACACTCAAGAACAGAACCGTCGGCTGATGGAATCCATGCTTGCGCGAGTACCCAGCCAGTCGTCTCGCACACGCGACGCAATACGACTTTCAGTGCAGACGGTAAATCCTGAGCCGCCGCCACCTCCATCGTGATGACTTGTAGAAGTGTGAGTTGATCTTCAGCTCGGCGTCGCTCCTCTTCAGCACGCTGATGCTCAATGGCGATACCGGCGATGTGAGTTGCTACTTCGGTAAGCTTGGCTTCGGAGCCACTTGGACTTTGCGGCTGGCGGTAGTACATGGCAAATGAGCCCAACACTTTGCCTGACCCGGAAAAAATCGGAGTGGACCAACAGGCACGTAGGCCAGACGCTTCGGCGAGCCCGCGGTAATCCTCCCAAAGCGGATCGGTAAAGATGTCTGTCACGATCACCGGCTTCGCCAAAAACATCGCTGTCCCGCACGAGCCGTTCTTGGGACCGATCGGAGCGCCATCAACCGCCTTTACGTAATCCGGTGGCAAGCTGGGCGCCGCCCCGTGCCGCACATGTCCACCATCATCAGATAGCAGCAAGATGGAACAGAGCATTTCCTCAACCTGTGCCTCGATCAACAACATCAGACTCGTGAGGACACTCTCGAGCGGCTCGCCTCTCGCGATCATCTCGAGGACATGACTCTGTCCTGTGCGAAAGGCTTCTTCCTGTTTCCGGTCGGTAAGGTCGCGGCAAACGATCAGATCGACATCGGTGATTGTGCCGACCCATTTGGTTACTTGTCCGTTTTCTTTCCACGGCAGCGCACGGTTTAGTTGCCAGTGGTAGCTGTCGTCGGACGCACACCTTATACGGAACTCGACTTCACAGTTCTCACCGGTGCGCAAAGCTTTATTCCAGCGATCCAGGAAAATCTGTAAATCGTCGGGGTGTAGCGCAGACTGCCAACCCGAGCCGTGTGCCTCTTCAAACGATATGCCTGTGTAGTCAAACCAGTGCTGGTTGAAATACTCGATCGCGCCATCCGCGTTTGCAGTCCAGACAATCTGAGGGAGAGCGTCCACCAAGAGAGAGAAATGCTGTTCAGCGGCCAAGGCCGTCGTTTTTTCGCGTGCCCGCGCCTGTTGATTCATGTAGATCCTGCTCGTATTTGTGCGGATTCTCTGAATGAGCCCGCGTGGCGGGTACGGTAGGGCGGCTGGAAGGGAACTGCAACTGTCACTTTTGACAGGAATGGTGAGAGGTGTGGATTTCGAGAAAGTTCTCGAAAATCCCATCCCACGGCAGTGGGTGGATAGTTCAAGCCCTACCTACTAAAGGAATCTCAAAAACCCCTGCGCTCGCGCGGAGATCAAACCAAGACTTCGAGTCGTTCTCCTCGTGAAGCGTAACTATATTTAGTGGCTGGTATCTGGGTAGGACTTGAACCATCCCCCCACTGCCGTGGGTGGGATTGCATAAGTACAGTCGGATTACTACTCACCAGCGATAACAACCGATTCGTTCTCTTGCGGAACTACCTTATGTGCATCAATGGACAGCTTGCCGTTTCTAACTTCGGTCTTGCCGTAGACTGAAACTTTCCGCACGCCGTTCAGCATCAGGGCGTTGCGTTGAGTTTTCGTCAAAGTCAGGAGCCTAACTTCGATCAGCGCCTTAGTGTGTGTGTCGAAGATCTGGATACTTTTCCGGTCGGCGTTGATTGCGACAACTGCGCCGCTGACTGCTACGAGCCGCCCCTGGTAGGAATCAGCGCGGCTGGCAAAATTAGTCGTATCGATGGGTTCATATGCGTCGTTGGCAACGACCACGACTGACAAGATAAGAACTGTAAGAGTTAAGCGAATTATGTTCATGGGATTTATGCTCCTTCGAAAACCTCAGCTACTAACTGGTTCGGAGTATAAGGGTCCCGAGAAAAGCTGAAAATTGTATGTTGGTTCATTGGCATTGTACTTAGGTGCAATACGGAAAGTAGGCAGAAGGCAGAAGCAGTAGCAAACCAGAATCCGAATGTCGTTCGGCTTTCTTCGGGATTCAAGATTTATCTTTTCAAGTTGGCGGTCCAATTAACGATAACGGAGACTGGAACAGAACCGGCGTCGGACTGAAGTGAATTGATAAGAAAACGTTGACCATCGTGGGAGCACTCATAGTAATTTCTTGGTCCCGAATATCCGATGCTGCGTGTCGGAAAAAGCACTCTAGGCACCCCTGCCTCAACCAGGCCTTTTCCCAGATCCAGATTCACATCCACAGCCATCAGAGTTCGGTTGGGAGCCATGAAGAACATTTCTCTGCCGTCGCTTCTCCAACGCGGCTGCATCCCACCGCCAGACGAGATCTGCCATTTAGCACCTGACGCAGGGAAAGGCTGGACATAAACTTCATAAGGTCCGGATTCATCTGAATAGTAAGCAATGAAATGGCCATCGGGCGAAAACTTGGGACCATCTTCATTGAAGGAAGTTTGCAGAAAGGGAATCGGTTTTCTATCTCCAGCTATAGGCAGCACCCATAAATCTAACCTTGTTTGAGGACTGAAACTTGTAAACGCTACATACTGCCCATCTTTGGACCAGTCGCTGGGCCATTTCCGTTGATCAGTTTTGAGAATCTCCTCATCATTAGCAGCCCCACTCGCAGGCTTCACATAAAAATTGCCGAAGCCACTTCGGTCAGAAACAAAAAGGATATTCGCACCATCAGGAGACCAGATAGGAAGAAAATCTTCCGCACCATTAAAACTAAAGCGTGTGGAAGTTGTCCGCGCCGGATCGATGATCCAAATATCGCGGGTGCTAGTTATTGGATCCCAGATAGCCGCCGCAACCCGTTTTTCGTCAGGTGAGAGGACGAAATTGCTGTAGTAACCGGTCGCACCAGTCGAACTTAATAATTTGCCGCTACGATCGAACCAGGTAAGCTGGGTTTGTGCGCCACCACTCAGGTATACGAGAACGCCGTCGTCGGAAACTGAATAACTGCTGGAGCCTTGCGGGTTAATATTTACCTGTTCGACCAGTGGTTGCGGCTCGCCTGAGAGTTGAAGAGTTGTGGCATCGAATGGCTGGGCCATTAAAGTGGTTTCGCGCACAAAGAGTAAGTAACCTGGTGACGCATACACCGCGTTTGTGCTGGAGCCGACTAATAGCCTCGTTTCATTTGAATCCAGTGACCCGATGTAAACTCCTGAATCTTCGCGACGGGCCGCATTGGCGCCATACAGGAAGTGCTTGCCGTCCGGCAAAAAGAATGGCATGCGGTGCCAGTTTTCCTGGCGCGACTGATCGAGTTTTGTTATCGCTTTCGGTACTCCACCGCCAGCCGAAACGCGAAATAGCCCGTCTGAACCGATAGCGGAGAAGACAATTACCCCATCTCGATTCCAGGTTCCACCTCGGCCGTCTGATGCCTCACAAATGGTCTGAGGAGTGCCACCTGCGACATCGATTCTTTTTAGCTTTCCATTAACAAAAAATCCGACAGACCGACTATCAGCGGACCAGAACGAAGATACCGCGCCCTCGGTACCTGGAATCATCTGGGCTGCCAGCGCATTAAACGGACGCATCCATAGCGCGACTTTTCCCGTCGAATCTGCAATACGCATGACCAGTCGTTGACCGTCAGGAGAAATCACTGCGGCGCCTACGACATTCGCCTGCTCTGGCGGAAAGATCAGAAAGCGCATGGCATGGACTTCCGCGGGAGGTGAACTGCGGCGAAAATAGAGAACAGCTAGAACCAACCCCGCAAGTAACAACACACTCGTTAGCGCAAGCCAGGCGACTCGCTCCAAACCCCTGTTCCAGAAGCTAGTCATGGCCGACGAAATTGACAGCGTCTGACTTGACGTACCGGAAAGAGACTGCAAGTCAAAGGCTAAATCACGGGCCGACTGGAAGCGTTCGTCCGGACTCTTTTCCAAACAATGATGCACCAGGCGTTCGAGTGGCGGTGCCACGCTTCTGCCGGTTGCCGCGAGATCGGGTGGTTCTTCTTTCAAGATCGCGCTCATCGTCTCAGCGGCCGAACCGCCATGGAACGCGCGCTTCCCAGTAAGCATTTCATAAAGGATTGCGCCAAAGGCGAAGATGTCGGAACGATGATCAACTGCCTGACCACGTACCTGCTCGGGCGACATGTAACCAACCGTTCCCATTACCGTGCCCGGATCCGTATCGACTCGACGAGTGGGAATGTCTGTTTGTACCTGGCCGTCTTCGGCTTGCGCGAGCTTGGCGAGACCAAAATCCAGAATCTTGACGCGGCCGTCTCTGGTAATGAAAAGGTTTTCGGGTTTGAGGTCGCGATGGACAATACCTTTTTCATGTGCAGCCGCAAGACCATGCGCAATCTGTTGGCTGTAGTCGATTGCTTTCCGTTGCGGCAATGCTGCGCCACCCATTCGCTGGCGGAGTGTCTCACCTTCCAATAATTCTGAAACTACATACGGTGCACTCTTGTCGGTCCCGACGTCGT
>Ga0207648_10002709_pt1 | contig 18840 bp, 14 predicted proteins | sample KBSMisM32_FD_184310 | JGI IMG/M metagenome (GOLD analysis project Ga0207648, IMG submission 184310) | Miscanthus rhizosphere microbial communities from Kellogg Biological Station, Michigan, USA - KBS Miscanthus M3-2 (SPAdes) (version 2) | ecosystem: Host-associated > Plants > Roots >...
TAGTCATTGAATCGGTAATCTCTCCCCGCTCAATCATTTCGAAAGATTCATCCAGCGATACTTTTTTGATCTCCAGTTTTTCGGACTCTTCTGGCATGGCAGTATGTTGTTCCAACCCTGTGGCCAGGTAAGTGTAGGAATATTCATCAGAAACACAATTTGAAAGATGCATATTCTGAATTAATGTCCATTTCTTTGCCTTCAGACCGGTCTCTTCCAATAATTCCCTTTTGGCTGACTCAAGAGGATCAGTATTTAAATGACCACCCCCTTCAGGAATTTCCCAACTGTATTTATCAATGGTAAACCGGTATTGCCCTACCAGGTAAAGATTCATTTCTTCATCCAGTGCAACTATGCCTAATGCAATATTCTTAAAGTGCACCTTGCCATAGATTCCCTTACCACCGCCGGGGTTGATCACATCAAATTCTGTGACATTGATCCAGTTATTGTCATACTTTTCTTTTGATCCAAGGATCTGCCAGGGGTTTTCTTGTGTTTCCATTGTATAAAATTAAAGAACCCGTCAACTTCTTCAAGCTAACGGGTTCCCGATTTTATTAATTTACCATTATTTCAGATTAAATGCTTTCTTCACTTTAGCCACATAATCCAACTTTTCCCAGGTGAAGAGTTCAACCTTGCGGTTAACGGACTTTCCATCTGGTGAAGAGAATGTTTTTTCAACTATTTCAGGTTTGCGGCCCATGTGACCATACGCTGCAGTTTCACTGTAAATAGGGTTACGCAATTTCAGACGCTGCTCGATGAAGTAAGGACGCATGTCAAATACTTCCTGTACTATTTTGCCTATCTGGCCATCTGAGAGACTTACTTTAGCAGTGCCGTATGTATTTACATTGATGCTGGTTGGCTCGGCCACACCAATTGCATAGGAAACCTGCACCAGCACTTCATCAGCCAGACCCGCAGCAACCAGGTTCTTGGCAATATGGCGTGTAGCGTATGCTGCACTGCGATCAACTTTAGAAGGATCTTTTCCGCTGAAAGCACCACCACCATGTGCACCCTTGCCACCATAAGTGTCAACAATGATCTTTCTTCCTGTAAGCCCGGTATCACCGTGAGGTCCACCAATTACAAACTTGCCGGTAGGATTGATATGATACTTGATATTTTCATTAAAGAGTTTGGCGTACTTCTTATACTTTGCTTTAACGCGGGGGATCAAAATGCTGATGATATCATCCTTGATCTTCTTTTGCATTTTTGCCTCTGTATCAAAATCATCATGCTGGGTAGATACCACAATAGCATCAATACGTACGGGACGATTGTGATCATCATATTCCAGGGTAACCTGGCTTTTTGCATCGGGGCGCAGGTATTTGATCTGCTTGTTCTCGCGGCGTAATGCAGCCAGTTCCAATAGAAGTTTATGGGCAAGGTCAAGCGCCAGCGGCATGTAATCATCAGTTTCGTTGGTTGCATAACCGAACATCATTCCCTGGTCACCAGCACCCTGCTCTTCTTTTTTAGTACGATCAACACCCTGGTTGATATCAGCAGACTGTTCGTGAATAGCAGAGAGTACACCGCAGGAGCTGGCCTCAAACATATACTCGCTTTTTGTATATCCAATCTTGCGGATCACATCCCTGGCAATTTCCTGTACATCCAAATAGGCTTTTGATTTTACCTCACCAGCCAATACAACCTGGCCTGTGGTAACCAATGTTTCGCAGGCAACTTTTGATTGAGAATCAAAGGCGAGGAAGTTGTCAATAAGGGCGTCAGATATCTGGTCAGCCACTTTATCCGGATGGCCTTCAGACACACTTTCAGAAGTGAAAAGGTAGGGCATGTTTTATACGCGGGTTTGAGTTAATAAGCTTTTTTGAAAAAGGAAGACTGTCTCCCTTCTTATAAATCGGGTGCAAAGATAACATGGGATTCAATTCAGTTACTACCAGCTTTTCCACTAAATTTTCGAATAAACAACACGCAATCGCATCCGGTGAGGATTGGCAGAGGTGGCATCACCACCATAAAGGCGAACTCTTCCCATTATCGGTATTCCGGAGCCATTTGCTACGTCGAGGGTTGTATTAACGTAAATCGCCCGTTTTACAATAGATGAAGTTGGGCCAGTATCTTCCGTTAAATAGGCAGGTGCACTTAAACGCAGATCCATTGCCTGTTCTTTGCCTATTACGATATTCTGAACATAACGGGAAAGATTAAAATGCCAGGTAAAGATGCTGTGGTTGGCATTGTCAAGCGCCCTGAACGGGATGCCTCCAAATGTGGTGATATTATTGTTATTAGACGTTGATTCCAGTATGAAATCGAATGGAATGGAACGATATTTTGATGTAGTTGGGTTATAGGCATCCAGGAATAACCTTGGAGGTGGGGGGAACAATGAATCACTTGCATCCCAGGCTTCTTCCATGATCAGCTCAGCTCTGTGTACAATGCGATTGCTTAACCCGGCAAGACCAGGAACTTTAATGGTTGAAAACGTTCCCGGTGTATTCTGGATAAAGGAAAATGCATCAGGTGGTCCTGTTGTACCGTTCACTGAAGCGGCAAATGGAGTTCCTGAATAATCACGTGTAACCGGGTTGGCCTCAGCAGACAGATTAGTAAAGTTCCAGTAGTTTACAGTTGTATCCAGATCTCCGGGTGCAACATCATACCTGTAATAAATGGCCAGCTTGGTATTGGCGCCTAAAAGGTTAAAGCCCATGATGGCATTTCCACCAGCAACAGATTCAAGTGCGAATCCCTTGAAATTCTGACGGAAATTAGAATCAGATGTATAAGCTCCATTGGCGGCCGTGTCATAGGCCAATAACCGTTGACCAAATGCATCATTAAGCCTTATCCGTAATTGTCTGGCAGTTGTATCCTTGTATACTTTTACTGAATCATCAAGGTCTTTTGGCAAGAAGGTTTTGAACCCAAGCAATCCGGCCCTGGGAACAGTATTCTCCCGATAACGATAGGTTGTATCATATCTGAAATCGGTGATATTCCCTCCAACCTCATACACATTAACAGTCTGCGGCAGGGTTGAATCTCCATAAGTCTGTTGGTAATCCATGATCAGTACCACTGAATCAAGATGAAGGCTATCTGGTTTATCAGCAAAGGTGAAGCGGTAAGTAGATGGCTTCAGCTCAAAAAACATTTGGGCATTGGTCTTACCGAAGAATGGATCACTATTGATCTTTCCGAGGAAATGTGTGAATCCGGGTAAAGCAACTGTGGAGTCCGTTACAACAGTAAATGAATCATTAAAAACCTGGACTTCCAGGGTGGTATCAAAAGTGTTAATATTATCAACGGGAGGGATAAGATTGCCGCCTAACTCCGTGGCTTCATTGATCTTTGTACAGGAAAATAAAACAAGCAGGCTGGTTGTAATAGTTCCGAGCGTAAGGGCCAGGTATTTCTTCTTCACAATAAAAATTTATGCCGGGGTTGATAGTTTTACTTATTCGCAAGATCGTTATAGAGTTGTAAATACTCTGTTAAATCGGACTCCTCGTTATACAACAATGTCCTCTTTCCTCTTACTTTGGCAAATTCGTCAATCAGCTTCTTCTCTGCCTTATCAGCCCCAAAGGTTATAGCGTCGGCAAATGTGGCTCCCCCTCTGAACATAGCTGTATTATTCGCTTCCTTGAATACTTCAAGGTCTTTTTCCTTAAGTGATGGATGGATCAGGGCTTTCTTAATAAAATCATTGCCCAGTTTCTCCTTGAAGGTATTCTGACCGATAGTATAAATTATTTTACTATGTGCAAATACCGGCTCTTTCTTATATAAGGTTTTGAGATAAGCCGGAATAAGACCGGTCATCCAGCCACTGCAATGAATGATATCCGGAGGCCAACCGAATTTTTTTACTGTTTCCAGGGCACCCTTGCAAAAGAAAATAGTCCTCAACCCGTTGTCGTCAAACCATTTTTCCTGCTCATCATGAAAGATGAATTTCCGCTTGTACAATTCCTCGTTTTCCAGAAAGTAAACCTGCAGCCTGGCGCTGGGAAGGCTCGCCACCTTGATCTGGAGTGGCATATCGTCATTGTCTACGGATACATTTATTCCAGAAAGTCTCACTACTTCATGTAGCCTGTGTCTCCTTTCGTTGATGATACCGAAGCGCGGCATTATGCACCGAACCTCAAATCCGCTATCATTTGCCTTTATTGCGAGTTTATTTACAGTTTCGGAAAATTCGGTCAACTCCAGGTAGGGAGACATCTCGTTGGTAATAAATAAGATCCTTTTTTTTTCTGACATGCTGTCCCGTTTATGATTGGCGGTTTTAGAAAAACGTGTGCAAAGGTACTGATTTTTAAAAGGAATAGTTAAGTTGCGTGGTTTTTTGGTGAATTAGCGTTGATCCCGGGGTAGGAACATACAGTTTTTACCCTTTAGAACTTATATTTCATGATCTTATTAAAAAAAGTAGCAGATCTCCATAAATACCTTGACACCCAGAGGAAAATCGGAATGGAAATTGGCTTTGTGCCTACCATGGGGGCGCTACACCAGGGTCATATTTCACTAATTCAAGAAGCCCGCCTGCATAATTCCCTGGTTGTATGCAGCATATTTGTAAACCCTGCCCAGTTCAATAATCCGGAGGATTTTTCAAAATACCCCTCCACCATCGACAAGGATATAGCCCTACTTGAAAATGCAGGTTGTGATGTACTGTTTTACCCTTCCGTGAATGAGGTTTATCCTGATCCGAACGAGAAGACCCACTACGACCTGGGCTACCTGGAAACTATTATGGAAGGTAAATTCAGGCCCGGGCATTTCCAGGGAGTTTGCAAAGTGGTCCATAAACTGCTCCAGATGGTGATGCCAGACAATCTTTATATAGGTCAAAAAGATTACCAGCAATGCCTGGTTATAAAACGACTCCTGGAATTAAACGGGATGAAAGACCAGATAAGTCTTCACATCTCTCCCACCCTGAGGGAAAAAGATGGCCTTGCCATGAGCAGCCGTAATGCGCGACTGGATGAAAAGCAACGTCAAACTGCTCCAGGTATTTATCAGATACTAAATCTTGTAAGAAAAGAGATCAAACCCGGCAACCTGGAATCGCTTAAAGGAAAAGGAATGGATCTTTTAATTGAAAAAGGATTCAGACCCGAGTATGTTGAGATTGCAGATGCGTCAACCCTACAGCCATTAAATGAATGGAATGGCAATCAGAAACTGGCTGTACTGACCGCAGCATTTTTAGGAGAAATCAGGCTTATTGATAATCTACTTCTCAATTAATAGCTTCTTGCCGATGGCAGGATGCCTCTTTCTCTACACTTAACATTGAATACCCATTATTCAGTTAATTTTGCAGGATGAACATTGAATTATTAAAATCCAAGATTCACCGGATATCAATTACAGAGGCGAATTTGAATTATATAGGAAGCATAACCATTGATGAGGACCTGATGGATGCCGCCAATATCATTGAAAATGAAAAAGTTCAGGTGGTAAATATTAATAATGGAGAGCGACTGGAAACTTATGTTATCAAAGGGAAAAGAGGTTCGGGAATTTGTTGTTTGAATGGACCGGCTGCACGTAAAGCGGCTGTTGGTGATATTGTGGTGATCATTTCTTATTGCTCTATGGATTTTGAAGAAGCAAAGCATTTTAAACCGACCCTTGTTTTTCCAAAAGAGGGAAATAAACTCTGACGGGATACGTTAACCTTACCAATGAAAAAAAAGCTAGGTACCATACTCCAGTATTTATTTTTCTTCTGCCTCGGCTTTTTCTTCGTATGGATGTCTGTAAAGGGCATTAACAATAAGAAATGGCAGGATATCAAAGATTCACTTGAACATGCCCGCTACTGGCTCATCGTCCCTGTTTTTGCCATTCTCATTCTTAGTCACTATACAAGGGCCCTGCGTTGGCGCCTGCTGATGGAATCAATCGGGTATCATCCAGACAAAGCCAATACTTTTTTTGCTGTAATGATCGGTTACCTGGCTAATGCAGGAGTTCCCAGAATGGGAGAAGTATTAAAGTGCACTGTGTTGGCCCGGTATGAAAAAATCCCGGCAGATAAGCTGGTTGGTACTATTATTCTTGAAAGGCTGATTGATGCCCTGACTCTTTTCATTGTATTTGGAATAACCCTACTCATTCAGCCAGACCTTTATGGCCAGATCACCAAACAGATCTTTACGTCTCCGGAAGATGAACCAGTAAAAAATATCTCCGGTTTATTGCTTTTATTGATCATATTCGGTATCATTTTTATTTTGATAGCTGTTTGGATGATCCGCAAAAAGAAAAATTTCCGCGATCTGCTTACTTCATTCAGGAAAATCGCTTCAAGAATATGGATGGGTTTAAGTGCCATTCAACATTTGAAAAAAAGAGGTCAGTTCCTCCTGCTCACCCTGTTATTATGGTCATTGTATCTATCCGGCGGGTGGCTTGGATTTCAGGCCTTGCAGGAAACACAACAATATGGCATTCGCGAAGCCTTTACAGTATTATCTGCCGGTAGTATTGGAATGATCGTTGCACCAGGAGGTATTGGCGGCTATGCGCTTTTTATTGAGGGTACCATGATGATATACGGTCTGCAGCAAAGTATTGCCACAGCATTTGGCTGGTTGTTGTGGATATCCCAAACGGTTATAATCCTTGTAGTGGGCCTCTTAAGTTTCATTCTGTTACCCTGGTACAATAAAAAAAGAAATGCCCAACAGGTAGTAGTAGTAAATTCTGAAAATACCTGAACCACCACTCATCAAAACTTAACATTGGCGGGTATCACTGATAATTAATTTTATGGGTTCAACCATCTAACTTACAGGTTAATGTCGCACAATAAACAGAAAACCATTGCACGGGATATAAGCTGGTTATCTTTCAACGGACGGGTATTGCAGGAAGCAGCTGATGAAACAGTTCCATTGCGTGAACGGATCAAATTCCTTGGTATTTTCTCCAACAATATGGATGAGTTCTTCAGGGTGAGAGTAGCTGCACTGAAGCGAATGATCCAGTTCGGTAATAAGTCCAATTTGGATCTGCGGATAAATATGCACCTGGAATCAGATCCACAGCGGATTCTGGATGAGATACAAATGATAGTGTTGAACCAGCAAAGTGAATTTGCAAGGATCTGGGAGAATTTGCAGCAACAAATGCGTGCGCAAAAGATATTCCTGATTAAAGAAACAGAACTGAACACGGAGCAGCAGGAATTCGTAAGAAATCATTTCGATAATGAAGTAAGTCCGAATATCATCCCCCTGATGATTGAAAATATCACCCATTTCCCCAATCTGCGCGACAAATCCATTTATCTCGCTGTTGTAATGTGGAAACAGGAAAGTGCTCTGAAAAAGAAATATGCACTGGTTGAAATTCCAAGCCGGGTATTGGGAAGGTTTGTGTTGCTACCCTCTAAGGCAGATGAACATCATATTATTTTACTGGAAGACATAGTACGGTTCAATTTGCCGGAAATATTCTCTTATTTCGGCTATGATCAGTATAGCGCCCATGTATTTAAGGTGACCCGTGATGCTGAACTCGATATTGACAATGATCTTTCCACCAATATCATCCAGAAAATAGAAAAAGGATTAAAGAACAGGCGCAAAGGAAAACCGGTCCGCTTTGTTTATGATAAGGAAATGGATCCCGGATTACTCGAATATCTTACACGAAGACTCAATCTTTCCAAGAAAGACAATCTTATACCCGGTGGACGTATTCATAACTTCCGTCATTTTATGGATTTCCCGGAAGTATTCAAGGTCACAAAAGCCCGGAAAAAACCTTTTGATCATCCACTGTTACTGGAAAGCCGTGTTACAGATGTGGTGTTGGAGCGTGATATCATGCTTCATTTTCCTTATCACTCCTTTGCTCCATTGATAGATATTATCCGGGAATCTGCATTTGATCCGGAAGTCACCTCCATCAAGATCACCTGTTACCGGATGGCAAGTCAGAGCCGCATCATTAATGCGCTGATCAATGCGGTAAGAAATGGAAAGGAAGTTACGGTTGTACTGGAGCTCAGGGCAAGATTTGATGAGGAAGCTAATATCGAATGGAAACAGCTGCTGGAAGATGAAGGCGTGAAGGTATTACATGGGATGCCTGATATGAAGATACATGCAAAGATGTGTCTTATCCGGAAACGCGTAAAAGATAAACAGCAACTCTATGGGTTTATTAGTACAGGGAACCTGAATGAAAAGACTGCCAGGATATATGGAGACCATTGCCTGCTTACTTCCAATTCCAAAATAATGACGGATATCAGTCGCATATTTAATTACCTGGAACATCACAGATCTGATCTCCATTCATTGAAGAACTGCGATTCCATTATTCCCAGCCCTACCATACTTCGTAAGGAATTATATAAACTGATTGATGAAGAGATCAGGCAGGCCAGAAAGAATAAGCCCTGTGGCATTACCTTAAAAATGAATTCTCTCTCCGATGAAGGAACGATCGCCAAATTATATGAAGCTGCCCGGGAAGGCGTTCCCATTAAACTGATAATACGGGGAATATTTTGCATGCTTACGGAGAATAAAAAGTTCAGAAGGCCCATTAGAGCGATCAGTATTGTTGATGAATACCTTGAACATGCACGTGTGTGGGTATTTCATAACCATGGCAAAGAGAAAGTTTATATATCTTCGGCTGACTGGATGATGCGGAACCTGGAACATCGTGTGGAAGCAACCTGTCCAATCTGGAATGAGGAGATCAAACAGGAACTGATTGAGATCCTGAATATCCAGATGCAGGATAATGTGAAAGCCAGGTGGCTCGATAACGATTTGACAAATGAATACGTGAGAACCACCCGCAAGAAAGTTCGGGCCCAGGTTGAAACATATAATTATTTGTTCAAAAAAACCCTAACCCATAGTGAGACTGGCAGCAATTGATATTGGAAGTAACGCAGCAAGATTATTGATCACAGATGTTATTCCGGGTATTCAATCCACACCGGAATTTATTAAGGTTGCTCTTGTCAGGGTGCCTCTTCGCCTCGGTTTTGACGTATTCGACAAGGGAGAGATAACTCCAGTGAAGACTGAAAGATTAGTCAAGACCATTAAGTCCTATAAGTTGTTGATGGATGTTTATGGCGTAAAGCATCTGAAAGCCTGCGCTACTTCAGCCATGCGTGATGCCCGGAACTCCACTGAAATACTGAAGAAAGTAAAACTTGAAACCGGGATTGATATCAATATTATCAGTGGTCAGGACGAGGCTTCTTTCATTTATGAAAATCATATTGCTGAGAACCTGAATACTGAGGAGTCTTATTTATATATTGACGTGGGTGGTGGTAGTACAGAACTCACTTTTTTCAGTGATGGAAAATTGATCTTCAAGGAATCTTTCAATATCGGCACTATTCGCCTGTTAAAGAACCAGGTCAATGAAGCTGCCTGGACGGAAATGAAGGAATTCATCAAAACAAAGACAAAGGGACATCACCATGTTACCGTGATCGGGTCAGGTGGCAATATCAACAAAGTATTCTCACTCTCTAAACGTAAAGAAGGTAAACCGCTTCAGCTGGACCTGCTTCGTGATTATTATAAAGAATTCAGTACAATGTCTCTTCAGCAGAGAATGACCCTCTACAAGCTTCGTGAGGACCGTGCAGATGTGATCGTTCCTGCATTACTAATTCACATCAATGTTATGCGCTGGGCAGATGCTGAAGAGATCTATGTGCCAAAGATCGGTCTCGCTGATGGATTAATTCATAGCCTGTATGAAGAGGTGAAATCCAAAGCAGTTGAAGTCTAGTTTAACAGCTATCTTTACGCCCTTCAAATAATAGCTCATGTCCATCAACAAGGAAGTAAAACGTGTAACTACCAATACACTTCAGAAAATGAAGGCGGCTGGAGAGAAGATATCTATGCTTACCGCGTATGATTTTTCATTTGCAAAGCTCATCGACAATGCCGGTATTGATGTGATACTGGTTGGAGATTCAGCCAGTAATGTTATGGCAGGTCATGAAACTACGCTGCCAATCACTCTTGACCAGATGATCTATCATGCTTCATCTGTGATCCGTGGTGCAGAACGTTGCCTGGTAGTGGTTGATCTTCCATTCGGATATTATCAATCCAATTCAGATATCGCATTGGCATCTGCCGTGCGCATCATGAAGGAAACTGGTGCGCATTGTATCAAAGTGGAAGGTGGTGAGGAAATAGTGGAATCTGTTAAGAAGATAGTTTCAGCCGGGATACCTGTTATGGGACATTTGGGGCTTACGCCACAATCTATCTATAAATTCGGAACATATACTGTCAGGGCCAAAGAAGAAATGGAAGCAAACAAACTGCGTAAGGATGCCAAGTTATTGGAAAAAGCAGGCTGCTTTGCAATTGTATTGGAAAAGATTCCCGCTGCGCTGGCAAAAGAAGTATCCGAGAGCATAAAGATCCCTACCATAGGCATTGGTGCCGGAAATGGTTGTGATGGGCAGGTACTGGTAATGCATGATATGCTCGGCATAAATACAGAATTCAAGCCCCGCTTTCTCCGGCAATATCTGAACATTCATGAAATGGCCACTAAGGCAGTTCAACAGTATGTGCAGGATGTTAAGACCGGACAATTCCCCAATAAGGATGAACAATACTGATGTGTTCTCTCCCCTTCTGATTGTTTAATTTTGCAGCTCAAACCGTCATCTATGGATTTCCTGAAAACATTACACATTGAGAAAACAAATTTGGGAGTTAGTACTGGTGCAATCTGGATAAAGAGCACTGGTTCGACTATAGATTCTTATTCACCCGTTGATGGGAAACTGATCGCTTCTGTTACCGGTGCGGATAAGGATGCATATGAAAAAGTGATCCACCAGGCAGAAGAAGCATTTAAACAATGGAGACTTGTTCCTGCTCCCAAACGCGGTGAGATAGTAAGACAGATAGGTGATGCCTTGCGACAATACAAAGAGTCTTTGGGAAAACTTGTTTCTTATGAAATGGGTAAAAGCCTGCAGGAAGGTTATGGTGAAGTGCAGGAAATGATCGATATCTGTGATTTTGCAGTTGGCCTGTCAAGGCAATTGCAGGGATTCACTATGCATAGTGAACGTCCCGGTCACCGCATGTATGAGCAATATCATCCATTAGGTATTGTAGGAATAATCTCTGCATTCAATTTCCCTGTTGCGGTTTGGAGCTGGAATAGTATGCTGGCCTGGGTATGTGGTGATGTTTGTGTCTGGAAGCCTTCAGAAAAAACACCATTGTGTGCAGTTGCCTGTCAACATATAGTACAGGAAGTATTTGCAAAGAATAATATTCCAGAGGGTGTTTCAGGATTAGTGATAGGTGGCCGCGATGTTGGAGAATGGATGAGCAATGATATACGAGTTCCACTGGTATCAGCTACAGGTTCAACTCGTATGGGAAAAGCGGTAGGTGCTGCCGTGGGTGCGAGATTGGGAAGAGCATTGCTTGAACTTGGAGGTAATAATGCGATCATCATTTCAAAAGATGCAGACCTGGATATCGCCATCCTGGGTTCATTATTTGGTGCAGTTGGCACCGCAGGACAAAGATGCACTACCAGTCGACGGTTGATCATTCATGAAGAAGTATACTCTACAGTAAAAGATAAATTAACCAATGCCTATAAGCAATTGCGTATCGGTAATCCGCTGGAAGAAAAAAATCATGTAGGCCCTCTCATTGATAAGGATGCCGTAAAATTATACCTGGATGCCATTGAAGATTGTAAAAGACAGGGAGGAAAATTTATTGTTGAAGGCGGGGTGCTTGCAGGAGATGGTTATGAAAGCGGCTGTTATGTTAAACCCTGCATAGCTGAGGTAATACCCGACCTGGCAATTGTAAAGCATGAGACCTTTGCTCCTATTCTGTACCTGATGAAGTATAAGGGCATTGATGAAGCGATTGGCATTCAGAACGGGGTTCCACAGGGGCTCTCCTCCTCTATTATGACCCTGAATCTGCGGGAAGCTGAGCAATTTCTTTCGGCAGCAGGATCTGATTGCGGCATTGCTAACGTAAATATCGGTACCAGTGGGGCGGAAATTGGTGGTGCCTTTGGTGGTGAAAAGGAAACAGGGGGTGGCAGGGAAAGTGGAAGTGACGCCTGGAAGGCATACATGAGAAGGCAAACCAATACTATCAACTATAGTACAAACCTCCCACTGGCACAGGGAATTAAATTCCATGTGTAGGATAATAAACCACGTAAAATAGCGTTGTTAGAAGCTGAAACTGAGAGTTTTATTATTTAGTTTTTTTGATATTCAGGAAATATTTCCAAATTTTACAGAAGAATCGTTATCCCAAATCCAATTTGTTATCCATGAAACGAATTTTTACTCTGTTACTCGCCGCCCTTATAATTTCCACCACTACCTACTCCCAATTACGAATTGGCATTCTTGGAGGCGGACATCAGTCTGATATCCTCGAAAAAAATGATCTTCCTAATTGGAATACCATCAGTAAAAATTATTCTCCGCGAACCGGGGTACATTTCGGATTGAATGCTGATCTCCCAATCAGCAAGAGTGGCAATTTTGTGTTTCAACCCAATGTGCTTTTTTATCATAAGGGTAGAAAATACAATGAGATCATGGACACAACCATTCATGATACATTGAATTGGAAACGCGAGGAGTTTTTGAATTACCTGGATGTACCATTGAACCTGGTAGTTAAATTCAAGCTCGGTAATAAAGTAAAATTCATAGTTGGTGCCGGACCTTATTTCTCCTTCTTCTTTGATGGTTACCTGAAGTCAGAAGCCATTACAAAGAGCGGAGGATATTTTGTTGATGAGAACCTTGACCCGGAAGTTGGGAAAGGCCCCGGCAAGTATTCTACTTATGATTATGGTGTGAATGGATTGGCTGGATTTGAAATTGGTCGTGTAACACTTACTGCCAATTACAGTCGCGGTTTCAATGATATTTATGAATCTCCTGTTTATACCGGAACATTCAGACATGAAGTAAAAGGCGTTACGCTTGGAGTTTATCTTGGTAAATCTGTTGCCCGCGGCACCAATGACCGTGATAAGGATGGAATTACCGACAAAAAAGATAAATGTCCTGATGCCGCTGGTTCAAAAGCATTCGGTGGATGTCCTGATTCTGATGGAGATGGTATAATGGATAAAGAGGATGGTTGTCCACAGGTATCAGGCCCTGCAGATAATAAAGGATGCCCCTACCCTGATAAAGATGGTGATGGCATTCTGGATAAGGATGATAAATGTCCTGATGCAAGAGGACCTAAAGACAATAATGGTTGTCCTTACGCGGATACTGATAAAGATGGTGTGGTTGATAAAGACGATAAATGTCCTACTGTTGCAGGCTTTGGGCGTTACCAGGGTTGTCCTGTTCCTGATACAGATGGTGATGGTATCAATGATGAAGAAGATAAATGTCCATCAGTAAAAGGTTCGAAAGCAAATGGTGGCTGTCCCGAGATCAAACAGGAGATCGTAGAGAAAGTTAATTATGCAGCTAAACGTATCCAGTTCAAGTTTAGCCAGGCTGTTATTACACCTGAATCTCTCAAAACCCTGAACGAGGTAGCCGATATTCTGAAGGCCAATCCTGAGCTGAAACTGACTATTGAAGGTCACACCAGCAATGACGGTGTGTATGCAAGTAATAAGAAATTATCTCAGGAAAGGGCCAATAACGTAAAAGCTTACCTGGAATCCAAGGGAATTGCTGCTTCCCGCCTCACAGCTATCGGTTATGGTCCTGACAAACTGATCAGCACCGGTAAAACAGCCGCAGAAAAGGCTAAAAACAGGCGTGTTGAGATGAAGCTAAGCAACCAATAATTATTGAATTGCATCAATAAATTGCCAAAATCCCTGCTCAGCTGAGGCTGAGCAGGGGTTTTTATTCTCATTATTTATGATTTGATACGTCATAATATTTATGAGTGGTAATCACTAATTTTGCCGCTTTTAGCAATTTTACAGATCATAAAAACCTGATAAATGACTAGATTTTTGAAACGTACCCTCCTGATAACGATGGCGAGCGCTTCCAGCCTGGTGATGTTTGGACAAAAGGCCTCCGTTCCCAATGGATGGCATCTGATGGACCTTAAAGACAGTGGTTATTACGGGATCAGTATTGAAAAGGCATACGATTTCGTTAAATCAAAAAAACTGAAAAGCAATCCGGTAATCGTTGCTGTAATTGATTCCGGTGTTGATACAACTCACGAGGACCTTAAATCAATTCTCTGGAAAAATCCCAAAGAAATTCCCGGCAATGGTATTGATGATGATAACAATGGATATGTAGATGATGTATATGGCTGGAACTTCCTGGGTGGAAAAGATGGCCGTAACGTGGAGAAGGATTCTTATGAAGCAGTTCGCCTTTACCATAAACTGAAAGGCAAATGGGCTAACAAACAGGTAGATGAAAGCACTCTTTCACCAGAAGAGAAAGCTGAATATAAAACTTACCTGGATGCAAAGCAGGATGTGGTTGGTGAGATTGATCTTGAAGAAATTTCCTTCCTGAAACAAATGCTTCCCTCTCTCAAAAAAGGAGATTCCATCATTGCAAAAGACCTTGGTAAAGAACAGTTCAATGGTAATGAACTGAAGGAATATCATCCTGTAGATTTCAATGCTACGAGAGCAAGAACGCTTTATCTCAATCTTTGCAAGGCCAATGATAATTACGATATCACCAATATGCAGATCCTTGAGGATATTGAAGGTGAGATCAGCAAAGGTGAATCAGTAGAAACTCCTCCCAAAAATTACCGTGATGATGTGGTGAAGGATAATTACAATGATTTCAATGACCGATTTTATGGCAATCCCAATGTAATGGTGAGTAAGAATGCGGCACTGCATGGTACACACGTTACAGGTATTATTGGAGCTGCCCGCAACAATGGTGTTGGAATGAATGGAGTGGCAGATAATGTGAAGGTGATGATGATCCGTGCAGTTCCTGATGGTGATGAGCACGATAAGGATATTGCATTAGCTATCCGCTATGCTGCAGACAATGGCGCCAAAGTGATCAATATGAGCTTTGGTAAAGGCTTCTCTCCAGAAAAGAAATGGGTTGATGAGGCCGCCAAATATGCCGAAAGCAAAGGCGTTTTATTAGTTCAGGCAGCTGGAAACAGCGCCCAGGATATTGATACTTCCAAAAACTTCCCTTCTGCGCATTTACTGGATGGAACTGTTGAACCCAACTGGATAACTGTTGGAGCCAGCGGTGATCCTAAAGCTGGTGGCCTGGTAGCCGGGTTCTCCAACTATGGAAAGGAAAATGTGGATGTATTTGCTCCGGGTGTGAGGATCTATTCTACCGTTCCTGGCGGCAATACTTACCAGAACCTTCAGGGTACCAGTATGGCATCCCCTGTGGTAGCTGGTCTGGCAGCTTTTTTAATGGAATATTACCCCAACCTGTCTCCGGCACAGATAAAATATGTGATTGAAAAATCGGCTGTAAAACCGACTATAAAGGCTAAAAATCCTGCTACCAAAGAGGAAGAGGATTTCAGTGACCTGAGCCGTTCAGGTGGTCTGATCAATGCTTATGAGGCTGCTAAATTGGCATCTACCCTTCAGGGTGACAATAAGAAGCCGGCAAAATCAAAAGTGAAGCAAAAAGCGAAAGGATAATTAGAGCTTATTGAATTTCAACAGATAAGAGCTTAGGCGCTCCGAGCTATCGGAGCGCTTTTTTATTGTACCAGCCTGCTGAAATTGCCGGGTGACCTATACTGTGTACGGATTCGACAGCCAGCTACTGGTCATCGATCCGAACCTGAGATCGATATTTTGGATATGAAGGTAAGGACCGTCGCGTTGAATTCGTCCGGACGCTGTAGCGGCGCAAAGTGACTAACGTCGGGCAAAATGATTAATGCGGCCCCTGGAATAGTATCGGCCAGGTAGTTGGCATGCTCTCGCTTGATGAATTCATCATGCTCGCCGAGTGCGATGATAACGGGCACCTTGATGGCGCCAAGGTCCTCTTTAGTATAGTTCGGCTGGGTTCGCATCATCAGGCCCACCGCGCTGACAAACTGGTCGAAGTCGGCTGGCGTGGCGGAGAGCATGGCGTAGTCTTTCCTATGGCGACTGAAGCAGCGATCGAGAAGCGGACTTGGTTCGATCTGCTTTGTGCCACCAGGATCCATGTTGCAGGCAAAAAAGAAGACGCCTGCCACGCGTGATGGTGTATTGGAGGCAAGTACCAGAGCCACACATGCGCCGTCACTCCAGCCGACGAAGGCAGCCTTGTGGAGGGAAAGATGGTCCATCACAGCCACGACGTCAGAAGCCATGAGTTCATATGAATATGGCCTGCCATCGCGAGTGCTGCGACCGTGCCCGCGACTGTCGATCGTCACGACGCGGTGGCCCGCTGCTACAAGGGCCGGGACCTGATATCCCCAATTGCCACTGTGGCCGAGTCCGCCGTGCAACAGGATGACGACTGGGCCTCTTCCAAAAGATGCAAACCAGATCAGGGCTCCGTCGTGCTCCACGCGATCCTCGCGATCGGGAGTGGGAAGTGGGGCGGCTCCCTGCTCGGCAAACCGGGTAAGATCGTCGTCATATAAATTCATATCGGGTGTTTTCGAGAGGTATGGGCGCTCTAATTTTGACACATACCAACCGTAAGATATGAATATCCGCATGTCTAATTCCTTCCCTACTCTCCGCAAGGTCCTGGTAAGGTCAGGACAATTTCTTGCCAGGGTCTGGCCAAATAATTATTATAAAATCATTCATAAATACTTAGAAAACCGGAACCTTTGGATGTTATAAACCGGCCCCTGTGTATTCACGGAAATTCCGATCTTCAGCTTATAACCATTTCCTTTAACTCTTAAAACTGAAAACATGCCTCGTCCGGATCTTTCACGTGTTGCTTCTTTCTTTCATAATTATATAAACCAGGTACCACAGGATGATGTAAATGTGGCCATACATGAACTGGGTAATGATTTTCTTAAGCTGATGGGATCGATTCCGGCCGATAAGCAGGACTATGCTTATGCCCCGGGAAAATGGACTTTGCGGGAAGCGTTTCAGCATATTATCGATACAGAACGTGTTATGTCTTACAGGGCGCTTTGCTTTGCACGGAAAGAACAACAGAATCTGCCGGGCTTTGATGAGAATGATTACGCTGAAAACTCTAAAGCGTCTAATCGCAAATGGAAAGATATGATGGATGAGTTTGCCAGTATACGTAAAGCCACTGAACAGCTATTTGCCAGCTTTGATAAGGAACAACTGGAATCAGGTGGAATTGCCAATAATAAGCCAATGTATGTATTGAGCCTGGGATTCATCATTGCCGGACATTGCCAGCATCACGTGAATATAATTAAGGATAGATATCTGAAATAAGGTGTCCCGATAGCTATCGGGATTTCCGTATCTAAAATATAAAGAGCCCCAACCAATTGGTCGGGGCTCTTTCATTTATTTATGATTGAAATGCCTTGTTTAGAAAGCTTTCTTGGGTTCTTCTGTTTTGGCTTTTGCAAGGTTTTGTTGGTTGATCACATCATCAACAACCTTCACTGCCTGATCCAGGTAAATATCTTTACGAAGATTCTTTAACCATGTATTGAATCTTTCCTGTTTGCCGGGATCATTTGCGAATTTGTCAGTTTCACCGGGCAATGCAGAGATATTCATATCATTCTGCAATTTCATTAAGGATTGTATTTGGGTAAAAGTGGAACGGATCCTCTTTTGCTCAGCCTGGTATTTATCAAGTTTCAATGAACTTCCTTTATCATTCTGCTTAGCCAGCCAGTCAGTGCTTTCACGAATGAGTTTGAAAGCAGGATCATTGTTTATCCGCTGGCTGCTCAGGTTCTGGATGGTCTTTAGATCATAACCGGCATTCCAGGCAGAATAAGGAGATTTATTGATCTCATCCCATGGAAGAGCATCAGGATCATCCTTCTCTCTTACTTTTAAGTATTCTAACTGATCAGGCAATACAACATCTGAAGCAACACCTCTCAATTGAGTTGATCCGCCATTAATACGATAGAATTTCTGAAGTGTCAGTTTCACAGTGCCCAATTCAGAATTTGACATGGAGAAACCAGTTTCAGGATCCAGCCCGATATTACGCTGAACAGTACCCTTTCCATAAGTTGAAGTGCTTCCAATGATCACACCGCGACCATAATCCTGGATGGCAGCAGCAAATATTTCAGAAGCGGATGCACTGAATTCATTTACCATAACAGCCAGCGGACCGGAATAAAGCACAGAGCGATCCTTATCTTTTAGAATGCTGGGTTTGTTATCCCTGTCTTTTACCTGAACAATTGGACCGTCTTCAATGAATAATCCGGCCATTTGTACCACATCATACAGGGAACCGCCGCCATTATTACGCAGGTCGATAACGATTCCATCCACTTTCTGCTCTTTCAACTTGATCACTTCCTTAGCAACATCGATATAGCTTCTATTGCCATTGGGGTTTTCAAAGTCTGCATAGAATTCAGGAAGGAATATGTAGCCGATCTTGGAATTGCCATTTTTTACGATGGCGCTACGTGCAAATGTTTCATCCTGCACAATCTCATCCCTGATCAGCGAAACCGTTTTTATAGTTCCATCAGCTTTCTTTACAGTAAGCTTTACTTCAGTTCCTTTTTTACCGCGAATGATCTTTACGGCATCAGTAACACCGAAACCAGTGAGGTCAACTGCTTCTTCTTTCCCCTGCCCTACTTTCTGGATCACATCACCGGGTTGCAGTTCACCTGATTT
>Ga0207648_10002710_pt1 | contig 18821 bp, 17 predicted proteins | sample KBSMisM32_FD_184310 | JGI IMG/M metagenome (GOLD analysis project Ga0207648, IMG submission 184310) | Miscanthus rhizosphere microbial communities from Kellogg Biological Station, Michigan, USA - KBS Miscanthus M3-2 (SPAdes) (version 2) | ecosystem: Host-associated > Plants > Roots >...
CGCTTTCCAGCGCCACAACCAGTTTTTCAGCCAGCGCGATCAGCCGCTCGATGCGCGGCGTGTCTTGCATTTTTTCTGGCGTTTTTCCGGGAGCCGGGTTCACTTGGTCCCCGCTTCCTGATGTTTGAGCAATTGGGCTTTCATCTGCGCCGCCAGGCCGAAGCCGCCGCGCTGTTGCAAGCCCTTGGCATATTCATTGACCATCAAGGAGCGGAACATCTCCTCGCCCTGGCCGCCGCCGGTGATGCCGTCGGTCTTGATGCCGGAAAACATGCTGCCCAGAAACTGGGAGATGAACACCGACTCATATTCCTTGGACGCCCATTCGGCCTTGGCGGCATCGCCGGTGGCCTTGGGCGCCGCTGCGGGTTGCGCCTGCGACGCCATCGAAGCCATGCTGGAAATCGCGCTGTCCATCAGCCGATCACCTGAATATCGGCCTGCAGCGCGCCCGCCGCCTTGATGGCCTGCAGGATGGAGATGATGTCGCGCGGACCCACGCCCAAGGCATTGAGCCCGTCCACCAGATGCTGCAGCGACACCCCGTCCTGCATGATGGCGACCTTGTTGCCCTTGCTGTCGTCGATCTGGATGTTGGTGCGCGGTACGATTTCGGTGGTGCCGGTCTGGGAGAAGGGGGTGGGCTGGCTGACCTGCGGCGTCTCGGTGACCTTGATGGTAAGATTGCCCTGGGCGATGGCGACGGTGGAGATGCGCACATCCGCGCCCATCACGATCACGCCGCTGGTTTCGTCGATCACCACCTTGGCGCCGTTATCGGGATCGACTTTCACTTGTTCGATGTCGGTCAACAGCGCCATCACGCCGCCGGGATAATTGGCGGGGACGCTGAGTTCGACATTGGAGGGATCGGTGGCCTGGGCTGAGCCGCCGCCCAGATAGGCGTTCACCGCTTTGGCGATGCGGGTGGCGGTGGTGAGATCGGGATTGTGCAGCGACAGTTTCAGATTGCTCAGGCTGGCCAGCTTGAAGCCGGTTTCTTTTTCCACAATGGCGCCATTGGCGATGCGTCCCGAAGTGGGCACGCCGCGGGTCACGCTGGCGCCTTCGCCTTGGGCGGAGAAACCGCCCACCGCGACGGGGCCCTGGGCCAGGGCATAGATCTGGCCATCGGCGCCGAACAGCGTGGTCACCAGCAAGGTGCCGCCCTGCAAATTCTTGGCGTCGCCCATGGCGGACACCGACACGTCAATGCGCGAACCCGCCCCGGCAAAGGCCGGCAGATTGGCGGTCACCATCACCGCGGCGACATTCTTGGTCTGCATGGTCTGGCCACGGGTGTTGGTGCCCAGCCGTTCCAGCATGGTCTGGATGCTCTGTTGGGTGAAAGGCGCATTCTTGAGGCTGTCGCCGCTGCCGTTCAGGCCGACAACCAGGCCATAACCGACCAGCATGTTGTCACGGATGCCTTGCACCTCGACCAGGTCCTTGACCCGGGAGAAAGCAAAGGCAGGGGCGGCCGCAAGGGCGGCTCCCACGACCAGGGCGGCGAGGCGAATATAATAGGGTGCGCGGCGCATGAACGGCTTCTGCCTTGATGTTCGGCTGAAGTCTTTGCCAGTTTCGTGCCGGTCTGCGCTGGAAATTATTCCAGCGATATCAATGGCATGAACAGTGTTCGGAAAAAGAACTTCCGGTCTCGGCAGGATTTGCCGGGATCAAGCTGCCGCAGGCGCAGCTTCTTGCCTTTTGGTGCCGATCATCAAGGCCAGGAAGGCTGCCGCCACGGCGACAAAGCCTGCGATCACAAAAGACTGGAGGTATGAGCCCGTGCCGGTGCGCGAGGCGCCGGCGAAAAAGGCAGCCGACGCCGCCCCTATCTGGTGGCTGGCGGAAATCCAGCCGAACAGGATGGGCGCCTTCTTGATCCCGAAGGTGCGGTTGGCCACGGCCAGGGTGGGCGGCACGGTGGCGATCCAGTCCAGCCCGTAAAACACCGCAAACAGCGACAGGCCAAAAAACGTAAAATTGGCGAAGGGCAAATAGATCAGCGACAGGCCGCGCAAGCCGTAATAGGCAAACAGCAGCTTGCGTGGATCGATGCGGTCGGTGAGCCAGCCCGACGCGGTGGTGCCCACCAGATCGAACAGGCCCATGATCGCCAGCAAGCCGCCCGCCGCCACCGCATCCATGCCATGATCGCTGCACAGGGCGATCATATGCGTGCCCACCAGGCCGTTGGTGGTGAAGCCGCAGACAAAAAAGGTCGTTGCCAACAGCCAGAAATCGCGGGAGCGGGCACCTTCTCCCAACGCGGAAAAGGCCTTTTTCAAAGGATTGCTGCGATCGCGTGGCTCGATGGGATGGTCGGCATCAGCCCCGAACGGCGCCGCACCGATGTCGGAGGGCTCTTCCGGCAACAGGAAGAAAACAAGCGGCACCAGCAGCGCCATCACCAGCGCGACACAGAACACCACCGGTTTCCAGCCGTGATCCAGCGAAATGGCCGATAGAACGGGAATAAAAACCAATGTGCCGGTAGAGGTGGAAGCGGCGAATAATCCCATCACCAAGCCGCGATTGGTGACAAACCAGCGATTGACGATGACGGCGGACAGCACATTGGTGATGCAGCCGGAGCCGATGCCGGACACCACGCCCCAGGTCAGCACCAGCTGCCAAGGCTCTGTCATGAACAGGCTGGCTGCCGTGGACAGACTCATCATGGCGAGCGCCGCTATCACCGTGATGCGGATGCCAAACCGCTGCATGGCGGCGGCGGCAAAAGGACCGGTAAGGCCGAACAGGAAAATGCCCACCGCGGCGGCGAAGCTGACGGTCTGGCGGGACCAGCCGAATGCCTGACCCCAGGGCACCATCAGCACGCCGGGCGTGGAGCGCAATCCGGCCGCCGCCAGCAGCGCCACGAAAATGATTGCGACCACTGCCAGGGCGTAATGGCGCCCGAAAAAGCTGCGCTGCATGGTCTTTCTATACAAGCCAAACGGGGCGGACGGCTATCGGCTTAGCGTCCCTTTTACGCAAAGGCGTCCCAGCATGGACGCGGGTCTCCCAAGGTCCTATTTTCCGCCCGTCACCTGCACTTGGCGCCCTCCAATTCCCATGTCGAACCTCGATGTTCACCCCACCAACTCTTTCGCCATCTGGGCGAACGCCTTTTCGCCGGAGGAATTGGGTAGGATCGAGGCTTATGGCGACGGGCTGACGGCGGAAACCGCCACGGTCCTCAGCGATGTGCCGGAAGGCCCGGTGCACGGCGAAATCCGCATCACCCGGAGGGCATGGATAGTCCCGGACCCCGAAAGCAAATGGATCTATGACCGCATCCAACGTGTCACGCGCACCTTGAATGATCGGGTCTATCAATTCGATCTCAGCGGCTTTTCCGAGAACATCCAATACACGGTCTATCACGGCAATGAGCGCGGCCATTACGACTGGCATGTCGATCACGGGCCCTTTAGGAAGCCGCGCAAGCTTTCAATTTCGGTGCAATTGAGCGATCCCTCACAGTATGAAGGATGCGATCTGGAATTCCGCGCCGGCAACAAGATCGAGACTGCGCCGCGCGACCGAGGTTCCGTGATCGCTTTTCCCTCCTATGTGCTGCACCGGGTAACGCCTTGCACCAAAGGCGTCCGCAAAGCTTTGGTGGCCTGGACCACCGGCCCGCAATTCAAGTGATGGCGGGGTCGCCGGGGCCGCGCGGGATGGACAGGGACCGTCCCGCTTTCTATTTTTCATCACTGCTTCGTTTCAGGAAACTCCCTATGTCCGCGCCGCGTCCTGCTTTGCTCTGCATTCTCGATGGCTGGGGGTTCCGTCCCGATCACGCCGAAGACAATGCCATCGCCGCTGCGCGCACGCCCAATTACACGCGGTTGCTGGCGGAATGCCCGCATGCCTTGCTGCAAACCTCCGGCAACGCGGTAGGCCTGCCCAAAGGCCAGATGGGCAATTCCGAAGTGGGACATATGAATATCGGCGCGGGCCGCATCGTCGCCCAGGATTTGCCGCGCATCGATGTCGCTATCGAGGACGGCTCACTGGCGCGCCGCCCGATCTTGCTGGAATTGATCACCAAGGCAAAGGCAACCAAAGGCGCGGTGCATGTGATGGGATTGATGTCGCCTGGCGGCGTCCACTCCCATCAGGATCATATCGCCGCTTTGGCGAAAATCCTCAGCGGAGCCGGCGTGCCGGTGTTTGTCCACGCCTTTCTGGATGGCCGTGACACGCCACCCAAAAGCGCCAAGGGCTTTGTCGCGAAATTCCTTAAAGATATTGATGGCCTTGCCGGCGTGCGGCTGGCGACCGTGTCGGGGCGCTATTACGCCATGGACCGCGACAAACGCTGGGACCGGGTGGAGAAAGCCTATAACGCGATCATCGATGCATCCGGCCACCATTTCGATACGGCAGCCGAGGCGCTGGACACGTCTTACAGCCAAGACGTCACCGATGAATTCCTCCTGCCCTCTATCCTGGGGGCTTATGCCGGGGTGAAAGACGGCGATGTGCTTTTGTTCGCCAATTTTCGCGCCGACCGGGCGCGGGAAATCTGTACCGCTTTGCTGGACAAAAACTTTGACGGCTTTGCGCGCGCGCGCATCGCACAGTTCAGCGCTGCCGCCGGTCTCACCGAATACTCCGAGGCGCTGAAGGCCCTGATGGCTTCGGTATTTCCGCCGGAAGACGTGCGCCAGACGTTGGGCGAAGTGATTGCCGAACATCACATGAAGCAATTGCGCATCGCCGAGACGGAAAAATATGCCCATGTCACTTTTTTCCTCAATGGCGGGCGCGAGGACCAGTTCGCCGGCGAAGACCGTATTCTGGTGCCCAGCCCCAAAGTGGCCACCTATGACCACCAGCCGGAGATGAGCGCCTATCAAGTCACCGATAAGTTGGAAGCGGCAATCGCCAGCGGCCAATATGATTTGATCGTCTGCAACTATGCCAATCCCGATATGGTGGGACATACCGGAATTATGAAGGCGGCGATTAAGGCAGTGGATACCATCGACGAATGCCTGGGCCGTTTGCGCGCCGCGCTGGAAAAAGCCGGCGGGGTGATGTTGTTGACCGCCGATCACGGTAATATCGAAATGATGAAGGATCCCCAGACTCACGAGCCGCACACCGCGCACACCACTCTGGATGTGCCGATTGTGGCTTTTGGCGCGCCGAAAAATGTGCGGCTTGAGAATGGAAGGCTGGCCGATGTCGCGCCGACTTTGCTGGACCTGATGGGCCTGGAAAAACCGCAACTGATGACCGGACACTCACTTTTGGTAAGAGAGGCTTTGTTGGTGAGAGGCGCGTGACGCGAAACCGCGCTTTGGTCCTGTCGCTGCTGCTGGCCACCGCGCCCGCCGCCGCCAAGCCTGTGACCCAATCCAAGAAGGTGGACGTGATGGCGCCGACGGCGCGGCCGGTTCCCGCCACGGCGCAGACTCAAGACCCTCAGATCGATCTCAGCCGCGCCTTGCCTGGCAAGGCACTGGCCAGCCTGCCCTCCAGCGCCCAACAATTGAAAAGCCTGTCCTCGGAATTGAAACAAGGCCAGCCGCAACTGCAATCCGCCAAACAGAAAAGCGACGCGCTGGCGGCGCAGGCGGCAAGCTTGCGCCAGAAGCTGATTGCCACCGCCGCCCGCATCGAAGGCTTGGAGCGGCAAAAGGCTGGGACCGACGACCAGATCTTGCGTCTGACAGCGGAAGACAATCGCCTCAGCGCCGGCTTCGCCAATGACCGGGTGGCGGTGACCAAATTGCTGGCGGTGTTGGAACGGCTGCAGCATGACATGCCGCCGGCGCTGGCGATGCGTCCTGACGATGCTTTGGGCGCGGCGCGCGGCTCGATGCTGATCGGCGCGTCCCTGCCGCCCATCTATGCCCAGGCCGCCAGCCTGTCACGCCGTATCGACGCCCTCAAACACACCCGCAAGGCCCTGGAACAACAGCAGGCCGAAGCTGCGGACACGGCGGCCAGGCTAACCAGCGCCCGCACCGAGCTGGATGACTTGCTGGCCGAGAAGGAAAAGGAAGCTGCCGCAGCGGCCGAAACTTACGGAACTCTTAAAATTCAGATGGAGAAGGTGGCGCGCGAGGCGGCCGACTTCCAAGCCCTGCTGTCCCGGGTCAAAGCCCTGCGGCAAAAGGCCGACCGGGATGAGGACGGAACCCCGAACCAGAGCGTGGTCACCGTGACCGCCCAAAATACCGGTAACCTGGGCGCTTTGGCGCGAAATTCCCTGCTGGAACCCGTTGTGGGAGGCTTGGAAAACGGCGATGCCGGGCTATCTTACAAGACACAGCCAGGGGCCCAGGTGATCGCGCCGGCCGACGGGAAAGTCCTTTATGCGGGCCCTTACCATAAGAACGGACAAGTCTTGATCCTGGAGATCACCACTGGCTACGATGTGGTCTTGGCGGGACTGGGACGCGTCACGGTGAAGCCCAACGACCAGCTTCTGGCGGGCGAACCTGTGGGCACCATGCCGCCTGATCCGGTCGATGACCGGCTTTATTTTGAAATACGCCATGGCGGACGAGGTCTGTCTCCGGCGCCCTGGTTGAAGATGAATCCGCGCCCGCAAGCTGGAAAGGCGAACCGTACATGAAGAAGTTAGCGTTGATCGGCGTTGGATTGGTGGGCGGCTTTGCCGCGGCGATGATCGCGCTGCCGGAAGCCAAGGGCGCCAATGACACATCCGCCTATGGCCAGCTCGACCTGTTCAGCGATGCGTTCGAGCGCGTGCGCGCCAACTATGTCCGCCCGGTCAAGGACAGCGAACTGATCGATGCCGCCATCCAGGGCATGGTGTCCAATCTCGATCCCCATTCCAGCTACATGGACGCCAAGATGTATGGCGACATGCAGATCACCACCAAGGGCCAGTTCGGCGGCGTCGGTATCGAAGTCACCCAGGAAGACGGCGTGATCAAGGTGATCTCGCCGATCGACGGCACGCCCGCGTCGCGCGCCGGCATCAAGACCAACGATCGCATCATCGGCATCGACGGCACCTCCATCGCCGGGCTGCAGCTCAACGAAGCCATCGACAAGATGCGCGGCGCCGCCGGCAGCAAGATCACCCTGACCATCGTGCGCGAAGGCGAAAAGAAGCCGTTCGACGTGACCTTGGTGCGCGCCATTGTTTCGGTGGATGCGGCGAGCTACCGGCGTGAAGGCGATATCGGCTATATCCGCATGCCCGGATTTAATGAACAAACCGCTGACGGCCTGGAAAAAGCAGTCCGCGATCTCAAGAAGCAGATCGGCCCGGGCCTCAAGGGTTATGTGCTGGACCTGCGCAACAATCCCGGCGGCTTGCTGGATCAGGCGATCCAGGTGTCGGATGATTTTCTTGGCACGGGTGAGATTGTCTCCACCCGCGGCCGTCATGCCGAAGACACCCAGCGTTATGACGCCAAGGGGGGCGACATCACCGAGGGCAAACCGGTGGTGGTCTTGATCAATGGCGGCACCGCGTCTGCTTCGGAAATCGTTTCCGGCGCGCTGCAGGATCACAAGCGCGCCACCATCATCGGGCTGACCAGCTTCGGCAAAGGTTCGGTGCAGACCATCATCCCGCTGGGTGAAGGGCGCGGCGCGCTGCGTCTGACCACCGCGCGCTACTTCACGCCGTCGGGTCATTCCATTCAGGCGCAAGGCATCATCCCGGACATCCAGGTGGCGCAGGGCGATGAAGCCGCCATGCCCAAGCTGGCGCGTCCCTCGGAAGCCGATCTGCGCGGCCATCTCAGCGGCGAGCCGCTGCCGGCCAAGCGGATCAATGCGCCGGTGATCAAACCCGCGCCGGGCAAGAAGTATGACGACTTCCAGCTGGCCTATGCGCTGGACCTGCTGCACGGCAAGATGACGGTCGCTTCCGCCACCGTCCCCGCGCCGGACAGCAAGACCACCGCCGCGCAGTAGCGCCGGCTCCCACGAAAACACAGACCATCCTCCCCCTCGTGCGCGTAAGCGCACAGGAGGGGGAGGTGGCTTCAGCGATCGAGGCGAAGCGTTAGCGAGCCGAGAGAAAGCTGACGCCGGAGGGGGTCATTAAATTAACACTCCCTAAACCAAGTTAAGACTTAATCCGCCTATGGCTGCTGCTGCCGAATCCGCAGAAGGCTTTCTCGCGTCCAAACCCGGGCGGGCGCTGGCGTTCGGCTGCTCCTTCCTGGCGTTTCTGCTGGCGACAGGGGCTTTGACCATCACGCTTTTGGGCCGGCCCGGTGGCCCGGCCGCCGTCACTTTGGAGTTGGGTGACTTCAGCCCTGCCAAGCCCAAGACCGTGGCGCCGATGCGGCCGGTTTCAGACGAGGCCCCGGTGGCCGCTCCCGTCACCAGGCCGCTTTATGCCGGCAAGGTCTTGCTGGCCGATCCCGCGCTGATCGAAAACACCATCCGCGGACCTTTGCCGCGCATCGCCGATGACGGCCGCAAGCCGATGACGGTCTATGCCGCGCCGGCCCCCGCCAACGCCAAATTCAAGATCGCCATCGTGGTCAATGGTCTGGGTCAGTCGGCAACCGCGACCAAGACAGCCTTGGACAGCCTGCCCGCAGCCGTGACTGTTGGCTTCACGCCCTACGCCAATGATGTCGGCGAGTGGGTGGCTCAGGCCCGCGTGCGCGGCCATGAAGTGCTGCTGCAGATTCCCATGGAGCCGCTGGATTTTCCCGACAGCGATCCCGGCCCGCACACCTTGCGCTCCGGCCAGGAAGAGGAAGCCAACATCCAGCGCCTGACCTGGGCCTTGTCGCGCTTCACCGGCTATGCCGGCGTCTCCAATCTTTTGGGCCAACGCTTTCTCACCGACAGCGAGGCTTTGTCTCCTGTTCTCAGTTACCTCAACCGGCGCGGTCTGTATTTCTTCGATAGTGGCGCTGCCAGCCAGTCGGTGGCGCCGATGGTTGCGGGGCAGGTGGGTATCCCCGTGGTGCAAAGCGGTCCTGCCTTGGACACGGTGCAAAGTCCCCAGGAAATCGATCGCCGCCTTTCGGAGTTGGAAACCCAGGCACGCGCCAATGGCAGCGCGGTGGGCACGGCCTTTCTTTATCCCGCCACAACGGCGCGCATCGCGGCTTGGGCGCGCGGCCTGGAGTCTCGGGGCTTTGTGTTAGTGCCGGTATCAGCCATATTGAACGCGCCAAAGCAAAAGTAGCACGCGTCATGTCTCCTTCCGATCTTCCCTACCGGCCTTGTGTCGGCATCATGCTGTTCAACCAGGACGGCAAAGTTTTCGTCGGCAAACGCATCGACCAGACCGTGGAAGGCTGGCAGATGCCCCAGGGTGGGATCGATAAAGGCGAGACACCCAAACAAGCCGCGCTGCGCGAATTGATGGAAGAAACGGGTACCGACAAGGCCGAAATCATCGGCGAGATGGACGAATGGGTGACCTATGATTTGCCCTCCCATCTGATCGGCGTGGCCTTCCATGGCAAATACAAAGGCCAGCGGCAGAAGTGGTTCGCCTTGCGCTTTACGGGCAGTGATGCCGATATCGATCTCACCGCCCATGACCCGGAATTTTCCGCTTTCCAGTGGGTGAGCTTGGAAGCCTTGCCCGGCCTGATCGTGCCGTTCAAGCGCGACACCTATAAGCAGGTGGTCAAAGCTTTCCGTTCTCTGGCCCGCGCATGAAAAACCCCGTCCTTATGATTCATGGCGCCTTTTGCGGGCCATGGTCATTGGAAGGGTTGCAGCAGAAATTCCAGGACGCCGGATATGCGGTCACCGCGCCTTGCTTGCGCTTTCATGACCAAGCCCCGCCACCGGCGGCCTTGGGCACCACCGGCCTGGCCGACTATGGCGCCGACCTGGAAGAAGAGATCAAGCATATGGACGCACCGCCGATCGTGGTGGGCCATTCCATGGGCGGCTTGCTGGCGCTGCAATTGGCTTCGCGGGTACCGGTTCGCGCCCTGATCCTGCTGGCGCCTTCCGCGCCCTGGGGTATTCCGCCCACCACCCTGTTTGAAATCGGCGCCGCCCAGGCCATGCATCTGCGACCCGGCTATTGGAACATGGTGCTGGAGCCCAGCCGCGACGTGGCGCTGGCCCATTCCCTGGACAAGCTTCCCCGCCATATGCGCGATGCCGTTCTGGATCGCCTGGTGCCCGAATCCGGCCGCGCCACGTTTGAGATCATGAGTTGGGGTCTGGATCTCAGTCATGCCAGCGAAGTCGATGCCGATGCGACCACTGCGCCGCTCTTATTCTTGACCGGCAGCGAGGACCGTATCAATCCGCCTTCCACCGTGGCGCGGATCGCGGCTTTGTACAAAGACCGCGCTACCGCCGAAGTGCTGGAGGGCATGGGGCATTGGCTGATCGGGGAACCGGGATGGGAGCGGTTGGTGGAACGCGCGCTGGAATGGCTGAAGACGCAGGGCCTGTAACGCGGCGCTAGCTTTTCGCGTCCGACTTGCGTTTGGTGAAATCTTTCATGAAGGCTTGCAGCGTATCCACAGAGGCGATGCGGGCGGCGGCATCGCGGAAGGCCAGGCCATGCTGGTCGATATCCGCCGACAGAACATTGAACAAGGTTTCGTCCGGCGTGCCTTTCATCTTGGCCGCGAAACGGTCGCGTACCCGCGCCAGGCTGGCTTCGTCATTGGCCAGCGAATAGGAAACGGCGGTGCGCAGCAATTGGCCGCGTTCGGCATTGGTCAGCGGCGTGGGCTCGCTCCAGCGCGTGTTCAGAAATTCCTCTGTCTTCTGCCCTGCCAGCGCCCAATTGCCGCTTTCCCAATAAATGTCGGCTCGCAGGCGCCTGGTGTCGTCGGACTGATCCACCGCGACCAGGTCCAGGGCATTGTCCCATTGCTTCAGCACGGCGAAGGCGCGCGCCTCGAGCAGCATGCGCTCATGCATTTCGGCATCCGGCAGGCCGGAGATTTGAGAATCGCGGATTGCCGCCACCGCCTTGTCGGCTTTGTGGTCCATCAGATAAACCGCGGCTAGCCGGGTGGCGACCTGCGCCTTGGCGACACCGTCCAGGCGCTTGTCCACCTGGTAAGCGAGAAGATTGGCGGCGGGACCCAGCAGGTCCACCGCCACCAGACGGTCCGACATGCGCCGGATCATTTCGTCGCCATCCGGTCCGATCGGCGTCAAATCCAGATTGTCATAGAACAGCGCCAGCGCATCCACCGGCTTCATCTTGTCGGCGCCGCCTTTGAGGAACAGATTGACAAAGGCGCCGCGCATATCGTCCTGCGCCACCCGCGCCGGGTCCTCGCCATGGAAGCTTTGGGTCGCCACCCGCAAGATTTTCAACCCGTCGCGCCATTTGCCGCCGCCAAAATAGAGCGAGGCCAACTTGCGCAAGGTCTTCAATTCCAAGCCGTCGCCGCGCCAGCGGAAACGCAACCGCTCCAATTGTTCGGTGGCTTGCGGGCCGGTAACGGCGCCGGCATTCAGCGCCGCGGTGGTGTGATAGAAAATCGCCTGTGAGGCCAGGCGTTCATCGCCGCCTTTTTCCACCGCGATAAAGTGCTTGGTGGCGGCGCCATAGCGGTTCTCGCCCGCCAGCACCCGGGCTTGCGCCAATTCGGCGGCCAGCGCCTGTTTCTCGTCAAGTTCCTTGGGCAGGCGGTTGATCGCGGCATCAGCCAAATCCAACCGGCCCAGGCCCAAAGCGGCATCGGCATCCGCCAGCACGGCGGCGGCCTGCCAAGCGGCCGAATAGCGGCTCATCACCGGCCCGGCCTGTTCCAGATGCGCATGCGCATCCTTCCAATTTTCCATTTTGGCTTCGATCAGTCCGCGCCAATAGGAGGCGTGGCGGTCGGAATCGAAGCTGGGGCCGCTGAGATCGTTATGGGCGTCGCGATAACGGCCCATCATATATTCGGCCACCGCCCGCATGGTGGTGAGCTGGGCGTCGCCAGCCAAACCGGGATCACGGGCCTGCAGCAGGTTGAGCAGGCCCAGCGACTCGGCGGCGAAGCCTTTGGCCAGATAGAAGCGCGCCAAGGTCAATTGCGCGGGGCCGGTTTTTTGCCGGTCGGCATGCGCCACCGCTTGAGTCAGCTTGCGTTCGGTCGCCAGGAAGCTGCCGGCGCTTTCCTCACCCCAGCGGGCGAAATTCATGTAGGACGGGCCGTCGCCGGAATGCGCCAGCGCCGAAGGACTTTGCGCCACCGGCATCTGAGGCGGTGTCAGCGAAAGACCAAGGGGGCGCGAGATCGAGACGCGCGAGGTGTCGACGGTCACGTTCAAGTCATCGGCATAGGGCGTGATCACCAAACCGCTGGCGCTGGGCAGAGCGGCGAAATCGGCAAAGCTGCGCAAGCTGGGCACGCCGCGTCCAGGCTGGGCGGGAATGATGGTCAACAGATCGCCGCCGGCCGGATCCAGCAGTTTGAAAGCATGATCGGCGGCAGGCAACAAAGTGGACAGCGAAGCACGCCGCGGATCGGATTGGTTGCGGGCAAATCCGATCACCACAGGGGCAGGCGCCACACTGGGGGCGATTTCCACCTGTAGATCCGGGCCCATGCCGAGCGCCGCGATTTCGGCGGGCGCCTTCAAAGTGATGCGCAGGATGCCCAAACCGTTGCTGGAAATGGCTTCCAGACCGGCGGCGAAATCGCCCAAACTGGCTTTCAAATTGCGAGCGTCGAAGTTGGGCGCATTTTCCAGCACCACCCAGGCTGTCAGCCCGCGCACGAATACCGCGCTGGCGCGGCCGCCCGCGCCCTTGAAGGTGATAACGGCGCCGTCGCGGGTGCGCTTGCCGTCGGCCACGGGAATGACGTCGGTGGATGCTTCCGGTGCAGGCGTTGCAGCGGCTGGCGCTTGCGCCTTGGCCTCGGCGACTTTTGTTTCGGGCTTGGTTTCAGCTTTGATTTCAGGCTTGGCTTCGGGCTTGACCTCGGCCGGTTTGGCTTCGGTTTTTTTGTCTTCAGGTTTCTTCTCAGGTGCCGGCGCGAGCTTAGCCGCGGTCTGCACAAGAGCTTGCGTCTGGGCGTTACTCAAACCGGTTTTGGCAGGAGCCTTTGCCACTTCCATCTTGGTAATGGCGGGCTTGGCAGTGCCGGGCGGGGCGTAGACCGCGCCATCGGTCTTGGGCGCCAGAATGTCCAGCACCACATGCGTGCCGTCCTTGAAATCGTGATAGCCGGAGTCGGAATCGGTTTCGAACTCCACCACTGTGGAATTGCCTTCGATCTTCCAAGAGGCGTTCTTGACCCAAGGCGGCGCGAATTTGCTCAGCGCCGAGACATCGACGCGGATGGGGGTGTTGAACCGCATCGTCATTTTTCCGGCGCCGGGATAGACCTGATAGGTCACATCCTTGGGCCAGTCGAACACCAGGCGGGTGAACTTCTCATAAGCGCCGGTGCGCAGCTTGATCTCGGGCAGGGAGGCGACATCCACCGGCTTGGCCACCGGCTTGGGCAGCGGCACCAGGTCGGGCATGACGCCGGTGAAACTGGTGTCGGCGATATCGATCACGGCGCGATTGCCGAGCTGGCTGACATGCAGCTTGACCGGCTGGGTCAGAGTGAAGCGCAACGTCTTGCCATCGGCGTCTGTGCGTCCGCCGGACAACACGCGCGGCATGGCGGCAGCAACTTGGGCGGGCTCCAAGCTGGTCTTGGCGCTGAAGGTGATGGCCAGCACGCCGCCGGTGGTGGTGGCGCTGATTTTGGAATCGGTGGAGAAGGACAGACGGCCAAAACCGTCCTGAACCGTGCCGCTCACGCTGTCCGCCGCCCAAGCAGGGACGCTGGCCAACAGCGTCAGTGCCAGTCCCATGCAAGCGGTGCGGATCACGCGGATGTTCAAAGGCTTGACCCCTTCATCGTCATATTGGGGCGGGGCGCGTTAACCTGTGGTTAAGCGTATTTTTCCGCGCGAATTTAATGTTATCCCTTTGGTTTAGCTTGGTTTTCCGGCGCGGCCGGGGCAGGAGTGCCTGGTTTGGCCGCCGCCGCTTGGGCCGGCGCCGCAGCAGCGGGCGCGCCAGGGGGCGGGCTAGCGGCTTCGGCAACCGGTGCAACAGGCGCTGGGGGCGTGGTCTGCGGCAAGGTCAGCCGGTCGGCCAGCTTCACCGTCAGCGTCTTGGCGGTCTCAGAATTCATATTGGCCAGCACCAAGGCCAGGGTGTCGGACTTCATGTCATGCGCCACCGGCACCAGCACTTCGTCGGGCAGGTTGTTGAAGATGCGGGCGGCATCCTTGGGCTTCATGGTGGAATAGGTTTTCACCAGAGAAGTAATCTGCGCCTTCTGAGCCTCATCGCGCTGGCCTACCAGAGCATTGATCTGTGCCTGGAGCTGCTTGAGCTGATTGATCTTGGCATCGACGCGCGCTTCCGCGGCGGCGATCATATTGGCCTGGATGGTGAGCTGGGAATCGCGCTCGTCCAACTCGCGGCGGCGCTTGCTCAGACTGTTTATCACATTCACTTCGTTGGCGCTGGCGACCTGGTCTTCTTCGCCGCCGGCAAAATCCTTGTTGGAGGGGACCGGATCTTCGGTCAGGGTGGCGACCTTGCCGCCCACCTGCGCATAGGCGTTGTGAACCAGGTCGGTGGTTTTGAACACGAACACCGCAGCGCCGATGGCAAGCACGCCGGGCAACAGGCGGGCGATACGCGGCTTCTTGCCGGTCAGAGCACTCATTGCACGGCCCTTTCCAGGCGGCTGAGAATGGAGGTCGAAGGCATCGGCATGTCGGGAATTTCCTTGGCCACGCGTGGGCTGGTGGCGGCGCCTTCCATGCGCTGGGCAATCCGTTCGCCGGAAGCTGTCAGCACCGACAATTCATCGATATGGAGCTGGGCGCGCTTGAGGCGTTGATCCAAGGTCTGCGCCGCTTCTCCGGCCGCCGCTTTCAGCGCCCGCAAAGACGCGCCGGCGCCGGAAATCGCCATGTTCAACTCGCCGATAATGCGCGACAGGCCTTCTTGGCCCTTGCGCACCGTCGCCAGCCGCCGCTCCAGGATCACGCAATAGCAGAGCGTGAAGGCCAAAAGTACATCCAGCGTCACTTCCAGATAGAACATCGGATCGGTGGGAATGGTCACGGCTCACTCTTTCTTTGAATCTCGAAATTACAGAGCTCTGGATGCGCCACGGGCTTATAGAGCCCGCGAAGCATCAGTACGTTCGATGGCGTCATCCACGCGCACGGCGACGGAAGAACCCACCCGTCCCATGCGTCCGGTCAGAAGCGGCACGCCCCGGCAGCGCAGCTCGATCTTGGAGTCGGGACTGGCGCTCAGCATCATGGTTTGGCCCACTTCCAGGTTCATCACCTGCTTCAGCGGCATGGTCTGTTCGTCCAGGATGGCTTCGATATCCACCTTGGTGGACCACAATTCGGTGGCGAGATGGCTTTCCCAGATCGAGTCGCGGCCGAATTTTTCGCCCATGAACTGCTGCAACAACAGCTTGCGGATGGGCTCCAAAGTAGCATAGGGCAACAGCAATTCGGTGCGGCCGCCGCGGTCTTCCATGTCGATGCGCAGCTTGACCAGAATGGCGGCATTGGCGGGGCGCGCGATGGCCGCGAAACGGGGATTGGTTTCCAGACGGTCCAGGCTAAAATTGACCGGCGCCAGCGGTTCAAAGGCAGCGCACATGTCCTGCATGATCACTTCGATCATGCGCTGGACCAGCGTACGTTCGATGGTGGTATAGGGACGCCCCTCGATGCGCATGGCGGAGGAACCGCGGCGGCCACCCAACAGCACGTCGACGATGGAATAGATCAGGTTGGAATCCACCGTGAACAGCCCGTAATTGTCGAGCTCTTCGGCATGGAACACCGCCAGGATCGCGGGCAAGGGAATAGAATTCAGATAGTCGCCAAACCGGATCGAGGTGATGGAATCCAGGCTGACTTCGACATTGTCGGAGGTGAAATTGCGCAAGCTTGTGGTCATCAACCGCACCAGGCGGTCGAAGACGATTTCCAGCATCGGCAGGCGTTCATAAGACACCAAGGCCGAATTGATGATGGCGCGGACGCCGGATTTGTCCTGGACCTGCTCGGAATTGACGTCAAAACCCAGAAGGGAATCGATTTCCTCCTGGTTCAACACCCGTTCGGCGCTGGCCCCCGTGTCGGGCGGACTTTCAAAAGTCGCGGCCGCGCTGGGGGCGGCTTCTTCGGTCGGGGCGGGGGTTTCGTCAGCCATTCTTACGGTCCTTGAATCTCGTCTTTATTGGACGATCATTTCCTTGAGCAGAACGTCGCGCACCTTGTAGGGCGCGGCCGCCACATTGACGCGGCGCAGCAGCTCTTCTTTCAGGCGCAGCACGCCGGCGGAGCCTTTGAGATCATCGAGTCTCAGCTCGCGCAGATAGGCCTGGAACTGGTCGGTGATGCGCGGCATCAACGGTTCCAGCGCGATTTTCTGCTCCTCATTCTCCAGCTCCAGCGAGACGCCCAGCTTGAGATAGGCCGGCGTGCCGTCATTGCTCTGGATATTGACCAGGATGTCCTGCATGTCGCTGAACGCCACCTTGGGCGGGGTCAGCGGCACTTCTTCGGCTTTGGCTTCCTGAGTCTCACTCTTCTTAAAGAGGAAGAAATAGGCGCCCGCGCCGCCGCCGCCCAGCACAACCAGCAGGACGGGAATGGCGATCATTAGCGCCTTTTTGCTCTTGAGCTTGCCGAGAATCTTACCAAGACCTTTCTTCGGCGCGGCTTCCGCACCTTCGCCTTCCGGCTTTTCGCCTTCGGCTTCGGGCTCTTTCTCTTTCTTGGCCATGAATGGTCTCAGCACTTTTCTTTGCGAGGCTCACCCTATGCAAACGTGGTTAAGGAGTGGTTCAAATTGCCGGGTGTGCGCGCGCTAGCCCGGCAAGATTTTCCGCGAGCGTCCCGCGTTACGCGAAAAACCCAATAAAAACGCTCATTTTTCGCTGGCACGGCGGCTGCAATGAGGTTGACCGACGGACCAGAAAGGATCCGTGGCCGATGGATAATTCACTTCTTGTTAGTCTTTCGCATCAGCTCGCCGCTTATCGCGCGATGGATGTGATCGCCAATAATATCGCCAACGTCTCCACGCCGGGCTTCAAGCGCGAGGCCGCGAAGTTCGAGGAGTTCGTCACCATGATGCGCCCCGCCGAAGGCCAGACCGGCTTGCAGCCAGTCAGCTTCGTCAAGGATGCCGGGGTGATGCGCGATACCAGCCAAGGCAATCTCGAACAGACCGGCGCCACCTATGATGTCGCCATTGCCGGCAACGGCTTCTTCCAGGTCCAGACCCCCAATGGCATGCGCTACACCCGCGACGGCCATTTCTCGCTCGACAATAACGGCAATGTGGTGACCAGCCAGGGCTATCCGGTGCAAGGCGATGGCGGCGCCATCACCGTCGCGCCCACCGACGGCCAGGTCATCATTGCCCCCGATGGCACCATCTCCAGCGTGCTCAACGGCGTCACCAATCTGCTCGGCAAGTTCAAGGTGGTGGATTTCCCCAGCACTACCGCCATGGCCAAGCAGGGTTCCAATCTTTATTCCACCGACCAGACGCCCACCGTGCCCGCCACTGTCAATGTCCGGCAGGGTGCGGTCGAAGCCTCCAATGTTCAGCCGGTGATCGAGATCAGTCACATGATCGAGGTGATGCGCGCCTATGAGGCGACCGCCAGCCTGAGCAAGTCCCAAGAAGATATGATGCGCCAGGCTATCAATCAGCTTGGCCAGATGCCCAGTTAGGAGTCTTAGACTATGCGCGCTCTTTCTATCGCCTCGACGGGCATGCTGGCCCAGCAGACCAATGTGGAAGTGATCGCCAACAATCTGGCGAACATGAACACCACCGGTTTCAAGCAGCAGCGGGCCGAATTCGCCGACCTGCTGTACCAGAATATCCAGACCCCGGGTTCGCAGACCTCGGACCAAGGCACTTATGCGCCCAACGGCATCCAGCTGGGCGCTGGCGTGCGCACCGCCGCGGTCTATCGCGTCCTCACCCAGGGCGATCTGAAATCCACCGGCAATCCCTATGACGTCGCCATTCAGGGTTCGGGCTTTTTCCGCGTTCAGCAGGCCGACGGCACCGACGCCTATAGCCGCTCGGGCAATTTCTCGCTGTCGCCCCAAGGCCAGCTGGTCACCCAGAATGGTCTGGTGATCCAGCCCGGCATCGCCATTCCGCAAAACACCATTTCGGTGACCATCAATTCCCAAGGCCAGGTGAATGCCACCGTGGCGGGCCAGAACACGCCGCAGACCGTGGGTCAGCTGGAACTGACGCGCTTTCCCAATGAAGCGGGCCTCAATGCCATCGGCGACAATCTCTATCTCGAAACGCCCGGCTCGGGTTCGCCGCAAGCGGGCGTGCCGGGCTCGACTGGCTACGGCACGATTCAACAGGGCTTTCTGGAAACCTCCAATGTCAATTCGGTGGACGAGATCACTTCGCTGATCACCGCCCAGCGCGCCTATGAAATGAATTCCAAGGTGATCTCGGCAGCGGACCAGATGCTGCAAAACACCGCTCGCCTAGGTTCATCGTGAGGGCTAAGATGATACGCAAACTTCTCATTACCTTCGGTGTTTTCGCCGTCCTGCCGGCCTTGCTGCTGGCGACCGGCTCCGCCTTTGCCGGCACAGTCCGTATTGTGGTTCCGGCGCACGACATTCCCCGCGGCGACACGATCGCCGAGAGCGACCTCGCTTACACCACGGTGGATGGCGCCGCTCTGATGGCGGGCGTGCCCACCAAGATCGACGAAGTCAAAGGCATGCAGGCCCGCCGCATGCTCGGCGCCGGTCAGCCGTTCCGCGGCGAAGATGTGCGCCGTCCCATCATCATCACCAAGGGCCAGACCGTGACCATG
>Ga0207648_10002711_pt1 | contig 18816 bp, 16 predicted proteins | sample KBSMisM32_FD_184310 | JGI IMG/M metagenome (GOLD analysis project Ga0207648, IMG submission 184310) | Miscanthus rhizosphere microbial communities from Kellogg Biological Station, Michigan, USA - KBS Miscanthus M3-2 (SPAdes) (version 2) | ecosystem: Host-associated > Plants > Roots >...
GGTGGCTGTAGCTCAGTTGGTAGAGTCCCAGATTGTGATTCTGGTTGTCGTGGGTTCGAGTCCCATCAGCCACCCCACCGCAGCGCGCTGACGCAGCGCTGCCCACACGAAAAACGGCCCGCATCGCTGCGGGCCGTCTTGTTCGGGCCGTGCGTTGGGCGTGAGCCCACGACGGTCACGCGCGTCAGCTGCGCACCACGATGTCGTTCTTGACAGCGTTCACGCCGTTGACGCTGCGCGCGATGCGCTCGGCCTGCATCTTCTCGTCGAGCGATTTCGCGAAGCCCGACAGCTGCACCGTGCCCTTCAGCGTCTCGACGCTGATGGCCATCGCGCTGACGGTCTGGTCGGCGGCGAACTTGGACTTCACCTGCGTGGTGATGGAGGTGTCGTCGACGTAGCTGCCGACCGACTCCTGGTTGCGCGTCACCGCGCAGCCGGACGTTACGACGAGAGCGACCGCGGTCACGGCGGCGGCGAGGATGTTGCGGGTAAGCATGATGGTTGCCTTTCTGTGTGATGTATCGAGAAGTCGGGTGTCAGGGCGACAGGAGTCAGCCCTTGCCACCAATGACCAGTTGGTTGTCGACGCTGACCACACCGTCGACGCTGGCGGCCAGCTGCTGGGCACGCTGGCTCGCCCCGGCATCGGGAGCGGAGCCGCGCAACAGCACGCGGCCGTCGACGGTGTCGACGTTGATGCGCATCACGCTGAGCTTCGGATCACCAGCGATCTTGGCGTTCACCGCGGTCGTGATGGCGGCATCCTTGACCTTGTTGGAGACGTCGCCGGCCATGCGCTCGGTGCCTTGCGCCGCATCGTGGCCTGCGGACTTTGCGCTTTCCTTGGCCTGGTTGGCCTTTTGTTCGGCGCGCGCGGTCGCGTTGTCCATGCGTTGGCCTGCTGTCTTCGAGTCGGACGGCTTGTCGCAGGCGGCCAATGCGGCGGCTGCCAGCACGATGGCCAGTGCTGCCACGGGGCGCATTCGAGGCGTTCTCTGAATGGGTTTGTGCATGTCTGCTCCTTCTTCGTTTCCGCCTGCAGTGGCGGATGACGGCACGATAGGCAGTTGCCCGTCGGCGTGCGATCGGAGCAGGGCGCTTCGTCGTGTCGGACAAGGCCGACAGCGCGCCCAACGCTAAGTGGCTGTCAATGCATGCGCATCGGCGCGTGCCGCGATCTGCGGCAGGCGCACCTCGATGGTGGTGCCGGCACCTGGACGCGACGTGACGTCGAAGCGTCCCCCGTGCGACACCACGCGAAAGCGCATGCCGGCCAGCCCGCGTGCGATCTGGGGCACGCGTGCGGTATCAAAGCCGGCACCGTTGTCCTGGATGCTCAACGCCGCCATCGATGCGTCGTCGACCAGCCGCACGCTCACCTGCGTGGCGCGCGCGTACTTGGCGACGTTCGTCAGACCCTCCTGCACCACGCGATAGGCGGTCAGGCGCACATCGTCGGCCAGTACCACTTCGTCGAACGCGCTGTCGACCTTCACGTCGAGGCGCTTCGAGAACTCCCTGCACAGCACCTCGAGCGCCGCTGTCAGGCCCAGGTTGGTCAGCGACGACGGCTGCAAGTCTTCGATGATGCGGCGCTTCAGCGCGATGCCGGCGTCGAGAGAGCTCGACAGGTGGCCGATGCGCTCGAAGATCTCCGGCGGCGCGCCCTTCAGGCGCGATTTGACGCGTGCGACGTCGAGCTTGGCGGCGGTGAGCAGGCCGCCCAGTTCGTCGTGCAGTTCGCGCGCCAGACGGCCGCGTTCGTCCTCGCGCACCGATTGAAGGTGACGCGCCAGCTCGGTGAGCTCGCGCGTGCGCCGCTCCACCTCGTGCTCCAGCCGGTCGCGCTCGTGCTGCAGCTGCGCGCGCTGCTCGTCGCGCGCCGCATCGAGCGAGCGCGACTGGCGCACCGTGAGCGCGAGCAGCAGCAGGCCGATCAGCACCAGCGCCGCGATGCCCGCCCGATTGACCAGCAGCGTGTTCAACAGGTCGCGCCGCGCATAGGCGAGCTTGACGTCCTCCTGCGCCACCAGACGGCCCACCAGCGCGTCGAGCGCGCGCATGTGGTCGCGGCCGATGCCGGTCTTCACCAGCTCGAGCGCGCCGTCGACGTTGCGTGACTCGAACAGGTCCACCGTGGTGCGCAGCTCGGACAGCTTGCGGCGAGCCAGGTCTTCGATCTCGCGCACGTCCTTTTGCGTGCCGCTGTCGGCGTCGTCGGCGAACATCGTCCGGATGCGCGAGATCTGCGATTCCAGCTGGTTCTGCGCCTGGTCGAACGGCTCGCGGTACTCGCGCTGCCCGGTCAGCAGGTAGCCGCGTTGGCCCGCCTCCGCGGATTGCAGCAACAACTGCAGGCGGCGCACTTCGGTGCGCTGACTGTAGATCTCGTCGCCGTCCTGGATGCCCGACAGGGCACGCCGGTAGCCGATCTCGTTGACCGCCAGGAACGCGATCGCCACTGCCACCACCAGCGGGGTGGCCCAGCGGCCGCGTGCGAGCCTGTCCAATTGGTCGGTGACCTTCATGGCCATGTCACCTCTCGTACACTGGGTTGGTGCCGGCGCCGCCGCACGGACACAGGGACAACAGCATGATCAGAGTGGGCATCGTCGACGATCACGCGATTGTGCGCAGCGGCTTGAAGCAATTCATCAGCGAGCAGGTCGACCTGCGCGTGACCGGCGAAGCGGCAGATGGTGCCGGTGCATTGCAACTGGCGCGCCAGGGCGACCTCGACGTGCTGCTGATGGACCTGGCGATGCCCGATCAGAGCGGGGTCGACGCGCTGGCGGCGATCAAGGCGCGCTTTCCGGAGCTGCCGGTGCTGATCCTGAGCGGCTACCCCGAGACCCACTACGCCACCACGTTGCTCCGCCAGGGCGCCAGTGGGTACCTCAACAAGGAGTGCGACCCCGAGGAGATTGCCAAGGCGATCCGCACGGTGGCGCTGGGCCGGCGCTACATCACGCCGGCGGTGGCCGAGATGCTGGCCGAGCAGGTCACCGGCACGGGCGGCGAGCGGCCGCCGCACGAAGGGCTGTCGGAGCGTGAGCTGCAGGTTTTCCTGCGGCTCGCGCAAGGGCAGACCGTCGGTCAGATGGCCGAAGCCATGAACCTCAGCGTCAAGACGGTCAGCACTTATCGCACGCGCGTGCTCGACAAGCTCAAGCTGCGCACCAACAGCGATCTGACGTACTACGCGCTGAAGAACGGTCTGATCCAGTGACGCAAGCCGCCGCGGCCGAGGCGTCATGCGGCGCCAGGCTGCTGTTCGCGTCCCGCGGAGCCGACCTCGTCCGACAGCGCGATGCAGTGCTCGACCAGCGCATCGATCTCGCCCGACTTGTCGAATACGCGGCTCGCACCGAGCGCGAGCGCGTGGCGGCGGATCTCGTCGGTGGCGTAGTTGGTCAGCACCACGCGATCGGCTGAGCGACCGAAACGCTGCAGGGCGCGCAGCACGTTCAGCCCGGTGCCCCGTCGCAGGTAGATGTCGACGATCGCGATGTCGCAATCGTGCTCGGGGTCGGCCAGCCACGACAACGCGCCGGCCTCGTCCTCTGCGGTCCCGACCACCTTCAGCGGCACCATCTCTTCGAGGGCGGCGACCAGGTTGTCCCGGATCACTGCACTGTCTTCGACAATGAATGCCTTGAGCGCGCTCATGCCCCTGTGCCGCCTTGCTGCAAGCCGGGACCGTCGGCGTGGCCGTCGAGTCCGGTGCTGGAATGGCCCGCAGTGTGCCAAACCGCGCCCCGCGGTGGCGTCGGGTGAATGCGGCAGTGGTTGTAGGACTTGTCCGACATTGCCCGGCGGATGATGTAATCGCCGCACGGAGGTACGGAGCTGGGATGTCGCTGCGTTGGCCCCTCAGGCGTGGTTCGGCGTCGACGATCCACGCCCGCATCCAGTGGCTGGTGGTGGCCTGCACGGTGCCGGTGTTCCTGCTGGCGGCGGGGTGGCTGGTGGCGGCGTACCAGCAGGGTCGTGACGCGCTGCTGCAGACCAACCTGCAAGCCGCCCGCAACCTGGTGCAGGCAGTCGACCGCGAGGTCGAATCGACCATCCGGGTGCTGCAGGTGCTGGCCGCCTCCACCGCCATCGACGACCGCGACTACCGCCGCTTCCAGGGGCAGGCCCGCCAGGCGCTGCGGCACGTGGCGGCCGACAACATCGTGCTGTTCGATACCGAGCTGCAGGGGCTGGCCAGCGCTGCGCACGACTGGGGCACGCCGTTGCCCAAGGTGCGGCACGACCGTTTTCCGCAGGTGTTGTCGAGCGGCCAGCCGGCGGTGTCGGAGGTGTTCGTCGGCGAGGTGTCCAAGCAACTGCAGATCGCGGTTGCCGTGCCCGTGATGCGCGACGGGCGCGCGGTGGCACGCCTGGAGATGGTGTTCGGGCTCGAGCGCTTCGCCGATCTGCTGGTGCGGCAGAACTTCGCTTCGCGCTGGACCGCCGCGGTGTTCGACCGCCAAGGCGTCTTCTTGGCACGCAGCCGTGACGCGTCTCGCTTCGTCGGGCAGAACGCCGGTGCTGCCTTCTGGGCCGCGGTGGTCAAGGGGCCGGAGGGCGCCTACCAGGGCAACACCGCCGACGGCATCCCGGTGATCGCCATGTACAGCCGCGGCGGCACCCATGGCTGGACTGCGACGATCGGTGTGCCGGTCAGCGAGCTCAACGCGCAGTTGCAGCAGTCGCTGTGGCAATACGGTGTCGGCGCGGCACTGCTGCTGATTGCGGGGCTGCTGCTGGCGCGCCGCATCGGTGGCGGCATCGCCGCGCCGATCCAGGCGCTGGTGCAGCCGGCCTTGGCCATCGGTCGCGGGGAGTCCGCCGCGGTGGCGCCCTCGACGCTGCACGAGGCGAGCGAGCTCGGCCGCGCATTGCAGCAGGCACAGCAGCTGCTGGCGCAGCGCGAGCAGGCGCGTCAGCAGGCCGAGGCGTCGATGCGCGCCAGTCAGAGCCGGTTGCAGATCGCGCTGGAATCGGCCGAGATCGGCGACTGGGACATCGACTTGAGCACCGGCATCACGCGCCACTCGATGCAGCACGATCGCTGCTACGGGTACACCGAGCCGATCGTCGGCTGGAACACCGAGCGCTTCCTGTCGTCGATCCATCCCGATGACAGCGAGCGCGTCCGCGCCAGCGTCGAGCGCGCGGTGCAGCAGCGCTCGCCGTGGCACGAGGACTTCCGCGTCGTCTGGCCCGACGCCAGCGTGCACTGGCTGAGCTCGCGCTGCGTGTTCCTGGGCGAACCCGGCGCGCCGGGCTACATCGTGGGCGTGGTGATCGACAACACCGAACGCAAGCAGGCCGAGGACCTGCGTCTGCACAGCGTGCGCCTGCAAGCCGAGAACCTGCAGATCCAGGAAGCCAACCGGCTGAAAAGCGAGTTCTTGGCCAACATGTCGCACGAACTGCGCACGCCGCTCAATGCGGTGATCGGATTCGCCGAAATCCTGCGCAGCAGCGGTGCGCAGCTGTCGCAGGACAAGCGCGCCGAATACCTGGGCCACATCGCGACCAGCGGGCGCCACCTGCTGCGCCTGATCAACGACGTGCTCGACCTCTCGAAAGTCGAGTCCGGCAAGTTCGACCTCGTGCCCGAGCCGCTCAAGCTGCCTCAGCTCGCGCACGAGGTGGCGGGCGTCCTGCAGGCCGAGGCGGCGCGCAAGGGTGTGCAGGTGTCGCTCGAGATCGACCCGGCGGTGAGCGATCTCGTGCTCGATCCGGCGCGGTTGCGCCAGATGCTCTACAACCTGCTGTCCAACGCGATCAAGTTCACCGGCCGCGACGGCCGCGTGGCGTTGCGCGCGCGCCCGCAGGGCGAGCATCAGGTGCGCATCGAGGTCGAAGACAACGGCATCGGCATCGCCGAAGCCGACCTGCCGAAGCTGTTTCGCCAGTTTCAGCAGGTGCACAGCGGGCCGGCCAAGAGCCACGGCGGCACCGGTCTCGGCCTCGCGCTGACACGTCACCTCGCCGAGCTGCACGGCGGCAGCGTGGGAGTGCGCAGCACACCGGGCGTCGGCAGCGTGTTCCACCTGCTGCTGCCGCGCCGCTACGAAACGGCGAGCGTGCCGCGCCGCCCGGGGGTGACGCCCGAGGCGCCGGCCGCGTCCGACGCGGCGAGCGTGCTGGTGATCGAGGACGACGGCGCCGACCAGGCGCAGCTGACGCAATTGCTCCGCTCGGCCGGCTATCGCGTCGACATCGCCGCCAGCGCGCGGCAGGCGTTGCACATGGCGGCCGAACGGCGCTACGACGCCATCACACTGGACCTGCTGCTGCCGGATCGCAGCGGCCTGGAGGTGCTGAACGACTTGCGTGCCCACGGCCTGAACCGCGACGTGCCGGTGGTGGTGATCACGATGGTCACCGAGACCTCGGCATTGGCCGGCTTCGTGGTCAGCGACGTGCTGGCCAAGCCGATCCGGCCCCACGAGGTGAACGCCGCGCTGCGCCGCATCGGCACCGCGCGCGAGCACGCGCTCAGCGTGCTGGTGGTGGACGACGACGTGCACGCGCTGGAGCTGATGGCGGCCACGTTGCGCACGCTCGGCATCACGGGCCTGGTGGCGAACGACGGCGCGCAGGCGCTCGAATTGCTCGAGCGCCACCAGCCCGATGCGGTGATTCTCGACCTCGTGATGCCCGGCATGAACGGCTTCGATCTGCTGCATCGTCTGCGCCAGCGGCCACGCGGCACCGAGTTGCCGGTGTTCGTGTGGACGCACCTGCAGCTGCGCGCCGACGAGCTCGCCACGCTGGCGCGTTCGGCGCAGGCGGTGCTCGCCAAGGGCGACGGTATGCAGGCGCTGGTCGAGCAGCTGCGCAGCTGGCAGGCGCGGCACGCGTCGGAGCCGCGGTGATGGCCGCGCGCGTGCTGGTAGTGGACGACAGCGAGCTCAACATCGAGATCGCCACCTACCTGCTGACGCGCGCCGGCCTGGTGGTGGCCAGCGTGCTCGATCCGGGCAGCGTGCTGGCGCAGGTCGATGCGTTCGCACCCGACCTGGTGCTGATGGACATCCAGATGCCGGGCATCGACGGCCTGGCACTGACCCAGCGGCTGCGCAGCCAGCCGGCCACGCGCGACCTGGTGATCGTCGCCTTCACCGCCTACGCGATGAAAGGCGACCGCGAGCGCTTCATCGCCGGTGGTTGCGACGGCTACATCGGCAAGCCGATCGACGTGGCCACCTTCGCCGACGAGGTGCGCGCGCTGGTGCCGGCGCGGTGACGCTCAGGCGCGCTCGCCGAGTTCGGGCACGCGGATGTCGCAGCGAATGCCGCGCGGACCGTTCTCGCGCCAGTGCACCTCGCCGCCCAGCAGCTTGACGCGCTTGCGGATGCCGCCCAGCCCCAGGCCGTGCGCCCAGGTGTCGGGGCGGCGTCCGGCGCCGTCGTCGCTCACCTGCAGCGTGAAGCGGCCGCTCTCGTAGTGCGCCGACACCGTCACGCGGGCGGCGTGCGCGTGCACGATCACGTTGTTGATCAACTCGCGCAGCATGCGCGTCAGCGCCGACCATTGCACGACGCTCAGGTTGATGTCGCGGTCGAACTCGAAGGACCAGTCGAGCTCGCAGTGCGCGGCGTCCAGCCGCTGCGCGATGTCGGCCTTCCACTCGGCGCTGGCGTGCGACAGCAGGTGCGATGAGGCGGCCAGCCCGCGCGTCAGCGTCTTCAGGTCCTGCAGCGTGTGCCGGACGTAGTCCTCCATCTCGGGACTCTGGGCCTTGTACATCAGGGTCAGCAGGCGCGCGCCGATGTCGTCGTGCAGGTCCTGCGCGATGCGCGCGCGCTCCTCGTTGCGCCCCTGCTCGACCGCGCGATCGAACGCCACCGCGCGCACCATCTGCTCGAGCACGCGATCGGTCAGGCGCGCGTCCTCGCGCGTGAACATGCGCCGGCCGCGGCGCGCGAAGCGCAGCACCAGCGAGCCGCGTGGCTGAAGCTCGTCGGGCACACCGGGCAGGCGCGGCAGCGGCACCATCATCGTCGAGCCGTCGCCCAGCACGCGGGCACCCGGCGACGAGCGCGTCGTATGGCCCAGTTCGAGCGGCTCGAACAACTCGCCCAGCAGCCTTGCGAAATGCTCGGTGTGGTCGCCGCCGGTGGTCTCGATCTCGCGCGCGGTGCGGTACAGGCCTTCGAACATGCGCTCGGTGGTCAGCATGTTGCTGCCCATCAGCAGGTTGAGCATCCACTGCCGCGCGCCGGCGTACAGCCCGAGCGCCAGGAACAGCGCCAGCGTGTGCGACGTGAACTGGCTCATCGGCATCACCGCGACGAACAGCAGGTCGAGCGAGGTCGCCACCGCGCTGATGCCAGCCAGCAGCGTGAACTCGCGCATCACCTGCTGCGAGCGCGACAGGAACGGCACCAGCATCAGCGCCGAGGCCTGAAACACGTACCAGATCAGCGAGCCCGGGCCGGCGGCGAAGCGCTGCACGTCGGCGTTGCCCTGCGACAGCGCCACGGTCAACGTCAGCAGCAGCAGGATGCCAAGCACCGCCAGGCTGAGGCGCCGCATCACGATGGCCATCGGGTGCGGCGTCAGCCGGTACGACCACACGAGCAGGAGCCACCCGACCGCGAAGTAGCTCAGCTGCAGACCCTGCACCCACCACCACAGGCGCGGGATCGGATTGAACGCCACCGTGACGATGAAGCCGATGCCCACCGCCCACGACGTGACGGCGATCAGGCCTTGGAACGGCAGCCGCCTCGGGTACACGCTGAGCGCGTGCACGCTGGCCGCGCCGGTGATGACGTCGGACGACACGCGCAGCCAAAGGTCGAGGTGCGCGAGCCGCGCCGGAAAGTCGAAGCCGGGCAGCGTGTCCAGACCGATCAGCAGCAGGTGCGTGGTCTGCGCCAGTGCGGTCAGACCGAACAAGAGGTTGCGCTCGTCCGGCTCCACCAGCACGACCACCGCGCCGGTGAGGTAGAACACCAGTGCGAGCGCCGTCATCAGCCAGAACACCGAGCCGAGCCCGGCGTAGCCGCGCGTCAAGGTGCGCACCTCGACCGGCGTCGCGGACTCCGCCAGTTTCAAGTGCACGCTGCCGTCGCGCAGCGCGGCCGAGTAGGCCGCGCCGTTGGCCAGTTGCTGGCTGCGCTGCAAGTCGTCGATCACCCAGCGCGGCGACCGGCGCGCCAGCAGCACGTCGGGCGGCAGCACCCGCCCGTCGGGCAGCACCACGCCCACCAGCGTCTCGCCGATGTGCGCGCGCAGCGTGCTGTCGCCGGCGCTGTCGAGCACCATTTGGCCGTTGGCGTTGGTGCGCCAGCCGGCGTCGATGTGCGGCGACGCCGACAGCGTGCGCAGCAGGGTGAACAGCCCCACGCAACCGAGCAGCGCCAGCACCACCAGCGCGCGACGCCGCCAGCCGAGCCAGCGTCCGGCCACCAGGCCACGCGAATCGCTGTCGAACGACGAGGTCAGCAGCGACGAGTCGATGCCGGTGTTGGCGAAGCCACTGGTGGCCTCGTGCGTCGCCGCGCTGTCGGACGCCAGCGCCGACGCCGGGGTCAGGCCCGCGTCGCGCGCGATGGACACGCTACACCAGGCCTTGCTTGGTGGCCAGCACCGCAGCCTCGGCGCGGCTGGACACGTTGAGCTTCTTGTAGATGGACTTGATGTGGTCGTTGACGGTGAACCACTTGATGCCCATCAAGTTGGCGATTTCCTTGATCGTGAAGCCCTTGCTGAGGTAGGTGAGCACCTCGTTCTCGCGCGGCGTCAGGCGTTCGTGATCGGGCGTCTTCTCGATCGGCACCGGGCGGCTGGTCATCAGCTCGGCCGGGCGGCTGAACCCCGAGTCGGGCAGCTCGCCGCGCTGGCTGTCGCGGAAATGGTTGAGCAGCCGGCGTGCGATCGCCGGCGACAGCGGCGGCTGGCCACGCACGATCTTCTGCAGCTCCTCGACCAGCACCTCGAAGCGGTCTTCCTTCAGCAGATAGCCGTCGGCGCCGCGCTGCAGCGCCGGGAACAGGTGGTCGTCGTCGGAGTACAGCGTGGTGACGATCTTGGTGGCCGGGTACTGCGACAACTCGGCCAGCAGCTCCATGCCGTTGCCGTCGGGCAGCTCGAGATCGACCAGCACGAGGCGGAACGGATCGACGCCGTGCAGCCCCTGCGCGCCGCCGGTCAGGTTGATCTGGCGGCGTGCGCTTTCGAGGTCGCCCGCCTCGGTGATCGTCAGCGTGTCGCTGAAGCTCTCGCGCACGACGCGGCACAGGAAGCTGCGCGCCACCGGATTGTCTTCGACGATGAGGACCTTGACCGCCATGCCGCAGTGTGGTTGGTGCGGCGATCGTAGCGCAGTTGGGCGTTGGCGCCTCGCCGTGAACGCGCGGCGCGTCCACTCGAAAAGGGACGTTAACCCATGCTTACCCGTTGACCATCACGATCTTGCCGAGCGCCTGGCGCGACGCCATGCGCGCATAGGCCTCGTGCAGCCTGGCCATGGGCAGCACCTGGTCGATCACCGGCTTCACCAACCCTTGCGCATACCACTGCGCCAGCGCCTGCATCTGCTGTGCACTGGCCGCCGGCTCACGGCGCACGAAGTCGCCCCAGAACACGCCCACCACCGCGGCGCCTTTCAACAGCATCAGGTTCAGCGGCAACGCCGGGATGCCGCCCTGGGCGAAGCCCACCACCAGGTAGCGGCCGCGCCAGCCGATCGAGCGAAAGCTCGGCTCGGCGAGATCGCCGCCCACCGGGTCGTAGATGACATCGGGGCCTTTGCCATCGGTGTGCTGCTTCAGCGCGTCGCGCAGGTTCTCGCTGGTGTAGTTGATTGCGGCATCGGCGCCGAGCTTCAGGCACAGCTCGCACTTGGCCTGGCTCGACACGCCGGCGATCACGCGCGCGCCTGCGGCCTTGGCAATCTGCAAGGCCGCGCTGCCGACGCCGCCTGCCGCGCCGAGCACGAACACCGTCTCGCCGGCACGCAGCGCCGCGCGGTCGATCAGCGCGTGGTACGACGTGGCGTAGGTGAACGCGAAGGCGGCGCCGTCTTCGAACGGCATGCCGGGCGGCAGCGGCTGCACGCGCGACGCTTCGACCACCGCGTGGGTGCCGAAGCCGCCGGTGCTTCCGATCACCAGCACGCGCATGCCGGGCTGCAGACCCTTGACGTCGGGCCCCACGGCCTCGATCAGGCCGGCGTACTCCGACCCGGGCACGAACGGCGGCTCGGGCTTGAACTGGTACTTGTTCTGCACGATCAGGATGTCGGGGAAGTTCAGGCTCGCGGCCTTGATCGCCACCCGCACCTGCTTCGGGCCCGGCTCGGGCGTCGGCAGCTGCTTCCACTGAACCGCGTCGACACCGGTGGGTTGTTCGCAGAGCCAAGCGTGCATGTGTGCCTCCGGGGTGCCGTGTCGCGTCGGTGCGGGCAAGCATGATACGCAGCGTGCGCGACGCTGCGCGCGTGAGCGCTCTGCCTACAATGCGGGCCGTCTTATGCGCATCCTGATCGCCAACGACGACGGCTACCTCGCTCCCGGGCTCGCGGCACTCGTGCAGGCCTGTCAGGGCCTCGGGGACATCGACGTGGTCGCCCCCGAGAGCAACGCCAGCGGCACGTCGAATGCACTGACCCTGAACCGGCCGCTCAACGTGTTCGTCGCCAGTGGCGAAGCACAGCGCGGCTTCCGGGTCGTCAACGGCACGCCGTCGGATTGCGTGCACGTCGCCCTCACCGGTCTGCTCGAGCATCGCCCCGACCTCGTGGTCTCGGGCATCAACAACGGCGCGAACATGGGCGACGACACGCTGTACTCGGGCACCGTGGCCGCGGCGATGGAAGGCTACTTGTTCGGCATCCCCGCGATCGCGTTCTCGCAGGTCGACAAAGGCTGGCAGCACCTCGACGCGGCGGCGCGCACCGCGCGCGACGTGATCGAGCGCGTGCTGCCGTCGCTGCGCGAGCGCCCGGGGCCCTGGCTGCTCAACATCAACATCCCGAATCGCGACGATGCGCCGCGCCTGCCGCGCGTGGTGACGCGCCTCGGGCGGCGTCACGCCAGCGAGCCGGTGATCCGTCAGGTCAATCCGCGCGGCGAGACCATCTATTGGATCGGCCCGGCCGGCAGCGCGCGCGAAGCCGGCGAGGGCACCGACTTCTTTGCCGCCAGCCAGGGACGGGTGTCGATCACGCCGCTGCAGGTGGACCTCACCGACCATGCCGCGCTGCCCGACTGGCAACGCCTGTTGGTGACGTCGGCGTGAGCGAGCGGCGGCGCAGCGCGGCGTTTCCGCTGCCGTTGGCACGGTTGTCGAGCACGACGCTGCGTCGCGCCGGCGCGACGCTGCAACCGCAACGTCCGTTGCGCGAGGCCACGCAAGTGCTGCATGCGCGCGGCGCCCCGAGCGGGGTCGGGCTCGACTCGGCGCAAGTGCGACAGCGCATGACACAGCGTCTGCATGCGCAAGGCATCCGCCACGACGGTCTGCTGCGCGCGCTGCAGACCGTGCCGCGCCACAGCTTCATCGACAGCGCGCTCGCGGCGCAGGCCTACGAAGACACCAGCCTGCCGATCGGTCACGGCCAGACGATCTCCAAGCCGTCGGTGGTGGCGCGCATGATCTCGCTGCTGCTTGCCGGTTCGGCGGCGCGCGCGCGCGGCGGGCTGGGCAAGGTGCTCGAGATCGGCACCGGCTGCGGCTACCAGTGCGCCCTGCTGGCGCAGCTGGCCGATTCGGTGATTTCGGTGGAGCGCGTGCGCGATCTGTTCGACAAGGCGCGTGCGCACCTGGCGCCGATGCGGCTCGATCGGGTGCGCCTGGTGCACGGCGACGGCATGCGCGGCCATGCGCCCAACGCACCCTATCACAGCATCATCGCCGCCGCGGTGGGCGACGAGCCGGCGCAGGCGTGGCTCGATCAGCTGGCTGTCGGTGGCCGCTTGATCGCGCCGGTGCGCAGTGGCCAAGCGCAGCTGCTGGCGGTGGTCGACAGGGAACTCCACGGGTACAAACGGCTCGATCTCGAGGCCGTTCACTTTGTCCCTCTAAAATCGGGCGTCGATTGACCTCTCCACGGGCACACGACTTCATGCCAGGCTCCCACGCACGGTTCGTGCGGTCCCGGCGCAGCCTCATTCTGCCGCGCTGCGCGGCTGTCGCGCGCCTGGGCCTGCGCTGGGCTGCCGCGTGCGCGATCGCGTGCCTCGCAGTGGGCTGCGCGACGTCACGCGCACCGGCGCCGGTGGAAGATCGCACGCCGGTGACACGGCCGTCAGGACCCGCCACTGCACCGAACGCAGCCGTCACCGGCCCGATGGCGCCGAGCACCACGCCGCCGCCGATCACCAGCGCCGAAGGCATCGGCAAGCCCGGCGCCGAGAACGCGGGCAAGCCGGGCTACTACACGATCAAACCTGGCGACACGCTGATCCGCGTCGGCCTCGAGACCGGGCAGAACGCGCGCGACATCGCGCGCTGGAACAACATCGAGAACCCCAATTCGCTGGAAGTGGGGCAGGTGATCCGCGTCACGCCGCCCGGGCTCGATCCATCGGCCACAGCGCCGCGTGGCGTCAACACCGGCCGCATCGAGACGCGGCCGCTCGATGCCAAGCCGGCGCCCGCGGCATCGGCTCCCAACGGCGCGGCGCCGCCCGGCGCCAGCGCACCGACAGCGGCCGCACCGCCACCGCCGGCCGTGGGCACGTTGCCGCCGGTGGCGGCGGCCACGCCGCCGCCGAACAGTCCGCCGGCCGGGCGCGACCCCGACGACGACGTGACATGGACCTGGCCTGCCGGTGGCGCGGTGATCGGCAACTTCGACGAGGCCAAGAGCAAAGGCCTGACGATCAGTGGCAAGGCGGGCGACCCGGTGCTCGCGGCGGCCGACGGCCGCGTGGTGTATGCGGGCTCGGGCTTGCGCGGCTACGGCAACCTGGTGATCGTCAAGCACAACAACACCTACCTCACCGCTTATGCGCACAACCAGGCGCTGCTGGTGAAGGAAGATCAGGTCGTGCGGCGCGGCCAGAAGATCGCCGAGATGGGCTCCAGCGATGCCGAGCGGGTGCAACTGCACTTCGAGATCCGCCGCCAAGGCCGGCCGATCGATCCGGCTCGGCTGCTGCCGGCGCGTTGAGCGCGCGCGTGTGCCCGCTGTCCGAGCCCGACGCCCAGCGCGGGCACGCACCGGCACGCGCTGACACGCACGCCCAGAGGGGGTGCTGATGGCGAGCTGGCCCGTGCTGGTGTTCGACATCGAGACCATCCCCGACGTGGCTGGCCTGCGCACGCTGCGCGGCACCGACGTCGCGCTGAGCGACGAGCAGGCACTGGCGCAGGAAGTGGCGCAGCGCACCGCGGAAGGTCGCAGCGACTTCCTGCCGCTCTACCTGCAGCGCGTGGTGACGATCTCGTGCGTGTACCGCAGCGCCGAAGGCCTGCGCGTGCACTCGTTCGTCGACCGTTCCGGCCGCCAGGGTCCGTCGGACGAAGGGCGCGTCGTGCAGCAGTTCTTCTCCAGCATCGACAAGCGCGTGCCGCAGCTGGTGAGCTGGAACGGCGGCGGCTTCGACCTGCCGGTGCTGCACTACCGCGGCCTGATGCACGGCGTGGTGGCGAGCAAGTACTGGGACTTCGGCGAGGACGACCGCGAGTTCAAGTTCAACAACTACATCTCGCGCTATCACCATCGGCATCTCGACCTGATGGACCTGCTGGCGCTGTATCAGCCGCGCGCCAACGCGCCGCTCGATGCGATGGCCAAGCTGTGCGGACTGCCGGGCAAGCTCGGCATGGACGGCTCGGCGGTGCATGCGGCGTGGCTCGAGGGGCGCATCGAGGAGATTCGTCGCTACTGCGAGACCGACGTGATGAACACCTACCTGCTGTACTGCCGCTATCAGCAGATGCGCGGCGGACTCACGCCCGAGGAGCACGTGCAGGAGGTGGCACTCGTGCGCGCGACGCTGGCCGCCGACGAGCAGCCGCATTGGCGCGAATACCTCGCCGCCTGGCCGCCCTGAAGACCCGCGGACGGGCGTGTGCGCGCCGCGCGCTGCGCGGCTGGGCTCAGCGTTTCCCAGGGGTTTGGCGCGCGGAACGCGGCGCTAGCATGCGACGCACCGAGCGCGTATGCCCAACCTCTGGAACATCGACCGCCTGCAGCCCGGACCGGACCGCGTGGTGCCGGGCGACACGCTTCCGGCGATGTTCTGGCACGCCGTGGCGGCGCGCGGCGATCGCACGTGGCTGCGCCAGAAGGAGCTCGGTCTTTGGCGCAGCTGGAGCTGGAACGACACCGCGACCGCCGTACGCGAGATCGCCCATGGGTTGATGGCGCTCGGTTTCGAGCATGGGCAGACCGCGTCGATCTTGTCCAACACGGTGATCGAGTGGGTGCTGGCCGACCTCGCGGTGCTGTCGTGCGGGGGTGTTTCCAGCGGCATCTATCCCACCGATTCGGCCAGCCAAGTGCACTACCTGTGCGACGACTCGCGCACCGCGGTGCTGTTCGTCGAAGACGACGAGCAGCTCGACAAGGCCCTGCAGGCCAGTGGCCGGCTGCCATTGCTGCGTCGCATCGTGGTGTTCGACATGGAAGGGTTGGCCGACTTCGAGCACCCGCTGGTGACCAGCCTCGAGGCACTGCGCGCGCAAGGGCGGCAGCACCTCGCGCAGCATCCCCAGTTGCTGCAGCAGCGCGTCGCCGCGGTGCAGCCCGACGACCTGGCGATCCTGGTCTACACCTCGGGCACCACGGGCAAGCCCAAGGGCGCGATGCACCTGCACGGCGGCCTCACGTTCTGGCTGCGCCAGGTGAACCAGATCGTCGGCCAGGACGAGAACGACGAGCGCATGTGCTTCCTGCCGCTGTGCCACGTGGCCGAGCGCACCGGAGGCGAGTACTTCGGCATGTACACCGGTGGCAAGCTCAACTTCGTCGAGAACCCGGACACGGTGCCCGAGAACGTGCGCGAGATCGCACCCACCGTGTTCACCGCGGTGCCGAGGGTGTGGGAGAAGTTCTATTCGGCGGTGACGATCTCGGTGCGCGAGGCCTCGCCGCTGCAACAGGCCGCGTACCGCTGGGCGCTGGCGGTGGGGCAGCAGGTGGCCGATCGCGTGGTGCAGGGCCAGCCGGTGTCGGCTTGGCTGAAGGGCCGCTTCATGCTGGCGCGCTGGGCTGCGCTGGACAACGTGCGCAAGCTATTGGGTATCCACCGCGCGCGTTTCCTGCTCACCGGCGCGGCGCCGATCTCGCCTGATCTGATCCGCTGGTACCTGGCGCTGGGCGTGCCGATGTTCGAGGTCTGGGGCATGACCGAGACCGCGGGGCTGTCGACCTCGATGCAGGGCTACCGCATCAAGCCGGGGTCGATCGGCAAGGCGGCACCGTTCAACGAGGTACGCCTCGACGAGGCGACCGGCGAGATCCTGGTGCGCGGCAAGAACGTGTTCGCCGGCTACCTGAACCAGCCCGAGAAGACCGCCGAGACGATCGACCCCGAGGGCTGGTTGCACACCGGGGACGTCGGCACGGTCGACGCCGACGGGTACTTCCGCATCACCGACCGCATGAAGGACATCATCATCACCGCCGGGGGCAAGAACGTCACGCCCAGCGAGTGGGAGAACGAGCTCAAGTTCAGCCCGTACGTCACCGACGCGGTGGTGATCGGCGACAAGCGGCCGTATCTGAGTGCGCTGGTGATGATCGATCAGGAGAACGTCGAGCGCTTCGCGCAGGAGCGCGACATTCCGTTCTCGAACTACGCGAGCCTGACGCGCGCCCCGGAGATCCGCGCGCTGATCGACGGCGAGATCGACAAGGTGAACAGGAAATTCGCGCGCGTCGAGCAGATCAAGCGTTTCCACCTGCTCGAGACGCAGCTGACGGCGGAGGACGAGGAGCTGACGCCGACGATGAAGCTCAAGCGCAAGCTGGTGCACGCCAAGTACGCGCCGCAGATCGAAGCCATGTACCAATGAACCCAGGAGACACCATGAAATCGCTCGTCGTCGCATTGGCCGCCACCGCGCTGGCCGCCACCTCAGCCTTCGCGCAGCAGCAGGGCGTGACCAAGGACGAGATCGTGATCGGCACGATCCAGGATCTGTCGGGCCCGATCGCCGCGTTCGGCAAGCAGACGCGCGGTGGCATGGTGCTGCGGGTGGACGAGATCAACGAGCAGGGCGGCATCAACGGCCGCAAGCTCAAGCTGCTGGTCGAGGATGCGGCCTACGACCCGAAGCGCGCGGTGCTGGCGGCACAGAAGCTCGTCAACCAGGACAAGATCTTCATGATGCTGGCGCACATCGGCACCGCGCCCAACCTGGCGGCGATGCCGGTTCAGTTCGAGAAGAACATCATCAACTTCATGCCGGTGACGGCCGCGCGCGAGATGTATGAGCCGTTCCATCGCCTGAAGTACTCGTTCGCGGTGCCGTACTACGACCAGATCCGCGTGATGCTGCCGCGGCTGGTGAAGGAAAAGAGCGCCAAGAAGGTCTGCACGATCTACCAGGACGACGAGTTCGGCCTCGAGGTGATGCGCGGCGCCGAGGCGGGCCTGAAGGCGATCAGCATGGAGCTCGCCGAAAAGACCACCTACAAGCGCGGCGCCACCGACTTCTCGTCGCAGGTGGCCAGGATGAAGGCGAGCAACTGCGACCTGGTGGTGCTGGGCACCATCATCCGCGAGACGATCGGCACCATCGGCGAGGCACGCAAGACCGGCTTCAACCCGATCTTTCTCGGCTCGAGCGCGGCCTACACCGACCTGATCCACAAGCTCGGCGGCCCGGCGATGAACGGGCTGTACGCCAGCATGGGCGCACAGCATCCGTACCTCGATGAAGCGTCGCAGCCGATCCGCTTCTGGGCCAACAAGTACAAGACCAAGTTCAACGAGGACCCGACAGTGTTCTCGGCCTACGGCTACCTCATCGTCGACGCGTTCGCGCGCGCCGCCGCCAAGGCCGGTGCGAGCCTGACCACCGACAGCTTCATCAAGGCGATGGACACGATGGTGATTCCGCAGGACATGTTCGGCAGCGCCGAGGCCACCTACGGACCCAAGAAGCGATTGGGCAGCGATGCCTCGCGGCTGTCGCAGATCGTCGATGGCAAATGGAAGGTGATCTCCGACTACGCGACGCCGTGATTGCACCGCGCTGAGCGTCACGGGCCGCCGATCGGCGGCCCGTTCGTTTTGCAGCGCGGGCACTGCCGATAATCCGCGCATGCAAGGCGATGCGCAATGGTTGCAGGTGGAGTCTCTCGACCTCGAAGGTCAGGGTGTCGCGCACCGGAGCGACGGCAAGGTGGTGTTCATCGAAGGCGCGCTGCCCGGCGAGCGCGTGCAGGTGTCGGTGTCGCGCCGCAAGAATCAGTGGGAGCAGGGCACGCTGTCGGCGCTGCAGCGCGAGAGCTCGCAGCGGGTGGTGCCGGGCTGCCCGCACTTCGGTCTGCACGCGCAGGCCTGCGGCGGCTGCAAGATGCAGCACCTGCAGCCGGCCGCGCAGGTGGCCGCCAAGCAGCGCGTGCTCGAAGACAACCTGCGCCACCTGGCCAAGGTGGTGCCGCAGCAGGTGATGCGGCCCATCCAGGGCCCGGCGTGGGGCTACCGGCTTCGTGCCCGCCTGTCGGTGCGTCACGTCGCGAAGAAGGGCACCGTGCTGGTGGGCTTTCACGAGCGCAAGTCGCGCTACGTGGCCGACATGACGCAGTGCCCGGTGCTGCCGCCGCGCGTCAGCGCGCTGCTGCCAGCGCTGCGCGAGCTGATCGGCTCGATGGCAGCGCGCGATCGGGTGCCGCAGAT
>Ga0207648_10002712_pt1 | contig 18815 bp, 18 predicted proteins | sample KBSMisM32_FD_184310 | JGI IMG/M metagenome (GOLD analysis project Ga0207648, IMG submission 184310) | Miscanthus rhizosphere microbial communities from Kellogg Biological Station, Michigan, USA - KBS Miscanthus M3-2 (SPAdes) (version 2) | ecosystem: Host-associated > Plants > Roots >...
CACGCCGACTACCAGAGCATCATCGCCAAGATCAAGAAGTTCGCCTCCGAGGGCAAGAAGACCGCGGTGGTGTCGACCATCAACGGCGACTCCAACGTGCCGTTCTACAAGGAGCTCGGCAACCAGGGCCTGAAGGCCACCGACGTGCCGGTGGTGGCGTTCTCGGTCGGCGAAGAAGAGCTGCGCGGCGTCGACACCAAGCCATTGGTGGGTCACCTGGCGGCGTGGAACTACTTCCAGTCGATCAAGGCGCCGGCCAACGACGAGTTCATCAAGAAATGGAGCGCGTACGCCAAGGCCAAGGGCATCGCGGGCCACAAGGACAAGCCGCTGACCAACGACCCGATGGAGGCTAGCTACATCGGCATCATGATGTGGAAGCAGGCGGTCGAGAAAGCCAAGAGCACCGACACCGACAAGGTGATCGCCGCGATGGCCGGCCAGACCTTCACGGCGCCGTCGGGCATCACGTCGAAGATGGACGAGAAGAACCATCACCTGCACAAGAGCGTGTTCATCGGTGAAGTCAAGGCCGATGGTCAGTTCAACGTGGTGTGGAAGACGCCCGGCCCCGTGAAGGCGCAGCCGTGGAGCCCGTTCATTCCCGAGAACAAGGGCAAGAAGGACGAGCCAGAGAAAAAGTAGTTCCACCCCCGATGCGCCCTAGCGGGCGCCTCCCCCTCCAGGGGGCGACGCCAGTGGATCGGCAAAGCCGGATCCACGGCGTCCGCTTGAATGGGCGGGCTGTCGCCGCCCTTGGATGACGGTCTCACTAGGGCGCGACGCGTGCTGCTGCGTTTGGTCTTCCTTTGTCTGTCGTTGCTCGGTGTCGTGTCCGCTTGGGCGTTGACACCCGAGCAGGCGGCGCGCATCGCAGCCGGCGACAGCGACGATCGCATTGCCGCGCTCAACGAAACCGTCGCTGCAGGCGACGCGGCATTGGGGCCGTTTCTGCAGGCCGTGCTGGCCGATGAGGTGAAGGTCGCGGCCGGCAAGGCGTACATCGTGCGGGACGGCAAGACCACCGAGGCCGGCAGCGGCGCGGCGGCTGCGCTGCCCGCCGGCGCCGAGGACGTTGTCAACAACAACCGCATGCGCCGCGAGATGGAGTCGGCGCTGGCCGCGCTGGCGTTGTTCGCGCCCGAACGCGAAGTGCGGGCCAAGGCGCTCAACGACTTGAAGGATCAGGTCGACGAAGGCAAGCTCGGCTTGCTGGAGAAGGCCGAAGCGCAGGAGACCGATGCAGCGCTGAAAGCGCAACTCGGCGTGCTGAAGTCGGCGGTGTTGATCTCATCGACCGACAAGGACAAACGCATGGCCGCGGCCAAGGCGCTGGCCGCCAGCCACGAGCCGGCCACCCGCTCGCTGCTGCTGGAGCGTTTGGGCGTGGAGGCTGACGCGCAGGTCAAGCTGACCATTCAGGCGTCGCTGGACGCCGTGCAATCGCGCCTGGCGTGGGGCGAGCGGCTGGGGCTTCTGTTCACCGGCGCGAGCCTGGGCAGCATCCTGCTGCTGGTGGCGCTCGGGCTGGCGATCACCTACGGCCTGATGGGCGTCATCAACATGGCGCACGGCGAGCTGATGATGATCGGCGCCTACGCCACCTACGTGGTGCAGAACCTCTTCCGGGCCTACCTGCCCGGCGCGTTCGATGCCTACGTGGTGGTGGCGATCCCGGTGGCGTTCCTGACCTCGGCGCTGGTGGGCGTGCTGCTCGAACGCACCGTGATCCGCTGGCTCTACGGCAGGCCGCTGGAGACCTTGCTGGCCACCTGGGGCATCAGCCTGGTGCTCATGCAGACGGTGCGCTCGATCTTCGGCGCGCAGAACGTCGGCGTCGAGAACCCGTCGTGGCTGTCGGGCGGCGTGCAGGTGCTGCCGAACCTGACGCTGCCATACAACCGCATCGCGATCCTGATCTTCGCGGCGCTGGTGCTGAGCGGCATGGCGCTGCTGATCGCGCGCACGCGGCTCGGCCTGTTCGTGCGCGGCGTGACGCAGAACCGCCGCATGGCCGCCTGCGTCGGCGTCAACACCGCGCGCGTCGACATGGCGGCGTTTGCGCTGGGCGCCGGCATCGCCGGCCTGGCCGGCTGTGCGTTGAGCCAGATCGGCAACGTCGGCCCGGACCTCGGCCAGAGCTACATCGTCGACTCGTTCATGGTGGTGGTGCTGGGCGGCGTCGGTCAACTCACCGGCGCCGTGGTCGCGGGCCTCGGCCTGGGCGTGCTCAACAAGGTGCTCGAAGGCTTCGCCGGGGCCGTGCTGGCCAAGATCATGGTGCTGGTATTCATCGTGGTGTTCATCCAGAAGCGGCCGCAGGGATTGTTCGCCTTGAAAGGCCGGAGCGCTGAAGCGTGAGTGCGGGTTTGTCTCTTTGCGAGAGAGCCCGCGGGTCGCGCCCCGCCGGCGGTCACTTTCATTTGCTGGCCCAAATGAAAGTAACCAAAGCAAAGGGCCTGAATCCCCATTTGGCTGGTGCAACTGGCAGCAACCCACGAAAGAGATCAGTTCAACTCAAGCGCTCGCTGGCCGCGGATGCGGTGCTGCCGCGCAAGTCAGTGCGGCGAACCGACCCGACCTCTTTCGTGGTTTGTTGCCACGGCAGACAGCCAAATCGTATTGAGCCCCTTTGCTTGGGCTACTTTCATTTGGGGCCGCAAATGAAAGTAGCTCGGCCGCCGGCCGAGACCGGCGGGCTCTCACGCAGTGAGCAAACATGGATATGAGCGCTGTGGCTTCCGCCCCGCTGGAACTGCAGCAGCGACGCGGCCTCCTGCTGGGTGCGGCCGGTTGGACCGCAGTGATCGCGGTCGTGCTGATCATCACCGTCGGCATTCCGGTGCTGAATTTGGTCGTGCCGGCCGACAGCGTGTTCCACGTCAGCGACTACACCGTGAGCCTGGCCGGCAAGATCCTGTGCTACGCGATCTGTGCTCTGGCGATGGACCTGATCTGGGGCTACACCGGCATCCTGTCGCTCGGGCACGGCCTGTTCTTCGCGCTCGGCGGCTATGCGATGGGCATGTACCTGATGCGCCAGATCGGGCGCGACGGCCAGTACAAGGCCGACATGCCCGATTTCATGGTGTTCCTCAACTGGAAGCAGTACCCCTGGCACTGGACCTTCAGCGACAGCTTCGTGTTCCAGGTGCTGATGGTGGTGCTGGTGCCCGGGCTGTTGGCGTTCGTGTTCGGCTGGTTCGCGTTCCGCTCGCGCATCAAGGGCGTGTACTTCTCGATCATCACGCAGGCGATGACGTTCGCCGCGATGCTGCTGTTCTTCCGCAACGAGACCGGCTTCGGCGGCAACAACGGCTTCACCGACTTCAAGCGCATCCTCGGCATTCCGGTCACGACACCGCAGATGCGGGTGACGCTGTTCGCGATCAGCGGCTGCGTGCTGGTGGCCTTCTACCTGATGGCGCGCGCGATCGTGCACAGCAAGTACGGCCGCGTGCTGCAGGCGATCCGCGACGCCGAGAGCCGCGTCATGTTCACCGGCTACGACCCGGTGGCCTACAAGCTCAGCATCTGGACGCTGTCGGCAGTGATGTGCGCGATCGCCGGCGCGCTCTACGTGCCGCAGGTGGGCATCATCAACCCGAGCGAGATGAGCCCGGCAGCGTCGATCGAGATCGCGATCTGGACTGCGGTGGGTGGCCGGGCGACGCTGATCGGCCCGATCGTCGGCGCCTTCTTCGTCAACGGCGCGAAGAGCTGGTTCACTGCGGCGTTCCCGGAGTTCTGGCTGTACTTCCTCGGCGCGCTGTTCATCGCAGTGACGCTGTTCCTGCCCAACGGCATCATCGGCCTGCTGCGCAAGAAGAGGGAGGCGCGCCTTTGACGGCCGACCCGAATCGACGAGGAAGGTCGCGCGTGACGCCCGACCCGAATCGGCCAGGAGGTCGTGCATGACGCCCGACCTCATGGAAGAAGGCGCGCGCCGCATGCAGGCCTATGCGCAGCGCCAGGCCGAGCGCACCGCCTCGGGAGGCCGCAGCGCGTCGTTCCGGCGCCTGGTGAAGGTGGGCGAGCCCGACTTCGCACACGGCGTCGCGCTGTACCTCGAGGACATCACGGTCAGCTTCGATGGCTTCAAGGCGCTCAACAACCTGTCGCTCACCGTCAATGTCGGCGAGCTGCGCTGCATCATCGGCCCCAACGGCGCCGGCAAGACGACGATGATGGACTGCATCACCGGCAAGACGCGGCCCGATGCCGGCAAGGCGTTCTTCGGCTCGACGATCGATCTGCTGCGCCTCGCGGAGGCCGACATCGCGCAGATCGGCATCGGACGCAAGTTTCAGAAGCCGACGGTGTACGAGGACTTGAGCGTGTTCGAGAACCTCGAGCTGGCGCTGGCCGACGATCGGCGCGCCCGCGCGTCGCTGTGGTCGCGTCTGTCCGGCGCGCAGCTCGACCGCATCGGCGAGGTGCTGACGCTGATCCACCTGCGCGACGATGCGCAGCGCACCGCCGGGCTGCTCAGCCACGGCCAGAAGCAGTGGCTCGAGATCGGCATGCTGCTGATGCAGGACCCGAAGCTGCTGCTGCTCGACGAGCCGGTGGCCGGCATGACCGACGAGGAAACCGAGCGCACGGCCGAACTGTTTTTGTCGCTCGAAGGCAAGCACTCGCTGGTGGTGGTCGAGCACGACATGAAGTTCGTCGAGCTTCTGACGCAGGGCCACAAGACCGTCACCGTGTTGCACGAAGGCAGCGTATTGGCTGAAGGCAAGCTCGCCGACGTGCAGGCCAACGACAAGGTGGTCGAGGTGTATCTGGGGCGCTAGCCCCAGGTACATCTGCGGTGGCATTTACTGCTCCCCCGAGCCCCCTCCGGGAGGGGCTCCAGAATGAGGCACGAGATGGACATGCTCAGCTCTGAAGGATTGAACCAGCACCGCGTAGGCCGCTGAGCGATGTTGCAGCTGCTCGGCATCAACCAGTACTACGGCGGCTCGCACATCCTGCGCGGCGTCGGCTTCGAGGCGCGCGTCGGCGAGGTCACCGTCGTCCTCGGTCGCAACGGCGTGGGCAAGACCACGCTGCTGAAGAGCCTGATGGGCGTGGTGCCGGTGAAGACCGGCACCATCCTGCTCGACGGAGCCGACATCACCGCGGCCACGCCCTACGAGCGCGTGCGCCAGGGCGTCGGCTATGTGCCGCAGGGGCGCGAGATCTTCGCTCGCCTCACCGTCGAAGAGAACCTGCGCATGGGCATGGCGTCGCAGGCCAACGGCGCCTCGGTGCCGGGCGAGCTGTTCGAGCTGTTCCCCGTGCTCAAGCAGATGCTCCAGCGGCGCGGCGGCGACCTGTCGGGCGGTCAGCAGCAGCAGCTGGCGATCGCGCGCGCGCTGGCGGCGGGCCCGAAGCTGCTGCTGCTCGACGAGCCCACCGAAGGCATCCAGCCCAGCATCATCAAGGACATCGGACGCGTGATCCGCATGCTGGCAGGGCGCAAGACAATGGCGATCGTGCTGGTCGAGCAGTACTACGACTTCGCGGCCGAGCTGGCCGACCAGTACCTGGTGATGGAGCGCGGCGAGATCGTCGCGCGCGGCGCCGGCGGCCGCATGGCGGCCGACGGCGTGCGCGAACGGATGTCGATCTGAGGCCTTATGGCGCGTTGGTCAGCTCGGTGGCCGGGCCGGCATCTGAGCGGATCACCAGCACGTGCATGTCGTTGGGCGTGATGCTCGCGGGCACCGGCATCAGCAGCCAGTCGGCGTTCTTGTCGATCGTCACCGGGGCCGAGAACAACACGGTCTTGGTGCCGGTGGCCGTCACGCTGAGCACGTAGTTGCCACCTTCGAGTTCCATCGAGTTGCCACCCGAGCCCGGCACCGCTTGCTTGAAGTTCACGCCGACGAACGGTGCCGCGACGTTGGCGAGCGGGGTGCCCGGCGCCGTCAGGTAGACGTCGATGCCGGTGGTGTTGAACGCTGCATTGAACACGCGCACGCGCGCGTTGTCGGTGGTCAGGCCCTTCTCGAATGGGTCGTCGATCGCCACCACCTCGGTGAGCGAGCCGGCGTTCGGCACGGCGACCAGCGTGTACTTGTTGCCGCGATGGTGGTCGAACGACACCGCGCCCACCGACACCGCCGGCGTCGTGGCGGTCTTCACTTCCCACTTGTGCGTGTTGGCCGAGACGTCGAAGTACGCCGACGCGCCCTTGTAGGCGATGTTGGTCACGTTGGTGTTTTCCGGATTCACCGCATCGTCGCGGAACAGCGAGACGTTGGGCGCCGCGGGGACCGCGTGCACGAGGCGCACTTTCGGGTCGGCGGTGCCAAGGCGGTCGTCGATGCCGTCGTTGCCGCCGCAGGCGGCCAGCAACACGGCCGGGAGTACAGCGAGGGCGAGCAAGTTGCGTCGGGTGTTCATGTTGGGAGTCCTTTGCTGAGAGGGTCGGGGATGCGTTGGACTCTAGGCAAGCAGCGCTGATCGTCCCGTCGGTGAGCAGGGAGTCGCCGCGTCGGCTCGCACCGATGCTGCTGTAGGACAACGCCGCACCGTGGTGCTCCTGCGCGCGGCGTTAGCATCGCGAGCCCCGGAGTCACGCCACACGACCCATGATCACCGTCCATCACCTCAACAATTCGCGCTCGCAGCGCGTGCTGTGGCTGCTCGAGGAGCTTCAGCTGCCGTACGAGATCCGGCACTACCAACGCCATCCCGCCACCAGCCTCGCGCCGCCCGAACTGCTGAAGGTGCACCCGCTCGGCAAGTCCCCGGTGATCACGGACGGCGACGTCACGCTGGCCGAGACCGGCGCAATCCTCGAGTACCTGGTCGAGCGCGCCGGCGGTGCGCTGCGCCCGCCGGCGGGCACGCCCGAGCATCGGCGCTACGTCTACTGGCTGCATTTCGCCGAAGGCTCGGCGATGCCGCCCCTGGTGATGAGCCTGGTGCTCAATCGCATCCGCAAGGCGGGGCCGTTCTTCGCGCGGCCGATCACCCGCCGCATTGCCGACACGGTGCTGAGCAGTTTCGTGACGCCCAACATCCAGCGCCAGCTCGTCTTCATCGAAAGCGAGCTCGCAGAGCGCCCCTGGTTTGCCGGCGCTGCGTTCAGCGCAGCCGACGTGCAGATGAGCTTTCCGCTCGAAGTGGCCGCGGTGCGCGCCGGGCTCGACGCGCGCTTTGCTCGCATCGCCGACTTCCTGACGCGCGTCCACGCGCGCCCCGCCTACCAGGCCGCGTTGCAGCGCGGCGGGCCGTACGACATCGTGCGCTGACGCTGTGGCGGCCGGGCCGCATCCCCAGTTTGAACGAGCGGCATCCCTAACAGCGCGATGGCGCGTGCGCGGCACGCGCTCGATACTGGCGCGGTCCGCAATCGACGAGGTACACAATGGCCGACGCAAAGCCCACCAAGGCGCTCGAGACCAACGGCGTGGTCAAGAAGGGCCACTTCAAGCTCGGACTGTGGGGCGCGCAGCGCGGCACCCCCGCGCAGATGGTGCACGACGGCGACACCGTCGGCCTGAACACCGCGCTCAACTTCTCCAGCCGCTTCCTCGGCATCGATGCGCCCGAGATCAGCTTCACGATCCGCACCAAAGACACCTTCGTCGGCGTCGGCAACGAGAAGTGGACCACCTTCTGGACTTCCGGCGAGTGGAAGAACCTGCCGATCGGCGCCGCGCTGATGCAGCACCTGGAATCGCGCATCGGTGACGGCACGCGTGTGGCTGCCAATCACGAGCGGCTGGCCAAGCAGGCCGAGGCCACCCTCACGCAGCTGATCGAGGCCGACATCACCGCGTCGGGCAAGACGCGCGAGCAGTTCGAGTTCTTCCTGTCGTTCGGCTACGAGTTCCTCGACCAGTACGGTCGCATGCTGTGCTATCTGAACGCCGAACGCACGATGTTCACCGCACCGGCGGCGGCCGATCCGCTCAGCTACAACGAGCGGCTGCTCGGCACCGGCGCCGTTGTGCCGTACTTCATATTCCCCAACCTGCAGCCGTTCATGGCCGGCCAGCCGTTCGATGCGGCATCGATCGCGCCGGGCGGATTCTGGCCGCGCGTGCAGGCCGCCGGCAAGCTCAGCGCGGCGCGCCAGGCGGTGGCGGCGGCGCGTCAGGCCGCCAAGGGCGTGTTCGCGCTCAACGGCCAGGGGTTGCTGCTGCTGCCCTACGAGCTGCGCTTCATTGCCAGGTTGGGCTCCAAAGGCCCGGACCGTTACGTGGTCGACCTCGGCAAGCCCGGCGGCAACAAGATCCTGAAGCCCGAGAAGTATTTTTCGATCGCCAAGCTCGAGGACCGCTTGTTCATCGCCAAGGAGTTCGTCCCGCTGTTCACCCTCAACGGCTGGCAGATCTCCTAGCGCACGCTAAGTGCGCCACACCCGCGGCGCGGTGGCCGGCAGCTGCCACGCGACGCCGCGCCACGCTGCGCGCACCGCCTGCGCCAGCGCCATCGCCGGCTCGACGCGGTGCGCGAGCGCGCGCAGCACGATCACCCGCTGCTGCAGCGCCGTCACGCCCGCCAGCACCGGCTGCGCCGCGTGCGCCTGCACGCACTCGCGCGCGGCATCGACCAGCGCGTCGACGCGTCGCGCCGGCAGCGCCCGGCCGGCGGCGAGCCACAGCGTCAGCAGCGCGCTGCGGTCGGCCAACCCGAGTGGCGAGCGCAGCAGCGCGCTGTCGGCGCTGTCGATCACGCCGCGCTCGAGCCACACACCGGGCAGCTCCAGGTGTTGCGTGAAGCGGCCGGCCGCGAACGGCTCGCCGGCTGCCGGCAGCCCGAGGGCCAGCAGGTCCCAGCCGATCATCTCGGCGCTGGCGGCCAGTTCGAAGCGCGCCTGGTTCTCGGCCAGACAGCCGCTGTGCGCGATCGACTCGAGCGGCAACCACTCGAGCCGCGCGCCGTCGGCCACGCGCGCGTGCACCTGCTGCACGCCGGCGCCGCCGGCGCTGCGATAGAAGCGGGTGGCACCCGGAGTGGTGATCACGGCGTGCGCACCGGCCTGCAGGTCGAGCGCGATCTCGAGCCGGTCGCCGCCGACGATGCCGCCCGGCGGATGCACCAGCACCTGGTGCGCAATGGCAGGCCCTTCCGGGTGCAGCGTCTTGAGCGCGCGCAGCGGGCCCACGTGCGTCGCCTGCACGACGCAGCGGCCATCGTCGTCGCGACGCACCGACAGCTCGAGCCGGGAGTGCCAGGTCGTGGTGGCGGCGTCGGCCGAACTCAACGCGACTTCCAGAACGCGCGATGCACGGCAGCGATCTCGTCGGCCACCTCGGCCACCGGTCCGATCACCTGCACCGCCTTCTGGCCGCGCGCGAACACGTCGCGGCACGGCAGGTCGAGCGTCGGGTTCTCGGCGTGCGCGCCGGTGTGCTGGAGCAACGCGCGTTCGCTCAGGCCATAGACGACGCGCCCGATGTGGGCCCAGTAGATCGTGCCGGCGCACATCGCGCACGGTTCGACGGTGGTGACCAGCGTGCAATCCCACAGCAGCGCGCTGCCGTGCAGCCGCGCGGCCTCGCGTGCCAGCACCGCCTCGGCGTGATTGACGCTGTCGACGTTGCCCTGCTGCTGCAGCACCGTGTCGCCGTCGGGGGCGACCAGCAGCGCACCGAACGGATGGTGGCCGGCCCGCAGCGCCGCGATCGCCACCGCGTTGGCCTGGCGCAGGTGGCGCAGTTGCTGCTGCGGCGTCATCGAGGGGTGGCCGCCGCGTCAGCCGCCGAGCGCGATGATGATCGCCTCGACCGCGACGCCCAGCACCACCAGCGCGGCGCCGGCCTTCCACGGGCGAATGCCGGCGTAGCGGCCCCACACGACGCCGCAGTAGAACATCATCGCCACCGCGATGGCCGCCGACGCGCGCATCGCGAACTTCAGGTCGGTGCCGAAGAAGAACGGCAGCACGACCGGAAGGGTCGACGCGAACACCAGCAGGAAGACGCCGAACGCCGCCTTGAGGTCGCGCGCGCCGATCGTCATCGCCGGCGCTGCCTGGACCGGCTGCGCGAGCAGCCAGCGCCGCATGCGCTCGAGCGCCTCGGTGTCGAGGCCACCGGCCACGGGCCCGATGTGACGGGCGATCGCCTGCTGCGCGTGCGCCGCGTCGCCCGCGCTGCGCAGCGCGCGCAACAGCGTGGCGGAGCGTCCGCGCGTCACCAGCGTGCGCAGGACGTACATCACGCCGTCGACGAAGCCCCACGCGGTGTTGCAGCCGATCGCGGCAATCAGCATCGTGCGCACGTCCTCGCGGCCGGCGGTGGCCACGCTCAACGTGCCGGTGAAGGTGAGCACCATGAACAGGCCGAACAGAATCTCCGAGATGCGGTCGATCGGGTCGAGGATGCGGCCGTCGTCCTCGACCAGCGCAGGCGCGGCGCCGGGTTCACCCACGGTCGGTGTGTTCACGTCAGGCTCCTGGTGGTGCGAGGTCGAGCGTCAGGTGCACCACGCCGCTCTCGCTGCGGCGGCGCATCGGCATGCCGCAACGCTGGAACACCGCCAGCATCGGCGCGTTGGACGACAGCACCTCGGCCTCGAAGCGCGCAATGCCGTGGCGTCGCGCCAGCGTGGTCAGCGCGCCGAGCAGCTGGCGCGCCAGCCCCTGGCCCTGGTAGTCCTCTTCGACAGTGAAGGCCACCTCGGCGACCTTGGCGCCGTCGGCGGCCGTGCTGCCGACGTAGGTGGCACTGGCGATCACGGTCTCTTCGCCGTCGCTGCTCAACGTCACCACGAGGCCGGCCAGGTGCTCGAAATCGATCTCGGCGATGCGCTCGAGCGCGCGCTCGGGGATCTCGCGGCGCGGCGAGAAGAAGCGCGTGTAGATCGTCTCGCTGTCGAGCTTGCCGAACGCTGCGACCAGGCGCTCACGGTCGTCCGGGCGCATCGCACGGATCGTCACCGGTGTGCCGTCGCGCAGCGTGCCGGACTGGCTGAACTCGCGGTCGTCGCCAGCGTGGTCGCTCACCGTGCCCTCCTGCCGTCGTCTGGCGGGGCATGATAGCCGGCCCTCGCCGCCGCGCGCGCCGGTGCTAGCATGGCCCGCAACCCGATGTCCGAAGCTGTCCGATCTCCGTTGACGATGGGCGTGCCCTTCGTGGTGGCAGCGCTCGTGCTCGGTGCGGCCTGTGCGGCACGCGCGGCGGAGTGTCGCGCGCTCGACCTGCCGGCGTTCGACGCCTCCCCGGCCTGGGTTCACGTGCCGCTGTCCAAGCTCAAGCACGACACCGCCTACAGCGTGGTCCGCGAAGACGGCCAGCCCGTGCTGCGCGCGATCGCGAAGGGCTCGGCGTCGGCGTGGGCGTACATGAAGCGCACCGACATCGCCGCCGCGCCGGTGCTGCAATGGCGCTGGCGCGTGCCGGCACTGATCGCTGGTGCCGCCAACGAAGACCCGAAGCGGGAGGACGCGCCGGTGCGCGTGATGATCGGCTTCGACGGCGACAAGACCAAGCTGCCGGATCAGGAGCAGCGCTACTTCTCGCGCATCAAGCGGCTCACCGGTCGCGACATGCCGTATGCGATGCTGATGTACATCTGGGACAACCACAACCCGGTGGACACGGTGGTGCCGAGCGCGCACACCTCGCGCGTCAAGATGATCGTGGTCGAGAGCGGCAGCGCCGGGGTCGGTGCCTGGCGCAGCTACCAGCGCGACGTGGCGCGCGACTTCGAGCGCGCGTTCAACGAGAAGCCCGGCCCCGTGCTCGGCTTCGCGCTGATGACCGACACCGACAACACCGGCGAGACCACCGAGGGCTTCTACGGCGCGCTGCGCCTGGGCTGCGCCACCCCCTGAGCGGGGCGGCCGTCAAGCCAGCAGGTCGTGCAGCGTGCGCGCCACCACCTTGGTGGCGCGGCGCAAGTCCTCCAGCACCAGATGCTCGTCGGCGCGCTTGGCGTTGGATTCCAGCACCGTGCGCGGCCCGGCGCCATAGATGACGCACGGGATGCCGAGCGCGCCGTACAGCCGCACGTCGGTGTACAGCGGCGTGCCGGAGACTTCGATCGCCTCGCCGAACACCGTCAGCGCGTGGCGCTGCAGCGCCGCCACCAGCGCGTGGTTGTTGGGCGAAGCCTTCAGCGACTGCGCCAGCAGCAGCCGCTTGATCTCCAGCCGGATGCCGGGGCAGCGTGCGACGGTCGAGGTGATCAGTTCGCGTACCTCGGCCTCCACCTGGCCCGAGTCTTCCTCGGGGATCATGCGGCGATCGAGCTTGAGCACCACCTTGCCGGGGATCACGTTGGTGTTGGTGCCGCCTTCGATGCGGCCGACGTTGAGGTACGGGTGCTGGATGCCCGCCACCTTGGAGCGGCGCGTGCGCAGCACGTCGTTGTGCGCGTACAGCACGCTCAGCAGCTGGTTGGCCGCCTGCAGCGCATCGACGCCGGTGTCCGGGTAGGCAGCGTGGCTGGCCAGGCCGTGCAGCGTGATCTCGAGCTGCAGGCAGCCGTTGTGCGCCACCACCACCTGGTAGCTGAAGCCCGCTCCAATCAGCACGTCGGGCTGCGTCAGGCCCAGGTTGAGCAGCCACCCCGGGCCGAGCTCGCCGCCGAACTCCTCGTCGTAGGTGAAGTGCAACTCCACCGCGCCGCGGCGCGCGGCGTCGCCGTCGATCAGCGCGCGCAGCGCATAGGTGTAGGTCGCGAAGTCGCTCTTGCTGACCGCCGCGGCGCGGCCGTAGAGCTTGCCGTCGACGATCTCGGCGCGGTACGGGTGGTGCGTCCAGCCGTCACCGGGTGGCACCACGTCGCCATGCGCGTTGAGGGCGATCGTCGGGCCGTCGCCGAAGCGTCGGCGCACGATCAGGTTGGTGATCGACTTCAGCCCGGCCTCCTTCACCACCGCGTCGGGCACCTTGTGACGCTCCGCGGTGAGGCCCATCATCGCCAGCATCTCGGCGGTGCGCTCGGCGTGCGGCGCGTTGTTGCCGGGCGGCGTGTCGGTCGGTACGCGCACCAGCTCCTGCAGGAAGCGCACCTGTTCGTCGAAATGCTCGTCGACCCAGCGGTCGAGGGCGGCATAGGCCGCGTCGGCGTGGGTGCGCGCCGCGGCGGTGGCGGCAGGCATGGGCCGCGTCTCGTCGCCGGGCGGGAGCGTGTGGTCCTGCGCGCTCATCGGGCCTCGTGCGCGAGCTGGTCGAGCAGGTGCTGGAACGCACGCACCGACAGCTCGGTGTCGTCGTTGGTGATCGACTCCAGCGGGTTGTGGCTGATGCCGGCGTTCAGGCCACGCTGGAACAGCATCGCCTGCGGCATCACCTCGTGCAGTTTCATCGCGTCGTGGCCGGCGCCGCTGGGCATTTGCACCAGCGGCAGTCCGAGCGAGCGCACCGCGCGCTCCCAGCGCGCCTGCCACTCCGGCGCGCTCGGTGCCGCCGGCGCGCGGATGGTCTCCTCGGCGCTGAAGGTCAGGCCACGACGCTCGCACACCGCGCGCAGCTGCGCCAGCACGTCGCGCTCGCAGGCGTCGCGCACCACATCGGTGGTGGCGCGGATGTCGAGGCTGAAGCGGCAGCGCCCCGGCACCACGTTGATCGAGCCGCTCGGCACATCCAGCATGCCCACCGTGCCCACCAGGTCGGGCTCACGTGCCGCGCGCTGCTCGAGGTACAGCACGATCTCGGCGGTGGCGGCGGCGGCGTCGCGCCGCATGTCCATCGGCGTGGTCCCGGCGTGGCTCGCCATGCCGGTGATCTCGCACAGGTAGCGCACGCTGCCGTTGATCGATGTGACGATGCCCAGCGGCACGTCGAGCCGATTGAGCACCGGGCCCTGCTCGATGTGCACCTCGACGAAGCCGAGGTAGCGCCGTGGGTCGCGCTTCAGGCGCGCGATGTCGCCAATGGGCAGCCCGGCGCGCTGCATCGCGTCGCGCATCGTCACGCCCTCGGCGTCGCGCTGCTCGAGCCAGCGCGCATCGAAGTGGCCGGTGAGCGCGCCCGAGCCCAGGAACACCGCCTTGTAGCGCTGGCCTTCCTCCTCGGCGAAACCCACCACCTCGAGGCCGAACGGCAGCCGCTGGCCGCGGCGCTTGAGCTCGCGCACGCACGCCATCGGCACGAAGATGCCGAGCCGCCCGTCGTAGCGGCCGCCGTTGCGCACGGTGTCGTAGTGGCTGCCCGTCAGCAGCCTTCGCGCCTCGCGGTCGCTGCCGTGGTACAGGCCCACCACGTTGCCCACCGCGTCGATGTGCACGTCGTCGAAGCCGCAGTCGTCGCGCATCCACTGCTGCAGCTGGCGCGCGCACGCGCGGTGCGCGTCGGTCAGGTAGGTCACCGTCAGCTCGCCGCGCTCGGCGTAGCCGGCGTCGCTGTGCTGCGCCAGCGTCTGCGCCCAGTCGAGGATCTGGTTGCCGAGCGCGGGTTCGACGCCGAACTTGTCGTCGAGCCGGATCTCCGCGATGCGGTGGATGTTGCGCAGGCACTCGGCGAGCTCGAACGCCGGGTGGTTGGCCAGGCGGCGCGCGAAGGTGGCCATGATCTCGTGCTTGCTCAGCCCGTTGCCGCGCGGGCCGCGCACCGCGAGGATGAACGGAAAGCCGAACTTGGCGTTGTAGTCGGCGTTGAGCTGCTGGATGCGCGCCAGCTCCTGGGGCGTGCAATCGGTGAGGCCGGCCTTGCCTTGTTCGTGGGTCGATTCGGCGGTCAGCGTCTTGGACACCATCGCCTTGCCGGCCAGCTCGGGGTGCGCGCGGATCAGCGCGAGCTGCCGCTCGGGGCCGGCGTCGCGCACCACCTCGACCAGCGCGCGCTTGAGCGCGGCCAGCGTCGCGAACGGGCGCCTGGCGAGCGCAGCCTCGACGATCCACGGCGAGTGCTCGTAGGTGCCGGCCAGCGCCGCCTGCGCGTCGTCGGGCGATGCGGCGTTGAGCCACTCGAGCGTGAGCACAGGCAGTGCAGTCATGCCGCGCCCTCGCGGTGCGGATGCGTCGCCTTCCAGTGGCGCGCGATGTCGATGCGGCGGCACACCCAGACGCGGTCGTGCGCCTCGATGTGATCGAGGAAGCGCTGCAGCGCGCCGATGCGCCCGGGCTTGCCGAGCACGCGGCAGTGCATGCCGATCGACATCATCCTGGGCTTCTCCTCGCCCTCGGCATACAGCGTGTCGAAGCTGTCGCGCAGGTAGGTGAAGAAGTGGTCGCCGGTGTTGAAGCCCTGTGCCTGCACGAAGCGCATGTCGTTGGTGTCGAGCGAGTAGGGCACCACCAGGTGGGGCACCGCGCTGCCGTCGCTCTTGGTGACGCGCATCCAGAACGGCAGATCGTCGCCGTAATAGTCGCTGTCGTACTCGTAGCTTCCCAGGTCGACCACCAGGCGGCGCGTGTTCGGGCTGTCGCGGCCGGTGTACCAGCCGAGCGGCCACTCCCCGCCGGTGAGTTCGCGCAGCAACTGGTCGGCCATGCCGATGTGGTGGCGTTCGGTGGCCTCGGGCATGTGTTGGTGGTGGATCCAGCGCAGCCCATGGTTGGCGATCTCGTAGCCGTTCTCGAGGAACGCGGCCACCAGCTCGGGGTAACGCTGCAGCGCCGACACCACGCCGAAGACGGTCAGCGGCAGCCGCCGGCGCTCGAACTCGCGCACGATGCGCCACACGCCGACGCGCGAGCCGTACTCGTACATCGACTCCATCGTCATGTGGCGGGCTTCGTAGGCCTGCGACGTGACCAGCTCGGACAGGAACGTCTCGGACGTCGCGTCGCCGTGCAGCACGTTGTTCTCGCCGCCTTCCTCGTAGTTGAGGACGAACTGCACCGCGATGCGCGCGCCGGCGGGCCAGCGCGCGTGCGGCACCGCGCGGCCGTAGCCGCGCAGGTCGCGCGGATAGGGCGCGCTGTCGGCCGGCGCGCTCATGGCTGCCTGGACACCAGCGTGAGGCCGGGGCGCGGGCGATCGGGTCGCAGGCCGCGCTGCAGCGCGGCCAGATGACCCTGCATCAGCCGCACCGCCGCGCGCGCGTCGTGGCGCTCCAGCGCATCGACGATCGCGGCCGGCCCGGCGAACAGGTCGTCGCGCGGCGACGCGGCCGGGTACATCAGCAGGATCAGCGACGAGCGCGCCAGCAGTTCGGCCAGCAGCTGCACCATCACCTCGTTGCCGAGCTGGCGCGCCAGCAGCGTGTGGAAGCCCTTCAACGCGCGCCACCGGCCCGAGGTGTCGATGCGCGCGGCCGCCGCGCGCTCGGCGCCGAGCCGCTGCCGCAGCTCGCTCACCTGCGCCGGCGTGATCGTGTGCGCGAGCTGGCGCACCAGTGCGCACTCGACGAGGCGCCGGGCCTCGAACACCTGTCGCGCCTCGGCCACGCTGGGTGCGGCCACCGAGGCCCCGCGCAGCGGCTCCAGCTGCACCAGGCGTTCGCGGCTGAGCTGGTGCAGCGCGTGGCGCACGCGCGTGCGCGAGACGCGAAAGATGTCGGCCAGCTTCTGCTGCGCGAGCTTGGTGCCCGGTGCGAGCCGCCGCTCGGCGATGGCGGCGGTGATCGATGCGACGATGCGCTGCGTTGCAGCGTCGGCGCTCTCGTCGCGACGCAACGACGCGCGCGCGCCGCCTGACGGCACGTTGCCGTGCACCACGCGCAGCGCCGGCCGGTTGCGGCTGGATGGAGAACGGATCGTCGGTGGCGAGGGCATGCGGACAACGGCAGTCGACCTGCACGCAGAATACACTTTGCCGGCCATTCGGCACGGCCACCCGCGTGCGGCGCGCACGTCGAAATGGAAGAGCAGCCCATGGGCCATCTCAGCACCCACGTGCTCGACACGATGCACGGTTGTCCGGCGGCCGGCATGCAGGCTAGATTGCTGCGCGTCGACGGCGGCGCCACCCGGACGCTGGCGTCGTTCACGCTCGATGCCGACGGGCGTCACCCGGGCGGGCCGCTGCTCGACGCCCCGGCCATGTCCGCGGGCCGCTACCGCTTGGTGTTCGCGGTGGCGCCGTACTTCCGCCGCCGCGGCGTCGCGCTGCCGGAGCCACCGTTCCTCGACGAGGTGCAGCTCGACTTCGGCATCGCCGACGCGGCGGGCCACTACCACGTGCCGCTGCTCGTGAGCCCGTGGAGCTACTCCACCTACCGCGGCAGCTGAGCCGCCCGGGGTCAAGGAGACACATGCAGATCGCGTCGATGAGGAGCCGCTGCAGCGCGCCGGAGTGGCAGGCGCGCATCGACCTCGCGGCGTGCTACCGGCTGGTCGACCTGTACGGCATGTCCGACATGATGGCCAACCACATCTCGTCGCACGTGCCGGGCGAGCCCGGGGCGCTGCTGATCAACGCCTACGGGATGATGTACGAGGAGATCACCGCCTCGAGCCTGATCAAGATCGACTTGCAGGGCAACATCCTGGCCAAGCCCGACTTCGGCGCGCTCGACTACGGCATCAACCGCGCCGGCTACGTGATCCACAGCGCGATCCACGCCGCGCACCCCGCCCTGGCGTGCGTGATCCACACCCACGCGGCGGCCTCGATGGCGGTGAGCGCGCTGCAGTGCGGGCTGCTGCCGATCACGCAGACCGCGATGCGCTTTCTGAAGGTGCGCTACCACGACTACCAGGGCGTGGTGCTCGACGCGGCCGAGCAGGCGTCGCTGCTGGCCGACCTCGGCGACGGCGAGGCGCTGATCCTGCGCAACCACGGCGCGCTGGTGGTGGGCCGCACGGTGGGTGAGGCGTTCAACTGGGCGCACCGGCTCGAGCTGGCGTGTCGCACGCAGCTGGCTGCGATGGCATGCCACTCGCCGCTCAACGCAGTGCCGCAGCCGGTGCTCGAGGCCACCTGGAACAACTACCAACGCGGCACGCGCCGCCCTTATGGCCTGATGGAGTGGCCCGCGCTGCTGCGCAAGCTCGATCGGCTCGACCCGAGCTATGCCACCTGAGCGCGCGGTGCAGGGCATGCCGACCGTGAACCGCAGGGATTTCAGCTTCTTCTTCCTGGCCGGCGCGTGGGCCGGGCGTGCGCACGCCGACGCCTGGCCTGCCAAACCGGTGCGCGTGGTGGTGGGGTTCACCGCGGGCGGCACCACCGACATCCTGGCGCGCAACGTCAGCCAGAGGCTGGGCGACAAGTTCAAGCAGCCGTTCGTGGTCGACAACAAGCCCGGGGCCGGCGGCAACCTCGGCACCGAGATCGCGGTGCGCTCGCCCGCGGACGGCTACACGCTGCTGGTCGCGTCGGTCGGGCCGATCGCCGTCAACCCGACGCTGTACCCGAAGCTGCCGTACAACCCGCTGACCGATCTGGTGCCGGTGGTGCTGCTGGCCGACGTGCCCAACGTGCTGGTGGTGCACCCGTCGGTGCCGGCCGCGACGCTGGAGGAGTTCATCGCGCACGCGCGCGCGCACAGCGGCCAGCTGAACTACTGCTCCACCGGCATCGGCACGTCGTCGCACCTGTCGGGCTTCGTGCTCGCCAAGCGGGCGGGATTCGAGGCCACGCATGTCCCGTACAAGGGCGCCGATGCGCTGAAAGACCTGTTGAGCGGGCGCATCCAGTTCATGTTCGCCACCATCCCATCGGTGCGCGCGCACATCGGCGCCGGTGCATTGCGTGCGCTGGCGGTCAGCAGCGGCCGACGCTCGCGTTCGCTGCCCGACGTGCCGACGGTGGTCGAGCGCGGCTTTGCGGGCTTCGAATACGGCTCGTGGTTCGGCTTCTTCGCGCCCAAGGGCACGTCCACCGAGGTGGTCGGTGCGCTCAACCAGGCGGTCAACGACATCCTCGCGGTGCCGGCGGTCGAGTCGGCGATGGTGAGCGAGGGCGCCGACCCGGCGGGCGGCACACCGCAGCAATTCGGCCAGTTCGTGCAGCGCGAATTCGACAAGTACCGCA
>Ga0207648_10002714_pt1 | contig 18812 bp, 16 predicted proteins | sample KBSMisM32_FD_184310 | JGI IMG/M metagenome (GOLD analysis project Ga0207648, IMG submission 184310) | Miscanthus rhizosphere microbial communities from Kellogg Biological Station, Michigan, USA - KBS Miscanthus M3-2 (SPAdes) (version 2) | ecosystem: Host-associated > Plants > Roots >...
CCTTCCACGCAGTGAAGAAAGTATTCGACGAGCAGGGCTTGCTGAATCCCGGCAAAGCCGTGCCGACTCTGCAACGCTGCGCCGAAGGCGGCAAGATGCATGTGCACCGCGGACAGGAGAAGTTTCCTGATCTGCCGCGTTTCTAGCGCAAAACCTGAACCACGGAGGACACGGAGGACACGGAGGAAATACAAAACGGAGAAAAGAGGATTGGGTTTGGAACGGGGGCACATTTGCTGACCTTTGCCGCCAATTTTCACCGCCACGGATACTCAAGCAATGAAACGCCCTTATCCGGCATTTCTGTCTTTCCTCCGTGTCCTCCGTGTCCTCCGTGGTTCATTCTTATTCCTGATGCAGGAAATCATCCGACAGTTCTCGGAGACAATCCGCAAGGCAGCCGCCGAGCAGACGCTTTTGCGTATCCGCGGCAGCGGCAGCAAGGATTTTTACGGTCTGGCACTGATCGGCGACGTGGTGGACACGCGCGCCATGACCGGCATAGTCGATTATGAGCCGACCGAGCTGGTAATCACTGCCCGTGCGGGTACGCTGTTGCATGACATCGAAAAAGCGCTTGCGGACGGTGGCCAGATGCTGGCTTTCGAACCGCCCCACTACGGCCTTCATGCCACGCTCGGCGGCTGTATTGCCAGCGGTTTTTCCGGACCGCGCCGCGCCGCGATGGGATCCGCCAGGGACTTCGTCCTCGGCGTGCGCATGCTGAACGGCCTCGGCGAAGAACTTCGTTTCGGCGGGCAGGTCATGAAGAATGTGGCGGGCTACGATGTGTCGCGCCTTCTCACCGGCTCCTTCGGCACCCTGGGCCTGATTACCGAAGTCTCGCTGAAGGTATTGCCGATGCCCGAGCAGGAACTGACCTTGCGCTTTGAACTCGATGAATCCCAAGCAATCGCATCGATGAACAAATGGGCAGCGAAACCGCTGCCGCTATCGGCCACGTGCCATCTCGACGGCGCATTGTATGTGCGTCTGTCCGGCGCCGCGCCGGCGGTAGCAGCCGCACACAGCCGGCTGGGAGGAGACGCGGTACGGGACGGCGCCGCCCTGTGGCAATCGATCCGCGAGCAATCCCATCCGACGTTCGAAAACGCACCAGCGCTCTGGCGTTTCTCGATCAAGGCGACCGCAGGTCCTCTAGGCTTGGGCCGCCAGATCATGGAATGGAACGGCAGCCTGCGCTGGGTCGCCGCGGATCTGGATCCGGCCATTGCATTCGATGCTGCGCACAAGGCCGAGGGACACGCAACGCTGTTCCGCGGAGGTAACAAGCGTCACGGCATTCAACAGTTTTCCGCCGGACTGCTCGCCGTGCAAAAGAAGCTGAAGCGTGCATTCGATCCCCACGGCATTCTCGGCCCGGGCCGCATCCATGCAGATTTCTGATAACCCGACTCACCACAGAGGACACAGATACCCTACGGGCGTAGCACGTCGGAGTACCCTTTTAGGACAACAGAGAATTAACGGAATGCGAGACAGGACGGGGATCTATCGAGATTCGCCGCAGCATCAGCTCATAGGATCGATACTGGAATCCCGGTACGTTTCGTTCTTGCGGTTCTCTGTGTCCTAAAAGGGTACTCCGACGTGCTACGCCCGTAGGGTATCTGTGATCTCTGTGGCAAATTGGACTGAATGAAGACTAACTTAGCGGAATTTATCAAGGACACGCCCGAGGGCAAGGAGGCCGACAGCATCCTGCGTGCCTGCGTGCATTGCGGTTTCTGCACGGCGACCTGTCCGACGTATCAATTGCTGGGCGACGAGCTCGACAGCCCTCGCGGCCGCATCTACCTCATTAAGGAGATGCTGGAAGGAAACCAGGTTACCGCCAAAACGCAGAAACACCTCGACCGCTGCCTGACTTGCCGTGCCTGTGAAACCATTTGCCCCTCCGGCGTGGAGTATGGCCGGCTGGTGGACATCGGCCGCAACATTGTCGAACGCCACGTCTCGCGTTCTCCGCTGGAGACTTTGCGCAGGGCGCTGCTTCGCGCGGTTTTGCCGCGCCCCGCCCTGTTCAACCCGCTTTTAAAGATCGGCCGGTCGATGCGCCCACTGTTGCCGGCCGCGCTGAAGAGGAAAATCCCGCAGGCAGGAACAGAAAACCTCGACTGGCCCGCTCCCCGCCACCAACGCAAAATGCTGGTGCTCGATGGCTGTGTCCAGCCTTCACTCGCCCCGGGCATCAACCCGGCGACTGCGCGCGTGCTCGATCGATTGGGCATCGCACTGGTCAAGGAGGAAACGGCAGGTTGCTGTGGCGCCGTCACTTTCCACCTGAATCGCCAGGACGACGGGCGTGATTACATGCGCAGGAACATCGACGCATGGTGGCCGCATGTCGAGGCCGGCGTGGATGCGATTGTCACGACAGCAAGCGGCTGCGGCACGATGGTAACGGAATACGGCCATCACCTTGCGCACGATCCGCACTACGCGATAAAAGCTGCAAAGATCAGCGAACTGTCGAAAGACATCGGTGAGATCGTCTTCGCCGAGCGCGAGCAACTCGAAAAGCTTCTGGAAAAGGCGAGCAACGCTGCGAGTTCGGCAAAGCCGCGCATTGCTTTCCACTCCCCGTGTTCCCTGCAACATGGCCTTAAAATCCGAGGTACGGTGGAAGCGATCCTGGTGTTGGCAGGATTCGAATTGACGATGGTGCCCGACTCGCACCTGTGCTGCGGCTCTGCCGGCACCTACTCGATTCTGGAACCGGAACTCTCGCAGCGGCTTCTGAAGAACAAGGTCGCCGCGTTGGAGTCGGACGAACCGTCGACAATCGCAACAGCGAACATCGGCTGCCTGACCCACATTCAAAGCGGGACGGCCGTTGCCGTGAAGCACTGGATAAACATATTGGACGAAAGGCTGTCATGACCAAAACTGCACTCATTACCGGCGCGACTTCCGGATTCGGCGCCGCCTCAGTACGCAGGTTTGCCAATGCCGGATGGCGGGTCGTCGCAACGGGCCGGCGCGCCGACCGGCTAAAGAAACTCGCGGATGAATTCGGTGCTGCCAGGGTATTCACCGCATCTTTCGACATGAGAAAAGCCGACGCAATCGAAGCCGCGCTGGCAGGTTTGCCCGCCTCATTCCGCGACATCGACCTGTTGATAAACAACGCGGGTCTGGCGCTGGGCACGGCGCCCGCACAAAAGGCGAGCCTCGATCAATGGAACCAGATGATCGAAACGAACGTCATCGGGCTGGTGACGATCACGCACAAGCTGCTCGATACGCTGATCGCCCGCAAGGGCGCGATCATCAATATCAGTTCTGTGGCGGCCAGCTATCCGTACCCGGGCGGAAACGTGTATGGCGGGTCCAAAGCCTTCGTCTCGCAGTTTTCGCTCGGACTGCGCTCGGACTTGCACGGTACGGGCGTGCGAGTGACGGCGGTCGAACCGGGCATGGCGGAAACCGAATTCACGCTGGTCCGCACCAGCGGCAACCGGGAAGCTTCGGACAAACTCTACAAAGGCGCCGATCCGATGACGGCGGAGAACATCGCCGACACGCTGTTCTGGATCGCGACCCTGCCACCTCACATGAACATCAATCGCATCGAGTTGATGCCGGTGAGCCAGTCCTTTTCGCCGTTTCAGGTCGATCGGGGCGCCGCGGCAGGAAGTTGACAATCGCAGGACCGGACTAACGGCGTTGCGACGACCTTGCAGATGAAGACATTGCAGGGCGCAGATCGAACCGCGGCCTTCGCCTGATCTGTTGCGCAGCCGCAGCCGACCGTCCACGCGACCAAGCCATCCTTTAGTGGATTGGTCATCCTTCCCTACGCGGACGGTCTTGCGGCGCAATCCGCAGCACCGGCATTTTCCACTCCGGGAAAATGTACCTGTCATTGGTCAAACTTACACGCGTGCCATGGCTTAATGCGTTCCGCCTCGCTCGCAGCAAGTGCTGCCCTGGGGTGCGATTCTTGCGTAGTGTGGGTCAAAAGGAGAGGCCGAATGCCGAACAAGCAGCAGTTAGAGGGTATTTCAGTGCTAGTCGTGGAGGACAACCCCGACACTCGCGACGTCACTGAACACGTCTTGCTCAGATACGGCGCTACAGTATTGACTGCCGACTCGGCGACGGCGGCACTTCGTATCGTTGAAATGTCCCGGCCCGATGTCCTTCTGAGCGATATTGGGCTCCCGGAAACGGACGGCTATGCGCTATTGAAAAAAATCCGGGAATTGGAGCGGCGGAAACGTCTTGCCATTATCCCTGCAGCCGCAGTCACGGCTTTCACGAGTGCCGAGGATCTTCGAAAAAGCGTTGCGGCTGGCTTTCGAATGCACATCTCAAAGCCGTTTGATATCGACGACCTCATAACGACGGTCGCCAGTCTGGCCGGGCGGGCCCCACACGTGTCCCCCGGGGATCAGGCTAAGGCCACGTCCAATTGCTAGGCTCCCGGTCGTCGAACACCATTTAGTTGATACGTTCAGTGCGGCTTGGTAGCCAGCACCGTCTGAAGATCGATCATCTCAGCCGCCGTTTTCCAGGCGCCCGAAAGCTGATCTTCCGTTGCCGGCGCTTCAATAGTGAAGCTGCATTCGGCTTCGCCGGTCCACTGGATCCGGGTTGCAATACTTGACGGGTGAATTCCCGACTCCTGCGCATTCAGCCGGAAATGGAAGTCGGCCACGGACATGTGGCTTTTCATCTGCACGATCTCGTCGTCCGGGTGCGCGTCCGGCTGGCGCCACACGCGGTATTCGAGCTTGGTGACGTGAATCGGCATTTGGGGGGGCGGATCTCCGAGTCCGCCCGGGAAGTCCGACCCTTGCCCCCTCTTCCCGGTACCGGCGTTGGTATCGGGCCACCCCTTGGTGTTCTGAGCTTCGGCTGAACCAGGTTCTCGCGCGATGCGACGGTGCGCCTGGATTTCCCGAAAGATGAACCATATGGCCGTTGGCACGGCCGTGAAAGGCAGAATCATCAGTACGGTTAACGATCCTGGTCTGGCGTAACCGGCCTCTCTAAAATTCTTGAACCAAATCCAACCCCAGATCGCTCCCGCCGCGATCACCGACAACAGATCGATGATTTCCATCCAACGCCCTCCCCTGGCTTCACGATATGCCGACTCGCGCAGAGAGTAAAGGCGCGCATGCAACGCGCGGAGTGTTCAGCCTTGAGAGAAGGTACAGCGGCCTCCATGATTCCCATCGATCGCCTTAATGCGTGACTGTTGTTCTTTGGCGGGTGCCAATCGAAGAACAAGACTGTGTCGGCGCACGCGCGGAAGTGTGGATCGAAGCAAATCACATCGCAGCTAACGGCAGGGCAGGCCCGGGAATCGGCATTAGCATATTTATTCAAGAGTTTAAAGTCACTCTTTTGACGGACGCTCCATCTGGCATTTGATCGGCGGCACCGTATCCCTGGCATCGATGAAAGCGTCCGTCCGCCAGCCAAACCCCGTCTTCTCTTCGTCATAGCGCACACCGGGTCCGCCCGCCTTGACGAAACTCAGGATGTACAGCGGTGCAATCATCTGATGATCTTCGGTGCGCATCCACGACAATCCGCTCGGCCCTGCATAGCGCAGTCCTTCCAGCGCGTACGCGACTTTGACCGCATCGGTCGATCCCGCCTTGTCCAGCGCGGCGGCAAACATTTCGACGACGCGATACGGCGGCAAGTAGGCAGCGTTCGATACCGTATTGTATTTGGCCTTGTACTCCAGCAACGTCTTCTGCCATGCGCTGTCGGCGGCATTGATGTGCCATGCGTCCAGCGACTTCACGCGGTCGCCGCCAGCGGTGCCGATCCCGGACCACGTGCCGGGATAACCGGCGAGGATGGCATAGAAAGTCGCTTTCAACCCGGCCTCATTGCCCGCCTTGACCAGCAACGACAAATCGTTGCCCCAGTTTCCGGTCAATATGCTGTCGGCACCCGCCGCGCGCATCTTGGCGATGTAAGGGGCGAAGTCCTTGACCTTGCCAAGCGCCACGAAATCGTCGCCGACGATCTGGATGTCGGCGCGCTTCGCCGCAAGCATCTCCTTGGCCGCCTTGCTGACCGCCTGGCCGAAGGCGTAGTCCTGATTGATCAGATAGACCTTATGCACCGAGGGCTGTTTGATCATGAAGTCGGTCAATACGCTGACTTGCGTATCGGAATGCACCTCGAAGCGGAAGTGCCAGAAATTGCATTTGGATTCGGTCAGGACGGGGTCGAGCGCATTGAAGTCGAAGAACAGCACCCGCTGCTGCGGATTGCGTCCATTGTGCTTGACCAGCGCGTCGCTGATCGCATGAGCGACATTCGACGCGGACGAAGCGACGAAACGGATGTCCTGGTCGATGGCTTGCTTGAGCACGATCAGGGATTCCTGCGGGTTGGACTTGTTGTCGAATGCAACGATTTCGATTTTCCTGCCGCCGAGAACTCCACCCCGCGCATTCACGATGTCTGCGCTGGCCTGAAAAATCTTCAGGCGTTCCTCGCCCTGCAAGGCGAAAGGCCCGCTCATCGGCCCCAGCACGGCCAGCTTGACGGTGTCCGCCGCAGTCGCCGCGCCAAGCTGAACGACGAGAATTGCGCTGGCCACCAAACGCCCTGCCCTGGCAAACATCATTTGTCCTCGCGCGATTTTTCTGCTTCGAGAGCTTTGTCGACGCAAAGTTTTATCCGGGCAATCTCGCGGCCGCGGAACTCCTGCTGGCAGTGCTCAATCAGCGGTCCATGATCCCTGGAATAAGCCTCGAGCGCCGCCATCGCAGCGATATCTTCATCGATGCATTTTTTCACGATCCCCCAGCCCATTTCCTTGCGGCGGGTGCAGCGCTCGACGATCGGCTTCAGTTCATCCGGATAGCGTCCGACTTCGGCGCGCGCGGCCTGGTTTTCCTTGATGCAGATCTGAATCATCTCGGTGCCGAATTCGGCGTTCGACATGGCGCAACCGCTGATGATGTCGGAGTCGTCGTCCGCCAGACACACGGTTGAGTACAACGCGACAATTGTCGCAAGAATAAGAGGCTTCATGGGCACTGGAACGGTCCGATGATGTATGACGCAATTGTGCAACCGGCTGCGGCGTGCACGCATGGCATCCCATGCAACCGCCTCTTCATGTTCGCGTCATCGCCGCGCAATTCCGGCAGATTGCGTCTTCTTGAGGATGCCCGCGAACTCGCCAGCCGGGACGGGTTTGCTGAACAGGTAACCCTGATACTCGTCGCAAAGCAGTTTTCCAAGGAATGCAAGTTGTTCCTCGGTCTCCACGCCTTCGGCGATAACGAGAATGTCGAGGCTGCGTGCCATGGCAATGATTGCCCGGACTATCGCGGCATCGTCGGCATCGGTGGTAATGTCGCGCACGAACGACTGGTCGATCTTGAGCTTGTGAACCGGGAAACGCTTCAGATAACTCAGACTGGAATACCCGGTGCCGAAATCGTCGATTGACAGCCGCACTCCGATCTCGTCCAGACGCGCAAGCGTGACGACCACTTCGTCGGCGCGGTGCATGACCGTGCCCTCAGTGATTTCCAGTTCGAGATAGCGTGCATTGAGGTCCGACGTTCTCAGAATATCCACGATCCTTTGCAGCAGATTCTTCTGCCGGAACTGGCGCGGCGACAGATTCACCGAAACCGGAATCGGGTCGAGGCCGGCGTCCTGCCAGGCCCGGTTCTGCCGGCACGCGGCTTGCAGCACCCACTCCCCGATAGGCACGATAAGCCCGGTTTCTTCCGCGAGCGGGATGAAACGCCCGGGAGCAACGAGCCCCAACTCAGCGCTTTGCCATCGTATAAGGGCCTCGGCGCCCACGAGGCGTCCGCTGCGAATATCGATCTGTGGCTGATATGTCAGCAGGAATTCCTCGCGCTCGAGCGCTCGCCGCAGCTTGGTCTCGAGACTGAGTTTCTCGGAAGACTTGGCGTGGAAGGCATCGGAATAGATCTGGTAGTTGTTGCGTCCTTCCTGTTTGGCGTGGTACATCGCGATGTCGGCGTTTTTTAACAAATCGTCGACGTCCATGCCCGCGCCGGAAAGCGCGATTCCGATACTGCCGGTCAAATAGACTTCGTGCCCGGCCGCATTCATGGGTTGCACAAAGGTCTGCAGGATCTTGTCGGCAACCGCGGTCACCTGTTCTACCCGCGCCGTGCCTTCGATGAGGAAGGTGAATTCGTCTCCGGCCAACCTGGAAATGGTGTCGATATCGCGAAGGTGCTCCTTGAAGCGCGCCGCCACCTGGATAAGGATCTGGTCCCCTACCGAATGGCCCAGGTTGTCATTGATGTCCTTGAACCGGTCCAGGTCCAGGAACATCACCGCGACGAGGTGTCCTTCGCGTCTGGCGCGTATCACCGCTCGCTCCAGACGGTCACGGAACAGTGTGCGGTTGGGAAGTCCGGTCAATGTGTCGTACTGGGCCAGATAGGAGAGCCTCTCCTCGGTGCGCTTGCGCTCGGTGATGTCACGGAAATACACCGACAACCCGCCCTCGTACGGATAGGCATGCACCTCAAACCAGGTTTCCAGCGGGGCGAAAAACTCTTCGAATTCGACCCGCGCATTTTCGTTGACGGCCTTTCGATAGTTGAGTTCGAACACGGACCCGACCACCTCGGGAAACTCCTCCCACAGACTGCGCCCGAGCAGCGCCGCCTGATTCCGGTGCAGCAGTTGCTCCGCGGTGGCATTCAAGTAAGTAAACCTCCACCCTTCGTCGACCGCGAAGAATGCATCGGTAATGCTGGAAAGGATGTTGCGGGTTTGTTCGGCCGCCTTGCGAAACTGGTCTTCCGCATATTTTCTTTCGCTGATGTCATCGGCCACGCCGACCACGCGATAGACCCGGCCCTCATCGTCCCGCAGCGGGAAGGCCTTGTCATGAATCCAGCGGATGGTGCCATCGGGCCGAACGATGCGGTACTCTTCGTCGTATGCTCCCTGCAACTGTTTGTCCTTGACCGCCGTGCGTACCCGCTCCCGATCCTCTTCATGGATACTCTCCAGCCAGGTCATGGGCGAGGCGTAGAGGCTTTCGCAACTGCGCTGCCATACTTCTTCATAGGCCGGACTGATGTAGAGCATCTGCTTCTTGTCCGGATCGGTAACCCAGAATACCTCCCGGATGTTCTCCGTTATCTGCCGGAAGCGTTCATGGCTGGTGCGCAGTTCTCCCTCCACTCGCTTGCGCTCGGTGACGTCACGCGCGATGACGACGATGATATTCCCCTCTCGGGTGGGCACCGCCCGCCGCACCAATTCGACGGGAAGCAGCGCGCCGTCCTTGCGGCGATGGTGCATCTCCATCGACGAACGGCCGCCCTCTCCGGCAATGACGCGATCATAGGCATCGGCCAATTGCTCCCGCGAAAAGGGCGCGAGGTCGTGAGGCCCCAGTTCCAGGAGTTCCGATCGGCTATAACCGAGCAATCTGCACGCAGTTTCGTTGACATCGACGAATCGCATGCTGGACCGGTCGATGAGAAGGATCAGGTCGGGCGACAAGTCCATGGCCGCGCGAAACTGGCGTAGTGCTTCTTCAGAGCGAATACGGTCGCTGATGTCGCGCACGACGGTTTGCACCGCCGCTTTGCCGCCGAAGGTGAAGGGCGCGGCTTTGATTTCGACGTCCACGATCACGCCGTCCAGTCTCAGAAGCTTTTGCACCATGCCGGGAACATTCCTGTCCTCGTACAAGAGGCGCATGCGTTCGCGCACGATTTCGCGCTGGTCGGGATGGATGAAATCGAGCAGGGAACGCCCAAGCAGTTCGTCCGCCGAATGAGCGCCGAACAACCGGACGCAGGCGCTGTTAACGAAGACCAATTTCCCGTCCTGATGGATATGGATCGAATCCGGGGACAATTCAACCAGCTGACGATAGCGCGCTTGCAATTCGGCCAGAGTACGTTCGGCGTGCTTGCGGCCGCTGATATTCCTCGCGATGACCTGGATGGCCGGCCTGCCGTGGAACGTAAACGGCGCCGCGGACACCTCGACTTCGACCTGGGAACCGTCCAGCCGTATGAAAACCTGCTCCATGGACGGAGCCGGCATGCCCTTTTCGATTTGCACGGTCACGCGCTGGCGAACGATCTCGACCTGATCCGGGTGCACGAAATCGAGAATCGACCTGCCTAACAGTTCTGTCGGTTCGGTCGCGCCAAGAAGCGTGATGGCGGCACGGTTGACGTAAACGTATCTGAGATCCTGGTGGACCAGCACCGGCTCGGGCGAAAGTTCGACGAGACGGCGGTAGCGGTCCTCGGCCTCCCGCAAGGCATTCTCCGCTGCCATGCTCGGGCTGGGGCCCGCTCCTTGCTGCGGCTTTGGTGAATCCATCAAGTGCGTCCCCGGGGGGCAGCACAGTTTGGCAAGGCCGCCCGCTTCATTGGTTTCACCGCGGCAAAGCGGCCGTCACACGCAACCCGTCCCCGCGCAGCTTGACACTTCGATACGACAATCATGTTGCGCGCCCGATGAAGCTTCGATCCAACTGTGAGCGACTAGTGATTGTCCCTCGGCGTACCCTTGCTCGTGGAAATGCGCTGATATTTGACGGCCGGCTTCAACACCATGCCTTGCGCCAGTTCATCCACCATGCCGCGCTGCATCTCTTGCCAGGGGGTCTGGCTTGCCGGGCTCTTGAAGCCGCCCTGCTTCTCCAGCGCTTTCATGCGACGGGAATATTCCGCCTTGCTGATGAGGATGTTGGCCGTGCGCTTGTTCAGGTCGATGCGCACGCGGTCTCCAGTCTTCAGAATGGCAAGTCCGCCCATGCTGGCTGCTTCCGGCGAGGCATTCAGGATCGAAGGTGAACCAGAGGTGCCCGATTGGCGGCCATCACCAATGCAGGGCAGTTCGGTAATGCCCTGCTTGATCAATTTCGCGGGCGGCTGCATGTTCACCACTTCGGCGGCACCCGGGTAGCCCTTGGGACCCGTGCCACGCACGAACAGCATGCACGTATCGTCGATCTTCAGTTTGGCGTCGTCGATGCGATGGTGGTAGTCCTCCGGGCCATCGAACACGATTGCGCGACCTTCCCATGCGTTCGGATCTTTCGGATCGGAAAGGTAGCGTTTGCGGAACGCGTCCGAGATCACGCTGGTCTTCATGATCGCGCTGTCGAACAGGTTGCCCTTGATATTCAGGAAACCGGCCGATTTCTTCATCGGCTGCTTGTACGGCCAGATCACTTTGGCATCGTCAACCAGCGTTTTCCTGCAGTTGTCATGCAGAGACTTGCCGTTGACCGTGATCGTGTTCTTGCGGATCTTGCCGGCCCTGATGAGTTCGTTCACTACGGCGGGCACGCCTCCGGCGCGGTGGTATTCCTCGCCCAGGTATTCGCCGGCCGGCTGCAGGTTTACCAGGAGCGGAATGTCGTAGCCGATTTTTTCCCAGTCGTTATTGTCGAGCTTCACCCCGATGTGGCGCGCGATCGCGTTAAAGTGGATCGGCGCATTGGTGGAACCGCCGATCGCCGAATTCACGATGATGACATTCTCGAAGGCTTCCCTGGTCATGATCTTCGACGGCCGCAGATCTTCCCACACCATCTCGACGATCCGTTTGCCGGTTTCGTATGCGTTCACCGCCCGGTCCTTGTGCGGCGCCGGAATCGCAGCACTGCCCGGCAGCGACATGCCCAGCGCTTCCGCCAGCGAGTTCATGGTCGAGGCCGTGCCCATGGTATTGCAGTGACCTGGCGAAGGCGCGGAGGAGGCGATCAGATCGATGAACTCCTCGTCGTTGATCTCCCCCGCAGCAAGCAACTCGCGCGCTTTCCACACAATGGTGCCTGAGCCGGTGCGCTGGCCATGGAACCAGCCGTTTAGCATCGGTCCACCGGACAGGACGATGGCCGGGATGTCCACCGTCGCGGCTGCCATCAGTTGTGCGGGAGTGGTCTTGTCGCAGCCCGTGGTCAGCACGACGCCGTCGATGAAATATCCATACAGCGTTTCCACCAGCCCGAGGTAGCAGAGGTTACGGTCCAGCGCCGCGGTGGGACGCTTGCCGGTTTCCTGGATGGGATGCACCGGAAACTCGAAGGCGATGCCGCCGGCTTCCCGAATACCTTCGCGCACGCGATGGGCGAGTTCGAGATGATGCCGATTACAGGGAGACAGATCCGAACCCGACTGGGCGATGCCGATGATTGGCTTGCCGGCCTGTAGTTCCTCGCGCTTGAGCCCCCAGTTCATGTAGCGCTCCAGATACAGCGCCGTCATGTTCGGATTGTCCGGATTCTTGAACCATTGGCGGGAACGTAGCTTTGTCGGGTCTTTTTTGACTTTGCTTGCCATCGTCTGCTTCTCCTAGGTAACGCCGGGCTCTAAGTGGCACCAGTCGTCAGGTTGATTGGGCGGAGTGATTTTACAGGGTTGCCGGACGAGGGGTGAAGGGCAGGTACGGAAGCCTGTGCCGGTCGCGACCCTTTGCGGTTGAAATCGACGTTACACGAAATCCCGCGACGGCCAGCATGAGGCCGGTCGCCGATTCTCAGCGCGACTTGCGCAAGGCCGGGTTAAGCCGGTCGATGTCGGCCTGGACCTGGACGCGGCTGCGCTCGTAAATAAGTTCACGTCCCATCGCGTTGCCGGAGTAGCCCATGCCGTTGCGCGTTGGTGCGAGATCGCATTTAACGCTATGGATTCCTTCGCCAAGGACGATCTGTATGCGCTCCGCGCGCTTATTGAGGACGACGACATCGAGGACTTGTCCGGTGTCAGTGACACGTACTTTGATTTTTTCGTCGATCATGTTTGGCGATCCACGGTATCTGCTCGGGAAAGAGCAGTTGCAATCTAGCACTTCGGGATGGATCGTGCTTCCGGACGTGGCTTCCCGGGTCGAAAAGATGGCCTGCGCTTAGCGCAGACCCGACGGACGACGCCTATGGATGAAGATCAGTCCCCCCATGGCCATGCCGGCGATCGCATGCGCCCATCCGAGTGCAGGACGCACCGTCTCGGGAGCGAAGTAGTACAACAGGTAGGCGGTCACTGCAAGTACGAGCGCGAATACGCACAATGCGACGCCCGTTTTGCGCTGGCCCTTCCAGCCGGGCTGAAGGGAATACTTCCAGCCTCGCGGAATATGAATCGCAGAAAGAACTCCGAAAACGAACAATCCCGCGAACGCAGCAAGCGCGTGCAGTCGCATGGACCATACCTCGATCGGATGAGGCAGCTCACCCGCGCCCGCGCCAATGGTGTAATGGACGGCGAGCCAGAGGACGCCGGTAAGGAGCAGCAGCGCTCCGGTTACATACAGTGTAAGTCGCTGCCAGCGGGCAAGGCGGTTAGCGTGTTTGGTCAAGAGGCAACACTATCATTGTTCGCGATCGACGCAACTATCCTTCGAGCGGCGTAACGCAACGTCGCGCTGCACACGTCATTGCAGAGCCCCGTTCTTTCGTGCGAGATCCACGACGGTGACGACTCGCTTCACGCCATCGCTCACATGTTTGCAACTCAGCGTTGCTCCGCTGATATTGGCAATGTCATCGCCGACGTGAATCGGCGAGGCGCTGGTCTTGCCCACGAACTGTTTGCGCCATGCCGGCAAGCGGATTTCCTGGCCATGGCTCTCGCGGTAGGACAATATTTCCACCTGCTTGACGGCTCCGTCGAGGCCCAAGCCAACCGCGTAGGTAATGAGCTCGAATTTGCCGATGACTTCGTCTATCACCACGAAGCCCAGCGGTGTTTTCCCGCGCTGAGCCGTGCGCACGACCCAACGCGCGGAGCGCGCTTGCACCCCTTGCGAATCGAGTTGCTGCATTTGCGAACTATCGAGCTTGATTTGCCGGCTATCGAAACTCTCCGCATCGGGAAACATCAGCTTCGCCGCCTGCTCGGCGCTTAGGTAGTCGACGGCGAATGCGCTCGCCGGCGCCAAAGCGCAAACGGATGTCGCACAAAACAGCCACTCAGAAGCTCCAGCCGAGGCCAAGGTCAAACCGGTTCGCATCGTCATTCTCGCGGAAGCGCTGCACATCGGCCTTCAGTACGATTCCGGGCGACACCTGAAAATTGGCGCCGACCGTGATGACGCGTTCAGTCTTTGCCGCCTCCGGAGTCAGGCCCGTGCCGAGATCGGCGTAGCTGCGCGCGGTGTTGAACTGTTCCCAGCGCACGAACGGCGTCAGAGCGTATTCCTGATGTTCCCACAACTTGTACGCCGCCTGCGCGTACCAGCCGTCGAACGATTCCGGAATCAATGTCGGGTTGCCGACCAGCGGCTGATTAAGCTCCGCGGTGTTGGAAATGCTGCCGCGCGCATATAAGGCCGCCAGATCCCAGCGGCCCGGCGTCCAGCGCGCATGCAAATCCCACAACGTGACGCGAGAATCTGTCGTCGCCTGTCCCTGTGTCGCTCCGCCCGTGAAAACCGATGCGCCGAGTTGTAGCCCTGGAATGCCGCGCCAATTGAGCGCACCGAACACCGATATGTCGTGCCCTTTCGCCAGCGCCAGTTCCTGATGGATGGAACCGAGCGGAGATTCCAACCCTTCGGTCGAGGTGGCATCCCACTTGTTGAGGTCGAAACCCGTGGCGAAGCCGGTCTGCAGAGTAAGGCCGTTATCGAAGTTGCCAACGATCTCCACCCCGCCTTCACGCCAGGTCGTGGGAATGATCGCGGTTTCGACGAAGTTGCGCTCCACACCGTAGTACGCCGTGGGTTCGTGCCTTTCATTGAGCAGGCCGGCTGGGATGAGGAAGAGTCCTCCGCGCGCGGACCAGGTCTGATTCAGCGCGTGTTCAACATAGGCCTGTTCGATTTCCACCTCACCGGGGTCATCTGCGGACGACACTGCGTGCTCGACCTCAATCTCCGTCACCAGCTTGTTTTTTTCGTCGAAGCGATGCTGCAAGCCCAACACGAAGCGGCGCAGATCGACCTGCGTATCCTCCGTGTGTTTGGTCGGCCGGTTGTAGTTGATCTCACCGTAGCTGAAAAGGATGGTAGCGGGCTCGTTAGGGCTGACGGAAGAGGCCGAGGCCGTTGCTGACGAGGCAGGTGCCGAAGTTGCTGCGCCCGCCGCCTTCTCATCCTGCATTTGCTTGAGCTGCTCCTTTACCTTGGTGAGTTCATCGCCGAGTTGATCCACTTTGCGCGCCAGATCCTCCCCGGCGGGAGTTTGCGCGCCTGCACTCGAAATCAACAACGCGAGATTGGCTGCGACCAGAAATTTGAGTGTGGGCGCAACCAAGCGGCTTTGGTTCATGAATTCCTCCGGAGGATTGAGTTCGTGACGTCCGCGCCTTCAATAGCGCGGGCAAGACTTGCGGCAAGACAGAGCAGATTCATTTCGATGGCCCATCGCGGTCACGGCGTATAGCCATCGCTGAGAGTCTTCAGGAATGCGATCACGTCGTCGATCTCCTGGTCCGTCAGAGCCGGAGCATCGCCCAGAGTGCGGTTGTAGGGCACTTCCGTGGTATTTACATTGCCGTGGAATTGCACCGGCAAGTCATCGAACTTATTAACGGTAAGGTCCGGGTTGAGCGGGTAGAACTTTTCGGGATTCGTGTCGCGCTGCACGTAGAACGTGAGGGCATCCTTCAATGTCGTGAACTTGCCGTTATGGAAATAGGCTTTGCGGTCTGCCACATTGCGCAAGGAAGGCACTTTGAACGCACCGCATAGCTCGGTATGACTGGCGATGTCTGCGCGCTGGCACAGGCCCAGGTCGTAGTAGGTCGGATCGGCGTTCGCGGGAATCGCGGCGTTTCGAGGCACGCCAAGATTGTCGTAGGTGAAATCAGTGAACAGAGGCAAGGAGCCGTCGGCTCCCTTGGCCGAAGGATGGCAGCCGGCACAGTTGCCCTTGGTCGGCGAGTTGTAGAGCGCAAGGCCCCGCAACTCCTCATCTGTCAGTTTGGCTTTGCCCTGCAGAAACGCATCGTACTTGCTGCTGAATGAATTGAACTCGCTGTCTTCCCTCTCGTAGCGCTGGATCGCGAGCGTCATGCGCAGATAGGCACCCTCCACGTCGCTGAAAATGTTTGCACCGAAAACCTGCTTGAATTCGGCGGCGTACGGCGCTGCTGCAAGTTTTACGACGACACTCGCCTTGTCGGAATTCGCCATTTCAAACGGATTGAGAAATGGCTCCGCCGCCTGTTCCGCCGGCGATGCCGCGCGCCCGTCCCAGAAAAAGCCGCCGGTCGGCGTGCCTTCGTCGTCAAAAAAGAACGCGGTGTTGGTCGCAAGGTAACGAATTCCCGGCGTCTTGCGGATGCCCGGCAGATTGCTCGCCGGTCCGCCCAACTGGACAGCCAGGGCGTTGGCTGGGGAATGCGCGTGATCAGGATCGTGACAGGTGGAGCATGCTTGCGCGCCGGAGGCCGACAGCGAAACGTCACGGAAAATCTTTTCGCCGAGCGCAGCCTGCGCCGACAAGGCCTCTGCTCCCGAGGCAGACGAGTCCGATGATCCGGAAGATCCGCACGCCGATAACAGCATACTCACGACGACAACAGCTACAACGCTGACCAATGAGCGGCTACCCATGACCCCCCGTCCCCTTGTTCGCCAAGTAATCTTGTGAATACGAATGCGAACGATTTGCAATAATATACAGCAAGACGCAAGTGAATGTAAACAAACAATAGAGGGATGGACGGGGAGCCTCGAGGAGAGCCCATTCATCATTGAGCCGACACGGTTTTTCGGCCCGTACATGCAAATGTAGGGCTGCGGGTCTCGCGAACGTGCGGCCGGATCAGTTCAGGAAGGTAGTGTCGGCGCTTGAACGACAACTCGAGACCAGGAACCCACGCGGTGACGCGTCTGGCTAGTTTGTTCGCGCGGCTCGATCGACAATGTCGCGAATGACCCGAGCCGTCAGGCCCGGGTCATCCTTATGCACGTAGTGACCGCAGTGGTTGCAAATCACGTGTTTTCCATTCGGCGATAACTCGGACAGTTCCTTCTGCGTTTCAAGCCAGATCTTGTTGAATGTCGGGCCTGCCAGCGGCTTTTTCGTTCCGGTGAGAACGGCGACCGGTACGGGCGGGAACGGACCAGCATCGCGAACCTGCTGCATCGACGCGGGAGCGGATTTGTATTCCTGCATCGAACCTCCCCCGATCAGCAGCATCAGAATGGCCGGTGGTTCGCACATCAGCGCATTCGCGGCTTTGCAACGCGCCGAGAAATCCTCGGGACGCGCATCCACGAAGACGATCCCCGCCACCTCCTTCGGATAAGTGCGGGCGAACATGTTCACATACAGCCCTCCGAGGGAATGGCCCACCAGGACGAAGGGTGGTTCGATTTGCGCGGCGCTCAACAGAGCGCGCAATTCTTCGACGATCTGCTTCGCCGAACGGTCGGGAGAATGAGCGTTACTGGCGCCATATCCGGCCCGGTCATACGCGAAGATCTTCGTGGATCTTCCTATCTGATCGACGATCGGCTGCCAGGCTTCCTTCCCGTCTCCCAATCCCGATTCGAGCACAACGGCCGGCGATCCCTGGCCGGCCGTTACGTAAGAGTAAGTACCGAGGGGCGTTTCGATGCTCTGGCTATCGGGTAACGCCGCACATCCGCATGCAGCAAACAGGATGGCGATCGCAACAACGAAGGGAAAATGCTGCACGGAGGGTTTGTCGTTCAACCTGAACTACGCATCCATCGAGAACAACCATGGCAGGGACAGGCGGAACTGAGCACCGGACGCGGGCGTGCTCAGGTGCCGGAAATCCATCGTTGCAGTGCGAGGGTAATAACGAACGCGACAGCCGCAAGAGCTGCGAACAAATAGTGTCCGGCGCCCGTCAACAGCATCGCGTCAAGCAGGGAAATGCCCGCGATCAGGCTCACTACCGCGCGTGGCACGTCTCCGCGCTGGCGGCGGCGCAGGAGCCACAACGAGTACAGAATCCAAGCGGCTAGCAGAATCAGCGGCACTCCCGCCAGTGGCTGCGCGTATGCGAGATAGATCCCATAGATGAGCGGCACCGCCAGAAAAGCGAGCGGCCAGATATTCTCCAGGCGGCCGAGGTGTTCTTTTTTCGCCGCATAGGTAAGCCCGATCAGATAGCAAAGCAGGACCAGGGCCCCGACGATCACTGTCTGCGGCACGATCGCGCTCACCGCCAGTGCCGCCGTCAGATACACCAGCATTCGGCACAAGCCCATGATGAGCGGACTCAGCGGGTTGTTCTTATGGTGCCAGTTGTAAAACACGATCGCGGCGACGAGCCCAAATCCCGCAGCGACCGGACGCCACTGAGTCAGCGGTTCGTTGCGGTAGCCGACCCAGGCCAACAACGCGAGACCGGTAACCATCATGCCGAATCCGAAAGCATGAACCTGGGCCGCGCTCACTTGTCCGGAGGGAATCGGGCGTTCCGGCCGCGTCTTGGCGTCGAAGCCGTGGTCGAAAGCATCGTTTAGGAACATGCCGCCGACGTAGAACAGCGATAGCGAAACGACCAGAATCAGCAGCCGGCAATCGGCCGCTACGGCCCCGGCAAGCGCGGCGCCTGTGAGAACGTTGGACCAAACCGTGGGCAGATTGGACACGCGCCCCAGTTTCAGCGCGACCGACAGGTTCATGCCGCCGCCTCTTTCATCAACTGAGGTATGCGAAGGTTGTAGCGTCGGCGTCTGGCGGCAATCGCGGGCGGTCGCATCCCGCAAGCGGGCGGCCGACGAAGTGGAGCAGGGGTCCCATCGCGTTTGATGGGGATGCGACCTGAGACGGACGCATTGGTCTGCCGGCCGCGAATGTCTGCCTCCGCGGTCAGATCCCCATAAAAGCAATGGGGCGCGCCGTA
>Ga0207648_10002717_pt1 | contig 18802 bp, 18 predicted proteins | sample KBSMisM32_FD_184310 | JGI IMG/M metagenome (GOLD analysis project Ga0207648, IMG submission 184310) | Miscanthus rhizosphere microbial communities from Kellogg Biological Station, Michigan, USA - KBS Miscanthus M3-2 (SPAdes) (version 2) | ecosystem: Host-associated > Plants > Roots >...
GAGCCGCTACGCCGCCGGAGTGCGTCCGCGCGCGTCTTGCGTCCCGGCCAGGGCCGCCGCCACGCGCGGGACGTCTTCCAGCGTGAGCGAGCTGATCGTGATGCGGACGGCGGGCGGGCTCTGGATGCGATAGGGCTCGCCGGCCCGGATGGCCCAGCCGGCGGCGGACATACCGGCGATGGTCGCCGCCTCCTCCCGCACGGGGATCCAGACGTTGAAGCCGGATCGGCCATGGGCGGGCAGGCCGTGGCGGGCCAGGGCGTCGACGAGCGCACGGCGGCGGCGCGTGTAGGACTGCGCGGCGTCGCGCAGGCGCCGGTCGGTGGCGGGATTCGCCCAGAGGGACGCGACCGCCGCCTGCAGCACATGGCTGACCCAGCCGGCGCCGAGGGACTGACGTCCCTCGACGCGCGCCACGGTCGTCGCGTCGCCGGCCAGGAGGGCGAGGCGCAGGTCGGGGCCGAGGGACTTCGAGACCGAGCGGACGACGGCCCAGCGCGGCTTGCGCGCGTGGGCGAGGGTCAGCGCCGCCGTACCCGCGACCGGCCCGGCGTGATCGTCTTCGACGAGCAGGACGTCGGGATGCCGGTCGAGGGCCGCGCGCAGGGCGCGCGCCCGCTCCTCGTCGAAGGCGGCGCCCGTCGGGTTCTGGGCGCGCGGGGTCAAGATGACGGCGCGCGCCCCCGCGGCCAGCGCCGACTCCAGCGCCTCCGGCGTCACGCCGAAATCGTCGAGCGACATCGGCTGCGGGACCAGCCCCATCGCGCCCACGAGGTCGAGCACGCCCGCGTAGCCGGGGTCTTCGACGGCGACGCGATCGCCCGGCCGCAGGTGCGCCTGCAGCACGCGCTCCACGCCGTCCATCGCCCCTCCGACGACGGCCAGGGTCGCGGCGGGGATGTGGTCCTGCTCGAGCTGACGGGCGGCCAGCGTGCGCAGCGCGGGCAGGAACGTGGGCCCGCCGTAGAGGCCGGAAGGGCCGGCGGAACGTCGCAGGGCGGCGCGGAGGTCGGGCAGCCAGGCGGGATCGGGGTTGCCCTCCGCGAGATCGCGCGCGCCCGGCGTGACCACGGGCGGCCGGCGCAGCCGGAGAGGCGGACGCAGCACGACGCGCGTGCCACGGCGGCCTTCGCCCGCCACCAGGCCGCGCACGCGCAGGGTGCGATAGGCAGCGGCCACGGTGGCCGCGCTGAGAGAGAGCGCCTCGGCCAGGGTGCGCACGGGAGGGAGGAGGCCGCCGGGAGGCAGCCGGCCTTCCATGATCGCGCGCTCCGCGCTCTGCGCGACCGCGCTTGCGGTGGCGCCGCTGATGTCGTATTGTAGTGCGACGTTCATACGTACGTACTAGTACGTTATCACAGAAGGAGCCGTCGCGCATGTCCGACCTCGAGCCGACGCCGCGCACCACCCTTCGCCGCCTGCCCGCGCGCGGCCACTTCGACCGTGCCACCGTGAACGCCATCCTGGACGAGGCGCTCGTCTGCCACGTCGGCTTCGTGAGCGACGGCCAGCCCTTCGTGATCCCGACCATCCACGCCCGCGTCGGCGACCACGTCTTCGTGCACGGCAGCGCGGCCAGCCGCATGCTCAAGACCCTGCAGGGCGGCCTGCCCGTGTGCCTCACCGTCACCCTCGTGGACGGCCTCGTGCTGGCGCGCTCCGCCTTCCACCATTCGATGAACTACCGGTCCGTCGTCGTGCTCGGGGACGCGGAGGCGGTCACGGACAACGGCGAGAAGTGGGATGCCCTCCATGCCATCGTGGAGCACGTCGCGCCCGGGCGGTGGAGCGAAGTGCGCGAGCCCAGCGCCAAGGAGCTGGCGGGCACGCTCGTCCTTCGTCTCCCGATCGAGGAGGCCTCGGCCAAGGTGCGCACGGGACCGCCGCTCGACGACGAGGAGGACTACGCGCTCGAGTGCTGGGCGGGCGTGCTGCCGCTACGGCTGACTCCGGGAACGCCGGTGCCCGATCCGCGGATGCCGGAGGGCCGGCCGCTGCCGGCGTCCGTCACGAGATACGCGAGGACATGACGGCAAGATAGACTCGCGCCGTGCCGGACAGCGCCGTCCTCTTCACCGGGTTTCCGGGCTTCATAGGGATGCGGCTGCTGCCGCGGCTCATGGAGCTCTCGCCGCAATCCCGCTTCCGCTGCCTCGTGCAGGCCCGTTTCCTGGAAGCGGCGCGCGAGGGACTGGCCCGGATCGAGGCCGCCCATCCCGACGCGCGCGGGCGCGCGGACGTCGTGGTGGGCGACATCACGGCGCCCGGGCTCGGTCTCGCGGACGGCGATGCGCGCGCGCTCCGCGAGGAGCTGACCGCGGCCCATCACCTCGCCGCCGTGTACGACCTCGCCGTCTCGCGTGAGCTGGGGCTGCGCGTGAACCTGCACGGCACGCGCAACGTCGTCCGTTTCCTGGCCGAGTGCCCGCGCCTGGAGCGCCTCCATTACGTCTCCACGTGCTACGTGTCCGGCACCACCACGGGCGTGTTCCACGAGGACGACCTCGACGTCGGCCAGTCCTTCAAGAACTTCTACGAGGAGACGAAGTTCCTGGCCGAGATGGAGGTCGTGCGCTCGGGGTTGCCCGTCACCACCTACCGTCCGTCGATCGTGGTGGGGGACTCGCGCACGGGGGAGACGGGGAAGTTCGACGGCCCCTACTTCACCTTGAGCGCGATGGAGCGGATCCCGTCTCCGGGGATCTTCTTCAAGATCGGATCGGGTCGCAGTCCGGCGAACCTGGTGCCCGTGGACTTCGTGATCGAAGCGCTCGCGCAGCTCTCGGCCTCGCCGCAATCGACAGGCCGCACGTATCACCTGGCCGATCCGCACCCGTTGTCGGTCTTCGAAGTCGGGGAGCTCTTCGCGGGCGCGCTGCGCAAGCGCTTCCTCTACCTGCCCGTGCCCAAGGGAGTGGCAAAGGCCCTGTTCGCCCCGCGCGTCGTGCAGCGCTACTTCGGGATGCCGCGGGAGACGCTCGAATATTTCGACAACCCCTGCCGCTACGACACCGCGCGGGCCACGAGCGACCTCGCCGCCCTGGGGCTGGCGTGCCCGCCCCTGCCGTCCTACGTCGGACGCCTCGTGGAGTTCTATCGCGCCCATCGCGGCGGCGTGCGCCGCTCCGCGATGGTCTAGCCCTCAGGCCGGGCTGGGGTCGGACGGCTCGGCGTCGAAGTCCGGGTCGTCGTCATCTTCATCGCCGTCCCGGGCGTCGGGGGCCTGGGCGGCCGCGCTGGCCTGCCAGACCTCGAGCGCGCGCTGGACGCCCGTGATGAACGCGGAGGCGCTGGAGAGGCGGCGCACGATCCGGTGCTCGCGGACGCGCTCCGCGCGCATGGCGAGCTCGGAGTCGACGCGCATGGCCGCGCGCGCGGCCACGTTCTCGAGCTTCGCGGCCGCGTCGTCCATGTAGCGCTCGGCCCGATGCGACGCGTCCGCGACCACCCCGTCCATCCGCTGGGCCTGGGCCAGCGTCTTCTCCGCGAGAGAGGCCGCCTGGTCCGTGAGCTTCGCCGCCTCGCGGATCCGCGGGACGACGCCGCCCTCGAACTGCGCTTCGAACTCGGACAGCTTCTGATTTCCCATGCGCACGCCGAAGGCCACGGCGGCGACGAAGCCGGCCTGCAGGAGCGCAGTCAGCGCGATGACGGCCAGGAAGACGGCGACGAGGGGGCTCTCCATGCGGTCAGACGGGGGGTTGGAACCCCGGGCCGCTGGTGGACGTCAGCCCCGGCTCGGGAACGCGCAGGCTGTCGGCAGACTCCTGGCCGTTAGCGGGTGCGGGATGCACGCGGCCGGTCACCGCGCCGCCGGCCGCGTCCAGGGCGGCCCGCCCACGCTGCACCAGGGCGCGCCCGCGCTCGGCGCCGCCGCGCACGCCGTCACCGAGACGCCGCCGCGTGTCGCTCCCCGCGCCGGGCGCGAAGAGGACGGCCAGGGCCGCGCCGGCGACGCCGCCGAGCATGAAGGATATGAGTGCGGTCGAAGCGGAATCGTCTTTCTCGAACATGAGGGTCCTCCCTGTGCGTCGGGTGGATGTCGCGGGATCGGCCAGGGTGGCCGATGGGGCGAGTGCTCAATTCAATCTATCGACGGCCTCCCCGGAAGTCAATGAAAACTCGAAAAAAACGGGCGGACCGGCACGTCGGTTGCAACACTTCCCGCTGACACGCGGTTTCATCCGGAGGTGGATTCATGGCCGAGCAGGCGACCAAGAGCATCATCGTTGGAGCGGGAGTCGATGAGGTCTTCGAGGCCTGGTCGAACTTCGAGAATTTTCCGAGCTTCATGAAGAACATCAAATCGGTCGAGAAGCGGCCGGACGGCTCCACGCACTGGACGATGGACGGGCCACTGGGCAAGAGCGTGGAATGGGACGCGGACACGACGATGTTCGAGCCCGGGAAGCGCATCGCCTGGAGCAGCCGGGAAGGGAGCACGATCAAGACGAGCGGGCAGGTCACCTTCGCGGAGCTGGGCACGGGCCAGACGCAGGTGAACCTGACCATCCAGTGGGTCGTGCCGGCGAGCAAGGGGGGAGAGACTCTCACGGGGCTGCTCCTTCACCCGGAGAAGCGCGTGGAAGAGGACCTCTACAACTTCAAGACCTTCGTCGAGGGTCGCAAGGCCACGGTCTGACGTTCCTGTAAGTCCTGCCCGCAGCCTTACAAAGACATGACTATGGGATCCCACACCGCCGGGGCGGAGGCGCGGCTGGCCCAGCGCCTGCTCGACGGCGTTCCCCTGGGGCTCGCTCTCCTCGCCCCCAGCGGCGAGATTCGGCTGGCCAACCGCGCGGCCGAGGCTTTCCTCGGCTACGGAGCGGGTGAGCTGGCCGGGCGCGCGCTGGCGGACCTGTACGAGCCACCGGGCCGCGAGGCGCAAGCGCCGGAGCGTGCGCTGGCGTCGGCGCGACGCGACGGCCGGATGGAGGACGACGGCGCGCTCCTCGCCCGCCGCGACGGCTCGACCGTGCGCGGGCACCTCGTCCTGACTGTCTTGCCGTCCGCCCCCGACGCCACGGGCGCGGGTGGCTTCACCCTGGAGGTCCGCGAGGTCGCGGGCGGGCTGGAAGTGGAGGCCGCGCTCCGGGCGCGCCTCGCGCATGAAGAGGAAGCGCGGGCGCGCGCGGAGGAGGCCAGCCGTGCCCGCGACGAGTTCCTGGCCCTGCTCTCGCACGAGCTGCGCACTCCCCTCACCGCCATCATGGGATGGGCGCATCTCCTGCGGACGGGCAACCTCGACGAGAAGAGCCGCGCGCGGGCCCTGGAGACGATCGAGAGGAACGCGCACCTGGAGGCCCAGCTCACCGCGGACACCCTCGACGTGGCGCGCATCATCACGGGCAAGCTGCGCGTGCAGATGCAGACCGTGGACGCGGCCCAGGTCGTGGAGTCCGCGGTGGAGACGGTGCGCCAGCAGGCGGAGGAGAAACGCGTGACGTTGCAGCTCGCCGCGGAGAGCGGGGCGGCGGCGGTGGCCGCGGACCCCGACCGCCTGCAGCAGGTCGTGGGGAACCTCCTCACCAACGCCATCAAGTTCACCCCGGAGGGCGGCGAGGTGCGCGTGCGCGTGGTCGCGGGCGCACAGACCGTGGCCATCGAGATCCAGGACACAGGGGAAGGGATCGATGGCGACACGCTGCCCCACGTGTTCGAGCGTTTCCGGCAGGGCGGCGCGGGCGCGCGCCGGAAGGGCGGCCTCGGCCTGGGCCTGGCCATCGTCAGCCACATCGTCGGCCTTCACTCCGGGCGCGTCCGTGCGGACAGCCCGGGGCCGGGGCGCGGATCCACCTTCACCGTGGAGCTGCCGTCGCTGCGGGAGCGGCCGATCCCCGCGGTCGCCGCCGCGGCGGGCGAGACCCTGGCCTCTCCTCGCCTCCACGGCCTCACCGTGCTGGTGGTGGACGACCAGGAGGACGCGCGCGAGCTCATGCGGGTCGTGCTCGGGCGCTGCGGGGCGACCGTAGTGGCGGCGGAGTCCACGGCGACGGCGCTCGAGGCGCTCGACCGTTGCCGTCCCGACGTGATCCTCAGCGATCTCGAGATGCCGGGCGAAGACGGCTATTCGCTGATCCGCAAGGTGCGGGCGCGCTCAGCGGAGCGCGGCGGGGCCGTTCCCGCGGCGGCGCTCACCGCCTACGCGCGCACGGAAGACCGCGTACACAGCCTGCGCGCGGGCTTCCATCGCCACGTTCCCAAACCCGTGCAGCCCGACGAGCTCGCGGAGATCGTGGCGAGCCTCGCCGGGCGCCGATAGCCCCGAGCGCCGCCTCAGTCCGCGGCGCCGCGGCCCTGGTCGCTGCTCGTCAAGGCCGCGTCGGCCAGAAGGCCGGTGATCTTCTTGACGTAGCCCCGGGTCTCCTTGAACGGTGGGATGCCCTTGTACTTCGTGACGTTCCGCGGCCCCGCGTTGAAGCTGGCCAGGGCGAGGCGGACGTCGCCGTCGTGGCGGTCCAGGAGCTTGCTCAGGTACTTGGTGCCCCCGAGGACGTTCTCGCGCGGGTCGAACGGATCGGAGATGCCGAGCTCCTTGGCCAGTCGCGGCATGAGCTGCATGAGGCCCTTCGCTCCCGCCCGCGATTTCGCGAGGGGATTGAAGTTGGATTCGGTGCGGATCACCGCGCGCACGAGGTCCGGGTCCACGCCGTACTTCAGCGCGGCCTCACGGATGATGTCCTCGTAGGGACTGAGGGGTGCGGCCGGTTCGACCGCTTCTGACGCGGCCCCGTCCGGGGCGGGACGCGCCTCCTCGGCCATCCGCGCCCCGCCGGATCGGTCGGACACTCCACGTCCCTGGTGCACCCCCGCGGCCAAGGCGAGGCCGGTGAGGAGCAGTCCGCCCGCGACGCCGCGACGACGGTCGCGCCGGCGCCGGTCTTCCTTGCCGAGACGGGAACCCGCTCGGCGATCGTTCCGGCGGCGGTCGCCGTGGCGTGGCGCCATGCCGGGGGCAGGCAGTTCGATGCGATCGTGGTCGGTCACGAGGGGATAGACAGCAAGAATCGGACCGCGGAGGCCGGAAAGAGATCGCCTGGAATCAACGACTTGCGAGAAGACAACCGGAAGAAGAGAGGTTCGACCGGGCCGCACCCCCGCGGTTACAACGGCGGGAGAGTTTTCTGCGAACGATCGCTTGCCACCGCGGGCCTGGAACGCTGCGCCGTTCCTAGCCCAGCTCCCCCAGGAACTCGCGCAGCCGGGCGCGTTGCTCGTCGGGCACGTACTCCATGTTCATGCGTCGCTCGTTGACCTCCCAGTACTTCTCGCGCCGCACGGCCATGAGCTCGGCGGTCAGCCGTTCCCGCCGGGACGATTCCAGGAGACGCAGGCGCTGCCGTACCTGGGCCGCGGCCGCCTCGCGCTCCGTCATCACGAAGTAACTGCCCAGGATGGCCTGCGCCTTGGCCACGCCCAGCGATCCCGCGCCGTCGTAGCGCAGGAAAGCTTCCAGCAGGCGCTCGGCGATGGGAGACTGCGCCTCCCAGGCGTGCCGGACAAGGGCCCCGAGGTCGTGGGCGGCCGCGTCCACCACGAACGTGAGCTCCATGTCGCGCGCGATCTGGCCGTAATAGGCGAAGTAGTACGCGATCTCGAGCACCAGCTCGGGGTCGTCCACCAGCAGCTCCTCGGCCAGGATGCGGTACTGGTCGAAGAGGATGAACACGGAACGCACGTCGCGCGCGTTCAGGGCGCGGCGGATGAACGTGTTGAAGTACTCCACGGTCAGCTCGCGCAGCCGCGGATCCGACCGGACGCCGTCGGCCAGGCCGAAGCGCCGGAGGGCCTTGGCCACCGCGCTCGTCACGTCGTGCATCCGGGTCAGGGCGGAGCCCAGCATCTGGCGGAGCTGGGAGAGGATCTTCATCTCCACCCAGCTGCGGCTCGCGTTCGCCTCGTCCACGGCGGCGGAAGAAAAGCTCAGGAACAGCTCCTTCTCCGCCTCGAACCATTCCACGGGCAGCCGCGACTTGTGGGCTCGGTAGCGGCCAGCCAGGTCCTCGAGCACGTGGACGGACTCGATGGCGGTGTTGCGGTCGAGGCGGTCGATCGAGCGCACGGCGATGTTCGCAATGTGCTCGAAGCTCTCCGACACGTGCCGGCGGTGCTCGGGCAGGGCGTTGCGCCGTCGCCTGACCAGGTCGAGGTGTTGGGTGCACTCGCTGGCCAGGCGCTCCAGGAGCGTGTTCGGGTGGAGGAAGCGGAACAGGTAATAGAGATACGGGAAGAGGAGGATGAAGGCCAGGGAGAGGAGCGCGAAATGCACGTTGAGGGCCGTCATCGGCACGAAGTCTTCCTTGGTCGCGTATTGCACGAGGATGGTGTTGAGGGCGACAGTGGCGGCCAGGAGCAGCATCCCCGAGTTCACCCGGTCCTTGAGGAAGAACTCGAGGAACTTGAGCGAATACATGTTGGCGGTGAGGGGGACGGCGATGGAGACGGTCGTGAAGACGACCGCCACCAGCTGGTTCCCGGCGCGGCTGAAGGCGTTGATCAGGTTTCGCGCTTCGGCCGCGTCGAAGGCTCCGAGGCGGGCCAGGGGGACGCCCAGGTGCAGCGCGTCGGCCAGGACGGCGGCCGCCGTGATACCCAGGATGCCGGCCATCACCAGGACCCCCCGCGCCAGCGTGGGGGCGTTGCCCTTCATGTTCACCTCTGTGGAGGCCGCACCGTAACGGATCAGGCCCCACGGGTGCAAGCCGAACGCGGCTATGATGCGGCGCCCGGAGGCGCCGCATGCAGATCCTGATCGTCAACCAGGCCGAGGTGCGCCGCCTGTTGCCCATGGCGGAATGCCTCGAGGTCATGGAGGAGACCCTGTCCGCCCTCGCGCGCGGGGAGGCGCTCCTGCCGCTGCGCCAGGTGCTGATGCTGCCGGGCGGACAGGGCGCGTTCGGAGCCATGCCCGCGCATCTCTCCTCGCCCCCCGCCCTCGGGATCAAGGTGATCACCGTCTTTCCCGGCAACCACGGTACGGAGTACGACTCCCACCAGGGCGCGGTGCTCCTGTTCGAGACGGAGCGGGGGCGCCTCCTTGCCGTCATGGACGCGAGCTCCATCACCGCCATCCGCACGGCCGCCGTGTCCGGCGTGGCCACCCGCGCCCTGGCTCGCCCGGAGGCGGCCACGCTCGCCCTCCTCGGCACCGGGGTCCAGGCGGCCACGCACCTGGAGGCGGTCGCGCTCGTGCGTCCCCTGCAGCGCGTGCGCGTGTGGAGCCGGGATCCCGGGCACGTCGCGCGGTTCGTGGAGGCGGCGCGGGCGCGCCATCCCTTCGAGATCGAAGCGGCGCCGACCGCGCGCGAGGCGGTTTCGGACGCGGACGTCGTCTGCACGGTGACGTCCTCGCGCGAGCCGGTCCTGCAAGGAGCGTGGCTGCGGCCGGGCACACACGTCAACGCCGTCGGCGCCAGCCTGCGCAACGCGCGCGAGCTCGACGCGGCGGCGGTGGCGGCGGCGCGCGTATTCGTGGACCGCCGCGAATCCGCGGCCCACGAGGCGGGCGACCTGCTCATCGCGCGCGCGGAGGGCGCCATCGGCGACGACCACGTCCAGGGCGAGCTGGGCGAGGTGCTCATCGGCCGCGCGGACGGGCGCCGGTCACCGGCCGAGATCACGGTGTTCAAGTCGCTCGGCCTCGCCGTCGAAGACGTGGCCTCCGCCCACCACATCCACGCGCGCGCGACGGAGAAGGGCGTGGGCACGTGGGTCGAGCTCGGAGGGGGCCGTGATGCCACCGGTTGACGCCCCGACGATCGCGGACGTGCGTGCGGCCCGCGCGCGCCTGGCCGGGCTGGTGGTGCGCACGCCGCTCGTCCGCCTGGCCGTGGACGAGGCGCCGGCGGAGATCCACCTCAAGCTCGAATGCCTCCAGCCGATCGGATCGTTCAAGATCCGCGGCGCCACCAATGCCATGGCCCTGGCCGGGCCGGAGCGGCTGCGCGACGGCGTCTACACCGCGAGCGCGGGAAACATGGCCCAGGGCGTGGCCTGGTCCGCGCGGCGGCTGGGCGTGGCCGCCACCGCCGTCGTTCCCGAACACGCGCCGCAGGCCAAGCTGTCCGCGCTGGCCCGCCTCGGCGCGCGGGTCGAGAAGGTCCCGTTCGACGCGTGGTGGCAGCTCCTCGTCGACCGTGGCCAGCCCGGACGCAAGGAGCTGTTCATCCATCCCGTGTCGGATCTCGCGGTCATGGCCGGCAACGGAACCATCGGTCTCGAGATCCTCGAGGACCTGCCCGACGTGGAGACCGTGCTCGTGCCCTACGGGGGCGGCGGGCTCTCCTGCGGCATCGCCTCCGCCCTGCGCGGCAGCGGCTCGCGGGCCCGCGTCATCGCCTGCGAGGTGGACACGGCGGCGCCGCTCTCGGCGGCCCTGGCCGCGGGCGGGCCGGTGCCGACGCCCTACACCGCCAGCTTCGTGGACGGCATCGGGGGGAAGAGCGTGCTCGCGGAGATGTGGCCGCTGGCCAGCCGCCTCCTCGACGGCGCGCTGTCCAGTCCCCTGGACGACGTCGCGGCGGCCGTGCGCCTCCTCGCCGAGCGCGCGCACGTGGTGAGCGAGGGCGCGGGTGCGGCGCCGGTGGCCGCGGCGCTCTCCGGCCGCGCGGGCCGGGGCAAGACGGTGTGCGTCGTCTCCGGCGGGAACATCGATGCGCGCGTCCTCGCCCGCATCCTCTCCGGTGACGTGCCGTGAGTCAGACCCGGAAGTGGTCCGCCTGCCATTCGCGGATGCGGCGCTTGATCTCGCGGCGGTCGGTGAGGTTCTCGTCGAGCACCTGACGCACGAGGCCGGGCAGCTCGGCATCACTGGCGAACCGCAGCGCGACGAGCTGGCCCGGCCGCAACGAGGCGGCGCGCGCGCGCAAGTCCGCGGGCAGCAGGGAGGCCAGGCGCAGGCTCATCTCCAGGCGGATGATCCGGTCCTGGGCGCGCAGCGGGAACATCCGCGCGTAGAAGAGGAGGCCGAGCAGGCCGACGGCCGTGATCACTCCCACGACGGCGTCGAGCCCCGGCACGCGGAAGAGCCGCACCATCGACCAGAGGAAGTTCAGGGAGAGCGCGCCGATCACTCCGTAGTGGAAGCCGGGAACGAGGCGGGCGTGGTTCGTGAAGGACTGCGATTCCGTCTGGCTCACGTCGTCTCCTTTGGCGCGGCGTCGTCGCGCGCGAAATCGATCTCGCCCCGCGCCGGGTCGGCGCGCACCAGGCGCACGCGGACGGCGTCGCCGACGTCGAGGCCCTGCTCGCCCGCGACCACGCGGCCGTCCACGGGCGGGCGCAGGGTGCGGACCCAGGTGGCCTTGGCGGAGGCGCCCGTCACCAGGGCGTCGAAGGCCTCGCCGATGTGATCCGAGAGGAGGAGCGCGCTGGCCGCCTTCTTGACCTGCCGCTCCACGCGGTTGGCCGCGTCTTCCTGGCGCGTGCAATGGCGGGCGAGCACGTCCAGCTCTTCGCGCCCGTAGGGAGGAGGCGCCCCGGCCAGCAGCGCCTTGACCAGCCGCTGGGTGACGAGGTCGGGATAGCGGCGGTTGGGCGCGGTGGAGTGGGTGTAGTCCCGCACGGCCAGTCCGAAATGACCCGCTCCCTCCGTGCCCGGGTCGTGCACGACGTATTCGCCCGCTCCCAGCAGCTTGACCACGGCCAGCGAGAGGTCCGGGAAGCGCAAGGGGTCGGCGGCGCGCATGCGGCGCAGGAAGTCGGCCAGGGCGCCCGCGTCCGGCTCACGCGGCAGGGTCACGCCCTTGCCCGCGGCCAGCGCTTCGAGACGGTCCCAGCGCTCCGGCGAGCGCACCACTCGGCGCAGGCTGGGCACGCCGCGGTCCTGGAGGAAGCGGGCGGTCGCTTCGTTGGCCGCGATCATGAAGTCCTCGATGAGCTGGCGGGCCCGGTCCTTGTCCTGGGGACGCAGCTCGACCACGCGCCCGTCGCGCACCACCGGCCGCGCCTCGATCGTCTCCAGGGGCAGGGCGCCGCGCTCGTGGCGTCGGGCGCGCAGGCGGCGCGCCGCCTCGTCCTGGCGCCGGAGCTGCGCCGCCAGCTCGCTCGAGGCCACCACCTCCGGCGGAGCGGGCGCCGTGCCCTCCAGCCAGGCCGCGACCGTCTCGTAGACCAGGCGCGCCTGGTTGCGCACGCGCGCCTCGAACAGGTCGGTGGCGCCGATGCGTCCATCGCCGTCCACCTCGAACGCCGCCACCACGGTGAGCCGATCCTCGCCTTCGACCAGCGAGGTCAGGTCGGTGCACAGCCGCTCCGGCAGCATGGGGAACGTGCGCGCGGCCGTGTACACGGACGTCGTGTTCAGGCGGGCGTGGGCGTCCATGGGCGTGTCGCGGGCGACGGCGGCGTCGACGTCGGCCACGGCCACGAGGACGAGGGTTCCGCGCGCGCCGAGGTCCTGGCTGAGGGTGAGCTGATCGAAGTCGCGGGTGTCGTCGTTGTCGATCGAGCACCAGGCGGCGCCCGTCATGTCGCGGACGCTGCCGCCGGCCGCGCGCGCGGGGTCGGTCAGCGCCTCCGCCTGCCGGATCGCTTCGGGCGGGAACTCCGGGGCCAGGCCGCGCTCGCGCATGGCGTCGGCGGCCAGGGCGGCCAGGTCGACCGCGGGCGAGCCCTCGTCCTGGCTCAGCGGCGCCTCCGCGCGGGGGTGGCCGCGCGCGTCTTGCGTTGCGCGGCCGGCGGCGGATCGGCCGTCTCCAGGGGACGCGGCGTCTCCGTCTCGCGCTCCCGCTCCGCGCGCTCGCGGGCCTGGCGGGTCTGCGCGGCGTAGGCTTCGAGCACGACCTTGACCGCCTGCGCGGGCACGTCCGTCATCATCATCAAGTCGATGTCGGTGGCCGCGATCTTGCCTTCGCGCAGCGCGCGCGCCTGCAGCCAGCGCACGAGCACCGCCCAGTAGTAGCGGCCGAAGAGCACGACGGGGAACTGGTAGATCTTGCCCGTCTGGATGAGGGTGAGGGCCTCGAACAGCTCGTCCAGGGTGCCGAACCCGCCCGGGAAGATGAGGAACGCGGTCGAATATTTGATGAACATCATCTTCCGGACCAGGAAGTAGCGGAAGTTGATGAGGGTGTCCACGTAGGGGTTCGCGTGCTGCTCGAAGGGGAGCTCGATGTTGCAGCCGATGGATCGGCCGCCGCCTTCACGCGCGCCCCGGTTCGCCGCCTCCATGATCCCGGGACCCGCGCCCGTGATGATCGCGAAGCCTTCCTTGGCCAGGAGGCGCGAGACCTCCTGCGCGACTCCGTACCAGGGATCGCTCGGTCCGACGCGCGCGGAGCCGAAGACGGTCACCGCCTTGGTCACGCCGGCCAGGCGGTCGAACCCCTCGATGAACTCGCCCGTGATGCGCATGAGCCGCCAGGTGTCCGTGCGCGTGAAGTCGTCCGGGCGGGCGACGCCCTGCGAGAGGCTGAGCAGCTTCTCGTCTTCCGTCACCGGCGTGAGGTACGGGTCGCGGATGGCGTCGTCGATCACGCGCTCGGTCGTGTCGCCGCGGCCGGCGGTGGGGCGTCCCGCTTCGCGGTGGCCGATCTCCGTGCGCTCGCGCACGCCTTCGAGGGCTTGCCGGCCGGCGTGGGCCAGCACCTCCGGATCCATCTTCTTGCCGCCGGCGGTGCGGGGGATGGCGCGTCGCGGGCGTGTGGAAGGCGGCTTCATCAGCGCCGCGCCGCCGCGACCCACGCCTCCACGTCCTCGAGCTTGCGGGGGATCCGGGAAGAGAGATTCCGGTAGCCCGTCTCCGTCACCACGACTTCGTCCTCGATGCGCACGCCGAATCCGCGCTCGGGGAGGTATACGCCGGGCTCGACGGTGAAGACGGCGCCGACGGGCAGGGGGAGGTCGTAGCGCCCGGCGTCGTGCACGTCGAGGCCCACGAAGTGGCCGAACCCGTGGATGAAGGCCTCCAGGTAGCCCGCGCGCTTGAGCGAGGCCTCCGCGATCTTCTGCAGGTCGGCCATGCTCACGCCGGGCTTGATGGCGGCGAAGATGTCCTCCTGGGCCTGGTACACCGCGCGGTAGACCTTGGCCTGCTCGTCCGTGAACTTGCCGCTGACCGGGTACGTGCGCGTCACGTCGGCGGCGTAACGGCCGTACTCCGCGGCCGCGTCGATCACCACGACGTCGCCCGCCCGCAGCGCGCGGTCGTTGTGGTCCCAGTGCAGGACGGCCCCGTTGGGCCCGCTGCCGACGATGGAGCCGTAGCTGAGGCCGGTCGCCCCGTTCGAGAAGAACGCGTATTCGATCCTGGTCTGCACGTCGCGCTCGACCACGCCGGCCACGGTGGCCCGCGCCGCCGCTTCGTGTCCGAGGCGCGTGATGTCGATGGCCTTCTCCATCAGGGCCAGCTCCTGCGGCTCGTGGGTCTCGCGCAGCCGGGCCAGGAGGTCGCGCTTGTAGACGAGCTTGAGGCCGAGGGCGGAGGCGACCTGGCGGCTGAGGATCGCATCGGGACGCTCGTCCTTGACGTCGTCGACGGGCGCGATGACGGCCACGCAGTCCGTGCCCATCGCGGAGGCGACCGCGGGCCGATCGGGGCGGCCGCGCAGGACGCGGTCCACGCCGAAGCGCTCGAGGAGGGCGGGGGAGAGCGGCTCGCGCGGCCCCGTCCAGCGCTCGCGCTCGGGATCGCGCGGACGGAGGAAGAGCACGCTGCGGTCGTATTTGGCTTTCGGAGCCAGCAGGATCCAGGCCTCGCCTTCGTTGATCCCGGTGAGCCAGAGGAAGTTCCCGTCCTGCCGATAGTCCTCGGTCACGCCGCTGAGCTCGCCGCGCGCCCCGAGCACGGCCACGCACCCGTCCAGCTCGCGCATGACGCGCTCGCGACGCTCGCGGTAGACGGCGGGCGGGAGGTCGGGCGGGGGGACAGGAGCGGCGAGAAGGAAAGAGGCCAGGACGAGAGACATCAGTGAACCTCCAGGAAGAGAGGCACACTAGCACAGCAACGAAAATCGATCGACGCGGTTAGCAGAGAAGAGGTTGGGGCCAGGTCGGTCTGTCTTCAGAACGGATCAGCGGGCCCTTGCTCCGCGTGCCCCGCGGCGCGGCGATCGCACGATGGCGCCGCTCGCGTCCCTCACGATCCCATGTGACGCGTCCACTTCGTCCAGGAACTGCGCCACCAGCTCGTCGGGCGGGCGCTGGCCGTCCGGGAAGACGAACACGTGGATGTGGTTCCGCCGCTCCTTGAGGGCCTCGACCTTGCCGTCCTGCTCGAGCTGCGCGATCCGGTCCATGAGGAACTGCTGCTCGTCCGCCGCCATGTAGCGGTACGAGATGTCGAAGGCGCAGCCCGTCGTATGCGGCGGGATCTCCACGCTCGTCGCGTTCGCGTTGACCCGGGTCAGGCGCCGCTGGTACCGCTCCGTGCGCACGAGTGACGTCACGGGGAGCAGGCGTCCGAAGCGCTGATGGTATTCGCGCGCGACGTCGAGAATCACGTCCCGCGCGCCGGGGCGGATGAGGCTGAGCATGCGCGCGTCGAAGCGCCCGCGATCGACGGGATCCTCGAGGTCGTAGCTCTGGCCCGTGAAGTTGGCGGCGAGAGCCGCGATGTCCGCGCCCTTCTTCAGTAGGACGTCGCGCCGCGCGGGGTCGTCGTAGGAGGTGGCGAGCTTCGAGAGCCGTGCCTCGGCCTGGACGCGCGTCCGGCGGCTGGGCGACTCCTGGGCCAGCTCGGCCAGCGAGGCTCGCTCCGCATCCAGGTCGGCCGCGGAGGCGAAGAGGGGCACGTCCTTGTGCGTGTCGGGATCGTAGGCGGCCATGGGATCGTCGGCCGCGTCCGTCCCGATGTCGTAGAGGATGTAGTCCTCGCCCAGGGGCGCGAGCTCGACGAGCGTGCCCGCGCGCAGCATGGCCGCGAGGTCGCCGTCGTCCTGGGGCAGCTCGAGCTGCTCCTGCCGGGTGTCCGCCATCTGGACGGCGAGGAAGCGCCGGCGGTCGCTGTAGTGCTGGAGCTCCGCAGGCACGACGACGCGCGCGGCCAGGCCCATGGCCTCGCCGCGGTCCTCCTGCACGAGCGCATGGGCGATGTCGTAGGGCTCGGTCGGGATCGACGCGGCCGGGGTGGGCGGTTCGGACGCGACGACGGCGGGCGCGGATGGGGCGGGCGATGTCACGGCCATGCTCTCTGGTGAGGGCGCGGGCGCCCGATTCTGCACGGTCGAGGCGGAACGGTCGCCTCGCAGCCAGAGCGCGTAGCCCGCGATGACCGCAACTAGAAGGAAGAGAGCGGCTTGATGATGGCGTCGGATCCTACGGCGCGCCGGGTCGTGCATACCCTCCCGGACTGAGCAAGATCCAGGCCAGTTTCGCGGTGTCGATGTTCAGACCCGGCCCGCGCGGCCGCGCCGCCGCGGACGCGGCCGGTGCTGGCCGAGCTGCCGATCGAGCTCCGCGCGCAGGTCCTCGGGACGGAACGGCCGTCGCAGGCACGCCACGCATCCGGCGGCTTGCGCGCTCTCGCCCGCGTGAACGGTGTCGCGGCCGCCGACGGCGATCACGGGGATGTCGCGGGTCGCCGCCGCCGCCTTGAGCCGGCGGGTGACCTCCCAGCCGTCCAGTCCGGGCGCGGCCACGTCCATGATGATGGCGTCCGGCCGCCGCGCGACCGCACGCGCCACGGCCTCCAGCCCGTCCGTCGCGACCTGGACGTCGTACCCGGCTCCGCGCAGGTGGGCGGAGTAGAGGTCGCGCTCCGCGCGCGCCTCGTCCACGACGAGGATGCGCGGGCGCCGGCGCGGGCGGACGGAGGACGGCCGACTCGTGGTCTCGATGCTGGTAGTCATATCGGTTGATGCCGCCTCGTCGGCGGCGGTCTCGCTGGAACGGGTCCGTCTGCCACGGCACCGTCCCGGAGTGGACGAGCCGACTACGTCTCCGTCGACGTCTCGGTACGTCTGCCTTCAGCGTACCGCGGTACGGCCGGCGGCGGAGGGGGGAGCGAATTATCCCGGACCGCCCGCGCTCCTGTCCAGCCGGAAATCAGTGCAGGGCCGCGCCCGCGCGCCGGTGGCGGGGTGGCCGCATGAGGAACAGCAGCGGCAGCATGAGGATGAAGATGATGGCCAGGAGCCGGAACACGCCCACGAACGCGAGCATGGTCGCCTGCCGGGCCACCAACCCGAAGACCATGGCCTGAGCCTGTTTCGTCGCCGTGGCCACGTCCATCCCGCGCGCGACCAGGGAGCTGCGTAGCCCTTCGAGCATCGCCATGGCCTTGGCGTCGTAGATCGTGACGTGCTCCCCGAGGGAGGCGATGTTGGCCTGGGCCCGCCGCGAGAGCATCGTGGTGGACAGCGCGATCCCCACGCTGCCCCCGATGTTCCGCATCAGGTTGAAGAGGCTCGTGGCGTTGCCCATCGTCTCCTTGGGGATCGGGTCCATGCTGATCGTCGTCAAGGGCACGAAGATCAGGCCCAGCGACATGCCCTGGATGAACTGCGGCCAGAACACGTCCCAGTAGCCCGCGGAGAGGTCGAGGTTGCCCAGCCAATACAGGGTGAGGGCCCCGCCGCAGATGCCGAGGGCGAGCAGCCTCCGCGGATCCACCTTCGCCACCAGCATGCCCACGACGGGCATGGCCAGGAACGATCCCATCCCGCGCGGGGCCATGGCGATGCCCGCCTGCAGGGACGGATAGCCGAGGAGGGTCTGCAGCATGATCGGCAGCAGCACGAGGCTGCCGTACAGCACGAACCCGAGCACGGTCATCAGGAAGACGCCCGTGCTGTACGTGCGCTCCTTGAACACGCGGAGGTCCACCACGGGATGGTCCGTGTGGAGCTCGTGCCAGATGAAGACGGCGAGGCCGACCACGGCCAGCCCCGCGAGCACCTGGATGAAATTGGAGGCGAACCAGTCGTGTTGCGAGCCGAGGTCGAGCAGGATCTGCAGGGCTCCGATGCCGACCGCGAGCAGCCCGATGCCCCAGTAGTCGATGCTCTCCGACTTCCGGCTCACGTACGGCGGATCGAAGATGAACAGCTTGGCCATCACGACCGACGCCAGGCCGACGGGGAGGTTGATGTAGAAGACCCAGCGCCAGCTGTAGCTGTCGGTGAGCCAGCCTCCGACCACGGGCCCCAGGATGGGCGCCACCACGATGCCGAGACCCCAGAACCCCATGGCCTTGCCGCGGTCGCGGGGCGGGAAGGCTTCCAGGAGCACGGCCTGGGAGAGCGGCTGCAGCGCGCCGCCGGAGAGCCCCTGCATGATGCGGAAGACCACGAGCGCGCTCAGGGTGGGAGCGAGGCCGCACAGGAGGGAGGCCATCGTGAACCCGGAGATCGAGATGAGGAGCAGCCGCTTGCGGCCGAAGTAGTTCGCGAGCCAGCCCGTCAGGGGCAGCACGATCGCGTTGGCCACGAGGTACGACGTGAGGGCCCAGGTGGACTCGTCGATGGAGGCGGAGAGGCTGCCCGCGATGTGGGGCAGCGACACGTTGACGACCGTCGTGTCGAGGATCTCCATGAACGTCGCGAACATGACCGCGGTCGCGACGATCCACGGGTTGACGACGGGGACGGCGGGACGCTCGGCCGCGATCGCCCCTGCGCTCACTTCGTGCGGACGGTGGGCACGACGGACATGCCGGGGCGCAGGAGGTGGTCGGGATCCTGGCCGCTCTCGAACGTGATCTTCACGGGGACGCGCTGCACGACCTTCACGAAGTTGCCGGTCGCGTTCTCCGGCGGTAGCAGGCTGAAGCGGGCCCCGGTGGCGGCGGCGATGCTGTCCACCTTGCCCCGATACTGCCCGCCGTAGGCGTCCACCCTGATGGTCACGCGCCGGCCGGGCCGGA
>Ga0207648_10002718_pt1 | contig 18798 bp, 16 predicted proteins | sample KBSMisM32_FD_184310 | JGI IMG/M metagenome (GOLD analysis project Ga0207648, IMG submission 184310) | Miscanthus rhizosphere microbial communities from Kellogg Biological Station, Michigan, USA - KBS Miscanthus M3-2 (SPAdes) (version 2) | ecosystem: Host-associated > Plants > Roots >...
AACATACGGCCCGGTCCCTTCCAGGAGTGGGTTCTGTTCACGCAGATCAGAAGCAACTACATTGGCATTTCCATAGATCCGTCTAAGTGCCAGCGTTAATTCAACGCCGATCTGGCCACTGGCCCCAATAACCAGTATCTTGTCTTTTATCATGTAAGCTGTGATTAATGGGCTGCAATATATAGCCAAAAATGTAAAATGCAGATTTCCGCAGGTACTTACCTTTGCGGCATGGAAAAATTCCTTACCGATCTTTTTGACGGACAGTCATACGATGATAAGAGTTTCTTTTTAATAGCCGGTCCCTGTGTAGTGGAGAGTGAAGAACTGGTTATGCAGGTTGCAGATAAAGTATCAACCATCTGCCGGAATCTCGGGATACCTTATGTATTTAAGGCCTCCTATCGCAAGGCAAATCGCACCAGCGCCAATTCTTTTACTGGCATTGGGGATGAATCAGCATTGGCCATAGTTAAAAAAGCCGGTGAAAAATTTAAACTGCCGGTCACCTCCGACATACATGCCCATGAAGAGGCAGCCATTGCCGCCAAATACATTGATATACTTCAAATACCTGCTTTTCTGTGTAGGCAAACCGATCTCCTGCTTGCAGCGGGAGAAACCGGAAAGATAGTTAACGTTAAAAAAGGGCAATTTCTGAGCGGCCCTTCTATGAAATTTGCGGTTGAAAAGATCAAAAGCACGGGTAACTCCAAAATAATGCTTACTGAAAGAGGGACAACTTTCGGTTACCAGGACCTGGTAGTTGATTATCGTAATATCCCCTGGATGAAGGAGCATAATACTCCTGTTATCATGGATGTCACTCATTCTCTTCAACAGCCTAATCAAACATCTGGAGTGACGGGTGGAAATCCTCAACTCATTGGCACCATCGCAAAGGCAGCCATCGCTACCGGTGCAGATGGCCTTTTTATAGAAACACATCCGGATCCTTCCAAAGCATTGAGTGATGGTGCCAATATGCTAAAACTGGATCTGCTTGAAGAACTGCTGAAGAAACTGGTAGCAATCAGGAAAGCCGTCATTACCTAAGATCAACTTCCTCAACACCGGGATATTTGGTCTTATTGAAGGAAAAAACATTATCTGCCAACGGCATATTTGTTTTCATGGTACTAACCGTATAAGTATAACGGTTGCCGCCATTTTCCAGTACCCTTGTGCTATAGATCGTTTTTGCAGTCTTGTCAACCAACAGGTAAACTTTATTAAATGACTTGCTTTTATCGGTTGGTGTCATCTCAATTTCCTGTAATGTTTTGGCACCAGATTTCTTTTCGCCATTTAACATATACAGAAAATCCTTATCGTAGAAATTGGTAAATAATTTCTGAGGAGTAATGGTAGAGCCGGAAGCATCCAGGTTGCTGATGGTAACTTCGTTGGAACTTTTATCATAATTCCAGACGGTCTTTCCATCTGAAAATATTTCATTACCACCAAAGCTCACCTTATACTTGGTGCCTTTCATTAATATCGTACCAGTCTTGCTTGACAGGGCTTTTCCGGATGCGTTTTCAACCTTGTAAGAAAATCCGGCCTGTACTGAAGAAAAAGTTTTGAATTTGGAGCTTACGGCATCCAGTACTTTTTTGGCTTCAGGATCATTCTTTGCTTCCTTAGGATTGGATTGTGCATTAGCAGCAAAGCCTGACACTAATAAAACCACTGCTAAGTAAAAAGTCCGCATGATTGTTAATTTAATTTTAAATGATCTGTCCGCCTCCGGCGGACAAAAATATGTATTTCACGCTATAACGTTTAAAGACACACAATGATTGTACCGGGTTGCAAGTGACTGTTTTTCTTAACAGTTTACTACCCCAGGGCGTCTAAATGCTGTTCAAGCTCTGCCTCATTCCGGATCAATACATCCCTGGCTTTGCTACCCTGGCTGGGCCCTACAATACCGGCTGCCTCCAGCTGGTCCATCAACCGGCCAGCCCTGTTATAACCCAGTTTCATCCTTCGTTGAAGCAGGGAGGTAGATCCTATCTGGTTTTGCACAATAAGCCGGGCGGCATCATTAAAGAGAGAGTCTCTATCCGTAAGATCAAAATCCTTTCCTTCCAGTTCCTTTTCATCAATGTATTCTGGTAGCAGGAAGGCCTGCGGATAACCCCTTTGTTCAGCAACAAAATCTACAATGGCTTCCACTTCGGGGGTATCAACAAAAGCACACTGCAAACGATTAAGCTCCCCATTATTGGATATCAGCATATCCCCTTTACCGATCAATTGCTCGGCACCACCTGTATCCAGAATGGTGCGACTATCAATCTTGGATGACACTTTAAATGCGATCCTTGAAGGGAAGTTAGCCTTGATGGTACCTGTGATAATATTTACGGAAGGCCGCTGGGTAGCAATGATCAGGTGAATACCTACCGCACGGGCCAGCTGGGCCAATCGCGCAATTGGCATTTCAATTTCTTTACCTGCAGTCATGATCAAATCAGCAAACTCATCTATTACCAGCACAATAAACGGCAGGTACTGATGTCCTTTCTGGGGATTCAGTTTGCGTTTTACAAATTTTTCATTGTACTCCTTGATATTCCTGGCGCCTGCTTCCTTCAACAGGTCATAGCGATTATCCATCTCAATACAAAGTGCATTCAGGGTGTGTACCACTTTTTTGGTATCAGTAATGATCGCATCCTCTTCACCGGGCAGCTTGGCAAGAAAATGCTTTTCAATATGCCGGTATATACTCAGTTCCACTTTTTTGGGATCGATCAATACCAGCTTTAATTGTGAAGGATGTTTCTTATACAACAGGGAAACCAGAATAGCATTAAGTCCAACCGATTTACCCTGTCCGGTAGCACCCGCCATCAGCAGGTGTGGCATGGAAGTAAGGTCAACAATGAAGTTATCATTATCGATCTTTTTACCTATGGCTATCGGAAGACTGTAGGTATTGTGCTGGAATTTTTCAGAAGCCAAAAGTGTTTTCATACTCACCACCGTCTTCTTCACATTCGGCACTTCAATACCAATTGTACCCTTACCTGGTATCGGTGCAATGATACGGATACCTAATGCAGCCAGGCTTAATGCGATATCATCTTCCAGATTCTTGATCTTGGATATTCGTACACCGGCAGCAGGAACAATTTCATACAGGGTAACAGTAGGCCCTACCGTTGCACTGATCTTCTGTATCTCTATTGCATAATTCCTAAGCGTTGCAATGATCTGGTTCTTGTTATTCTCCAGTTCATTGGCATCCTGGATGATCTTTTCACTACCATGCGTTTCCAGCAGGTTAAGTGTTGGGTATTTATAATCGCGGAGATCAAGCGTGGGTTCATAGGGAGGGAGATTTTCAACGTCAACCTCGGGTTCTTCAGCAGGCTCCTTATCCGGCATTGATTTGATCTCCAATTGCAATTCCAGTCCTGTGGCCTTTGGAATTTCAACGGGAGTTTCAACAGGTGCTTCAGCTACCGGTTCCGGTTCTGGCGGAGGTGGCTGCGTTTTGAGCTTATCATAAACCGTTGTCTCATGTTTATGGAACAGGTCATTTACGATCTCTTTTTCTACCATGGATTCCTCTTCCATCTCCTCTTCCGGCTCCTCCTCCTTTTCCACCACTTTAAAATCCTGCCATTTGGGATCTTCTGTTACAACCGGCTTCATTGGTTTAACAGGTTTCACCGGTTTAACCGTAACCACCTCAATATCTTCTACATCATCAGGTATGTCCTCGCCAGTAACTTCCTCTACCAGGTCTTCCTTTTTCTTTTGCGGAAGATTGAACGCTGGATTGAATTGCCATATAATATAACCCAGTGCCAACAGGAACAATAAAGCTGCGGTTCCGATGGTACCTATTCCGCCAATCAGCCATTTACTAATCATGGCCCCCACTCCGCCCCCATAAGGAAAATCACTTCCAGAAAGCACAAAGGCCAGGGAGGTGGATAATACCAACAGACCGATGGTTACATATTTCAGGTTCTTTGAAATGGAGAATACCTTTTTGCTAAATAGCTTATTTACCCCCAGCACAAAAAAGAATGTGCAGATCAGGAGTGAGGCAATGCCAAATCCTTTATAGATGAAAAAATGGGACAGGTAGGATCCCAGGCGGCCCAGGAGATTGGAAACTTTGATATCACTATCAAAGAGGATACCCGCACCACCGCGAAATACTTTATCCTGGTCTTCTTTCCAGGTAAAGAAATAAGAAATAAAGGCTATAAACAGAAATATGGAAATAAGCAGGCAAACCGCTCCAAAAATCTTCACAGTCCTTTCATCCCGGGCCACACTGCCCAATTTGATCTTTTCTTCCTTCTCCGCTTTCCATCCCCCAGATCCCGTTTTCTTAGGTTTATTCTTGCCGGCTTTTGCAACGTTCTTTTTCGACTTTTTGGCCATAAAAGCAAAGATAATATGAATTTACAGGGGGAAAAACAGGAGAATGTCCCCGTATGTGGATCACGGAAAATTACCTTAAAGTGGTATTATTGAAATTATTAAATCAATTTTCCAGTCAGTACTTTTGAATGCTTCTTCCTTTCCGGGAGATCGATTCATGAAACTGCTCAAATATTTAACACCACTACTGCTAACGATCATCTGGGCCAGCCAACTGCTTGCACAGGATTCCCTGTCCGCCAAATACGTGGATATTTCCAGTATTAATCTCTCCAGGACTTTTTCCAGAGATTTCGGGTATGCTTATATGGACCCAAAAGATTCCCTTCCGGTCATATACCCGTCTTTGACCTTTAAACGAAATTACCGGGGATTTATTCCTAACAATGCTGTTACAAAAAAGGCTATTGTCCGGTTTGCTGTCTGCAACACGCGGGATACTGCTATCAGTGTATGGTTCTTTCCGGGTCTGTATTTCTGGAATGTTCAATTATATAGAGTCAATGGAAGCCATTTAGAGCTTATACCCTCTATAAAGCCGGATAACAGCGATAATATCTCCTACCGCTTTCTGACCATTCAGCCTCATGACTCCATGGCCATTGTAGCAGAACTAAGCCAGGTTAAGACCTATTTGAACACTATCAATCCACGATTGATCAATACCACCTACCTGCCGGCTTATGTAAAGGCTTTTCATTCGTCCAATACGGATTCTGACCTGATCACTTTCCTGTTTTGCGGATTACTAATGATGCTGATCCTTTATTCACTGGCCAATTATTTCCAGGAAGGCAATACCGAGTTCCTTTATTATTCAGGTTATGCATTTTTCCTGGGCCTAATGCTCTTTGCAAAAGCCATTTACAGTTTTCATAGTACTGTTATCAGTTTTTTCCAGGAGGAATATCTTGATTTTGTGATGCAAAGTTGTGGCCTTCTCTTTTATATGGCCTTTATGCAGAAATTCCTGGGCACCAAACGTGATCATCCCTTTCTTTATAAATTTTATAATGTTGGTATGATCATGCTGGTGGTTGCCGTCATCTGTTACTCGTGGCTGCATTTCTTCACAGACAATTTTGTTCTGCAGAATGGAGTGGAGAATGCAACCAAGATCCTGCTACTGATAATGATCGTGATCTTCCTGGTATACAGTATGCGCAACTGGAAAGACAAATTGCTGCGTTACCTGTTTTGGGGTAATTTCTGTCTCTTCATATTCTCCTTACTTTCCCAGGTAGTGGTAATGTATGATCAGCTTAGAAATCTGCCAGGCATACTTGGGAATTCATTGTTTTATTATGAACTGGGACTTTTCCTTGAACTGGTATTCTTCCTGGGTGGTCTGAATTATAAAAACAGGATACAGCTTATCTATAATGCAAGAGAAAGGGAACGCCTGAAAGCAGAGAACCAGATGAAGGAATATGAAAAGGAACTGGCGGTATTCAAAGCACAGCAGGAAGAAAGAGAACGTATCTCTGCCGATATGCATGACGAACTGGGTTCCGGCATGACAGCCATACGCCTGATGAGCGAAATAGCCCGTAATAAGATGAAAGGAAATATACCGGTGGAAATTGAAAAGATCTCCCACTCCGCAGACGAGGTACTCAATAAAATGAATGCCATCATCTGGAGTATGAATAGTGGGAATGATAGTGTGGATAACCTGGTATCTTATATCCGCTCTTATGCCCTAGAATATTTTGAAAACACACCCATCGATTGCAAGGTGAATATTCCTGAGAAGATCGATAATATTGAAGTTACCGGAGACAAGCGACGTAATATATTCCTCTGCGTAAAAGAATCACTCAATAATGCCATGAAACATTCGAAGGCATCCGAAATAAAGATCAATATAATGATCAAGGAAAGGCTGGAGATCTATATTTCCGACAATGGTGTTGGGATCGATCTCAAGAGCATCCGGCAATTTGGGAATGGTCTGAAAAATATTGCCAAAAGGATGGATAGCATCGGCGGAACTTACAAAATCCAGAACCAGGATGGAACTGTGACCATACTTACTTTACCGTTGTGACCGCCTGTTAAGGGCCGATAACGCAAACAGCATCCAGCCTGCAATAAAGAACAGACCACCAACCGGAGTTATGGGTCCTGCAATTTTTACCATGTCGCTATCCTGCAATTTGAAATAAGTAAGCAGATATAATGAGCCGGAAAAAAGAATGACACCGATAATAAAACAGATTCCCGTCCATTTTACAATTTTGCGAGGCCATTTATCATACAAAAAGTCAACTGCAATTAAAGCCAACGCATGGTATATCTGGTATTGAACCCCGGTTTGAAATCCATGAATGATGGACTCATCCGCAGTTATTTTTTGTAACCCATGTGCACCAAATGCTCCCAACGCCACCCCCAGCATACCAAATATTGCTCCTGCCAACAAAAATGATCTATGCATGAAATACTTTTTCTATTAAACTGTCCAATAAAATTGGGTCTTCGTTGATGATGATCTCCGATTGTTCATAATAGATCTTTCTATCCGCAAATTTCTTAAGGATAAAAGACCATACCTGGTCATCGGAAAGATTTTTTAAAAGTGGCCTTCTTGCTCTTTCCTTAATCAGTCTTTCATATAAAACCTTCATGGGCACATCCAGCCAGACTGTTGTGCCTTCCTGGTTCATGTACTCTATATTGTTGAAAAAACAGGGCGTGCCTCCACCGCAGGCCATTACCATGGATTCCCTGCTTTCAGTAATGATATGAAGCGTATCTTTTTCCAGTAAGCGGAAATATTCTTCACCCTTCTTATCGAAGATATCGTTGATGCTGGTTCCCTCGGAATTTACAATCTGTTCATCCAGGTCAAAAAATGGCACCTGCAACTTCTGGCTCAATTGCCTGCCCCAATACGATTTGCCCGAACCCATAAATCCCAAAAGGAATATTTTCATGCCAGCGGATTATTTAAACGCATTAAATCCGGTTACATCCATTCCGGTGATCAATAAATGGATATCATGCGTGCCTTCATAAGTTATTACGCTCTCCAGGTTCATCATGTGACGCATCACACTGTATTCGCCGGTAATACCCATACCACCCAGCATTTGTCTTGCATCGCGGGTGATATTCGTGGCCACTTCACATGCATTTCTTTTTGCCATACTTACCTGCTGGGGAGACACTTTGCCATTATTCGCCAGTACACCTAAACGCCAGTTGAGCAATTGGGCCTTGGTAATCTCAGTGATCATTTCAGCCAGCTTCTTTTGTTGCAATTGAAAACCACCAATAGGTTTTCCAAACTGTTCCCGTTCCTTTGAATAACGAAGTGCAGTGTCATAACAATCCATGGCTGCTCCAATTGCACCCCATGCAATACCATAGCGTGCTTTGGTCAAACAACCCAGTGGACCTTTCAATCCTTTGATATTGGGTAATATATTTTCTTTAGGAACTTTTACATTATCAAATACCAGTTCACCTGTTGCTGATGCACGTAAACTCCATTTGCCATGAGTTGTGGGGGTGGTAAATCCTTTCATATCCCTTTCCACTATCAACCCTCTTATCTCTCCGGCATCATCTTTTGCCCATACTACCGCAACCTGTGAAAATGGAGCATTGCTGATCCACATCTTTGCACCATTAAGGATTACATGATCACCTTTATCCTTGAAATTGGTGAGCATGCTTGAAGGGTCACTTCCATGATTAGGTTCCGTCAATCCAAAACATCCCAGCCATTCACCACTGGCCAATTTGGGCAGGTATTTTTTGCGTTGTTCTTCACTGCCATAAGCATAGATCGGGAACATAACAAGGGAGCCCTGTACTGATGCGGTTGAACGCACTCCACTATCACCTCTTTCCAGTTCCTGCATCATCAGGCCATAGCTGATGTAATCCAAACCACCACCGCCATACTCTACAGGAATTGTGGGACCAAAGCAACCAAGCTCACCTAACTGTTTTACAATTTGTTGAGGAAATTCAGCCCGCTGCGCATAGTCTTCGATAATGGGAGAAATTTCTTTCTTAACGTAATTCCTGACTGATTCACGGATCAGTTTTTGTTCATCAGAAAGCAATTCATCCACCTGAAAATAATCCGGGCTGGTAAAAACATCGGTACGCGCCGCCATAATGCCTTTGAATTTAAACGCGAAGGTAATGGAATACGGAGAATGGCGGGCCTGCCGCGGTTTACACCCCGATAGGTATCGGGGCCTCACGAACCATGGCGGGCTTTCTGGCATAATTTTGAATCACTTATAAGTAAACAAACCAGTTATGAGAGCTATATGGACGGGTTCTATTGGCTTTGGGTTAGTCAATATTCCCATTAAAATGTACAGCGCTGTGGAAGAAAGTACACTTGATCTTGATATGCTGGACAAAAAAGACCATGCAAATATCCGCTTCAAGCGGGTGAATGAAAACACCGGAAAAGAAGTTCCCTGGGGCAATATTGTTCGGGGTTACCTGTATAAAGAACGATATGTGGTGCTGGAGGATACTGATTTTGAAAAAGCCAGTCCGGAAAAGACCAAGCATATTGAAATAACTCAATTCATTGATGAAAAGGAAATAGACAGCACTTATTTTGAAGTTCCCTATTACCTGGAACCTGATAAAAGTGGTGGCCGTGCTTATGCGCTTTTACGCGATGCATTGAAAAAATCAGATAAAGCAGGTGTTGGACTCTTTGTGATGCATAAAAGAGAACATGTGGCAATTATTAAAGCATTGGATGATGTTTTGGTACTAAATCGTATCCGTTTTCCACAGGAGATCCGATCTCATAAAGACCTGAAATTGCCTAAGGATAAACCAAAGCCAAATGAACTCAAAATGGCAACCAGTTTGATCGATCAGCTTACTGAACCATTTGATCCAAAGAAATACCACGATGACTATACCGGAAGACTGATGAAGATCATTGAAGCTAAAGCCAAAGGAAAGAAAACTCCATTCAAACCAATGAAGGTGGTTCACTCAAAAACAGCTGATCTCATGGATCAATTGAAAGCCAGTCTTTCCGGGTCTAAACGAAGAGCATCATGACAAGCTTAACAACCTACAATAAGAAAAGAGATTTCAAACAAACGCGTGAACCTCTCGGCAAAAAAGAAACAAAAAAGGGTTTTCGCTTTGTAGTGCAGCGCCATATGGCTACCCGCCTGCATTATGATTTCAGATTGGAACTCGGCGGTGTATTAAAAAGCTGGGCTGTACCCAAAGGGCCGTCTCTCAATCCTGCCACAAAAAGACTGGCAGTGATGGTAGAAGACCATCCCGTTTCTTATATCGGTTTTAAAGGCCGGATACCCGAAGGAAATTATGGTGCCGGCCTTGTGGAGATATGGGACAATGGAAGCTTTACTCCCATAAATGCTAAACATGAACCCATCAGCGAAAGGGAGGCCCTTCAAAATATAACCAGGGGTGAAATAAAGGTTAACCTTAAAGGGAAAAGGCTCAATGGAGAATTTGTACTGGTACGATTGAAGAATGATGATAAAAACTGGCTATTGATCAAACATAAGGATGAGTATGCAGTAAATACTATTTACGATGCCGAACAGGAAGTAAGTAAGATCAAGCTTAAAAAAGAAGCACCATCCGTAAGTGGATTAAAAGCAAAAAAAGCCGGCAAAACAGCAAATGATAAGAAGGCAAAATCTACAGGATCAAAAACTGCTGAGGAAAGAAAGATCGGCAAATTCACCGTAAACCTTACCAACCAACAAAAGATCTGGTGGCCGGATGAAGGTTATACAAAGGGAGATGTAATCAGTTACTACGATACCATTGCCGATTACATCCTGCCTCACCTAAAAAACAGGCCGCTATCTCTCAAACGAAATCCGAATGGCATCCAGGATGAAGGATTTTTTCATAAAGATGCCGGTGAGAATGCACCTGAATTTGCAGATGTATTTCCAGTTGAAAGCGAAAGCAGTAATAAAATAGTGGACTACCTGGTATGCAATAACAAGGCAACATTGCTATATGTGGCCAACCTGGGTTGTATTGAGATCAATCCCTGGAACAGCACTACCAAAGCTCCAGATAATCCCACCTGGATGGTTATAGATATTGATCCATCCACAGGAAACACGTTTAAAGAGGTAGTTGATGTGGCACTGGCAACAAAAGAAGTGCTTGACAGGGCTGGTGTTACAGGTATTTGTAAAACCTCTGGCGCATCCGGACTGCACGTATATGTACCGATGAAAAATAAATACGATTACACTACCGTCAAGGATTTTGCTCATATTATTGCTTCCCTGGTGCAGGAGCAATTACCTGATACTACATCACTGGAAAGATCATTGAAGAAAAGAGGAGAAAAGATATACGTGGATTTTTTACAGAACCGCAGTGGCCAAACCTTAGCCTGCGCTTACAGCCTGCGCCCCGTTCCCGGAGCCAATGTATCAACTCCACTCGACTGGAAAGAGGTGAATCATAAACTGCATCCATCCCAATTCAATATTAAGAATACTCCTGATCGACTGAAGAAAAAAGGAGATATGTTTGAAGAGATATTAACTGAAAGCACAAATATTCAAAAAGCGCTTAAGGCTTTGAAAGCTTAATACGTCAAGTTTCGTGAGGCGCGTGAACCATGGGAGGGAATTTAAACAGGATTTCTAATTTGACTAATGGCTCGCAATAAACCTGCAAGCCTTTCGAAATCAACATAAGTACAAGGTCTCTTCTTATCCTTCACTAAAAGCTCTAAACTGTCTATATCATCGAACAGGGACTCAGTATGTAAAGTATATTCGTATGTGGTCCATTCCGAAGTTGGAATATTAAAATAAAAATCTGTTTTGACTTCTATTTCTTCAGCCCCTTCGAACTTTAATTTGTCAATTACCCTATCAAAAACAGTTTCAATAAGGCTGAGTGAAACCTTTCTCATTTTGGTTGATATTTTTCCAAATACAATTTCATCTCTTTCTGGTATTTACGGGCTTCCTCCCCGGCTCTTTCTGCAAAATCTTTATCGGAAGATGCATAAATAATAGCGCGACTGGCATTTACCAGCAGTCCGCAATCTTTTATCATCGCTTTTCCGGAAATCTCTTTTAAGCTCCCACCCTGTGCGCCTACTCCCGGAACCAGATAAAAATAATCAGGAGTAATATCTCTGATATTTTCAAATTGGTCAGGATTTGTAGCACCTATCACAAACATTAGATTATCAGGATTTCCCCAACAGATCACTTCACGCAGAACTTTTTCATATAACAGATCTCTGCCCATTCGTTGCAATTCAAAATCAGCAGCCCCTACATTGGAGGTGAGCCCCAATACAATAGCCCATTTACCTTTGTATTCAAGAAAAGGCTGCACACTGTCTGATCCCATATAAGGGGCTACCGTTATTGAATCAAATGGCATGGCTTCAAAAAAAGCTTTGGCATATTGGTTAGAGGTATTACCAATATCCCCTCGCTTTGCATCAGCGATCTTAAAATGATTGTTTGAAATATAGTTCACTGTTTTATCCAGTGCCTGCCAGCCTTTTACCCCCAGGGCTTCATAAAAAGCAGTATTGATCTTATAACTGACACAATAATCTGCAGTAGCATCAATGATTGCTTTATTGAATTCAAATACTGGATCTGCAGCAGATAATAAATGTTTTGGGATTTTTTCGATATCAGTATCGAGCCCTACACATAAATAGGACTGCTTGCTGAAGATCTGGTGTACCAGTTCCTGTCTTGTCATTTTTTCTATTATAGTTATAATTGGCGTCTAAGCATAATACCGAGGCAACGGCCAAAATCCCAAACTTCTTCATAGGTATTATACAGTGGTACAGGAGCAAGTCTAATAAGATCAGGTTCCCGCCAGTCTGTAATAAATCCTGCTTTGGTAAGCTTGTTAAACATTTCTCTTCCACCCTTATGAGTGAGCAAAGATACTTGCGATCCATTTTCCTGCTTACCCCTGGGTGTAATACAGGTTATCTTATCCGGATAAGCATTTTGCAATTCGCCAATAATTTGCCATAAAAAATCATTCAGTAATCTTGATTTCTCCAAAATGGTATACCAGCCGGCAGATTGAATTATATCCAGTGCCGCTTTATGACAGGCATACAATATTGGAGAAGGAGTACTTAACTGCCATCCTTCAGCAGTTGAAATGGGTTGAAATCCTTTTTCCATATTAAAGCGGGTGGCCTTGTCATAACCCCACCAGCCTGCCAGTCGCGGTATTGATTTATCACGATGATAACGTTCATGAATAAACACACCACTAATAGCACCGGGTCCGGAATTAAGGTATTTATAACTACACCAGCAGGCGAAATCTACATTCCAGTCGTGCAACCTCAGTTCAATATTACCTGCCGCATGGGCAAGATCAAATCCTACTTTTGCTCCTACATTCTGTCCGGCTTCGGTAATAGTTTTCATATCAAATACCTGCCCGGAATAATAATTCAACCCGCTGAAGAGTATCAGCGCCAGTTCTGATTTATGCTGATTGATGGCTGTAAGAATATCTTCAGTATGAATCTTATATTCACCAGGACGGGGAGTTACTTCAACTATTATTTCATCAGGATCAAATCCATGGTGCTTTGCATGGGTTTCAAGCATATACTGATCACTGGGGAAAGCTTTTGCTTCGCATAATATCTTTTTTCTTTTCCCTTTTGGCTGATAAAAACTGGCCAGCATCAGGTGCAGGTTAACCGTTAACTGATTCATCACAGATATCTCTTCCGGCAATGCACCAACGATCAGTGAAAGTGGTTTGGTCAGTTGTTCATGATAATGGAGCCAGGGATTATCTCCCAGGAAGAAAGCTTCCACCCCGTAAGCGCCCCACTCTTCCAGTATTTTTGAAATTTCTGCTTTTGTATTCTTTGGCTGTAATCCCAGCGAGTTACCCAGGAAATACTTTTGCTCCTTCCCTTCATGTATCGGAATAATAAATTTCTCTCTGAAGCTTTTCAAAGGGTCATTTGCATCCTGTTCCTGTGCATAAGAGAGAGTATTTCGAAAAGCCGTCATAATCGGAAATTAAATAGTGCCTGTCCCGCCTCCATCTACAGGAATGCTAACCCCATTTACAAATGAAGCTGCAGGCGAAGCAAGGAAAGCTACCACAGCAGCGGTTTCAGAGGGATCACCAAATCGCTTCATGGGAATTTTATCGATCATTTCTTTGGCAATTACTTCGGTTGATACTCCTCTCCTGGCAGCATTGGCTTCTATGACGCTATGCAATCTGGCAGTGGAAGTGTAACCGGTAAGTATGCTATTGACTGTTATACCGAATTCTGCTACTTCATTTGACAATGTCTTACTCCATGAAGCAACTGCAGCACGAATAGTATTGGAAACCCCAAGATTCTGAATTGGAATTCTGACAGATGTGCTGATGATATTTATGATCCTGCCATACTGTGCGTTCTTCATACCAGGGATCACAGCTTTAGCGAGAACCTGGTTACAGATAACATGTTGCTGAAAAGTATCCAGGAATTTCTGTTCATCCTCGTCCACGATCATGCCGGGTTTGGGACCACCGGAATTATTGACTAGAATATGAATGGTGTTATTCTTTATAAAACCTTCAATTGCCTGTTTTACCTCAGCTGGCTTTGTAAAATCTGCAACGAGATATTGATGTTTCTGCTGATTATCTGTGCTCAATTGTGCTACGGCATTTTCCAATCCCTCTTTATTTCTTGCCATTAGCACGCAGGTGGCACCTGCCGATGAAAACTCTTTTGCAATGGCCAGTCCAATACCCTGGGTGCTTCCACAGATCAGTGCCTGCTTTCCGGAAAGTGAAATATTCATTTGCTGCTGTTCAGGGCACAAATGTAAGTCAGAGCAATTAAGGAATGTTGCTTTAATTGAAGAGATTGGGGTAATCTGAAATAATACCGTCTACTCCCATTTTCTTTAATGACTCGATCTCTTCTTTGGTATTTACTGTCCAGGGAATGATTTTGATATCGTGTTTATGACAGTTTTTCACCATATTTTTATTTACTTTCTGGTAGGCAGGACTATAAATGCCTGGAGTGAATCCAAGAGCAGCCAATTGCTCCTTGAAAGTACGCTGGTCAAAATCCTCTACCAGCATGGCAGTACGTATAGCAGGATATTTTTTATGAAGGTATTGCAATGTCCGAAAATCAAATGACTGAATGATCACATGATCAGCTATACCCTTTTCATTAATTACTGCCATCAGCAGATCTACAAACTCTTCCGGTTTTGGATGAAAAACATCATCAAATTCAGGTTGTGTTTTGGTTTCTATATTATAGAATGGCATTGGTCTGCGACTCGCCATCATATATTGCTTCACACTATCAATTAATTCAGTGAGCAACGGCTTTACTGCCTTCATCTTTTCCTGTGTGGGAAAACGTGGATGTGGTTTAAGTCCCACATCAAAGGTTTTGACCTGCTCATAGGTCATCCAGTAAATATTGAATTTGCGTTCTTCCCGCTGACCAATAAAGCTGCCATCGGGTTTGGTGGTGATCTCCTCGCTAAACCATTGATCATGCGAAACCACAACTTTTTTATCCTTTGTGATAACTACATCCATTTCCAGCGTGGTAACGCCCAAATTGAGGGCTTTGATCATGGCAGCAATCGTATTCTCCGGCATCAATCCACGACAGCCACGATGCCCCTGTTTATCAAACCCGGGTAGATTAGAGGTTGATTGCATTCCGGTTTGGGATTTACATGCTGTAAACAAAAGCATGAATAAAAAGGCCAGGTAAGGTTTCACTTTGTGCAAGTTTAGTAGGTAAAACTACAAGTAAGATTTGGAAAGTGCAATTTGCCATGGTTCGTGTCTCACGAACCATTACTTAGTGGTTCGTGAGGCACGAACCATGGCGCAACCAGCAGTGTCATTTAAATAAATCCTTTTTCCGTTGAGCCATGATCTCGCTTATTTCCCTGGCATCGGCATCCTGCTGACCCAGTTTTTCAATAATATTATCATAGCTCTTTTCATCACGATTCTGACTCAGTTTGAATACATGGTCCATCTCTTCCACTTCCACTTCAAAGGCTACGATGGCTTTTGCCATTTTCTGAACGTAATCGACAGGAAGATCCTCAAAGTTGGCTCCTGAATAAGGGTTGTTCTCAAAATGATTGGTGGTACGCTTCAATACTTTCAACAGTTCCTCCTCTCCCAGGAAAGTCAATTTTCCCCGGGCATGAACACTGATATAATTCCAGGTGCTGGCAATCTGTTTATTTTCATACCAGCTGGCGCTAACATAACTGTGGGCTCCTGTAAAAACGGCCAGGACCTGGGGATTATCAATAAAGGCCTTGTGGTGGTCTGATTTCCGGCTGATATGGCCGGAAAGGAAAAGCTTTCCTTCCCTTTCGTCAATGAAAACAGGCACCTGTGAGGCTGCAGGGCGCCCTGTGGCATCAGCGCCGCAAAGGAATGCAAATGGATGGTCTTTGATGAACTGTATTACTTTCTGTCCATCCGGCTCCTTGAAATAGGGAAGATTGTACATGAGGCAAAAGTACGACTAGTGACTTGTACTTCACAGGTCATGGTTCTTCGCAATGGTTCTTCCGTTTCGAACCATTGTCTCACGAACCATCAGTTAGCGGTTCGTGAGGCCCCGATAGCTATCGGGGCGTAAACCGCGGCAGGAAAATATTATTAACCGTCTGTAAATATTTATGCAGCTACTAGCGTATTTGCTTCCTTAACAGCTCTCATACAAACATCCTTCACATTACCGAACATCTGGTTAATGGAATTCAGTGTACCATCCTGGGTAGCCAGTTCTTCCATTTTCTGGAGAAGATGACCAATCAGGGCGGTCAATCCCAGGAAGTGTACTGTAGTTTTAAGATCGTGGGCTATCCTGTAAATGCTGGTATAATTCTTTTCGTCGATAGCTTTTTCCAGGGTTGCAATACTATCAGGAACCCTTTTTACAAACTCACGGATCATCTGGTCTTTGAGTTCTTCGTTACCTTCTGAAAAGCTTTCGATGTATTTCAGATCGATCACTTTTCCTTTTGGAGCAGGAGCCGTTTGCGTTTCACCAGTGCTAGGCGCGTATTTCATAATGAAATTATAGAGCGCTTCTTCCTGGATAGGTTTGGAAATATAGTCGTTCATACCACTGTTGATACATTTTTGACGTTCACCCGCCATGGCATGAGCTGTCATGGCAATGATAGGCACATTTGATTTCAATTCATTGCGGATCACTTTCGTGGCAGAGTGACCATCCATTTCCGGCATCTGGATATCCATCAATATAAGGTCATACTTCTGCTTCTTAAGAGCTTCTACGGCCTGGATACCATTGAACACCAGGTCAAATTCAAACCCCCAGGTCTTCAGCAGGTGTTTGATCAGGTGCTGGTTCATGATATTATCTTCCGCAACAAGGATCTTGCAGGTATTATTGTTCATAAGGTTTGGATTATAAGTAGTAGTTGTCTGTTTTACTGCAGGAACGGTTTCATTAGTGATCCTGTAAGGTAATTCAACCAGGATGCTGGTACCATTACCTTCTTCACTGTTCAGGGTAATAGTTCCTTTTTGTAATTCAATCAGGTGTTTCACAATGGAGAGCCCCAGTCCGGTTCCTCCAAAACGACGGGTTGTTTCCGCTTCAGCCTGTTCAAAACGTTCAAAGATGAAACGTTGTTTATCTTTCGGAATTCCAATACCTGTATCGCGCACTACAAATTCGAGCGTAATGGAATCACCGGATTTTTTATACGGAGTAACGCGAACATACACTCCTCCCTCTTCTGTAAATTTGATAGAATTGGAAACCAGGTTTATCAGTACCTGGGTAAGACGTACGGCATCGCCACAAACAGTTTCAGGTATCTCTTCATCCACCTTAAGGATCAGCTGCAGATTTTTTTCTTCAGCCTTGGGGCTAAGCATCTGTTGCACGGTGGCCATTACATCAGCCACACGGAACGGAGCTTCTTCAATCCGCATCATACCCGCTTCGATCTTTGAAAGATCAAGGATATCATTTACGATGGTAAGAAGATTATTTCCGGAAGACTGAATGATCTGGATATGTTGACGCTGCTGAGGATCCAGTTTTGTCTTTTGTAAGATGTTGGTGAAACCAAGGATAGCATTGAGTGGTGTCCTGATCTCATGGCTCATATTGGCCAAAAAGTTTTCCTTTACTGAGGCAGCAGCTGTTACTTTCTTTTCAGAATGGAGCGACTGTTTCTTTTTCATGATCAGGTACACACAGATCAGCAGGATACCTATTATAGCACCGATTGCAAAAGCTACACTGCTATTGGTTGTATTATTTCCGTCAGTTACAATTGAGTCTACAATTTGAGTAGAAGAAAGTGAGGAAGAATGAAGCAATGGAGTTGCTACTGGCTCTATGTGATTATTCAACTCCTGGTAACGATAGGAATTAAATATACGGGTTGCTTCAGCCTTGTTGTTCTTACCATATTCTTCAATGAAATTGGCCTGTAAACCGGCTTTCTCTTCATATAATTTAGCGAGTTGGTCGTAAGCAGGATTTTCGAAATCATGATCTTCCTGGAAAGAATGAACGCTTTCAATTTCGGCAGCAACCTTTTCTTTTTGTTTAATAATAGCTAACTGTTTTTCACTATCCCAGGTTTTACCATCTTCAGTCATGGCACGCATAGCTGTTTCAATAGCAGCCTGGTCCTTTTCTACCTGGAGAAGGCGGTTTTGCATTTCCCAATCAATGATAAGCCCGGTGTTCTTTGTCACCAGTTGATTAACATTCCTGTTTTCCATTACCTTCAGGAAAATCACTACGCCAAGCCCGAGAATAAACAGGGGCAATCCAAGTTGCGTAAAAGAAAATTTGACTTTCGCTTTCATAGTTAACTGTTAGAAATGGCAATGAATAGAGACCTTCTAGTACAAAAACAAACTTTGCTGTTGATTAGATTGGGATGAGAAAAAGGCAATGGCTGCCGATCCCAGAGAGGTTAAGAGGTTCTTTTTCATTGGTACGAATTTTCCGCTTTCGCGGTTTTTAGTTTTCAGGGTTTGGGTTTCCGGATCTTTGGAAAAACCCGGAGGCTTAACCGTAAATCCTACATTAAACTTAATATCTGTTTCTGGATTTTGCAAGCTCCTCATAGGTAGATTCACCTACCTGAAAACGACCAAAACAAGCTCTTTTTGTTGTCTTTCAGGTCATTAACCCATAGTATTTTCTGCAAAAAGAGATAAGTAAAAATCTCAGGAATCATAGTAAAAACTCTGTGTAATGGGATTGTCAGGAAAGATAACTGACTATTTCAGTAACCGCAAAAATCACTAAAGTTAAACCGGATCCTGTCCTTTGCATAACTATTGGTTATCCTTTGG
>Ga0207648_10002720_pt1 | contig 18790 bp, 13 predicted proteins | sample KBSMisM32_FD_184310 | JGI IMG/M metagenome (GOLD analysis project Ga0207648, IMG submission 184310) | Miscanthus rhizosphere microbial communities from Kellogg Biological Station, Michigan, USA - KBS Miscanthus M3-2 (SPAdes) (version 2) | ecosystem: Host-associated > Plants > Roots >...
CGACCGCCATGATGGCGCCCATCAGCGAGGGAACGTTGAGTGTCGTTCCGGTGATGAACAGCATCGTCAGGATGCCGCAGAGCGTGGCCGGGAGCGCCAGTATCACCACGATCGGGTCGCCGAAGTTCTGATAATTCACCACCATCAGCAGGTAGACGAACACCGCGGCGAACAATAGCCCGATGCTCAGATTCCAGAAGGCATCGTTCATGCTCTGGATCTGACCGATCACCTGGATCGTGTTTCCGGGCGAAAGCTCCTTTTGCAGATCTGCAACGATCTTGCTGATCTGATCGGACACGCTGCCGAGGTCGCGCCCCTGAACGCTCGCGTAGACCTCGTAGACCGGCTGTATGTTGGACTGGTTGGCATTGGTGGGGACGCTGTCGCGCTTGAACGTCGCCACGTTGCTCAGCAGGCCCGGCACCGGCACACCGGGCACGTCGCCGGAGGCGATTCCCGACGATACCGGCGTGTTGCCGAGATCGTTCAAGGAGCTCACGCTGCGTTCCGGCGTCTGGACCGCCAGATAATAGGGAATTCCCGAGGCCGGATCGGTCCAGAAGTTCGGGGTCACCTGCTCCGATGAGCTCAGGCTTACATTGATGTTGGTCGCAACGGTGTTGGCGTTGAGTCCCAATTGCGCCGCTCGCGTACGATCGATCGTCGCGTAGAATGCCGGTGCGTCGACCTCCTGCTGAAGGTGCGCGTCGACGATTCCCGGAATGGCGGCCATGCGCTGCCGGAGCTCCTTTGCGACCCGCAGGTTGGTGTTCCGGTCATAGCCGACGGTGCGCACGTCGATTTGGGCTGGAAGTCCGAAATTGAGGATCTGGGTGACGATATCGGCGGCCTGGAAATAGAATGTCACCTGCGGGAACGCCGCCGGCAGCACTTCGCGCAGCCGACGCACATACTCGCTGGTCGGAGCATGGCCCTCCTTCAGCGCCACCAGAATGACCCCGTCATTGACGCCGATGGTTGAGCCGTCGGTGAATGCCAGGTTGTACGGCCGCGCCGGCAGCCCGATATTGTCGACGATCAGTTCCCGTTCGCTTTCGGGGATAACCTCGCGGATCTTGTCCTCCACCGCCTGAAAGATGCCCTCCGTGGCTTCGATCCGGGTGCCGGCCGGTGCCCGGACATGGAGTTGGATCTGTCCACCGTCGATGGCGGGAAAGAAATCGCGACCGACCAGCAGGAACATCGCGGTTGCGAGCGCAATCACCACCATGGCGATGATCGGGACAATCCACTTTCGGCGGAGCAGCGAGGTCAGCAGCCGCGCATGACCACCCCGCAGGCGCTCGAAGCCGCGCTCAAAGCCGCGGTGAATGCGGGAAAACCAGCCCGAAGATGCCGCATCCGCCGGCTCATGCCGCTCGCTCTGGAGCAGCAGCCCAATCGTGATTGGGGTCAGCGTCCGCGACAGCGCATAGGACGCCAGCATGGCGAAGACCACCGCGAGCCCAAGCGGTGTGAACAGGTATTTGGCGGGGCCATCGAGAAACACCACCGACGTGAACACACAGCTGATCGCGAGCGTCGATACCAATGTCGGCACGGCAATTCCGGCGGCCCCGTGAAGCGTGGCCTCCGGCAGCGGCATTTTCTCTTCCGTGAGCAGCCGATGGGTATTCTCGATGGTCACCGTCGAATCGTCGACCAGGATGCCGACTGCGAGCGCCAAGCCGCCGAGCGTCATCGTGTTGAGCGTCTCGCCGAGAAAGTACAGCACGACGAGCGATGTCAGAATCGCAAGCGGGATGGAAATCATGACCACCACGGTCGACCGCCACGAGCCCAGGAACAGCAGGATCATCAGCGCGGTGAGGCCGGCCGCAATCGCGCCCTCGCGCAGCACGCCGGTGATCGACTGCTTGACGAAAACCGATTGATCGAACAGCTCTTTGATCTGGAGGCCCGCAGGCGCGGCTGCGCGCGCTGTCTTCAGTGCCTCGTGAACGGCATTGACCACTGCAAGCGTGGACGCATTGCCATTCTTGATGATGCTCAGCAGGACGGAGCGCCGGCCATCCTGGCGCACGATGTTCTGCTGAACCAGCCAGCCGTCGTGAACCTGGCCGACGTCTTTCACGAACACCGTGGCGCCGTTGACGACCTTGATCGGGATGTTGTTGAGATCATCGATGCTCGCGGGCGTCGCATTGGTGCGCACGGTATATTGCTTGTCACCGATCTTCGCCGTGCCCGACGGCAGCGTCAGATTCTGCGCATTCACCGCGTTGGCGACATCCAGCGGGGTCAGACCCTTGGCCACGAGCTTCGCGGGATCGATGTCGACCATGATCTGGCGGTACTTGCCGCCGGCGGGAGTGGGCAGCGTGATGCCCGCGATCGGGGCGAGCTGCTGGCGCATCCGATAGATGCCGTAGTCGTAGAGCTCCTGCTCGCTGAGGGTATCGGAGCTCAGGCTGATCTGCAGGACCGGCACGCTGGACGCATTGAACTGCACAACGACCGGCGGCTGGATCCCGGGAGGCATGAGCGCGCGGATTGCATTGGTGGCGGCCACGATCTGCGCGATGGCGAGGTCGAGATTGACGTCGGGCTGAAAATAGATCTTCTGGACCGACAGCCCATTCATGCTCTGCGCTTCGATATTCTTGATACCGTTGACGTTCGCGCTGATCGAGTACTGGCTGTACGTGGTGACGCGCTGCTCCATCTCGGGCGTGCTGAGGCCGGTATAGCTCCAGATCACCGACACCACCGGGATCCGGATTTCGGGGAAAATATCGGTCGGCGTTGCGCGCATCGCTACGACGCCAAGAAAAAGAATCAAGGCTGCGAGCACGTAGAACGTGTACTGAAATCTCAGCGCGAACCGAACGATACCCATAATCTAGATGTCCATGACTCAACCGGACGCGTGTAACAGGCGGGATGCCTTCTCCGGTTCATCAGCGCGCGCTCACAAACCAAGTTCGGTCAGGCCGGGATGGCCGGCCGGCCTCGGGCCGGTCCGATCCCAGCGATACTTGCGGTCTGATTCCTGAATCGGCAGGTCGTTGATGCAAGCGTAGCGCCGGCGCATCAAGCCGTTCTGGTCGAACTCCCAATTCTCATTGCCATACGAGCGAAACCAAGAGTTGGAGTCGTCATGCCATTCATAGGCAAAACGCACCGCGATCCGGTTCTCCTCCCACGCCCACAGTTCCTTGATGAGACGATAATCAAGCTCCTTGACCCACTTGCGCGTTAGAAACTCGACGATCGCCGTGCGTCCCTGAATGAATTCAGCGCGGTTGCGCCAGTAGCTGTCGACCGTATAGGCGAGAGACACTTGCTCCGGATTGCGCGTATTCCATGCGTCCTCGGCCCGCCTGACTTTCTGCACCGCGGTCTCGAAGGTGAAGGGCGGCAAAGGCGGCCGGGTCAGTGACATCACAGACATCGTCTTCTCCCATCAATGGAATCAATCTTCGGGCGGCAGATCACGCCACGTCCCCATGGGTACGCAGACCGAAGGAATGCGTTGGCCGGCGACCATTGGACGAGCGTCCGATCGCAATGGAAATCGACCGGCCGGGGGATCTCATTTCGTGGTCTCCTCTTCCAATTCCAACCAACAAGCCACCATGGCGGCATCGTCCCGCACCCTCCGTCGACGTGAGGCGGATCGGAAGGTTACGGTGTAGCTGCTGAAGTGCCCGGAAGACTGAACCACCCGCCGAGTTCAGTTCGCCGATACTGAATGTAGCGATTCCCCCACGGATCGCTTTGCCTCGATTGCCGTGATTGGCGCGGTCTTGCGTCAGCCACCGCCCGCGTGTCGCGCTTGCGGAGAAGCATTCATCGCGCCTGCTTCGGCCCGCTCCCCGGCAAACCGCTGCGCTTCCCACCCCGACCCGAACTGCCATCGCCGGACATGTGCATCCGGCTTCCGGAGGCCTCATCGGAATTGCTTCGATTAGCCCGATCTTGCGTGAATCTTGTCTCCCCTTGCCTTCGTCATTGTGCGGCGCGAGAGCGCTGGCCGTTGCATTCGCCGCAATTGCGAGCAAGACGCCGCACAAATAGTCAGACCGTCCGAGCTTTGGAAACTATGTGCATCGAGAAGCGACGTCCCAGCACTCACGCGGCGGGGTGTCCGCCACCGGCTACGCGGCCAACCCGGCAAAAGGAGATGAACATGACGACCAAAATCGTATTGGCGCTTGCTTTGGCCATGACTGCACTGGCCAGCGTTCCCGCTTCGGCCAGCCCGCATCATGACTGGCAGGTGGCGGGCAATTGCCAGGAAGACTTGGGTTACGGCCGAACCTCGGGATGGGGCTGCGGCTGACCGCACCACGCCCTCCTGCTCTTCCGCCTTCACACACTCACTTGAATGGAGAACGACCATGAAGACACGTGTCATGAGATATCTGGGCGCCCTCGGATTGGGGGCTGCGCTTGCACTGAGCGCCGCAACCGCATCGTTTGCCGGGCCGCATGATCCGGGCTGCATACCGCAGTACGACAGCTCGGGTGCGCAGATGGCTCCGTATTGCTGAGCGCGTTCGACAAGGCCAGATGACCTGCAAAGAGCCCGGCGACCGGGCTCTTTCCTTTTGAGGCACCCGGAATAACACAAGACACCGGGCGAGACTGAACAGAGGCGCGAGGCCGCGTTTCTCAAGAACTTGTGAAATGTCGTGACCGGGACAAGGACGCCTGGCCGTTTCGGATCGTCGAGCTTTCTGCGCAAGATGAAACCACCACGGCAAACCCGTCACAGCCAGCCGAAATGTCTCCGCACTAGCGTGACCGCCCGTGCTCGCGACGGTGTCACGCGTCTTTTCCCGCTCATCGGTCGATCAATAGCTGCGCCCCTCGACGCTTTGCGTGAAGTCCCGGCCCGCTAGCCTGCGGGAGCGCGTTCGGGTGTGGCCTGCGAGGTCGGGTTTTCACCCGGCGGCCGCGACCGCGACCGCCGGGTGAGGCGGTCCAGATAGAGAAAGACGACGGGGGTCGTGTAGAGCGTCAGGAACTGGCTCAAGGCGAGACCGCCGACGATGGCATACCCGAGCGGCTGCCGGATTTCCGAGCCTGCGCCGCTGCCGAGCATGAGCGGCACGGCGCCCAGCATCGCCGCCATCGTGGTCATGAGGATCGGCCGGAAGCGCAGCACGCAGGCCTGGTAGATCGCCTGTTCGGATGTCAGACCGTGTTTGCGCTCGGCGTCCAGCGCGAAATCGATCAGCATGATGCCGTTTTTCTTGACGATGCCGATGAGCAGGATGATGCCGACCATCGCGATCACGCTCAGGTCGAAGTGAAAGGTCATGAGCAGCAACAGCGCGCCGATGCCGGCCGACGGCAAGGTCGAGAGGATGGTGATGGGGTGAATCACGCTTTCGTACAGCATGCCCAGGATGAGATAGATGACCAGGAGCGCCGCGGCGATCAGGAGCGGGGTGCTCGACAGCGATGACTGGAAGGCCTGAGCGTTGCCCTGGAAGCTCGTGGTCAGCGAAAGCGGCTTGCCGAGCTCATTCTCGATTTTCTGGATGGCGCTGACCGCCTGCCCGATCGCTGTGCCCGGTGCGAGATTGAACGAGATCGTTTCCGACGGGAACTGGCCCTGATGGTTGACGACGAGGGGCGCCACGCGGACCGCGCTCTTGACGAGGGTCCGCAACGGCACCTGCTGGCCGGTCGACGAGTTGACGTAGATGTCGTTGAGCGCCTCGGGGCCGAACTGGAACTTGGGACTGACCTCGAGCACCACGTGATACTGGTTGAGCGGCGTATACATCGTTGAAACGATGCGCTGGCCGAACGCGTCGTCGAGTGTATTGTCGATGGTCGAGGGCAGGATTCCGAAACTCGACGCAACCTCGCGATTAACCGTGATATCAAGCAATGGCCCGGCATTCTCCTGGTCGGTGGTGACATCGGTGATGCCGGGAACGGCCTTGATCTTGTCGAGGAAGAGTGGTGCCCAGCGATTGAGCTCGCCGGGGTCGGCGTCAGCCAAAGTATATTGATACTGGGTCTTGGACAGCCGCCCGCCGATGGTGATGTCCTGCGCAGCCTGCATGTAGAGAGTGATCCCCTGGACGCGGGCCAACCGCGTTTGCAGCCGTCGGATCACCTGATCCGCAGTGACGTCACGCTCGTCCCGGGGCTTGAGCGCGATGAAAACGCGGCCGTTGTTGACCGTGGTGGTGCCGCCGCCGGCGCCGATCGCCGAACCGACCGATGCGACCGCCGGATCCTCCAGCACCGCGTCGATCACGGCTTGCTGACGCTGGGCCATGGCCGAATAGGAGATGTCCTGCGCGGCCTCGGACAGGCCGAGTATCAACCCGGTGTCTTGCTGGGGAAAAAAGCCCTTGGGGATCACGACATAGAGGTATCCCGTCAGCACGATGGTTCCGAGCATCACCATGAGCGTAGCAAAGCGATGTCGCAGCACGACCTTGAGTCCGGCCTCATAGAGATGGAGCAGGCCGTCGAAACCTCGTTCGGACAAGCGGTACAGACGTCCGTGCCCCTCGCTGCGCGATTTGAGCAGTCGAGCGCACATCATCGGAGTAAGTGTCAGCGAAATCAGCAGCGAGAGGACCAGGGCCACGCTGACCGTGACCGCAAATTCGCGAAACAACAGGCCGATATAGCCGCTCATCAGAAACAGCGGAATGAATACGGCGATGAGCGACAGCGTGATCGATATGATCGTGAAACCGATTTCGCCCGCGCCTTTCAGGGCGGCGTCCAGTGGCGAAGCCCCCTCCTCCAGATGCCGTACGATATTCTCGATGACGACGACCGCATCGTCGACCACGAAGCCGACGGCGATCGACAACGCCATCAGCGAGAGGTTATCGAGAGTGTAGCCCAGCTCGTAGAGCACCGCGAAAGTGCCGACCAGCGACAGCGGCACGGTTACGGCCGGGATGATGGTCGCCCAGAAATTTCGCAGGAACAGGAAAATCACCATGACCACCAGCGCGACGGTCAGCAGCAATGTGAATTGCACATCGTTGACCGACGCGCGGATGGTCTCGGTGCGGTCGGAAATAATTCCGACTTTGATCGCCGATGGAATCGAGGCCTGGAGCACCGGCAACATGGCCTTGACCCGCTCGACCGTGTCGACGACGTTGGCACCGGGTTGGCGCTGGATTGAAAGGATGATCGCGCGCTGATGATTGTACCAGCCTGCGATCAGATCATTCTCCGGCCCATCGATGGCCTTGCCGACGTCGCGTACCCGCACCGGGGAGCCGTTGCGGTAGGCGAGAATGAGCGAGTCGTAGTCGCCGGGCTTGAGCAATTGATCATTGGTATTGATTGTGTAGGTCTGGCGCGGGCTGTTGAGAGTACCTTTCGGCTGGTCGACATTGGCCTGGCTGATCACGTTGCGGACATCCTCGAGGCCGATGCCGCGTGCGGCCAAGGCCTGGGGATCGACCTGCACGCGAATGGCCGGCTTCTGCTGGCCGCCGATTCCGACCAGCCCGACACCGGATATCTGCGAGATCTTCTCCAGCAGAATGGTCTCGGCGTAAGCGTCGACCGTGGTCAGCGGCAAGGTATCCGATGTCACGCCGAGCACCAGGATCGGGGTATCCGCCGGATTCACCCTCCTGATCGTGGGAGGATAGGGAAGGTTCAGCGGCAGCTGTGCGGCCGCCGCGTTGATCGCCGACAGCGTGTCGGTTGCCGCGCCATCGATCGCGCGACTGAGATCGAACTGCAAGGTGATCTGGGTAAAGCCGAGCGCACTGGCCGAGGTCATCTGAATGAGACCCGGGATTTGACCGAACTGCAGTTCGAGCGGCGTCGCCACCGAGGATGCCATCGTCTGGGGATCGGCGCCCGGCAGTTGCACGGTGACCTGCAGGGTTGGATAGTTGATGTTGGGCAGCGCCGCGACCGGCAGCAGCGGGTAGGCAGCAAGTCCCGCCAGCAGGAGCCCCGCCATCAGCAGCGCTGTCGCAATCGGACGCGCTATGAACGGCGCGGAGATGTTCATGGGATCAGGTTCTGTTGCGCGTTCTGGGCGGCGGCTTCCTCGGCTGCCTTGCCATGCAGGATGGTGACATGGCTGCCGGCTTGCAGCTTGTATTGGCCGTCGACGACGACCTGCTCGTTGGCGGTTAGCCCGGCATCGATCAGCGCTTGCCCGCGGCTGATCTGCGCGACCTTGACCGCGCGCGCCGCCACCGTGTTGTCGGGATTGATGACATAGGTGAAGGCTCCCTGCTGGCCCCGCTGCACGGCCGACGCCTGGACGGTCAGGCCGTTGTGGCGCGTGTCGAGGAGCAACCAGACATCGATGAGTTCGCCCGGCCAAAGCCGGTGTGCCGTGTTGGGGAACTCCGCCTTGAGCCGGATCGTGCCGGTGGTCTGCAGGATTTCGTTGTCCACCAGCATGAGCTTGCCTTGGTCTAGCTCGATCGTGTCGTCCTGGCTGTAGGCGAGCACCGTGAGCGGCCCCTTCGCCATCTGTTCCTGAATTTTCGGCAGGTCGGTCTCTGGCAATGAGAAGATCACCGAGATCGGCTCGATCTGGGTGACCACGACAAGACCATTCGGGTCGGTCGGATGAATGATGTTGCCGACGTCCACCTGACGCACCCCGGTAACCCCATCGATCGGCGAGGTCAGGCGGGTGTAACCGAGCTGGACGTTTGCCGCTTCGATCAGTGCCTCGTCGGCTTTGATGGCACTCTGCAGTTGCGCCACCTGCGCCGTCTGCGTCTCGACCAGTTGCGGGGTGGCCCAACCTTTCTCGCCGAGCTGGGTGTAGCGTCCGAGATTGGCCTGGGCGTTTGCAAGCTGGGCCTGATCGCGATCGCGCGTGGCCGTCACTTGGTCGACTTGCGCCTGGTAGGGCCGCGGATCGATCTGTGCGAGAAGATCACCCGCGTGCACGGTCTGCCCTTCATTGAAGGCGATCTTGGTGATCTGCCCCTGGATCTGGCTGCGCACCAGCACCGTGTTGTAGGCGATGACCGTACCGACGCCGCGCAGATAGATCGGCACGTCCTGGCTGCTGACCACACCGGCGACGACGGGTACCGATGGTGTCGGCGCTGGCGACAGCGCCGCTCCTTGGACGGAAGACCCATGCCGAACAGCGACGACCGCGCCGGTCGCGAGGAGACCAACCAGCAACGCAGTGACGATGGCAAGCTTTCGACGCATTGAGGTGCTGCTCTGTGATCACGATTCCGTTCAGCATGAGCCGGAAGACATCCCGATGGTGGAAGGCGCTCCCGTCGAGCAGGGAACGCCGGATGTCGAAACGGGCGCGGTCGGATTGAGGGTCAAGACATCAGGCGGTGGGCTTAGCCCTCCCACTCCCAACTCGGTCGAGCCCAACGGAATGCCGACGCGGCCGACCGGCGACCCCAACCCCATTCCTGTCGGTGACGAGGCCGACGATGCGGGCCCGGCGGTCGAACCGCCGGCGACTCCCATGCAGGTGCCTGACGCGTTTCCCATCGTGCCGCCGCCGTCGAAGAGGGCGGACGAGCCGGGCGTTCCAGTGGCTGACATGGCACTACTGGACGAAATCCCTGCCATCGAACCTCCCATGCCGGACGATACCTGCGGAAGCGAACCGCCAATGCTGGAACACGTCGTGATGTTGCCCGGCGCAGCGCCCAGCGGCGATGTGCCGGACGTCATCGGGCTCACGCCGGGGGTCGAGAGCTCGGTTGCGCCCATGGGGATTCCAGTGCGGGGAACCGCGGGAGCCGGTCCGATGCCAAGCGGCGACGTCATCCCCAGCGGCGATCCCGACGGCCCGATTCCCCCGATTTGCGCCGACGCGGAACCACTCGCCAGCAAGACCGCCGTCAACATCGCGAGCGACCAGCCTGCAAGCCTGAGCGAGCGCGCCATCTGCAATCTCCATTTTTCCGCGGGTGGGCATCGCCCGCACTGCGGCCCGACGCCGCCGCACCTCCGCTCTGCGACCGCCGCGACATCCCCGGCGAGCTCACCGGGGCACCCTTGCTGGCAACCGCACCGCAGAATCTGTTCTAAACATCACGCGGAACGTGATTTGTCCGCGATTGCTGCAATCTGACCGGCCGGAACCTGCCTGTGGCAGGTCGCGGACGGCCACGGCAACGGCTCATCGCAGGCTGCGCTGATAGCCGGTCGGCGTCTGCCCGGTCGCCTTGCGGAACGCGGCGGTGAACGAGCTGGTCTCGCTGAATCCGACCGTCAATCCGATGTTGGTTACTGACAGCTCAGGCTTGGCCAGGAGCGTCTTGGCCTGCTCGATGCGCCGGCTGTTGTGATACCGGTGGGGCGGCATGCCCAGAGATTGCTTGAACGCCCGGCAGAAATAATACGGACTCAGGCGAACGAGACGCGCAAGCGTGGCGAGCGGTATCTGCTCGGAGAGATGTTCCTCGATATACGAGGTCACGATCCGCTGTTGCCAGCCCGCAAGGCCGCCCCGCACCGGAGCTTCGACCGGACGGATCCCGGCATTGAGGCGGACGAGCTCATGCGCCAGGACGACACCAAGGGCCTCGAAATAAAGCCGATTGTCGGCGGCGGCGCTCTCGATCTGCTTGCGTAGCTTGACCGCAGTATCCCATAGCGTCGTGTCTTCGAAGAACAGTCGCGGGCTCAGGGGCACACCGGCGGCATCTGTCTGAGGAAGCGTCGGCATCTTGGCGGGATCGAAATAAAAGTACACCACACGCGTGAGCGCGCGCGGCTCCTGCCAGTCGGAGTATTCGTGGCCCGCCGGAACGAAGACGAGCTTTCGCTTGAAATCTCGAAGTGTGGATCGGGGCAGGCCTTCGACGAGGGTCTCGCCTTCCCGGCGTTCGCCCTGCTCATAGACGGCAAGCAGATGACGAGGCCCGTTATAGCGATACTCGGTCCTTTCGGATCGCGTGGCCTGCACGACCTCGGCCGTCATCCCATCCCAACTCACTTCACGGCGTTTCACGGCATCAGCCGGAAAAATTTCCACCGTGCGATCGAGCGCAGCAGGAGCCCGGTGATCGACCAGCGGCCGAAGCCAATGATCGGCGTAATTATGTTGGCCTTCGCCCACATGCGGACGGCGCTCGGACCTCAGCAGCATCGAGGCGCGCGGGGCCGCCGGAGGATTGCGATCGAAACGACGATACGACGGAAAATTCGTTGATGGCGAGTTCGTCAACATCGGTCCCACCTATGATGTTCGAGCCGCTGGATCCACGCCGCCAGGTTTCCCCTTGGCTGTCTCCAACCTGCGCACAAGGTAGGTCGACCGGGATGAAATGCTCCATCCTACGGAGGTTGGCTCAAGCGTCTAATTGGTTTGAGGGGGGTATACTTTGGTTTACGAACGGGTTCGGCCGCGCCGAATATTACGATTGTAACGCTGCAGGGCGCGGGAAAAAACGCCCGCTAGCTCCCGCCGTCCTGCCCCAGCGCCTGGTCGAGGTATTTGATAAGCGTTGGTCCGTCGAACGGCTTGATCAGGAAGCAGATCGCCCCCGCATCCAGCGCCCGCTTGCGGACGCTCTCTTCGGGGAACGCCGTGATGAAAATGATCGGCAGTGCTCGCCCCTGGGCTCGCAACAGGCTTTGCAGCTCAAGGCCGCTCATGCCCGGCATCTGAACGTCCGCGATCAGGCACGACGTATCATTCAGTTGCGACGACTCCAAGAACTCGCGGGCCGACGCAAAAGGATAAGCGATGTATCCAAGCGATCTTACGAGCCTGTTGGCCGCAGCGCGGACGGACGCATCATCATCGATGATCGAAATCACCGGTACTCGGGGCAAATCAGTCCATCCTTCATATATTGCCGACAGAGAACAAAGCGTGTCGCCCTCCGCCACAATGCGCCGCGACGCAGCAAGGGAAAATCATACTTAGGTTTTGATGGGTTAAGGCTTGGGCCGCCGAACCCCCAGCATTTCGGCCATTCTGACCAGATCGGCCAACGATTTTGCACCCATTTTTCGCATGATGTGCCCCCGGTGAATCTTGACAGTAATCTCGGCTAGGCCGATCTCGGCTGCAATCTGCTTGTTCATGAGCCCGGACGCGACCAGCGCGAGCACGTCCCGCTCCCGAGCCGTCAGGGTTTCGAAAACGGCCCGGAGCTCGGCAACGATCTTTTCGTCTTTACGTCTTGTGCGGTCGCGCTCGATCGCAATCGCGACGGCATCGAGCATATCCTGGTCGCGAAACGGCTTGGTCAGGAAGTCGACCGCGCCGGCCTTCATGGCCTTCACCGTCATCGGGATATCGCCGTGACCGGTCATGAAGATGATCGGAATCTGAATATTTGCCTTGGCCAGCTCGGCTTGAAAATCCAGGCCGCTCGGCCCAGGCAATCTGATGTCAAGGACCAGGCAGCTGGCGACTTCGGGTAGTTCACTCTCCAACAGTTCCCGCGCCGAGCCGAACACTTCGGCCCGCAAGCCCACCGACCGGAAGAGGTTCGAGAGCGCCTTGCGCATCGAAGGGTCATCATCGACGACGAAGACGATGGCCTCGCTTTCGACCGCTTCTGTCATGAGGTGCCCGCCTCCACAGCGGCTCTCGCTTGCGGATCAGGCATCGGTCCACGCCGGGCAACTCGATCGGCGACAAGGACGAAGGCCGCCTCGCTCGTCGGACTCTGGTGCCGCAGCGTTGAAAGTTTGGTCACGACGTCTTCTCCCGGGCTGGCGGCAGCGTGAACGCGAACGTCGCCCCTGGCCCAGCGTTGGACGATGCCCATATCCGCCCTCCGTGCGCCTCGATGATGGAACGGCAGATCGACAATCCCATGCCCATCCCGTTGGGCTTGGTGGTGAAGAAGGCATTGAACAACTGATGCATATTCTTGGGATCGATGCCAACTCCATCGTCCCGCACCTCTATCAGCACTTGGCCGTCGTCGCCCTGGCACGACCGGATCAGCAATTCACGGGGACGGTCGGTAACGGATGCCATGGATTGGATCCCGTTGATCGCCAGATTCATGATGACCTGCTGTAACTGAACCCGGTCGCCGAGAACCGCAGGCAGCGCGGGCGCGAGCTCAATGCGCAAGCTCACCCGATTGTTGAGCAACTCTCGCTCAACCAGCAAGACCAGCTGCTCGATGACGTCGTTGAGATTGAACAAGGACCGCTGTGGAGTGCTTTTCTTCAACAGCCCTCGCAGACCCCAAACGACGTCGCTTGCACGCACCCCATCGCTGATCATGCTCTCCACAGCTCCGCGGACCTCCTCCAGCTCCGGCGGCCGATAGGCGAGCCACCGCAAGCAAGCCTCGCCATTGGTCACGATAGCCGCAAGCGGCTGGTTCACCTCGTGCGCGATCGACGCAGTCAGTTCACCCAATGTCGTCAGGCGCGTCACATGAGCCAGCTCCGCCTGGGCCTGCTGCAGCGCCTCCTCGGTCCGATTGCGTTCGGTGATGTCCATGAGAGTGACCAGAACGCAGCCCAGCGTCGTTGGCTCCGCCGGAAATACAATTGTCAGGAGCACCGCCACTTTGTCGTCGTTCAGGGTTTTCAGAAGGGTCTCAGACTCGAACAAAGTTCGACCTTCGGCAATGGCGACCAGCACCTGCGCAAACACCTCCTCGGACTCCGGAACAAAGACGTTGTGTAGGGAGTCGAGGAGTTCCTCTTTCCGCCGCGCTGCCAGCAGCTTGAGCGTCGCATCGTTGACGTTGACGATCCGCACCATCGTGATGGCTTGCCGGACAAACTCCGGGTGAGTCCTGAAATAGTGTCCGAAGTCTCCGACGCCCTGCGCCTTGAGGTCGTCAATGGCCGCCTTGACCTTCGAAAAGTCCTCTTCCCAGATCGATACGCCCGCAGTCTGGAAAATGTTCCGATATCTGCCCTCGCTCTCGCGCAGCTCGGCGTCGGCCCGCTTGCGTTCCGTGACGTCGTTGTTGGTCTCCATCGTTGCGACCGGCCGCCCGCGCTTATCCTGCTGCAAGGACCACCTGCTCGCCACGGTCACACGAGTGCCGTCCCGCTTCGCGTGGACGAGTTCTCCTTCCCAACGGCCGGTGCGGAACAGCTCTGCCGTGATCTTTTCCAGCGGCGCAGGAAAAGCGGTCTTCATCAGTTGATGCGAGACTTGGCCGATGGCTTCGTCCCGTTGCCAGCCATACAGCTCCTCGGCACCCCGGTTCCAGTAGGTGATGACGTCATTCATGTCGCGGACGAAAACGGTATCGTGCGTGAGATCAAGAAGTCGCGCCCGCTCGCGCATGACCATGTCAGCCGACTGATTCTTGAGGGCGAGGAACGTCGTGGCGCCGATCGCCGAGAGGCTCACGAGGCACCTGACCAGAGCCGTGTCCGCGTTGACCGGGTGCCAGAGCAGGTAACTCAGGACAGTCAATGCCAAGCAGGTCGAGGACAGCAGCAGAACGCCCCGTCGCTGAAGAAAACTGGCGCCCATCAGCACGACGACGCAGTAGAGCACGGCAATGGCCATATCCAGAGTGGACGCCGTGTCGACAACGAAAATCCCAACCGCCAATACGCCGGCGATGATGGGAAGAAGGGGCGGATTGGAAAGTGTCGGTGGCAACGCCCGATCGTCCATCTCGCTAGCGCCCACCCCGCTCGTCGTCCGGCCTTGCCCGGACAGAGGTGACCACCGCGTCGCTATGCGGCCAAGTTTCATCATATCTGCTTAGCATAGAGCGCATGAGACCGGCTCGAAGGAGCGCCCGCGATCCGCGATGTAGACCCATTTTTACGCATCGGCGCAAGCCAATACCCTTCGCAAAGGCGTGATGCTCCAGGCGTCCGGTACGCGGAAGATATCGCAACCTCGGTCCAAGGACAGCAAGGCGCGACAAGCGGGCCCCATGCAGAGCGACTTACAGCGAAATGCAGTCGATCTTTGCGCCGTCGACGGCGGCGGGCGTTGGAGGAGTGTCGCGAAATGCCCGCAAGCGCCAGGGTTCCAAACATGGCCACCTTGCTTGGAATCGTGCTCGTTTGGAGCATTGCATCGACGGCGGTGGGCGCCCACGAATCCTAGATCAATCGCGGCGGCTATCGAAATTCGGCGGGCGAGTGGTGTTGCGGGGACAACGATTGCGAATCTCCCGGTCAGATCGCGGTTACCGGGAAGGGTTGGGTCATCGGCGGCAAGGAATTCGTCCCGTTCGACGAGGCCACGCCAAGTCCGGACGGGAAGATCTGGATCTGCCGCCGGCCCGATCACACACGCCGTTGTGTATTCGGACCGCCACCCGGCTCGTAGCGCGACGGCGTTGCGGCAAGATCAGACAAATTTCAGCAAGATTTCATAAGTCGACCGTCGCGGGCGTCGACCTCGCGGGCAGACACTTCGAAAAGTCCCTCGCGGGCAACGCGGGGTGTCGGAGGGATCCTTGCGGGAAGGAAGCGCGCAATCTCGTCTGCACAATCTTGCCGGCACCCTGCCGGCTGGCGTGGCCCCCCTTGCTCTGGAGGCGCCGCTCCTCAGCAGACATAACGCAGTCGGCTCGGACGGATCCGATCGATCTGCCAGCACTGATCGTAGCCGTAATCGTCATAGTACCCGAGCGGGTCGCCGAATCCGAAGCCCTGGAAGCCACGATGATGCGCGAATCGCCGGCCGGGACCGCCGAAGCGATGACCGCCGAACCTGCCGCCCAGGGCGCCGAGATGTCCGGCGCCCACCGCCCCACCGAGGTGCGCACCGGCACCCAGATGTCCGCCGCCCATCCCGCCACCGAAGTGGCCACCACCCATCCCGCCCAGGTGTCCCCCGCCCATTCCGCCGCCGAAATGGCCACCACCCATCCCACCGCCGAAATGACCACCGCCACCGCCACCATGACCACCACCGCCGCCGCGCGCCCATGCGTCGGTCGCGATGCCGGCGCTTCCCACCGCTATGGCCACGGCAAGCATCGCGATTTTGTGCAACGCGAATATCGTCATGACATTTCCTTTCGTTCGGATGATTTCAACTCTCGTCGCCCAGCGGTCCGCTCCCGCGTGGCGGAGCGACGCCGACGCAAGAGACCTATCGATCATCCCACCAGACGTTTGCTTGATCTTGTGACCGCTTTCTCACGGTTGCGGCGTTCGGGACCACAGTTCCTCGGTCTAACTACGCAAAAGCCGAACACTCACGGCAATACCGCCTAAGTAGACAGAATGTCCCTGCATTAGAGTTCTGTCGCAGCGATAGCGTTATCTCTCGAGGCGTACGCCTGAAGCGGCCTTCGACAAGCAGCGGAGCCGATTGGCGCGGTGGGTGCTGTCCTCACGGCAAACGTCGATGTCGCTGCAGTTTTGCTGTCCGGCGCATGTCCGGCCCTCGAGGCCGAACAGAAGCCCTCAAGATTGCGTCGCGACTCCGAGCCCTGGAGATGCGAGCCCTGGAGATGACGGACATGGAAAGACGACTCAATCCGGACATCGGTCGACGAGACCTTCTTCGCGTGCTGGCGACCGGAGCGGGCGCGGTGGCCGCGAGCGCCGCGCCGCTGGCGGCGGCTGCGGCGGCTGAGCGGGAGAACACGGACGCCGCCAAGAAGCGCAGGGCTCGATACCAGCCAAACTCACCGGAGGTGCAAACCTTCTATCGCGTCAACCGCTACCCGGCGAAGTGAAGGAGGCCGACGTGCTCATCAAAAGGGGACAGCGCGAAGCCCGCCGCCCCACGCTTGCCGCCGACCTCCCGGTCCAGGCAAGCGCAGGTGTTGATCGTCGCAGCTTTCTGCGTCGCTCGGGTCTCGCGGCCGGCGGCCTTGCCGCCCTCGGTACTCTGCCGCTCGGCGCCGTCCGCAAGGCCGAGGCCGGCCCGCCGCAGCCTCCCGGCGCGACGCTGGCAACTCGCAAGAACGTCTGCACACATTGCTCGGTCGGCTGCACGGTCATCGCCAAGGTCACCAACGGCGTGTGGACCGGCCAGGAGCCGGGATGGGACAGCCCGATCAACCGCGGCTCGCACTGCTGCAAGGGCGCGGCCGTGCGGGACGATGTGCTGAGCGAACGGCGGCTGCGCTATCCGACCAAACTGGTGAACGGCAAGTGGATCCGAATCTCCTGGGATCAAGCGATCGATGAGATCGGCGACAAGTTGACGGAGATACGCGCGAAGTCAGGTCCCGAGTCGGTGTACTGGCTCGGCTCCGCCAAGTTCACCAATGAAGCCGCCTATCTCAATCGCAAGTTCGCGGCGTTCTGGGGAACCAACAATTCCGATCACCAAGCCCGCATTTGCCACTCCACCACGGTCGCCGGCGTCGCCAATACCTGGGGCTACGGGGCGATGACCAACAGCTACAACGACATCCGCAATGCCAGGACGATCATGGTGATGGGCGGCAATCCGGCGGAGGCGCATCCGGTATCGCTGCAGCACATTCTCGAGGGCAAGGAGCTCAACCGCGCCAACATGATCGTGATCGATCCGCGGATGACGCGCACGGCGGCACACGCAACCGAATACGTCCGGGTGCGCCCCGGCACCCACATTCCGACCATCTACGGGATGCTCTGGCACATCTTCCAGAATGGCTGGGAGGACAAGGAGTTCATCCGCCAACGGGTCTACGGGATGGACGACATCCGCAAGGAGGTCGCGAAGTGGCCACCCGATGAGGTCGAGCGCGTGACCGGCCTGCCGGAAGCACAGGTCAAGCGCGTCGCCGAGATATTTGCGAAGCAACGTCCGTCAACGCTGATCTGGGCTATGGGGCAGACCCAGTTCACGGTCGGAACGGCGAACGTGCGCATCAGCTGCATCCTGCTGCTCGCCACCGGCAATGTCGGTCACTACGGCAATGGTGCCAACATTTTCCGCGGACACACCAACGTCCAGGGCGCAACCGACGTCGGCCTCGATGTGACGACGCTGCCGCTTTATTACGGTCTAGACGAGGGTGCCTGGAGACATTGGTGCCGCGTCTGGGAGGTCGATTACGATTGGATGCTCTCCCGCTTCGTCGACAAGACGTTCATGCAAACGCCCGGCATCCCCAGCACGCGCTGGTTCGACGCCACCTTGCTGCCGAAGGATCAGGTTGCCCAGCCGGACACCATGAAGGCCATGTTCATCATGGGGCACGGCGGCAATACGATCGCCCGTATGCCGGAAGCGGCCAGAGGCATCGAGAAGCTCGATCTCCTGGTCGTATGCGATCCCTATCCCACGACCTGGTCGGTGCTCTCCGAGCGCAAGAACGGCACCTACCTGCTTCCCGCCTGTACCAGTTTCGAGATGGACGGGTCACGAACCGCGTCCAACCGTTCGCTGCAATGGGGCGAGCAGATCGTCAAGCCGGTCTTCGAATCGAAGAACGACTATGACGTGATGTACATGCTTGCCCGAAAGCTCGGGTTCGCCGACCGGATGTTCAAGAACATCAAGGTCGAGAATGGAGCGGTCTCGGCCGAGGACATCCTGCGCGAGCTCAATCGCGGCGGCTGGTCGACCGGATATTGCGGCCAATCGCCCGAGCGCCTCAAAGCGCACATGAGAAATCAGTCCAAATTCGATCTCGTCACATTGCGCGCCCCGAAGGACGGATCAGAAGTCTCCGGCGACTATTACGGTCTGCCGTGGCCGTGCTGGGGCACGCCTGAATTCAGGCATCCCGGCACGCCCGTACTCTACAACACCAATCTGCCGGTGAAGGAAGGCGGCGGCACCTTCCGCGCACGGTTTGGCGTGGAGCGCGACGGGGTCAGCCTGCTTTCAGACGGCTCATACTCGCAGGACTCGGACATCAAGGACGGCTACCCCGAGTTCACGCTCGGCGTGCTGAAGAAGCTCGGTTGGGACACGGATCTCACCGCGCAGGAAATGGCGATCATCCAG
>Ga0207648_10002723_pt1 | contig 18774 bp, 18 predicted proteins | sample KBSMisM32_FD_184310 | JGI IMG/M metagenome (GOLD analysis project Ga0207648, IMG submission 184310) | Miscanthus rhizosphere microbial communities from Kellogg Biological Station, Michigan, USA - KBS Miscanthus M3-2 (SPAdes) (version 2) | ecosystem: Host-associated > Plants > Roots >...
CCCGCTCTGGAACTCGATCCGCTAGAGCCGGCTGTTGATGCGGCCGCCGCCGTCCGGGCAGACGAAGACGCGAGGCACGCCCGGCGTCACCGCCATCATCACGGCCAGGTTCCGGCACACGGGCAGCGGCGTCCCGTCCACGAAGGGGAGGTCGAGCAGGTAGCGGGAGGGGCTGAGGCCGAGCGGTTGCAGATTGGAATCGAGCGTGCGCCCGCCGCGGTCCTTGAAGTCGGTGAGGACCTTGGTGCACTCGGGCTCGTCGAGACGGGCCGCGGCCCGCGCGCGCACGCGCTCCACGACGGCGCGGTCGAAAGGGTTGAGCGGCCGGTCGTAGCGTCCGGCCTCGAGCGAGCCCCCCAGCGGCAGGGAGGCGGCGACGAGCAGGGACAGGGCGGCATATGAGCGAAGAGCGGACATCGGCGACTCCTTTCGGTGCGGAGCCGCCTGGCCAGGCGCGCTGCGTTACGTTGCGATGACGAATATGCGCGCGCGGACGCGCGAAGTCCTCGGGGAATCCCGACCTTCTTCCCAGGATTCCGGAGGCCGCTGATGCGTGTGTCCTTCGAGGGGTTCGTGCTCGACACGTCGATGCGCCAGCTCTCGCGGAGTGGCGCGCGCGTGCACCTGGAGCCCAAGGCCCTCGAGCTGCTCGAGCTGCTGGTGGCGCGCCGTCCCGCCGCCGTCTCCAAGACCGAGATCCAGGAGCGGCTGTGGCCGGACACGTTCGTCTCGGAGTCCAGCCTCACCGGGCTGGTGGCCCAGGTGCGCAAGGCGCTCGACGACGACCGCCGGCAGGAGCGGTTCCTGCGCACGGTGCACGGGTTCGGCTACGCGTTCATCGGCGAGGTCACGCTGGGCGGCGCGGCGGCGACGGCGGCGCGCCTCGTATGGGAGGACGCCGTGTTCGAGCTGCGGCCCGGAGAGCACGTGCTCGGCCGGTCCGAGGAGGCCCAGGTGCGCCTCGACGCGCCCGGCGTCTCACGGCGTCACGCGCGCATCGTGGTGACCAGCGACGAGGCGACCATCGAGGACCTTGCGAGCAAGAACGGCACGTATGTGGGGGAGCGGCGCCTCGAGGGACCGTCGGCTCTTCAGGACGGGGACCGCGTCCGTCTGGGCAGCCAGCTCCTCGTGTTCCGGCGGGCCGGCTCGGCCGCGCCGACGCGAACGGAGAGCCCGCCGCCGCGCGCGTAGACGTCCTTCGCGCACGAGCGGGCAAATGGTTACAGGATCGAGGCCGGCTTGAGGTAGCCTCCGTCATCGTGGCGGATACGCCCAAGACGTTCTCCCTCAAGACGTTCTTTTCTCCGGCCCTGGTCCGCCGGCTGGCCGCGGACCTCACGCGCGCCCACGCGGCGTTCCCGGAGAAGCGGTTCGTCCAGCGCGCCTCTTCCGGCCTCGACCAGCTGGAGCTGCTCGACCGGGGCCGTCACATCGCGAAGGTCCTCGCCGAGTGTCTGCCCTCCGATTACCCGGAGGCGGTAGGGGTGCTCGTGCGCTCGCTGGGACCGGAGCACGCGACGGACGAGCTGATCGGCGTGGGGATGGCGCCTTTCTTCTACCTTCCGCACACGCTGTACGTCGCGGAGCGCGGGCTCGATCACTTCGACCTGTCGATGGACGCGCAATACGAGCTGACCAAACGCTTCAGCGCCGAGGCCAGCATCCGCCCCTACATCGCCCGCGATCCCGAGCGGACGTTCGCCGTCCTCCGCCGATGGACGAAAGATCGGAGCGCCCACGTCCGGCGTCTCGTCTCCGAGGGCACCCGCCTGCGCCTGCCCTGGGCCGGCCGCGTCGCCTGGCTCGACGCGCACCCCGAGCGCGTGCTCGAGCTGCTGGACCTCTTGAAGGACGACCCGTCCACGCTCGTCCGGCGGAGTGTCGCCAACAACCTGAACGACCTCGGCAAGACGCACCCCAGGCTCTTGTACCGCACATGCGCGGCCTGGCTCCGTGGGGCTTCGAGCGAGCGCCGCGCCCTCGTCGAACATGCGCTGCGCAGCGCGGTGAAGCGGGGCGAGGCGGAGGCGCTGCGCCTCCTCGGCTACGGCGGAAAGGCCGCGGTGGGCGTGGAGAAGGTGCGTTTCGATCCACCGCGCGTGGCCATCGGAGGGCGCGTGGTGATGACGTTCGCGCTGCGGAGCCGGTCCCGCCAGCCGCAGGAAGTCCTGGTGGACGTGGCCGTTCATTTCGTGAAGGCCCGCGGCCACGCCGCGCCGAAGGTATTCAAAGTCGGCCGCCTCACCCTTGCCCCGCGGGCCACCGTACCGCTCGGGGCGACGTTCTCGTTGGCCGTGCACACCACGCGCGTGCCGCGCCCCGGCGTTCACGCCGTCGACGTGATCGTGAACGGGCAGGCCCGGCGCGCCGGGTCCTTCATGGTGACGGCGGCCCGCAAGCGCCGGGCACGATAGACTCGGGCTCGGCGCGCATGTTCGACCTGATCGCGTTCGACGCCGACGATACGCTCTGGCACAACGAAACGCTGTTCCAGGCCACCGCCCGCGAGTTCGCCTCCCTCCTGGCCGGCCATCATCCCGCGGAGTGGATCCAGGAGCGCCTGTTCGCGACGGAGATGAAGAACCTCCGCCACTTCGGGTACGGCATCAAGGGCTTCACCCTGTCGATGATCGAGACCGCGATCGAGCTGACCGAAGGCCGCGTCACGGGCGCCGAGATCAAGACGATCCTGGGCTGGAGCCACTCCATGCTGCAGGCGCCCATCGCGCTGCTCGACGGCGTGCGCGAGACCATCGCGGCCCTGGCCGGCGAGCACCGCCTGATGCTCCTGACCAAGGGCGACCTCTTCGACCAGGAGTCGAAGCTGGCCCGCTCCGGCCTCGGCGCCCACTTCAGCGCCGTGGAGATCGTGTCGGAGAAGAACGCGCGCACCTACGAAGTGATCATGACCCGCCACGGATTGACGCCGGCCCGCTTCCTGATGGTCGGCAACTCGCTGCGCTCGGACATCCTGCCCGTCCTCGACGCGGGGGGCGCCGCCGTGCACATCCCCTACGCGACCACCTGGGTCCACGAGCGGGTGGCCGAGGACGCCATGGCGGGCCGGACGTTCGCGACCCTGGAGAACATCCGCGAGCTTCCGGCATGGCTGGCCCGCACGGCCACCGCCTCTCGTGTTTAAGATGGGGGAGACGGTCCCTCGCAAGGAGCGTCCCCGATGAAGGTCCGTACCCTCCTCCCTCCGACCCTCGTGGCCCTGCTGGCCGCGGCCTGTGGCGACGACGATCCCGCGACTCCGACGACCTCGGCTTCGCCTTCGCCGGCCCCCCAGACCAGCATGAGCTTCTTCGTCACGAGCACCACGAACACCACCGGCAACCTCGGCGGCCTCAGTGGCGCGGACGCGCGCTGCCAGGGCCTGGCCGCGGCCGCCGGACAAGGGGCGAAGACGTGGCGCGCCTATCTGAGCGTGGAGCGGGATGCCGACAACGGCAACGCGCCCACGGACGCGCGCAACCGGATCGGCAGCGGTCCCTGGTTCAACTCCGCCGGAGTCATGGTGGCCAGCGACGTCGCCGCTCTGCACGCGCGGCGGGGCGATGCCGCGGTCTTCCTGGACGAGCGCGGCCAACGCATCAACGGCCAATGGGCGGGATCGCCGTCGCCGGTGCAGCACGACGTCCTGACCGGCTCGACCGCGGACGGGAGGCTGATGCCCGGGTTGACGTGCGCCGATTGGACGTCAGGTTCCGGAAGCCTCCAGGCCCAGGTCGGTCATTCCGACGGGCTTGGGCCCGGCGGCGACGCCTCGGGCTCGCTCTCGTCGTGGAACTCGGCCCACGTGAACCAGAGCTGCGCGGACACGGCGCCGCGCGGCGGGTCCGGACGCATCTACTGCTTCGCGCGCTGAAAAGAGACCTCGGCCGGCCTACTCGTACCTCAGCGCCTGCTGCGGATCGATGCGGGTCACGCGGTGCACGGGAACCCAGGCCGCGGCCATGGCCGCCGCCAGCATCAGGGCCGCGATGGCGCTGAAGACGACGGGGTCGGCCGAGGTCATCTGCCAGAACATGGCGTTGAGGGCCTTGCTCAAGCCGAACCCGCCCAGGGCGCCCAGGACGAGCCCGATCAGGATGGGGCGCAGTGACTGCGCGAGCAGCATGGTCACGACGTCGCGGGCGCGTGCGCCCAGGGCCATGCGGATGCCGAACTCGCTCGTGCGCTGGCCGACCACCCACGACATCACGCCGTAGACACCGACCATGGCCAGCAGGATGGCCAGCACTCCGAACGTCGTGAAGAGGGAGGCGAAGAAGCGGCTGTTGGTCACGGAGGGTGAGCTGGAGACCCGCTGGTCCATCGTCATGAAGTCATGCGCGGCCTGGTCGTGGTCCACCTCGCGCACCAGGCCCTCGATCGAGTGCACGAGGCTCATCGGGTCCACGGCCGTCCGCACGACCAGGGACTTGCGCGTGTGGATCCATTCGTCTTCGCGCCCGTATTGCCAGACGTGCTGGCGGAAAGGGACGTAGGCCGCGGCCGGCTTCTCCCGGAAGAAGCTCGGATAGGCGACGTCGGCGACGATGCCGACGATCTCGCGCGGCTGCTCCGGCGTCGACCACTTGTCGCCGCCGGGCTGTCCGACCGTGAAGCGGATCGTCTTGCCCAGGGGGTCCGCGCCGGGGAAATGGCGGTCCGCGAACGTCTTGTTCACGACGGCCACCCACGGCGAGGACGCGGTGTCGCGCTCCTCGAGCATCCGGCCGCGCAGCAGGCGGATGCCGAGCGTGGGCAGGAGGCCGGCGTCGACCTCGTTGAAGTCCGCCTGTGGCTCCTTGCCCGGCTCGGGCGCGGGCTTGCCGACGATCACGAACGGATGGGTCCACACCTGGAAGGGTAGGCGGCTGGCGATCCCCGCCTGCTGGACGCCGGGAAGGGCGCGCACACGCTCGAGCACGCGGTCGTAGAAGACTTCGACGGCGGGCGTCACCACGTTCATGTCTTCCGGCGTCTTGTCGAAGTAGCGCGTCCCCCCGAGCAGGATGTCGGCGCTGAGCAGGTTGCGCGTGTCGAACCCGGGCAGTTCCTTCTGCTCGCGCACGAAGGCCCGCATCATGAGGCCCGCGCCCACGAGCAGGACCATCGACAGCCCGACCTCCGCCACCAGCAGGACCGCCCGGCCGCGCTGGCGCGTCCCGCTGCCCCCGCGCCCTCCTTCCTTGAGGACGTCGTTGAGATCGACGCGCGACGCGCGCAGCGCGGGCAGGAGGCCGAAGACCAGGCTGGAGGCGACGGATACGACGAGGGCGAAGGCCAGCACGCGCAGGTCGACGTGCACGTCACGCAGCAGCTCCGGGAAACCGGTGGGGACGATGAGGGCGAAGAGGCGGGTCCCCCAGAAAGCGAGCACGAGCCCGCAGCCGCACCCGACGAGGGACAACACGACGTTTTCGGTCAGGAGCTGCCGCACCAGGCGGCCCCGGCCGGCCCCGGTGGCCGCGCGCAGCGCAAGCTCCTTCTGCCGGGCCGCTCCCGCGGCCAGCAGCAGGTTCGCGACGTTGGCGCAGGCGATGAGCAGGACGAAGCTGACGGCCCCGAGCAGGAACGTGAGGACGTTCTCCGCGCCGCCGAAGATCGCCTTGTGGATGGGGACCACGCGCGCGCCCACGCCGCCTGCCTTTTCGCCGCGGGCCTCGAGAACGTGCCGGCTGATCGACGTGGCTTCGGCTTCCGCCGCCGCCAGCGAGACGCCGGGCTTCAGGCGGCCGATGAATGTCTGCCAGCGCGCCTGGGGGATCCGGCGGAGGTCGTTCGCGGCCCAGAACGCGATGCCGTCCTCCCAGGGTACGAGCTTGAACCCCTGCGGCATCACGCCGATCACCGTCCGCGGCTCGCCGTCCACGTGGAAGGACGAGCCGATGACGTCCGGCTTGCCCCCGAGGCGGCGCTGCCACGTCTCGTACGCGATGACGATGGACCGCGCTTCCTTCTGCTTGACGACGTCGTCGAAGTCCTCTTGCTGGTAGGTGCGGCCGAGGAGAGGCGGCACTCCGACCACGGACAGGCCGCCGACGTCCACGGGCATCTGCTCCACGCGGCTCGTCTCGTCGGTTCCGGACAGGGTCACCGGCGCTCCGCCGAACTGCATGCCGCCGAAGGCCTCGAACGACGTACCGTCCTTGAGGATGGCCTGCACGATCTCCCAGTTGGGAGGCTGCTCGTTGAAGCCGCGCTCGGAATCGGTGCTCCACAGGATCACCAGGCGGTCCACGTTCTTGAACCCGAGCTTGTAGTGGGCGACCTTGCTCACCACGCTGTACATCGTGGTGGTCGCTCCCACCCCCAGGCCGAGGGAGAGCCCGGCCACGGCCACCATCGTGGGGTGGCGCCTCCAGAGCCGCAGGGCGAAGCGCAGGTCGGTGAGCACACTCATCGGTGACCTCCAGGGCGGGCTGCTGTTAAGACGCGCCTCACCGTCGGATGGTTCCGGAAAGATGCGAATTCAACGTTCGGACTCGTCGCGGAGCGTGGCCGCCTCCGCCAGGCCGTTGGCGATGGGGGGCAGGATGCCGCGCTCCACGTAGATCGGGACCACCATCTCGCGCAGCCGCGGCAGCTGCCGGCGGAAGGCCAGGCCGCCCGCGATGCACACCACGCCGCCGAACAGGATCGTGTTCGGCGCGCCGATGCGCGTGGCCAGGACGCCCGCCATCAGGCTGCCGAAAGGCGCGGTGCCCATGAAGGCCATGGTGTAGAAGGCCATGACGCGACCGCGCATCTCCTCGCGCACGAGCGTCTGGATGACCGTATTGCTCGAGGCGAGCTGCACCATGAAGCCCACGCCGGTGACGACCATCAGCACGAGGGACAGGGCGACGTGGCGCGAGAGCGAGAACGCGATCAGCCCGCTCCCGAAGAGGATGGCCGCGGCGGAGATGACCCGGCCCAGCCCGACCACGCTTGCCCGCGAGGCGAGGTAGACGGCGCCGCCGAGGGCGCCGATGCCCATCGCCCCCATGAGGAAGCCGAGGGTGTGCGGGCCGCCGTGCAGCACCTGGGCCGCGATCACCGGCATCAACACCGTGTACGGCATGCCCATCAGGCTGATCAGGGTGACCAGGAGGAGGATGGAGCGGATGGGCACGAAGCCGAACGCGTAGCGGAAGCCGTCGCCCAGCTCGGCGAGCGCGCGCGTTTCCGATCGCCGGGGCGTGGCCGGAGGCAGCCGCATCATCATCAGCGACGCGATGACCGCCACATAGGAGATGCCGTCGAGGAGGAAGCACCAGCCCTCGCCAGAGGCGGCGATGATCACACCCGCTACGGACGGGCCGATCAGCCGCGCGCCGTTGACCATCGAAGAGTTGAGGGCGATCGCGTTGGGCAGGTCGGCGCGGTCCTCGACCATCTCCACGACGAAGGCCTGCCGTGCGGGAGTGTCGAAGGCGTTGACGACGCCCTGGAAGGCGCTCAGGAGAAGGATCCAGGTGACGTCGATCGTCCGGGTCAGGGCGAGGCCGGCCAGCGCGAACGACTGCAGCATCGAGAGGACCTGGGTGACGCAGAGGACGCGGTACCGTCCCCATCGATCGACCCAGACCCCGGCCAGTGGCGCGAGCACGAACGTCGGGATCTGGCCCGTGAAGCCGACGAGGCCGAGCACGGAAGCGGACCCGGTCAGGCGATAGACCAGCCAGCTCGTGGCCACGCGGGTGACCCAGGTGCCGACCAGCGACGTCCCCTGTCCGAGGAAGAAGAGCCGGTAGTTGCGGTGGGACAGCGCCCGCAGCATGAAGGCGAGGCGGGCGGGAGAGCTCATGCCCCCAAGGCTACCCGCGGCGCCCCCGCCGGTCCGGAAGTCAGATCGGGTAGTGGCGCGGGGCCTGCTGAACGGTGATCCACCGGAGGTCGGTGAACTCGTCGATGCCCGCCTTGCCGCCGAAGCGGCCGTAGCCGGAGGCCTTCACGCCGCCGAAGGGCATCTGGCCCTCGTCCTGAACGGTGGGCCCGTTGACGTGGCAGATGCCGGACTCGATCCGCTGGGCGACGGCCAGCGCCCGCCCCACGTTCCCGCCGAACACGGCGGCGGAAAGGCCGTATTCGGTGTCGTTCGCGGAGCGGATCGCCTCCTCCACGCCGTCGATGCGGATCACGGTGACGACGGGGCCGAAGGACTCCTCGCTGTAGATGCGCATGCCCGGCTTGACGCCGTCCACGATCGTGGGCGGCATCAGCGTGCTCGTGGCCTTGCCCCCGATGACGACGCGGGCGCCCTTCGCGACGGCATCGTCGATCAGGGCGTTGACGCGGTCCACCGTCGACTGGTCGACGACGCTCCCGAGCGGAAACTGCCCTTGGCTCGGGTCGCCGACCTTCAGGGTCTCCGTCTTGGCCCGCAGCCGGGCCACGAACCCGTCGCCGATCTTCTCGTCCACCACGATGCGCTCGGTGGACATGCAGATCTGGCCCTGGTGCATGAAGGCGCCGAAGGCGGCGGCGCTCACGGCCGCGTCCAGATCGGCGTCGTCGAGGACGACCAGGGGCGCCTTGCCGCCCAGCTCGAGCAGGACGGGCTTGAGATGGCGCCCGCACAGCTCCGCGATGATGCGCCCCACGCGGGTCGAGCCCGTGAAGTTGACGCGCCGCACCGCGGGATGGGCCACCGCGGCCTCCACGACCGCGCCCGCGGCCCTGCCTTCGTGCGTGATCACGTTGACCACGCCCGCGGGCAGGCCCGCTTCCTGGCAGACCTCGCCGATGAGGGCATGCGTGGCGGGACAGACCTCGGAGGCCTTCAGGACCACGGTGTTGCCGCAGGCCAGCGGCGTAGCGATGGCGCGGACGCCCAGGATGACGGGCGCGTTCCAGGGCGCGATGCCGAGCACGACGCCGGCCGGCCGGCGCACGGCCATGGCGAAGGCCCCGTGATCGGAGGGGATGATCTCGCCCGTGACCTGCGTGGTCAGGGCGGCGGCCTCCTCGAGCAGCGATGCCGCGAAGGCGACGTTGAAGCGCCCCCAGCCGATGGTGGCGCCGGTCTCGGCGGTGACACGTTCGGCGAAGTCGCCCGCCCGCGCCTGCAGCCGGGCCGCCGCCGCCTGCAAGTGTTTGCGTCGCGCACCGGGGCCGAGGGCGGCCCAGGACGGAAACGCCGCGGCCGCCGACTCCACGGCCGCGACGGCGTCTTCGGCGCCGGCGGCGGCGGCGCGGCTGGCCGGCTGGCCCGAGATGGGGTTCCTGCGCTCGAAGGTCTTTCCGCTGCGGGCGCCCGCCTGGGCGCCCCCGATCCACAGGCTGGCCTCGATCATCGACTCCTCCCGCGCGGATGTTTGCTACAGCTCGGCTCGTCTCATCGACTCCTTGATGTGGTCGGCCTGTCTCAGAGCCAGGGCCACGATCGTGAGCGTGGGATTGCTCGATCCGCTGGAGCTCAGCAGGCTGCCGTCGGATACGAACAGGTTGGGCACGTCGAAGGTCCGGCCCCAGGCATCGCAGACCCCGTCCTCGGCGCGCCGCGCCATGCGGCAGGTGCCCATGTTGTGCGTTGCCGGCGGCGGCGGCCCGAAGAACACCTCCCGGCTGCCGAGGGCGGCGTAGATCTCGCGGGCACGCGCCTGGGCGAAGGTCCGCATGGCGCGCGAGTTGGGATGGTCGACGTAGTGAACGACGGGCACCGGCATGCCGTACTGGTCCTTCTCCGTCGCGTGCAAGGTGACGCGGTTGGCCGGCTGGGCCGGATCCTCTCCCATCACCAGGAGCGCGGCGAAATGATCGTACCTCCGGATCTGGGACGCGTACTCCTGGCCCCAGGCGCCCGGGCGCGCGAGCCGGACCAGGCTGGCCGGGTCGAAGGCCACCTGCTCGAAGGCAAAGCCGCCGGCGAAGCCGCGGGCGGGGTCGCCCGTGACGAAGTCGTACACCTTGCCGCTGTTCTGCGTGCCCCGATGGAAGTGCACGGGCTTGGGCATGATGGCGGTCACGATCGAGAACACGTGCTTCATGTAGTTGCGGCCGACGTGCCCCGACCGGTTGGCCAGCCCCTGCGGGAAGCGGCTCGAATCGGAATTCAGGAGGATCCGCGGGGTGTCGATCGCGTTCGCGGCCACGCAGACGGCGCGCGCACGCTGCCGCTGCCGGGCCCCCTGGGCGTCGACGTAGACGACCTCCGACGCGCGCCCGTCGGCACCCGTCTCGATTCGGACGACGAACGAGCGCGGCCGCAGCTCGAAGTGTTCCGTCTCCAGCGCCTGGGCGATGGGGGTGTTGGCGGCGGTCCACTTGGCCTGCACGGCGCAGCCGCTCACGCAGAAACCCAGCTGCAGGCACGCCGAGCGGCCGCCCTGGAGCACGGAGTTGATGGCCATGTTGCCGACGTCGATCTTCTGCAGGCCCGCCTTGCGCCCACCCGCCTGCAGGACGCGAAAATTGTTGTTCCCGGGCAGCTTGGGCCAGCCGTGCGTACCGGAGACGCCCATCGCGCGCTCCGCTCGCTCGTAGGCGCGCTCCATCTCCGCGTACGGCACCGGCCAGTCGATCACGCTGCAGTCGGCCAGGGCGGAGAAGTACCGGCGCGGCGCGAACTCGGCCTGGGGAATGCGTGGCGTGGACCCGGTCCAGTGCAGCGTCGTGCCCCCGACGTTCTTGCCGCTCCAGACGGGGAAGTCCGCCGGCAGGTCTCCGGATCCGATGCGTTTGTCGAACCAGGTCAGCTTGCCGAACATGCGGGCAGCGTCCGTCTCGATGCGGTCCACCGGCCCACCCGCCTCGAGACAGACGACTTTGATGCCCGCGCTCGACAGCTCCCTCGACACCGTTGCGCCGCCCGCGCCGGAGCCGATGACGACGACCACGCCGTCATCCCGGTTGTCGAAGACCTTGGCCATGGCGGTTAGAGCCAGTCGATGTCGTCGAACCCGCGACCGAGATAGCCGCCCTTCTCGAAGGAAGAGCCCTCGTAGCCGATGTGCGACCACACGCGCTCGTCGTTGTAGAGGTGGTCGATCGTGGCCTGGTAGACCGACCGGAAGAAGGGACTCGTTTCGATCTCCCGGAGCCGGGCCACTTGCCCCGCCTCATCGAGGGCGATCCACGCCCCGGGCTGCCCGCCGTCGAGCTTCTCCAGGCCCTGGCCGATCAGGGCCGCCAGGTCGGGACGGCGGCCGACGAGGTCGAAGATGCCCACGACGGCGCGCTCGTAGGGTTCGTCGCCCACCTCGGGGTGGGGGAACATGAGGTAGACGATGCGCTTCACGCACGCGCGCTGACGCGCGGCGATCGCGCCCGGGCCGGCCGTGCGGCAGGCGGCGAGCCCCGCCGGAGCCACGGACAGGAGGAGCGGCGCCTTCATCATCAAGTCGATGAAGGCGCGCCGCGCCCACGACCGTCTCATGTCAGAAGCCGACGCGGGCCTGGATCCCGAACTGCGCCTGGCCCTCGTTGGGGACGCAGTAGTAGGCGCCCACCAGGACGTGCAGGTCCTGCTTCTCGAGGCAATACTGGGCGCCGGTCAGGTTCTCCAGGTACGCGCTCAGCTGGTACCGGCGGTCGCGCCCGAAGTTGAGGTCGGCGCGAAGATTGGCCACGAAGCGCGACTCGTATTCGTCGATCGGGTGCGAGGGCTTGTACTTGACCTTCGACGTTCCCTGGTAGCGTCCGTCCGCCTGCAGGGTCAGCCGGTTCGCGCCCAGCGCGATGTCCTTGGCGATGGCCATGTTGGCGGAGACGCTGGGCACCAGGGCCAGGGGATGGCCCTTCTGGTACTCGCCTTCGCCCTTGTCGAAGTCGAGGCCGGTAGCGTCGGTGATCTCCGAGTGGAGGAGGCCGAGCGCGGCCGTGATCAGCCAGGTCGCGTCCGGGGAGACGTTGAGCTCCAGCTCGCCGCCGAGGATCTCGGAGGCGGGCAGGTTGCTGAAGACCGGTCCCTGCGCCCCCACGTTGAAGACCTGCTGGTCCTTCCAGTGATAGTAGAAGGTGGCGGCGTTGAGCTGCACCTTGCGGCCGAGCAGCGTCGACTTGACGCCCAGCTCGCCCGCGTCCACGAACTCCTCGGTGATGGGATTCTGCGGGAAGGGCGTGGCCGCCGTATGCAGGAACTCCACGTCGTACCGTCCCGACTTGAACCCGTGGGAATAGCTGCCGTAGACCATGGCGTCCGGCCCGAGGTGCCACTGCAGGCCGGCCTTGCCGCCGAGGTGGGAGTCGTTGATGTCCTCGCGCACGCCCGCGCGGCTGGTGTCGTTCTGGGCGCAGCCCGTGACGAAGAACGGATTCGGGCAGGGCGGGAGGTTCGCGGCCAGCGAGCGCACGAGCGTGTTGTCGTAGTACGTGCTCTGCGGAATGCCCGTGATGTTGATCGTTCCCCCGTAATACGAGGGGTTCGACTTCTCGTCCCGGGTGTAGCGCAGGCCGGCGGTGAAACCGAAGTGATCGCTCAAGCGCCCGTCGAGCTGGCCGTAGCCGGCGTAGCTGCGGTCCTTCAGCTCCGCGATGCTGAAGCCCATCGTGTTCACGAAGGCCTTGTCGTTCCCGCTCAGGAAGCGGAAGAGCAGCACGCCGTTGTCGCCGAAGCGGATGTTCTGTCCCTGGGTCGAGCTCTCGTTGAAGAAGTAGAGCCCGGTCACCCAGCGGAAGCGTGAGGACGCGTTGGCCGAGGCCAGGCGCAGCTCCTGGCTGAACTGGTTGTACTTCGTGTCGAAGTTGATGAGGAGCGCTTCCTGGTTGAGGCCGTCGTGATTGGGCCCGGAGCTGAGCCCGGAGACGCCGTTGTCCTCCTCGTATTTGCCCTTGGTGACGTCGTAGGACGTGATCGACGTGAGCTTGGCCTTGCCGAAGTCGTGGTCCACCTTCACGTAGCCGCCCGTTACGTCGACCTTCCCGATCCGCGAGCCTCCGGTCCGGACGTCGGCCCAGTTGGTCGTGGACACCTGCTGGTTCTGCGACGTCACGTAGGGCACGGATTGATCGAAGCCGATGTCGCCCGCGCCCAGGTTCCCGAAGATGGTCTGCTCGTCCGTGAAATCGAGCGAGGGCGGAGTGGCGGTGGACAGGGTGCCAAAGGCCTTCTGCGGCTGCGCGTCGCTGTCGTCACGGGCGAGGTGGAAGCTCCCGTGGACGAGGGTCTTGGTCGAGGGGATCCAGCTCAGGCCGGCGCGGACGGAGACGCGCTGGGAGTCGCCGTAGCTGCTGTCGGGCAGGGTGAAGTCGTTCCAGCGGCCGTCTCGGTGACGGAACTTCCCCGCGACGCGCGCGGCGGCCGTGGAGGCGACGTGAAGCGTCGAGGCCGCCTCCAGGTCGATCAGGTTGTGGCTGCCGTAGATCGCGGAGGCGTAGCCGTCGCGGCCGCCGCCGAGGGCCGGCTGCTTGGTGAGGTAGTTGACGGCGCCGCCGGTGGTGTTGCGCCCGAACAGGGTGTTCTGCGGTCCGCGCAACACCTCCACGCGCTCCATGTCGAACAGCCCGAGCGTGCTCGTGTACGACGAGTTCATGGTGACGTCGTCCATGTACGTGCCCACGGACGAGGGGGCGTTGCCGAAGAACTCGTTCGTGCCCACGCCGCGGATCATGATGTGCTGGCTCAGGGCGTTCTGGACGACGACGTTCAGGTTGGGCGCGAGCTTGACCACGCCGGTCAGGGTGTTCACCTGGAAGCGGTCGAGCTGCGCCCCGGTGAAGGCCTGCATCGTCACGGGGACGTCCTGGATGGACTCCTCGCGCTTCTCGGCCGTGACCGTGATCTCTTCGATCCGCGTGACCGGCTTGTCCTTCTCGGGCGGTGCCGCTTGATCGGCCTTCGGATCCTTCGGATCCTTGGCCTCCTGCGGCGCGGCCGCGGCCGCGGAGGCGGCCGCGAATCCCAGGAAGAGCACCAACGGCAGGTTCAGGAGCGTCGCTCGGTCGAGCTTCATGTTTCCCCCCCGATGGGTGGCCGGTTTCCCGCGTGGGTGGCTGAAGTGCGAGCCGGATGCTAGGCAGGCCGCTCCGCGATGTCAAACCGAATAACGAACGAGAGGTTCGATAATCGCACAGCTTCGATCGGGCGGCCCTCGATGCCGTGCGAATAGCGCACAGGAGGAGCGCTATTCGAAAGGAATGTCTCGAGGGCCGTGAACGGCCGTCCGCCCTCGTCGCGAACCATTGGACCTTGGTCCCACACCCTTGACGCAGCTTCGTTCGGCGCGCCACTCTGCGCGGGAACCGAGCTGCTGGAATGAATCGACTTCGCCTCGCCGCATCTCCGCGTCGCCTGACCGTTTCCCTGCTCCTGATCCTCGTCGCCGGATGCGGCCATCACCCCGAGGCGGTCGCGGACTGGCGGATGGTGGACCGCACGGTCGATCGTCTCACCGACCGTCCGCCCGGCGAGGAGGACGTGGAGGGACCGGACGGCTTCGTGGACGACTACGACAACGCGCAAGGCGCGCTGATCCGCGGCGTGAACGGCAACATCTCGACGAAGTTCCCCGCCGACGGCCGTTACGAGGTCGAGCTCGACGCCTGCCGCTCGAGCTGGGCCCACGAGTTCTCCTGGTCGGTCGACGGTGGTCCCTTCGAGCCCGCGGACTCGTGCCTCCACACGGTGCGCCTCACCGAAGGCGCCCACCGCGCCGACCTGATCGCCCGCGGCGGCTCGGGGGACGAGAGCCGCACGAGCCTGACCATGGACGTCGAGGATCTCATCGTCGTCGGGCTGGGGGACTCCTTTTCCGCGGGATCGGGGAATTCGCGCAACGGTCTCGTGTCGATCGACTACGACCAGGTCCACTGTACGCGCACGGGCCGCTCGGGACAGGCGCTGGCCGCCCTGGCTCTCGAGAAGGCGGACGAGAAGACGTCGGTGACCTTCATCCATCTGGCCTGCGGCGGCGCGCGCGCGACCGTTGGAATGCTGGGCCCGCACAACGGCCAGCCCCCGCAGATCCTGGAGCTGGAGCAGATCCTGCCCGCAGGCCAGGCCGTGGACTTCGTCTCCTTCACCATCGGCGGCAACGACGTGCGCTTCTCGGAGGTGATCGAGCAGCTCATCGGCGAGCCGGATGGGCCGCTCTCGATCCTCGATGGAGAGCGGACGCACGACCGTATCCAGCGCCAGCTCGTCGATCTGCGCGAGACGATGGCCCGGGTGGCCGCCTGTTTCGGATCCGGCTTCGAAGGACGGCCCTGCGAGGTGACGGGCCCCTCGGGACGAGACGACGACACGCAGACGCTCCGGATCCCGCGGATCCCGCTTCGGGCCCAGGACCGCGTCGTCCAGGTGACCTATCCCGATCTCAGCACGCGGTTCGTGAGGGACGCGGGGGGCAACCCCGTATTGGACCCGAGCGGCCAGCCCCGGATCGAGACCTGCCCGAGCGGGGCCGTCAATTCCCCCGACGACCTTCTCGACGGAATTCCGGACGGCTTGATCAACGGCCGGCCGCTAGGCGAGGTACGGTCGCCCCTGATCAGCGGCTCCGAGTGGGCGTGGGGTGGGACGGTGATGCTGGGACTGACGGACCCCGCCCCCGACGATCGCATCCCGTCCGCGTATGCCTACACCCCGGAGGCCGGCGGCGAGGTGGTCGCGTTGCCGTTCACCAACACCTTGAACTCGCTGGCCCTGGAATCGCGCGCGAGGTTCGGCTGGACGGCCTCCGACCGGTGGTTCCGGGACTCGCGGGGCCACGGCTACTGCTCGCCCACGCAGGACAACTGGTTCCTACGCTCCATCTTCCATCCGAACGTCGCCGGCTACGAGGGCAAGGCCCAGGGCCTCCTGGCGGAAGCGCAGCGCCTGGGTCTGAAGGTCAACTGACGTCTCGGCGAGCGTGCTGACTACCAGCTCCTTCGGTGCAGGGCGGGCACGGCGTCGAAGTGCTCGTCGCGACTCAGCACAGGCAACCGGTGCTGGAGGGCGAGGGCGGCGATCCAGGCGTCATTGGCCGGAATCGGGCGTCCCGAGCGCTTGAGGTCGACACGGAGGGCCGCATAGGCCACCGCCGTCTCGTCCGTAACGGGAAGGACGTCGAAGTGGCGCAGGTGCGAGTCCAGCCAATCCTCGTAGGACGACCGGTGCCGGGACGGCGCGATACCGTATCGGAACTCACCGAGCACGATGACGGGAATCGCGGCCCGCTCCTGCGTTCGCAGTATTTCGCCTACCCCCCGATCACCATCGACGAAAGCGGACAGCGCGTTCGTGTCCAGTATCACGAGCGGTCCTCGGGCTCTATGACTTCGAACGCTTCACGGATTCTCTTCTCGATGCGGTGCGTATCCCGGCGCAGGCGGGGTAACTGGCCGAATCCCTGCATCCAACCGGGGTCGCCGGAAGGAACGGCCCGGCTCTTGGACGCGAGCTTTTCGACCAATGCCTCCCCGACGAACTCCTTGAGGGACTGGCCCTGCTCCGCGGCCTTCGATTTGACCCGGCGGAAGAGTGCGTCCGGAATCTCGAGGGTCGTCTTCATTGACCCATATTAACATATTTACGGTTGGCCCCCCGGGGATCGACCCGTTCCGGATCGAGGCGAGTCGTTCATTCCGGTCCTCTCCGTTCCGGCGCGGGGTCGTCCAGCTCCCGCGTCATCTCGATCATCGTCCGGCGGAAGCCCAGGCTCGCGAAGAGGCGCTGGGCCGGCTCGTTCTGCACTGCGGTCGAAAGGACCACACGAGGCGCGCCGCGCGACCTCAGGTACGCGAGGACCGCGTCCAGAAGCAGGCGGCCGACACCGCGGCGGCGATGCTCCGGGTCCACGACGACGTCGTGCAGGACGCCCGCCGGCCCACGAAGCGACATGTAGTCGTACCCTTCGATAGCGGCGTACGCGTAGCCGATCACGCTCGCGTTGTCGCTCGCGACGAGGACGGCGACATTCGGCTCTTCGAGCTGCGTGCCCAGGAAGGACGCGTAGTCCGTCGGCGTCCTGGGCCTCGGGGCCAGGAATCGGCGCGAGTCGAAGCCGTGATGCTCCGCGATGAGGAGCGCGCCGAGGCGGCCGATGCTCGCAAGGTCGGCGGCCGTCGCCTGCCGGACGATCATTCGGATTTGCTGCCCCCCAGGTCGTTCATGCCCGTGTTCCGACCCCTACTTCGCCCGGGCGGCCTCCGGGTCGAGAGCGAGGGACGAGGACAGGGCCCGATAGGCCTCGGTCTGTGCTCGCAGGCCGGCGGCCACTTGCTCCGCGGTGGCGACCGCATCGGCGCCGGCGATGAAGCGGCGTGGCGGCGGCTCCTGGCTCGCGATGGTGATGAGCGCCCGCGCGAGCTTGGCGGGGTCGCCGACCGCGCTCCGGTCCCGCCCGGTGGCGACGACGGCGTGGCCGGCGGCCAGGGCGGCCTTGGCGAAATCGACGCCCATGCCACGACCGGCGCCGGTGATGAACCAGACCTTCTTGCTGCTCATGACCTCTTCCTGCCCTTCTTCCCGAAGCGCTCGATGCGGTACGCGATCCTGGGCCCCTCGTCTCCCTCGTACGCGAGCTGGGCCATGGCCATCGTGAAGGGCTCCAGATATCGAGCGATCCGCAGCGGGCCCGCGTCCACGGGCTCGAAACCGACGTCTCGAACGAGACGCGCCGCGACACCTTTCGCGTCCTGGTCGTCCCCGCAATACAGGAGGCTGGGCCGCCGGCGGCGGCGTCGCTTCGCGGCGAAGACGTCGAACAGCACCTCGCTCGGGACCGTGCCGAATGCGGACACGACTTTGGCCTTGCGCACCTTTCTGGCCAGGGCCTCCGCGCCCGACGACGTACGGGCGACGACCAGCCGGCTGTCGTCCGCGCTCATCGGAAGCGAGCAGGTGACGATCACCTTGCCGGCGACAGCGCCGGCCTGCTTCAACACGTCATCGACGCGCGACCAGTGCACGGCCAGGAGCAGCGCGTCCGCGTTCGACGCGGCCTCGCGCGGCGTGCCGGCCCGCGCGCGTCCCCGTGCCTCCCGAGCGAGTCGCTGCAACTTTCGCGGGCTGTGCGAATAGCTGAAGACCACCTCGTGGCCGGCCCGCGCGAGGATCGTGCCGAGCTTGCTGCCCATCAATCCTGAGCCGAGGATGCCAATGCGCATGTCGAACCCTCCTCCGGGGTGTGGATTCCTGTCGGCCCCCGGCGACGGGTTGGCGGCCGGGCCTTGACCGTTCGATACCAGCCTACAGGGGCGGGTGGCCCCCGACTAGACGGGAAGATGCGGATGCACGGCGCATCACTGCATCCGCTACCGGATGGGCGCGGGCGGGCCCGTCTATCGCTGGGAGTTCGAGAAGCGCGGCAAGCCGGTGACGGTCTCCATCTCGGGGCCACTCATCTTCAACGACGTCGAGCTCACGTTACGCGCGGCGTCGGACGGAATGGGACTCGCCTTCGCTCTCGAGGAACAGGTGGCCGAGCGCATCACCCGCGGGGAGCTCCTGCGCGTACTCGAGGACTGGTGCCCGCCCTTCGACGGGTTCTTCCTGTACTACCCGAGCCGGCGCCAGCAGCCGGCCGCGCTGCGGGCACTGGTGGACGCGCTCCGGGTGTGACGCGCTGGAGGATGCCTCACCAGCTGCGTGTCACCCCGACGTAGGCGACGATGGCCTTGTAGTCCCCGTCGTTGGCGTTGAGCAGGAAAGAGCTCGGCGCGTAGTTGCCGGTGTTCTGTGTCTGCGAGTCGCGGATCCGGTAGTCCTCCCACCAGGTGCCGAGGGAGAGGCGCCAGCCGTGGCTGACCGCGTACCGCAGCTCGCCCGTGAGCGTGACGAGCCGCGTGTCGTCGAAGTCGGAGATGGGGAAGGCGACGTCCGGCGACCCGCCCGGCGGGCTGAAGAGGTCGTTGAAGCCATCCGTGTTCTGGTAG
>Ga0207648_10002725_pt1 | contig 18771 bp, 17 predicted proteins | sample KBSMisM32_FD_184310 | JGI IMG/M metagenome (GOLD analysis project Ga0207648, IMG submission 184310) | Miscanthus rhizosphere microbial communities from Kellogg Biological Station, Michigan, USA - KBS Miscanthus M3-2 (SPAdes) (version 2) | ecosystem: Host-associated > Plants > Roots >...
CGACATGAATCCCGCCGCCGGCGACTCTCGCGGGCCGTCAGGCGCCAGGCTGTTCGGCTCGTACGACACCTGCCCCGGGATGATGTCCATGCGCCGCACGCCGTCGCGCTGGAAGTTGCGCATCGGACACTTCGGCCGGTTGATCGGGAGCTCGTGGAAGTTGGCGCCGCCAAGGCGCAGCAGCTGCGTGTCGGTGTAGGAGAACAGCCGCCCCTGCAGCAGCGGGTCGTTGGTGAAGTCGATGCCAGGCACGATATGGCCCGGATGGAACGCCACCTGTTCCGTCTCGGCGAAGAAGTTGTCGGGGTTGCGATCGAGCACCATGCGACCGAGCGGCGTGAGCGGCACCAGCTCCTCGGGAATCAGCTTGGTGGCATCGAGGATGTCGAACGGAAACTTGTCGGCCGTCTTCTGATCGAACGCCTGCACCGAGAGTTCCCACTCCGGAAACGCGCCCGAGGCGATGGCGTCGTGAAGATCGCGCCGCTGCGAGTCGGGATCGGCGCCGTAGAGCTTCACCGACTCGTCCCAGATCAGGGTGGCCGCGCCTATCTTCGGGCGCCAGTGGAACTTCACGAAGGTGGACTTCCCTTCCGCGTTCACCAGACGGAAGGTATGGACGCCGAACCCCTCCATCATGCGGAGCGACCGCGGCAGCGTCCGGTCCGACATCGCCCACATGAGCATATGCATGCTCTCGGGCATCAGCGACACGAAGTCCCAGAAGGTGTCGTGGGCGCTGGCGGCCTGCGGGTAGCCGCGGTCGGGCTCCATCTTCACCGAATGGACCAGGTCTGGAAACTTGATGGCGTCCTGGATGAAGAAGACCGGGATGTTGTTGCCCACGAGGTCGAAGTTGCCGTCCTGCGTGTAGAACTTGACCGCGAACCCACGGACATCTCGCGGCGTGTCACCTGAGCCGGCGCCCCCGGCGACCGTCGAGAAGCGTACGAACACCGGCGTCTTCTTCTTCGGGTCCTGAAGGAACGCCGCCCGGGTGAGCACGGGCATCGGCTTGTAGACCTGGAAGTAACCGTGGGCACCGCTGCCACGGGCGTGCACGATGCGCTCGGGGATACGCTCGTGGTCGAAGTGCGTGATCTTCTCGCGGAAGATGAAGTCTTCGAGCAGCGTCGGGCCCCTTGAGCCGTCGCGCAGCGAGTTCTGGTTGTCAGCGATCGGCGTGCCTTGATTGGTGGTGAGGGCATTGCCACCTGCCGCCGTCTGATGCGTTTCCCCGCCGTTGCTGTTCTTCTTCACGAGCACGTGGGGCTGCAAGGCGCGTTCCTGTCCACTCAGGACGTGCGCCGATGATAATGGTCGCAAAGCCATGACCACCGAGCTCAACCTCTCGCAGCGCTCGTTCGCCCTCGACGACGCCGTGGCTCTTCTCACGCGTACGCCCGCCACGCTCGACGCCCTGCTGCGCGGCTTGCCCGAGTGGTGGACGCACGCCAACGAGGGCGCGAACACGTGGAGCGCGTTCGACGTCGTCGGCCATCTCATTCACGGCGAGGAGACCGACTGGATTCCGCGCGTGAACATCATCCTGCAGCACGGCGAGAGCCGCACCTTCGAGAAGTTCAATCGCGAAGCGCAGTTCGAGGCGTCGCAGCCGCAGACCCTGGACGGCCGGCTCGACCAGTTCGCGGCGCTGCGGCGCGAGAACCTGCGCGCCCTGGCGGCACTCCAGTTGCGCGACGCCGATCTCGATCGGACGGGCCGGCATCCGGCGTTTGGCGTGGTGACGATGCGGCAGCTGCTCGCCACCTGGGTGGCGCACGATCTCGATCACGTGATGCAGGTGTCGCGGGTGCTGGGGCGGCAGTATGGCGATGACGTCGGCCCGTGGCGGGCCTATCTACGGGTCATCAGCGGTGAGCAGGGCTGACTCGCAGCGGACGGGCCGCCGGAAGGCGGCCCCTACATTCCAGGTCAGGCCAGGACGTTGATGCGGGTGCCGATGTGGTCCGGCATCTGCGGCGCCTGCTTGATGAGATCGACGAGCGCCTGCGCCGTGTCCTTCTGAACGTCGCGTTCCTTCTTCATGACGGCGATCTGCCGATCGTTGTCCAGGCGAGCCTGGTAGGCGGCAGACACCGATTCCGGGGACATTGACACATCCCTGAATCGGCAATCGCGCTCCAGAGCTTGAATCGGCTCGCTCACCGCCGCGCAGCTGCGGGCAGCTTGACACATCGCTACGCGATGTATAGCATCGCGATGGAATGAACGCCGAGACGCTCAAGGGACATCTGGACCTGTTGCTGCTGTCGGCCGTGCAGCCCGGGCCCGCCCACGGCTACGCCATCGCCGAACAGCTGCGGGCGCGAAGCAGCGGCACCTTCGACCTGCCAGAGGGCACGCTGTATCCGGCGTTGCACCGGCTCGAACGAGCGTCGCTCCTGGCGAGCCGCTGGTCGGAGGTCAACGGCCGCCGCCGGCGCGTGTATCAGCTCACGACCAAAGGGCAACGGGCGCTGGCCACGCGGCACGATGAATGGGTGGAGTTCGCGCGCGCCGTTCACGCCGTCGTGGGAGGTCACGCCTGATGGCGGCGCCGATTGACGACTATCTCGCGAGGCTCCGCGAGGAGCTCCGGCGGCATGGCTGCGAGGACGCCCGCCTGATCGACGAGGCGCGTGAACATCTGGCCGACGACATCGACGACGGGCTGCGGCGCGGGCTGACGGCGGAGGACGCCGAGCGGGAGGCGTTCGAGCGATTCGGCCCGCCGGACGTCATCGCCCGCTCCAGCATCAAGGAGAGTAGCGGCATGAGGAATTGGCTCCGCGCGTTGCCGGGCACGCTGTGGTGGTTCATCGCGCCGACCGTGGTGGCCGCAGTGGCGACCAGCGCGATCTCGTACTACTTCCTGCCCACCCGCTATCGTTCCGAGACCGTCATTCGGGTGCAGTCGCCTGGCACCGGTCTCGCGGGAACGACGGCGCGTGCCACAGGCGGACCTGAACGGCTCCTGCGCATCGCGGAAACCGCCCTCACCCGTGCGCGGCTCGAGCGGCTGATTCAGGAGGTCGGGCTGTATCGCGCCGAGCGCGCGCAGCAGCCGCTTGACGAGGTCGTCGAGCGTATGCGGCGTGACATCGGGGTGACGCTTCTCAACGACGCGAACAGCCCGGCGGGCGACGGAAGCGGCAGCTTCGTGGTCAGCTTCGCGGCGCCGGATCCGCGACTGGCCATGAAGACCACCGAGCGCCTCGCCAGCCTGCTGGTCGAACAGAACATGCTCGAGCGGACGGGAAACAGCGATACGACCGGGCAGTTTTTCGACGAGCAGATCGGCAGCATGCGGCAGCGCCTGGTGGCTCAGGAGAGCCAGCTGGCGCGCGCACGGGCGTCGGGTCAACCGGTCCCGGAGGCGGATGTGCTTGCGTACGAAGTACTGCGCGACATGTACAAGTCGCTGCTGGTGAGGCGCGAGGAAGCGCGGAGCGCCGAGAGCCTCGAGCGAAGCGCCGCCGGCTTCCAGTTCAGGGTCACCGAGCCGGCGCGCCTGCCGATATATCCGGAAGGCCCCAGCAGGCTTGGTGTGACCACCGCCGGCACGCTCGCGGGCTTCGGCCTGGGGCTGCTGTTCGTCGCGATGCGCGGACGCTGGGCGGCGCCGATAATGCATCGGTGAGCCACTCCAAGAGCAACGCGCGCCTCATCTACTCCACCGACACCAGCGGCAAGTGCCCCGTGTGCGGCTGGCCGCAGCGGAACTGCCAGTGCAGCAGCCAGCACCAGCCGACCGAGGCGGTCCCCGCGCGCGTCGTCGCGAAACTCCGAATGGAGAAGAAGGGGCGCGGCGGCAAGACGGTGACCGTGGTCTACGGTCTGCCGCGGAACGCGGAATTCCTCCGGGAGCTGAGTCAGGAACTGAAACGCGCCTGCGGCGCGGGCGGCACCGTCGTCGAGGACGGAGTCGAAATCCAGGGCGACCTCCGCGAGCGCGTGCGCGAAGTGCTGCTTAAGCGAGGGTACCTCGTCAAGGGCTGACGTGGCACACTCGTTGCTCTTTTCCTTGAACACCGAGCTGGGTCCCAATGCATGCTCGCTGTTCCTGGGCCGCGCCTCTAGCCTTGGCCGCCGCACTCACGGCCGGCTGTAAGAAGCCTGCGCCTCCTCCCAACCCGCCGCCACCCGACGTCCAGGTCGTCCACGTCATCCAGCGTGACGTGCCGGTCTACATGGAAGGGATCGGCGTGACGCGCGGCGACGCCGAGGTGGAAATACGCGCGCGCGTCGAGGGCGTGCTGCAGGCCGTGCATTTCACGGAGGGCAGCCAGGTCAAGAAGGGCGATCTGCTCTACACCATCGATCCGCGCGAGTTCATCGCGGTGGTGCAGCAGGCGAAGGGCAAACTGGCGCAGGCCGAAGCCGACCTCGCGCGTTACGAGCAGGACGTCGCGCGGTACAAGCCGCTGGTCGAGCAGAATGCCGTGCCGCGGCAGACGCTCGAGACGTCGGTCGCGCAAGTCAACGCCGGGCGCGCCGGCGTCCAGGCCGCCAAGGCATCGGTCGACTCCGCGGATCTCGACGTGAGCTATACGAAGATCTACTCGCCGACCGACGGCATCATCGGCAAGACCGAGGTCAACGAAGGGAATCTGGTGGGCCGCGGGCAGTCCACGCTGTTGACGAAGATCTCCCGGGTCGATCCGATCCGCCTCCGAGTGAGCATCGGCGAGCGCGACTACCTCGAACTTGCTCGCCTCCGCCGGAAGATGGGCGTGAAACCGGGTTTGCGGAACGACCAGTCGATCGTCGAGATGATCCTGGCCGACGGCTCGCTGCATCCATACAAGGGCAGGCTCGTGTTCGCCGACCGGCCGGTCGACGCCTCCACCGGCACGCTCCTCATCGAAATCGCGTATCCCAACCCCGATAAGTTGCTCCGGCCGGGTCAGTTCGGGCGCGCCCGCGTGGTGATCGACACGAAATCCGGCGCGCTGCTCGTGCCGCAGAAGGCGGTGTCGACGCTGCAATCGGTGGACAGCGTCGCCGTGGTCAAACCCGATAAGACCGTCGAGACGCGACAGGTCAAGACCGGCGTCCGCGTCGGCGCCCTGTGGGTGATCGAGAGCGGCCTGCAGCCCGACGACCAGGTGATTGTCGAAGGCCTGCAGAAGGTGCGACCGGGCATGACCGTCAACCCCACCGTTGTACCGGCTGAAGCGCCAGACGCGCCGGTCGCATCGCTCACAGTCGGCACACCCTAGGGATTGCGGTCATGGCCCATTTCTTCATCCGGCGGCCGGTCGTCGCCATGGTCATCTCCATCCTGATGGTGATTGCCGGCGCCGTTGCGCTGCAGAGCCTGCCGATCGAGCAGTATCCGTCCCTCGCGCCGCCGGTCGTGCGCATCACGGGCAACTACACCGGCGCCAACGCGGAGGTGGTCGAGCAATCAGTGGCCACTCCGATCGAGCAGGAAATCAACGGCGTGGACAACCTGCTCTACATGAAGTCGCTCAACACGAGCGACGGCCGCATGCTGCTCGACGTCACCTTCAAGGTGGGCAGCAGCCTCGACAACTCCAACATGCTGACGCAGAACCGCGTCTCGCAGGCGCAGGCGCGGCTGCCGCAGGAGGTGCTGCAGCAGGGGCTCACGGTCAAGAAGATCAACCCGAGCATGCTGCTGGTCGTGTCGATCTACTCGCCCAAGGGCACCTTCGATGCGCTGTTCCTGAACAACTACGCGATGCTCAACGCGCGTGACGCGCTCCTGCGCGTGCCCGGCGTGGCGCAGGTCGATCTGTTCGGCGGCGCCGAGTACGGCATGCGCGTGTGGCTGCGGCCCGATGATCTGGCGACGCATGGCTTGACGCCCGCCGACGTCATCGACGCCATCAAGGAGCAGAACCTGCAGGCGCCGGCCGGCCAGATCGGCGCGGCCCCCTCGGCACCAGGCCAGTCGTTCACCTACACGGTGCGGGCGCCCGGCAGGCTGGTCACCGCCGAAGAGTTCGGCAACATCATCGTGCGCTCGACCGACGAGGGGCGCCAGATCCGCATCAACGACATCGGCCGGGTCGAGCTCGGCGCCGAGAACTACAAGTCGTTCGGGCGGCTGGACGGCAAGCCCGCCGGCGTCCTGTCGGTCTATCTGCTGCCCGGCGCCAACCAGCTGCAGTCGGCCGAAGGCATCTACACCGCGCTCGAGGAGCTGAAGCGGCTCTTCCCCACCGACGTGGACTACAAGATCGTCTACGACACGACCCCGGCCGTCGAAGCCTCCATCGAAGAGATCACCAAGACGCTGTTCGAAGCCATCGTGCTCGTCGTGATCGTGGTCTTCGTATTCCTCCAGAACGTGAGAGCGACGTTCATTCCCCTCCTCACCGTCCCGGTCTCGCTGCTCGGCACGTTCATCTTCTTTCCGATCCTCGGCTTCTCCGTGAACACGCTCACGATGTTCGGGCTGGTGCTGGCCATCGGCATCGTCGTCGACGACGCCATCGTGGTCGTGGAGGCGGTGATGCACAACCTCGAACACGGCATGGACTCCAAGACGGCGACCGCGAAGGCGATGGACGAGGTGTCCGGTCCGATCATGGGAATCGGCCTGGTGCTGACCGCGGTTTTCGTCCCGGTAGCGTTCATCGGCGGTCTCACCGGCCGCCTCTACCAGCAGTTCGCGCTGACGATTGCCATCGCGGTCATCATCTCCGTGTTCAACGCGCTCTCACTCAGCCCGGCGCTGGCGGCCATGCTCCTCAAGCCTCCGAAGCCGGCGCGCGGGCCGCTGGGCCTGTTCTTCCGCGGGTTCAACCGCGTGTTCGACGTCTCGACCCGCGGCTATGTCGGCACCGCGGGCATGCTGGCCCGCAAGTCGATCCTGAGCCTCGGCATCCTCGCGGTGGTCGTGTTCCTGTCGTCGCGGCTGGCGGCCGCCGTCCCGGGCGGGTTCGTGCCCACCGAGGACCAGGGCATCGTCATGGTGAACGTGCAGCTCCCCAACGGGGCCTCGCTCGAGCGCACCGACGCGGTGCTGCGCCGAGTGGAGAACATCGTCGGGGCCACGCCGGGCGTGGAGTCGTTCAACACCGTCGGCGGCATGGCGATGCTCACCAACTCGTTCCAGTCCAACGTCGGCTCGATGTTCCTGCGGCTCAAGCCGTGGGGGGAACGCACCACGCCGGACATGAAGATGCCGGCCATCATGGCCCATCTGCGGCGCGAGCTGTCCAAGTTGCCGGAGGCCGTGATCTTTCCCTTCCTGCCGCCGTCGATTCCCGGCTTCGGCGCGGCCGGCGGCTTCAATTTCGTCCTGCAGGATCGCAGCGGCACGCTCACCGTGCCGCAACTGGGGGCGCAGGCGCAGACCTTCATCGCCAAGGCCCGCACCCGGCCGGAGCTGACCGCCCTCTTCACCGCGTTCGACCCGACCTCGCCCCAGTACGACGTGCAGCTCGATCGTGAACAGGCGCGGAAGCTGGGCGTGCCGATGAACGACCTCTTTCAGACGCTGTCGGCGTCGATGGGCGGCACCTTCGTGAACGACTTCAACCGGTTCGGACGCCTCTACCGGGTGTTCGTGCAGTCGGAAGCCGAATACCGGCAGCGTCCGGAGGACATCGGCAAAATCTACGTGCGGAGCCAGACCGGCACGATGATCCCGCTCTCCACGCTCGTGACCGTCAGGCCGCTCGAGGGCACCGAGCTGGCCGTGCGTTTCAACCTGATGCGATCGGTCGAAGTGAGCGGGCAGGCGGCCCCCGGCTTCAGCTCGGCGCAGGCGATGGCAGCGCTCGAGCAGGTGGCGGCCGAGGCACTGGCTCCCGAAATGAGCTACACGTACTCGGGGCTGTCGTACGAAGAGAAGAACGCGCCGTCCCCGATCCCCACCTTCGCCATGGCGGTCGTGTTCGTCTTCCTGCTGCTCGCCGCCGTCTACGAGAGCTGGTCGCTGCCGTGGGCGGTGCTGCTCGGCACGCCGATCGTCGTGCTGGGGGCGTACTTCGGCGTCTGGCTGCTCGGGCTCGAAGCCAACGTCTACGTGCAGATCGGCCTGGTGATGCTGATCGGCCTCGCCGCCAAGAACGCCATCCTCATCGTCGAGTTCGCGAAGATGGAGCGCGACAAGGGCAAGACCGCAGTAGAGGCGGCACTGGAGGCCGCGCGGCTCCGGTTCCGGCCGATTCTGATGACCGCCTTCGCGTTCATCATGGGCGTGATCCCCCTGATGCTCGCCACTGGATCGGGCGCGGCATCGCGCGCGGTGATGGGCACGGCGGTGTTCTTTGGCATGCTGGTCGCCACCTTCGTGGGCGTGTTCATCTACCCGGCGCTCTTCGTCCTCGTCGACACGATCGCCAGCGGCCGCAAGCCGCGGAAGGCGTCGATCGCACCGCCGATCCAGCACGCGGCACCCGAAGGAGCGGGGCACTGACGTGCGTCCGGCACGCATCCTCGGCCTGGCCGTACTCGGGCTGACGTTGCCGGCCTGTGCCCTCGGCCCCAATTACGCGCGCCCCACGATCACCCCGCCACCGGCCTTCCGCGGCGTGCTCACGACGAGTGAAGCCGCGGACCTCGCGGACCTGGCCTGGATCCGCCAGTATCAGGAGCCCGAGCTCGCGGCGCTCATCCAGACCGCGATTGCCGAGAACCTCGACCTGCGACAGGCCGTGGCCAGGATTGCCGAGGCCCGCGCGCGCGCCGATGCCGCCAGGGCCGACCTGGGCCCGACGCTGTCGGCCGGGTTCAGCGGCCAGCCGCGTACGCGGATCGACGAGGACGAGAGCTGGCTGCGCACGCTCTACAGCCTGGGCGTCGCCTTCCAGTGGGAGATCGACTTCTTCGGCCGGCTGCGCCGCGCCTCCGAGGCGGCGCGCAACGATCTGCTGGCCACCGAGGACGGCGCCCGGGCGGTGATGTCGTCGCTCGTCGGCGACGTGGCGCAGGCCTGGTTCGATCTCAGGGTGCTCGACGAGCTCATCGCGATCACCCAGCGCAACATCCAGCTGCAGCAGGACGCGCTCGTCCTGGTGCAGCGGCGCGTGCAAGGCGGTGTCTCCGCCGGCCTCGACGAACAGCAGGCAACGAGCCAGCTGGCGCGGACACGCGCGCAGCTGCCGGCGCTGCAGCAGGACGCCCAGCAGGTGGAGAACCGCCTGAGTGTGCTGCTCGGGCGTCCTCCTGGTCCCATCGCCCGCACACCGGGCCCGATTACGGCGGTGCCGCCGGAGATTCCGACCGGGCTGCCGTCGGAGCTGCTCGAGCGCCGCCCCGACATCCGCCAGGCCGAACGCGAGCTCATGGCCGCCACCAGCCGGATTGGCGTCGCAATGGGCAACGCGTTTCCGTTCCCCCGCATCGGCCTCACGGCGTTCTTCGGCCTGTTGAGCGGGTCGCTCGACAGCCTGTTCCGTGGCGACGACAGCGGCGTCGTCTCGTGGAGTCCGTCGGTCGCCATGCCGATCATCGATTCCGGACGCGGGAAGGCGGGGGTGGCCGTGGCGGTGGCGCAGACCGAGCAGGCGGCCATCTTCTACCGCAGCTCCATTCTGGTGGCGCTCCGCGAAGTGGCCGACACGCTGGTGTCGCTCGAAAAGGTGCGCGAGCGCATCGCGCAGCAGCAGGTCGAGGTAACGGCGGCGCGCGAGGCGCTGCGGTTGAGCGACATCCGCTATGTCGGCGGGGTGGCCGACTACCTGGAAGTGCTGGACACGCAGCGCGTGCTGTATGTCTCGGAGACCGATCTCGCCCGCAGCCGCCAGAGCGAGCTCCAGGCGTCCGTCCAGTTGTACCGCGCGCTCGGAGGCGGCTGGTCAGACCAGGAGCTGGTCAAGCTGATCGATCGGCCGTTCGACGCACGGAAGTAGTCCGCCGCGTTATGATCGGCGGCGGCCACCCCTCACCCGCCGCCCGCTGCCCCCACTCCACCATGGTCCCCTCTGTGTATAGACACCTCGCCAGAACTGTTGCCGCAATCGTTGTGCTGGCCGCGGGCGTGACCGCCTGCTCACGCGCGCCAGCAGCGACGGGCGCATCCATTCCCAGGACCGCCGACGGCAAGCCGAACCTGCAGGGGATCTGGCAGGTGCGCAACCGGGCGTCGTACGACCTGGAGGGGCACGTCGCCAGCCGGGGCATGCTGGCCGGCACGACCGTGGTACAGGGCGGTGCGATCCCCTATCAGCCGTGGGCGGCCGAGAAGCGGATCGCGAACGCGGCCAGTCGGCAGACCGCCGATCCGGTGGCCGGCTGCCACCTGCCCGGTGTGCCGCGCATCATGTACATGGACTTCCCGTTCCAGATCTTCCAGACGCCGGAACACATCGCGATGACGTTCGAGTGGTCGCTGGTGCACCGCCGGATCGCGATGAACGGCGCACCCGCCGACGGCATCGATTTCTGGATGGGCGACTCGCGCGGACGCTGGGACGGCGACACGCTCGTCGTCGACGTCACCCACCACAACGACAAGACGTGGTTCGACATGGCCGGCAACTTCCACAGCGAGGCGCTCCAGCTCGTGGAGCGCTACACCTTGATGGATGCCGACACGATCAACTACGAGGTCACCGTCACCGATCCCAAGGTGTTCACGCGGCCGTGGACGATGGCGATGCGCTTCCACCGCGTCACCGAGGAACCGCGCCTGCTCGAGTATCAGTGCCACTCCGAGGACGAGGAGGCGAGCGGCGCGTTCGAGCGCGATCCCAGGACGTGGTATCCGGGGCCGTCAGTCGCGGTGACGCTCCCACCGCAGTGGAAGGACGAAGCCCCGGCCACGCCGTGGAAGGCGCCCGCGCCGAGGGGAACCATCAAGCGCCTGCCGGACGGCAAGCCGGATCTGCAGGGCTTCTTCCTGTCCGACGCCGGAGGCGCCAACTACGGGCTGGGCAAGCACGAGCGCGACTTCCTGACGCCGGAGGGGCGTGGCGTCATCGTGGATCCGCCCGATGGGCTGCTGCCGCTGCAGGAATGGGCCAAGGCCGAGACGGTGGCCCGCAATACGCCCGAGCGCGGCTATGACGACCCGACCGCGCACTGCTTCGTGCCCGGCGTGCCACGTTCGATGTACGTGCCCGGCTACATGCAGATCCTGCAGCCGCCCGGGTACGTCGTCACCCTGCACGAGCGCATGGCGTGGCGCATCGTGCCTCTGGACGGGCGCGCCCATCTTCCTGACGGGATGCGGCTCTGGCAGGGCGACTCGACCGGGCGATGGGAGGGAGACACGCTCGTCATCGAAACCACCAACCTGAACGGCAAGGCCTGGCTCAACGAGGTCGGAGAGATCGTCAGCCATGCCGAGCGCGTCGTGGAGCGGCTGACGCCGCTCGACGCCGACACGATTCAGTACGAAGCGACCGTCCGGGATCCGCTCGTCTACACCCGCCCCTGGACGATTGCGTTTCCGATCAAGCGCCAGAAGGATGAGATGCTCGAGGTGGCGTGCCTCGAAGGCAACGACGACCTGCAGCACCTGAAAGAGATCCGTGACCAGGCCCGGGCCAAGAAGCGCCGTGGCCGTTGAGGGGAGATTCGCTCACATGAGGGCTCACTGGTTGGCCGGAATCGTGTTCGTGACGGCCGTGGCGGCCGCGCCGTCGGTGACGGCGCACCATTCCTTCTCGGCTGAATTCGACGCGAACAAGCCGCTGAAGCTCAAAGGGAAGCTCACGGAAGTGAAATGGGTAAACCCGCACTCCTGGATCTACATTGAAGTCGCGGGCAAGGACGGCAAGCCCGAGAAGTGGGCGTGGGAGACCGCCGGGATCAACAATCTCTATCGCCAGGGGTGGAAGAAAACGGACCTCGTCCTTGGCACCGTGCTGGTCATCGACGGCTTCCAGGCGAGAAGCGGCGCACGGGTGGCCAACGCCTCGACGATCACGTTGGAGAACGGCAAACGCTTGTTCGCCGGCTCACCGGCGCCGAGTGGGGGCCAGAAGTAGGCAGATCTCAACCGCGCAGCTCTGCGGGCGGCGCGGCGCGCCGCGGTCACGGCCGGCGGTCCCGCGACGCACCTTCTTTCAAGTAGACACACCTCGAGCCGCGACGCTCCGCACGGCGCGCACTTCGTTACCACTGGATCGGATGTTGCTGGCGTGAGGGGCGCCATGCCTTCACACCTCGATGAGTTCGTCGCCGAGGGCGGGACACCTGAACCTGAACGATTGGAGAGCGGGCCGCTCATCACCATTGGCCCGGCCGAGGTCGCTCGCGATCGCGTTCCTGAACCGCTGTCTCGAAACGAAGCGACGGAGGAACGACGAAGCAGGCGCCGACCTTCTCGCTGGCGATTCGCCATCCCGGTTGCCGAGTTGCGGCAGAGCGTCACGGAGGCCTGTCGCACCTCGTCGCGGCGTGCCTTCTCAGCCTTTCGCGACGGCCGACGAGCGGGCCTCCGGTTCGCAGTCGCGCTTGACACCGCCTTGACCGAACTCGGCCATCGCTGGGACGGCGTGTGGTCCCGCTCAATCGACGCCGCGCGGGCACGCGTGGTGGCGAAGCGCGAGACGATTACGAACCACGCGCACCACGGCGTCGCCATCGCGCGAGGCCGAGCTGAGCGCGCCCGCCGCTCAGTCGACACGGCGCGCCGCTTCAAGCTCGTGGCTGCGGCTCACGGTATCGCGGCTGCCAAGTGGGTCACGACCCAGGTCGAGCGCGTGTGGGCCTCCAGCTCACGAGCGTGGATGGGCGCCTCGCGATCGTTCGCGCGTCCGGTGACCGAAAGTGCCCTCGAGCATCAGGAGTTCAACGGCTTTGTCGTGTCCGTTGCGTTGACGGTTGCGGTCGTCGGATACGGCGGACTCCTGACGGGATTCTGGCGATCACCAATCGACGCTCGAGTGGATCGCGTCGCAGTTCCACCGCAGGCGCTCGAGCCACAAGCGATGGCCGCCGTCGCGGTGCCAGTGACGGTGACGGAAGACAGTTCCTTGGTTCAGGCTTCGGTGGTGACGCCTGAGGCCGTACCCACAGTCGCAACGATCGCGGCGCCGGCGGCATTCACGCCGAGCGCCCGCACGCTGACCGCACTGTGGCAGCGCCACGATACGCGCTCGCTCGACCGGGCGTTTGCGACCCTCCGGCGCGAGACCCTGGCCTTTCACAGCTGCGCGATGCGGGTCACGGATGTCGACAGCGCGGTGGCTCGATGCCAGGGCGAGGCCTCCCGCTGGACCATCGACTTTCAGCGCAGCAGGGGGCGATGGTCGATCGCCCACGTGACGACGCGTTGATCTAGCGCGACGCGAGGCTCAAGAACGAGGGGGCCGCGGGAATGCGGCCAGCTTTCTTTGCGTCCTCAGCACGTTTGAACGCCGTCAGCCACGGCGTGTCGTCGAACAGATCGTGAAAGCGCGGGTCTCCGGGCGCGAACTGCTGAATGACGCCGTTGTCATCGTGGTAGACGTTGTTCGTCGTCGCGCACTCGTTGATGGTCGGCGGCGATCGCTTCCAGTGATCCAGCGGCTGCCGTTGGAAGATGCCGGTGGAGTGCCACGGGTAGGCGAACGCAACGGAGTCGTACCAGGTCACATCGGTCAGGATCTCGTTCCCGATTCGCTTGTAGCGTTCGATCAGCTGCAGCTGGTCGCTGTATTCCGGCAGCCCGTGGCCGCCGCTGTTCGGGATGATGTTCTTGGTCCAGACCACGAGCTCGTCACCATCCCAGAATCCCTGTGACTCGCCCATCCACTGCGGAACGGCGTTCTCCGCCGGCAGGAACCCGCGGCCGTCAGTGAAGACATACCGATCCTGATTCAGCGGGTCCACGAACGACAGGGCCGCCATTGTCGGATCCGTCAAGAAGTACCGGATGGACCATCCGCTGCGCGAGAATCCGTTGGGCCGGCAATTGTCGGCCGGCCACCAATGCCGTCCTTCGAGCTCCGATTGCAGCACCTGTTCGTATCGAGGACGGTAGGCGTCGGAGACCGCGGTCCAGAAGTCGCGCACCAGCGCGTCGGGGTAGCCGGGTCCGCCCGTCCAATCGCCCGACCAGTCGGGAAGACTCGCCCGTGTGTGTCTGGTGCCGCCGTTCGCCGCTTTCAGCCACGCCGTCCACTGCTCGTCCGCCGTCTTGAAGGGATACGGGCTGCGAATGTCGACGGTCAGTCCGTTGTTCGCCTTTCCTTGCAGGCTGTCCCAGAACGCCTTGAACGACGTCCCTTTCGCCGCGGCCGCGCGCCACTGTCCCTGCCACGTCTGGCGAAACCAGTCATTCGGCGCCAGGTTGTGAAATGGATCTTTCGGGTCGACCTCCGCCTTCTTGCTGAACATGTCGCGCCACTGTGCGGCCGCGGCGATGCCGGCAAAGGGGTGGAGGGGGTCGAATCGGGATGGTGATTGCGCCGCCACGGTGACCGCAATCGACGCGACGACAAGCAGCGTAGGCGTTCTCATGGCTCAGTCGAATGTCTTGCCGTCGGCCGTGGTGAGCGACGTGTAGTTGCCGCCCTTGCTTCCATCGCGGAGGGGATTCAGTTTCACGGTGATCACATCGCCAGGTTTGAGCATTGATGGAGTCAGTCCCCGCCGGTTTTCGATCTCGATGGTCGACATCTCCACGGTCCACGACACGGTCTGTCCGTCCGGACCTTTGACGTCCAGAATCAGCATCACGTGCGGATTCCTGAACAACACCTTGCTGATCGTCCCGGTGAGCGTCACCTCTTTCGACAGGTCGAACATGGCGTGCGAGTGGTGCGCCTGCACCGTGACGTCGATGACCGGCGCCAGCAGCCCGATGACAAGTGTCGCTGGCAAGAGACGCGTCCTCATGAGTGGTCCTCCTCCGGGCGAATGCCGGAGTATAGCCTCTGCATCAGTTGGCAGAAGGCCGCTCGATCGCGTCGATAACCAGGACGTCCAGCGGTGCACGAGCCGGCTCCAACCGCAGCCCCAGCTGCTCGCGCACGGCCGCGAAGATCGATGGCTCGTCCGGCGGTGCCGGCTCCGCGGGAACGCCACCAGGCAGCTCGGGCTCACCCGGCCCAGGGCTCCATGCCAGATCCCAGTCCCACTCACCTGACAGGCCGGTCTCATCGACGACCTTCCGGCCGGCCCGCGAGCTCAAGGTGTCCGCCAAGAGTCGCATGGGCATGCTTCGCCCGGTCGATCGCCCAGGCGCGCGGTCGATACCGCAATACATGATCCCGGGGGCTCCCTTCGGTCGTGTGTCCGCGCGCGTGCCGCAGTCGAGGGGCGCCGGTCTCAGCCCGGGAGCGAGTCGACGGTCCCCCGCAGCAATAACGAGCCGATAGACCGGACGCTCCTGTCGCTCGCGACGGACGCGGATCTTGAAGCGATCTTCCAGCAGCGACTGCAGCATCGCTCGGCCCTGCGCCGGATCGTTCCCCACGGCACCACGTGCCGACACGTCGAAGCGTTCGCTGTCGAGCCACGCAGGGCCACCGACGATTTCATCGACGACGTTCTGTGCGTCGCCGCCGTACGCCAGAGTGATGAGTTGGCGCGCGGTCGCATTGACGGCTTCGAAGGCGTTGGGGCGGAACCCCGCTCGTGGCGACGAGAGCGAACGATTCGGTCTGATGGATGCCACCTCGAATTTCGTACCCTGCGCGTGGGCCGAGCCAGACGCTGTCAGAAGTGCCAACAGGAGCAACGGGATCGCCATTCGGCGGCGGCGCATCGCTGGACCTCCGCCAGATTGGACACCGCGAAAGCCGCTTTGGACCTATGATCGCCGCCTGTTCACACAGGAGGCCTCTGATGACCAGGTTGATATCGAGCGCACTCGGGATCGCAGTGTTCGCGGCCGTCGCATGCCTCGGCGTTTCCGCGCAGCAGAATCAGATGAGTTTCTTCATCACGAGCGCCGGCCCTGGCAACGGGGCCAACCTCGGTGGACTTGCCGGCGCGGATAAGCAGTGTCAAACGCTCGCCGCGGCCGCCGGCGCGGGAAACCGCACGTGGCGCGCGTATCTGAGTGCCGCGCCCGCGAACGGCGCGCCGGCGGTCAACGCGCGCGATCGCATCGGGCGGGGGCCATGGATGAATGCGAAAGGGGTCGTGGTCGCGAAGTCAGTGGCCGATCTGCACTCCGACGCCAACCAGCTCGGTGGTGAGAACTCGCTGACCGAGAAAGGCGCTCAGGTCCAGGGCAGCCAGCACGACATCCTCACCGGATCGCAGGCGGACGGAACGCTGCAGACGGGTGACGCGCCATGTGGCAACTGGAACAGCGCCGGAGAGACTGGCGGGGCCATGGTCGGCCATCACAACAAGCAAGGCGGCGGTGCGGCGCCGAACTCCTGGAACTCCGCGCACTCGTCGAGGGGCTGCTCGCAGCAGAATCTGATCTCCACGGGCGGCAACGGATATTTCTATTGCTTCGCGAACTGAAGCGCACTGCGCCGCCGGCGAGCTAGACCGGGCCCAGCCCGTCCAGTTTGTCGGCGATGATCTTCGCGACGGCGTCGAAGCCGCGGTCCTTCGGGTGCAGCTCGTTGGCCCACCACTGCCGGTAGTTCGGGCCATTCTGGAGGGCACCGCGGACGTCGACGTAGTGCACATGCTTGAAGCCGTCCGCGACGGCCGCGAGCATGGTGTTGAAGCGGCCGATCAACACCTCCATCGTGGCCGTATTGGCGTCCTGATCCGTGAACCCCTTCTGATCGAAGCCGGGGCGCAACCACGGGCCGGGAAGGAGCAGGGCGCCGCCCCAGAATCCGCGGCCATCGGGAACCGGATTGCCGTAGCCGTGCAGAAGGATAGGAATCGGAATCTTGTCGTCGATGATGTCGTGACACAGCTTCGTGATCGCCTTGATGATCGAGTCGTAGGCATTCCGCACTCGCACGTCGATGACACCGCGTACCACGTCCTCGTTGAGGCCAGGTTTCTTCGACGCAGCGTGATCGAGCAACATCTGGAACTGATCGCCGGCCACGTCGTTGCCGCCGCCTGAGAGCAGCACGGCTTTGGGACGAATCTGTCGCCGCGCGAGCTTCTCGAGAACCCTGGCGAATTCGGCGAGCTCGCCAGGCAGGTAGGCCATCGACTCGATGAGGTCGCCCGGCTTTGCCACGTGCTCGATGTCATAGCCCAGCTCGTGAAGGGCGCTGAGGACGTCTTTGCCCGGGTAGTTGAACCACGAGTCGCCCTCGGCCACGAGTGTGGCAATGCCGGCGGGACCCGCTGCGTCGACGAACTTCTTGGCGACCGCAGGAGCGCCGATGTCGAGCATCCGAACCGACCGGCTTCTAATGGCTTTCGCGCGGCGGCGCAGGGCAGCCCGGCGATCGCGCAGGATCTCTTCGGCGAGACGGTTGCCGGCAGCGTAAGCCGTGCGCGTCGAAGCGGTGGCGCGGCGCGGGCGCGACGCCTTGGTCGTTCTGCGTGGCATAGCGAGTCTCCAACGGCGGGATTCAATCGCCGTCGTCCAGTGTCTCCCTTATCAAAGCGGCGATTGTCGTCCCCGACGGCACCGCCTCGCGTTCCAGCGCCTCAACGACACCGAGTCTGTCGGAGATCGAGCGATTCTGACTTACCTTCCATTTGCCCACCAGCCGCGTGATGGAGATCTCGATTCCGACGACTGCGGCCACCATCTTTTCGATGAAGTCGGCCGGTGCGTCGGTCACTGCCCACGGGGCATCCCGCTTTCCTTCATGTTCGCGCGTCAACGCTTCTACGTTTGATCGCACCCAGGCCGGATCATCAACAAATCGAAGGACTCCGTGCACGTGGACTACCGCATAGTTCCAGGTAGGCACGACTCTCGCGTTCTCGCGCTTGCTCGGGTACCAAGACGGCGAAATGAAGCTGTTGGGGCCTTGGAAGATGACAAGCGCTGTCGCGTCACGTACGCCCTCCCGCCACAACGGGTTCGCACGAGCAATGTGGCCGTGAAGCGTTCCAGCAGCGCCCCCGGTGTCCGCAAACAAGAAGGGAATGTGGTTCGCATCCAACCCAGACTCGGTCGCGGTTACGAGCGCCCCAAGGGGGTACCGCTGTATCAAACTGCGCAGGCGCCCTGCGTCTCGTTCTTCAAAGTGTTTTGGTAAGTACACGTTCACTCCTTCGGGATCGCGCGCGTCAACACCTCGTTGCCACCCTCAAGTATCAGGACGTTGTCCTCGATGCGAATGCCGCCGAAGCCCCGCAGCTCGTCGACGCGGTTCCAAACGACGGTCTCGCGGTGTTGGCGGCGAATCTCTGGATCTTCGAGCACGTGCGGAGGGAAGTAGATCCCTGGCTCGATAGTGACGACGTGCCCAGGCTCCAGCGGCAAGTCGATTCGCAGGAACCGGAGAGCGGGCGCCTCCGAGCGTGAACGCCCAGGCAAGTACCCACCTGCGTCGCGGACACCGAGGCCAACCATGTGCCCGATGCCGTGCGGAAAAAACAGGGCGGAGGCGCCCTGCTCGACCAGATCGGCGGCATTGCCGCGCAGGAATCCAGCGTCAACAAGCCCCTGCGCGACGTCGAGCGCCGCGGCAAGATGGATGTCTCGGTATTCCACGCCGGCGCGGCATCGCTCGATGGCCGCGCGCTGTACGCGTAGCACGAGCGCGTACACGTCAGCCTGTTCCTCACTGAAAGTTCCGGACACCGGGTAGGTTCGCGTGACGTCGCAGTCATAACCACGGTATTCCGCCCCGGCATCAATCAACACGAGCTCGCCGGCGCCTAACAGGCGTTGAGTCGGAAGGTGATGAAGCACGGCCGCGTTCGAGCCAGACGCGATGATCGAGTCGTACGCGACAGTGTCTGCCCCGTGGCGAAAGAAACCAGCCTCGATCTCGATCTGCAGCCGCCGTTCGGATATGCCGG
>Ga0207648_10002727_pt1 | contig 18757 bp, 26 predicted proteins | sample KBSMisM32_FD_184310 | JGI IMG/M metagenome (GOLD analysis project Ga0207648, IMG submission 184310) | Miscanthus rhizosphere microbial communities from Kellogg Biological Station, Michigan, USA - KBS Miscanthus M3-2 (SPAdes) (version 2) | ecosystem: Host-associated > Plants > Roots >...
GGGAGATATGCTTGGTTCCTGAGGATCAGCGCAAAAAAATCGGCATATCGGCTTCTCATGCTTTGTCCAAAGTTCACTTTTGTACAGAAGAAGCTGCACGGGCATCGTTGTCAGGAGCGCGCGAACCTGCAAGTTTGGCAGCCGATACAGCCGCCGGTCGGAGTCGCATGCGCTGTCCTGCCACTCTCCTTCTTTCCGTCCTTTTCATGGGCTCCGCGTGGGCCCGGGAGGACAAAAAGACGGATGATCTGAAGTCGGCCGATCGGGATACAGGTAAGAGCATCCAAGTGCCGTCGCGAAGGCCGCCGCCTTCGGTGGCTGCAAGACTTGCGCAGAAAGCCCCCAAGAGCAGGGAAGCCGTGATCCAAAACGCGAGTGTGACCGTCGCTTTTCGCGCTGCATCCGCGTCAGCTTCTATCTGAGTGACGACGTCGCTAACCCGCCGTTCCGCGTCCTGCTGACTAAGCCCGGTCCGGGCTGCCACGACCTTTGGCGGTGTATTCGCGGTCGGTGGCCTTGAGGACTTCGCGTGAAAAGACGCGTTACTTCGCCACGCGCGGAGGGGCAACGGTTCCTAAGCACAGGATGGCAATGTCGATTCCCGCATCCTCTTTGAGATTTCTTCAATGGTCTTATGCTTCACAACACCGGTCGTTTGCTGTTCTGGCGAGCAAACGGTCGCCGCCGGGAAGCGTTCCGGGGGAACGGGGAGGACACTTCTATAGGAAGGGCTTGCCGCCAGTGACAGCAATCGTCGCGCCAGATACGTAGCTCGAAAGCGGATCGGCTAGCATGACATAGGCGGTGGCCAACTCGACGGGCTGACCGGGGCGCTGCATGGGGACCTGTTTGCCGAAGTTTTTCACGGAGTCCTCCGGCAAGGTGGATGGGATGAGCGGCGTCCAGATCGGCCCCGGCGCAACCGCATTGGCGCGAATGCCCTTTTCGGCCAACATCTGCGCCAATCCCGCGGTGAAATTGTGGATCGCACCTTTGGTCGTGGCATAAGCCAGTAGCGTCGGGTTGGGCACGTCCGAATTGATCGAGGCCGTATTGATGATGCAGCTACCCGGCTTCATGTGGCTTACCGCTGCCTTGGTAAGATAAAACATCGCGTGGATGTTTACCTTGAACGTCAGTTCCCATTCCTCGTCGCTTATGTCGTCGATCGATTTGAAGCTGGCCTGATGGGCGGCGTTGTTGACGAGGATATCTATGCCACCCAGCTCCGATACGGCCTTCGCGATGACGGCGCGGCATTGACCGGGTTCCTGTATGTCGCCGGGAAGCAGAAGGGCTTTTCTGCCGGCTTCCGTCACCAGTCGTTCGGTCTCCCGGGCGTCATCATGCTCGTTGAGATAGGAAATCAGGACATCGGCTCCCTCTCGGGCGTAAGCAATGGCAACTGCGCGGCCGATGCCACTATCGCCGCCGGTGATAACGGCCTTTTTGCCATTGAGGCGGCCGCTGCCCTTGTAAGAGATTTCGCCATGGTCCGGCGCCGGACTCATCGCGGCAGTTTTGCCGGGCATCGGCTGGCGTTGGCTTGGAAACGGAGGGCGGGGATATTGCAGCATGGCTCAACCTGCGTTCTCTTTGGTGGCAATTGCATTCAACATGAGCGTGGTACCTTCGTTCCCGCGTTGGCGCCCGGCAGGCGAGGGGCGCCTGGTTCGGAGTGCGAGGGACGGAGTGGCGTTAGCGTGCCCCATGCCGTGCGCTCATCCTCCTTACGGCAGCAATGGTAGGAAAACACCGGCATCAACCCCACGCTTGGCATTGGATCAGGACTGATCGACTAGCGTGACCTGGAGCCCAGCATCCGCGAACGCCGCTAGAATGCGCTTCGCGATTATTTTTGCCTCCTCTGGATCTAGTTTATGATCTGGATGATCCCTGAAACTATCGAGAAGGGCGGTTGCGATAATCGCGTTAGTTAGATGCTCGTCAGCCATGAATAACCTCCGTCGAGATTGCTAGCGACGACACAACGGTCGCTCAATGATTAGTTCAGCGGCCTTTCACAATACTTCGCTCATTCCTCTTCTCGTTCGACCGCCAGGCGGGATCAACGTCTATTTCTCAAGGCTGCGATCCTGTCGGAATTATCGTTGACTGCATACCGTTTGCCTCGCAATAAAACCGGTCATCTGAGCGGATCGGGAGAGCGTTAGCCGGGTAGCGCGTTATAGGGCCGATACGAAAAATCGTATCGCAAGATAGACGCCAACCGCTGTGACGAACGTGATGCCAATCGCGATGGCGGTGTTTCTGACGACGTGTCCCCAGTTCATACTCTCGGAAGCCTTTGTAAGCCGGATCCGAACTTTGCCCCATGTCGGCGAGCGCCGAACCGTTCGCACCATTTACCTATTTGCCTTTTGGATCTGTAACATCTGCGAAACCTCCAATAGCCTGTCCCTGTAAAGCTCAACACCTACACTACAGCTACGCTTTGCTATTGTTCCCTTCGATCCCTCAACCCCACGCTTTTGCTAACTTCCGCAATGATCTCATCCAATGACTGCGGAGCCGGTCCATCGACCTCTCCGAATGAGTCATTTTCGTTTGGCCGTCCCAAACGGCAGACGATGATGTTTGCCGCGGCCGCCCTCCGCGCGAACTTCCGCGCCGTGAACGCGGCCCGCCCTGTAGACACCTCTTCAACAAAGCAGACACAAATCGTGTCCGCATTCTCGATCTCCGTGTCGATCCCGGATATACGAGTGTTGAATCCTTCACGCTTCAACACGTCCGCAACGACCATCGTGATGCAATCGTCGAGCCGGCCCAAGCCCGGGACGCAGAATACCGCTTTTCCAAGTTTCCGCGCGTCAATATTCACCACTTTATCTGCGGCCGCCGCAGTGCCACTTGCCTTCGTTTTAATGGCAGTGTGGGAGCCTATATCTTCTATGACCTCCGAGACGGTCTCATGAATGTTCTCAAGCCGTTCGTCGTTTAGCCGGCCCTGCGCAGCGTCAGCCTCCGCTAATCGCAGCGCGCCTAACAATATCTCTTCGTAGTACGCAGAGACCGTTCCTTCCTTAAGGAACGTTCTTGCCTCTTCAATCGCCTCGATTGGATCACCTGTGAGCATCCGCTGGTAGGCGGCTTGCTGCGGCGTTAGTGCAGGTCGATCTCCCAACATGACGTCGATGAACTGCAATCGATCGACATGCTTGGAGAGTACGACAAGACAGAGGGTTAGTGGCGTCGACAGAAGCAGTCCTAACGGGCCCCAAAGCCAGGTCCAGAACGACGCCGCCAAGACGATCGCAACTGGCGACAGACCAGCACTTTTCCCGCAGACCACCGGCTCGACGACATGGCCTGTAAGAGGTTCGACCACGGCAAACAAAGCGATGGTCCAAAATGTCATCGTCCAGTCGCTGCCCACGGCCGCAGCCAACGCGATTGGAAGGCCGGCGGCTAGGACTGCGCCAATGTAGGGGATGAAGCGTAGGCACATTGCAAGCAAGCCCCAGAGCGGCGCACTCGGCACGCCGATAACGGCCAGTCCTACTCCAATCACCGCACCGAAAACCGCGTTGAGGGTAAGTTGTGTAATGAAGAGCCGACCAAGCCGATGCCCGGCGTCGTCCAACGCGGCCGTTGTCCGCTCAAGGTCTTCACTGCCTGCCAGTCGAATGAATCTGTCGCGCAGATCTTCGCGTTGAAAGAGGAAGAAGATCAGAAAAATTAGAACGATTCCCGTTGTCGTGAACGGTACTACAAGAGGCCGCAGCATTGCGACAAGGGCTTCTGACGCGCCGGGGTCGGGTTGGTGGACTTCTACCGGAATCGCGGTTCTCGCAGCTCTGTCTGAAAGGGTTGGCTTGTCAGGGGCAGCTTCGGGTCCTTCCGCGGACTTTAGCTCCTTGTCGAGGTCCTTGAGCATCTTCGACGCGTTCTTAAGGACACCCACGCTGCCCACCTTGTCGCGAAGAGCGTGCATTTTTTCGCCGAGGGTCGTTTGATAGCGTGGAAGATCGTTAGCCAGCTGATTAGCTTCGATCATGACCATGCTTGCCAGACTGAGTGCAATCGTCATAGCGATCGTGACCGCGCCTAGAATGGCGACCGAGCGCGGTATTTTCAATCGCTGCAGAAAGCGCACAAGGGGCGCTAGAACAAAGCTCAGCAGGACAGCGAGAGCGACGGGGACAAGTATCTCGCGCGCAAAATAAAGTGCGCCGATGATAACAGCGCCAACTAAAAGATTAGAAGAAGCAAGACCTGCGGGAATAATCACCTTTTGGTACCACTACGTTGGCACCCCAAAGCACGGTGCAATAAGAAATAATCGAGGACTAACGCAAAGGTTCCTAGTAGCTCGCGAATAGAGACGATCGCGGATATTTTGGCGGCGTCAGCTTGTGCACGTTGGTTGCGACTGTCGTTGCATGCGCGGGCGTGGCCGCGTGATCGGCCCCGATCGCAGCGCGATCTTGGGCGTCGAATATTGGGGCTGAGGACGTCGGCGCGTAACAGGACTGAGGCAACGGGTGTTTCCGAAGTTCGGCCGCCCCGTGCGTAAGGAAGTGGCCCTACGAGGCTCGAAGCCATGAGGAGCCGGGGCTGAGACGGCATCGGGAATCAGCCCTCGGGGCGATTGCCGCCGAAACGGGTTAGATGTCCGCGCGTACCAATGCGTTGGTGTCAAAAAATTACTGCGTCTATCATTCTCTGTTATGTCCGGTTGCCAACCGGGCGCGGGCTGTTGATTCAACGCGTATGCAGCTAAGGAAGCCGCAGCATGACGAAAGTGTCAGAAATTTGGAACATTCATCACGCTGGTCCGTTCTCGGAAAACAGATTCACTTTTTTCGGAGGATTACGATGAAGAATCTCGTTGCTATCGCGCTTCTGAGCACTGCGATCGTCAGTGGCGCGGCCTATGCCCAGCAGGCTCAACCTGCGGATCGCACTGCACCGGCCGCGACCGCTCCTGCCGCAAATTCCGAAAAGATGATGCTCAAGAACAACTGGCGCGCGTCCAAGCTCATGGGCCTCGACGTCTACAACGAAGCCAATGAAAAACTCGGCGACGTCAATGAGCTGATCCTGGATAAGAACGGCAAGGTCAACGCCGTGGTTATCGGAGTCGGCGGCTTTCTGGGTATGGGTGAGCACGACATCGCCGTTACCATGGACAAGCTTAAATTCATCGAGGAACCGGTCCGCACTAGTACTACTGCGCCCGCGACTACGACGCGCGAAACCACCACGGGCACTGCCACGGCGCCCGCGAACACCAGCACCACAACGACAACCACGACCGCCCGCAGCGCCAACGCGAATGACTGGACTCCCGATCATGCCGTGATGAGTGGCACCAAGGAGCAGCTTAAGTCGATGCCGCAATTCAAATACTCGGACTACAACTAAGGTAGCGGTATAATCGAATGTCAAAGGCCCCATTTCGATGGGGCCTTTTTCCTTTGAGGTTCCTGCACAAGGCCGAGAGGTACTCGCGGATCCTCGATACATCCTCAGTCAGAAACATTTGATGACCCACTGACCCTTAGATATGTTTCTCGCTGCCTGCCACGCGAGAGAAAGTATTGCAGGACTAATCCCTGCCGACCGGGCTTATCTTTTAGCCACGAGCAGTCGCCAGCACATCGTCCGGCGGATTCGGCGCCGGGCCCCCTTGCAACTTTCCACTTTATCCTGATATTTGCCGACTCTGTTCTGTCGAGGAGGGGGCGAGGGGCAGCCGCTGGACGGGTCAAGATATCGACGATCCGAAATGCATGGCGCAGCACAACTCGGCGCCGCAAGATTGCCGAGCTTACCAATCGGACCGTCGGGGGCGTCGTGTTCAAAGCCTATCAACTTAGACTTTCCTTGCGATCCAGCCGACATGTAAGCAAGCAGGCTGCCATCGCGGATCCTGCCGAACCTGAAGGGAATCCACGATCTGTCCAGTATCGGACATACGCGACGCTTAACGGTTGCCGATTCTTCCTGTTTCACCAAGGAACTTTGTCGCTTGCGACTTATTGTCAACCGAACAATGGCGGCGGAGATACGGAGGTAACATGCACGGTCTTATCTATCTTGTGGGCTTAATCGTTGTGATTCTGGCGATTCTGTCCTTCTTCGGCCTTCGCTAGCGCCATGGAGATGTCGATGGAAAAGATAACGCCGGTGGCGCAGGCGGATAGCGCGCCGCTTTTCCTGCAATGGTCGCCGATCGTGCTCGGTGCGTTGGCGGCGACTGCATTGTCATCGGTGTTGCTGACATTCGCAGTCACGATTGGCCTTGGTGTTACATCGACGGCGCCGACATGGCGCGATGCGTCCGCGGCGCTAGCGATACTGTCGGGCCTCTATTTGATCATCCAGGCCGTCCTCAGCTTCGGCTTGGGAGGTTATATCGCAGGGCGTATCAGAGCTTCGATCAGTACGGCGAGCCGGGAGGAAACCGAGCAGGCCGACGGCATCCACGGCTTAGGGGTCTGGGCACTGGCGGTCGTCATGGGAGCTGCGCTCGCCGCGCTGATCGGCGCGGCTAGTCTCAATCGGACCCCTTCGATGCGTGGGCCGGCGCAGGCCAGCGTAGCTGAGCCGCTGTTAAGCTATGAGCTGGACCGGCTGTTTCGGGCAGGTCGCCGTGCGAACAATGTCGATCTTGGCGCCGAGCGTGCCGAGGCCGGCCGCATCCTTCTCACCACCTCGAGCTACAGTGGTTTGAGCACGGACGATCGCTCCTATCTCATTCAGCAGGTCGGCGCCCTGACGGGACTTTCTGGACCCGATGCGGAACGAAGGGTCGATAACGTGATTCTCAGCGCCAAGACCGCCATTGCGCGGTCGCGGCGCAGCACCGTCATTCTCGCCTTCTCAGTCGCCACCGCCATCTTGCTTGGCGCCGTGGCGGCATGGGCCGCCGCATGCTCCGGCGGACGGCATCGTGACGGTACGCTCGTGCCGGAATGGATGGCGCGATCGAATGCGATCGGCCGACGGCGGGAAGCGGTGTTGCCGTAGGACAGATTGGGTGGAGATCGCCTGCAACCGCACAAGCGCGGGTCATCGCCCAAAATAAAAAGCCCCGCCAAAGCGGGGCCTTTTGTTTACCACCTCTGGCTTCCGTACCAGGCGTCGATTTCCTTCTTGGCCTGGTCTTTGGCATAACCATACCGTTGTTGCAAACGGCCCTCGAGCTGGTCTTGCTTGCCATCTATGACATCAAGGTCATCATCAGTAAGTTTCCCCCACTGCTCTTTGATCTTGCCCTTCATCTCCTTCCAATTACCTTCAACGCGATTCCAATCCATGGTGGTCCTCCATTTCGGTGCCCATGACGAAACGTTTTCGCTGCTGGCATAGTTCCTTCAGACCATGACACACTTGCTGATTGCGTTACGCCAGACTCGGGTGCCCGATCACAGGACCGGAGTTCAATGCTCCATCACGCCGAAGTAGCAATCGCATGATTGGCGTCTAAGGGTTGGTAGGGCGTCCTGATAACGTGGATTGTTTGTTGATGGAGGCCGCACAGCCTCATCGCCCTAGACGAGGGTAGGCCTCCTTCGCGAGGCTGCCAGCTCAGCTCCGGGCGCATTCAGAAGCCAGACATCAATAACTATACCATCGATTCCAAGCCGACTCGCAAAATCATCAGCCCAGCAATATGTTTTCGGCGCCGTCGCACGGCCGCGTAGTCCCGAGCGCATTAGGAACATTGCCTAGTATTCCCACGTTGAGAGTCGTCCGTCTGCCCGACCGACGCGAGTATGCAACCGCAATGGCGACTCTAGTCACGCGCAACCAATTCAATGTCACGCCGCAAGGCGTGGTGCATAAGCCGACGGAGGCCGCCTTCATCCCTAGTCCTGGCGACCCACTTTTAGGAACGATGCGGTTAGGCCAGCTAGTCAACCAGCAGCCTAACGGACGGGAATATCGCGTCGAGGACGTTCAGAGGATTATGGGGGAACTTTGGGAAGAGTTTGTTGCCAGCAACCCGGAAATATTCAACACGAACTCAGCGTCCAGCTAATCGTTTGGCGGCGCGCTCGAGGGAGGAGAAGGAAGACAAATGGGGTTCTTGGGGCGGGTTTTGAAAACCGCCGTATCAGGCTTTCTGGCCAACGATGCCTTGAGCCGGGAGCTTCCATTGCCTTCTAGGCGGCCACATCGCTGGCGCCCGTGCTTCTCATCGTCGTTGCCATCGCAGGCCTGGCTTTCGGGCAGGATGCCGCCCGTGCCGTGATCAGTGCGGAGCTCGGCCGGCTGCTGGGGCCGCCGGGCGGCGATTTCATCAATTCGATCCTGGAGCGGTCGAGCGATCCGACCTCGGGGGCGACCGCGACGCTCGTCAGCGTCGTGGCGGTGCTGCGGCGTCCGGTGTGTTCGGAGAGATGCGCACCGCGCTGAATACGACATTAAAACAAGCCAAGCCGAGTGACGAGCCGATCTTCTCATTGATCCGAAGCCGCACAGATTTTCCTGTTCGGCGCCGAACTGACGAAGGCGATCGACGACGAGCGCAGCCTGGCGGACGCGCGAGGAACAATTGAACACCGCGTGAGTTCGCTTTCACACATGAGCACGAAATCACAGGGTGGCAACGACATGACGCGATCCGTTGAGGAGCTAAGACGTGACTCCGAGCAAAGCCGCGCGCAACTCACGGCGACCGTCGATCGGTTGAGGGAACAGATCACCGACACCGCGGAGGACATCCGCTACAAGGTCTCGCCCGACGGCATCAAGGCCGAGGTGTCCGGGTACATCAGTCAAAAGACCCATGGCTGGCTTGATGCGCTGAAGCAGCAAGCCATGGACAATCCGATGCAGGCGATTGCCGCGGGCACCGCCATTGCCGTGCCCGTGCTGCGGCTGGCACGCGGGTTCCCGCTGCCACTCTTGATGATCGGCGCAGGACTAGCCCTGAGTTCGAAGACCGTTCGCGACCGCGCGGCGGAAGCGGCCGCGCCCGGCGTCGAGAAGGCCAGGGAAGTGATGGGTGAGACAACCGCCCGTGCGCAGTCCCTCGGCGACGGCGTGCGGAGGGCGATTTCCGACGCCAAGCGCCAGGCGGCCGGAACGGCCAGCGAAGCTCAGGATACCACTTCTAGAATAGCGGACGCCGCTGGTGAAACGGCGAGTCTGAAAGACCGCGCAGCGCAGACCGTCGATGCCGTCACCAGCAAGTTCAGCGCCGGCATGAATGCAGCTTCGGAAAAGGCAAAACAGACGATCGAGCGGGCTCGCTCCACGGCGAACGACGCTCCCGCGGCGGCAAGCAAGTTAATCCGAGACAATGCCGCGTTGATCGGCGGTCTGGGAGTGGCAATCGGCGCGATCCTTGCCGCTTCACTTCCCACTACGAGGGCCGAAACGGGCGTCATGGGCAAAGCCAGCGACCGCGTGAAGCGCGCCACCAGCACGGCTACTCAGTCCGGATTTGAGGCGGCCAAGGAAACGGTGCTCTCGGCTGCGGACGCCGCGGCAAAAAGCGTTGCTCAGTCCGACCTCGGCAAGCACGCAAGCCGGATCACTGAGGACGTGACCGAAAGACTCAAAGAAGTGGCCGACGACGTCGTAACGACGGCTTTCGATCCCTCCCGCAACCCGCACAGCTGAAAGAGACCGCCATGAGCGAGTTCGACCTTAACACCCGCAAAACGAATTTTTCGCAGAACCAGACTAGGAACCCGTCCCAGAGCCTAAAGGACCAGGCTGCGGATGCTAGCGCAGAGATGAAGCAGCGAGCTGGCGATGCACTGAGGGCGTCGACTGACGTCGCGCGTGACAAATTCAAGGAAGCGGCCGATGCGGCCAAGGACGTCGCGGCGGGGGCGGCGGATCGCTTCCAGGATCAGGCGAGCGAAAAACAGCGCACGGGTGCGGATTTCGTCGGCCGGCTCGCTGGCAATATCCGGGATGCAGCGCGCGCGTTTGAGAACGACGCACCGTTTGCGTCGCGCAGCATCAATTCTGCGGCCGAATATGTCGACGAGGCCGCCGACAAGATCCGCAACGGAAGCATCCGCGATGTCATCGACGGAGCGACCGATTTCGCGAAGCGGCAACCGGCAGCCTTTCTCGGGCTATCGGTGCTAGCAGGTTTCGCTGCTGTCCGTTTCCTGAAGGCGTCCGGAAGTCAGACATCCACCTCCACATCGGATCGCGGCGGAGCGTCATGAACACCAAAACTGATCTTCAGACGATCTCAAATCTCCTCGGCGATGCGCTTTCGCAATTCGCTAAACTGTTTCAAAACGAGGTCGAGCTCGCCAGGGCCGAACTCGGCGAGAAGGTTCAGCAAATCGGTGGCGCCGTCGGTCTTTTCGCGGCCGGCGCCATCCTCGTGATCCCCGCGATCGTCATGGCCCTGTTTGCGCTTTCAGCGGCCTTGATCGCGGGCGGATTGTCACAGCCGGTCTCCTATCTGATCTCAGCGATCGTTGCCGGGGTCCTTGCGGCCGTGTTGTTTACGGTCGGAATGAATCGACTGGATGCACGCAATCTGGCGCCGCGTGAAACGCTGCGCCAGCTCGAGAAAGACAAGAACACCGTGAAGGGAATGGTGCGATGAGCGGAACACCTAGTAGCTTTGTAGACGGTCTGACGGCTGCTGTCCGCGAGAACCCGCTTGCCGCGGCCCTGATCGGGGGCGGCGCGCTGTGGTTGCTTATTGGCAATGACAAGCTGAAGAACGCGGCAAGTTCGCTCACGACCGCTGCCGCGCCGCTCGCCGACGCAGGCATGCGCGGTCAACGCGCCGCTGCCTCCAAGTTTGAGGACGGTTACAATTCCGTCCGGGATCGCACTTCACGAATGCAGGACGAAGCCTCGCGAGGCTTCGGTGAGACGGTGCGCAACGCCAAAAGCGCGGCTTCCGATGCCATGTCAGATGTAGCGGATACGATGAGCGATCGGTTCGACGAAGGCGTAACCGGTGCACGCGAGGTGTGGGAACGGCTGGGCCGGGCGGTTCCCAAGCGGGAAACCCTGGCGCAGGCGCATTCCTCGCTTTCCGATCTCCTTGAAAGACAGCCATTGGTTCTCGGAGCCGTCGGCCTTGCGATCGGCGCCACGGTGGCCGGCGCGCTGGCTAAGTCCCGTCTTGAAGACGGGTGGGTCGGCGATCTCAGCGACAGCCTTAAGGCGGATTTGAGTACCCGCGCCGGGGCCGTTTCGCAAAGTGTCAGGGAGGCCTCCGACACGCTGAAGGCCGAATTCGAAGATGCCGGCGCTGAATACGTCGATCGCGTTAAACAGGCGGGCCGGGATGCGATGGACGCAGCGCGAGAGAAAGTAGGATCGTAAGAAAACTCTGTCGTCGTCGCCTTTGCGTCACCGGCCGAAGAAACGCCGTTCGGGGCCTCGTCGGAGTGAAGGTAGGAGGATGATGGTTGTCAAAAAACACGGCGTAATCATCGAGACGCCGACGGAAGCCCGCCAGGCTGAACCGGGTCCATCGGTGCCGTTGCTGCTTGTTGTTGGTCGTCTCGTTCGTGTTTTTTCCGTACCTAACGCCTCGCTAGCCGGCCTGGGCTAAAACGCTTGAACGGCCCCAGCGCTGTAGCTGGGGCCGTTCGTATTCGTATTTGGTCGCTAGGTTATGCGGCTTTCGCGAGGTTATGCGGCTTTCGCGGTCTCGGCGTGCTGGTTGACCTCGGATTCTGCGAGCTGACTCAGGGCACTGTCCGTTGCTTTCTCTTCCTTAAGGGTTGCATCGAGCAACGTCACCGCATCGGCGTAGCCCAATTCGGTAGCCCAGGTCTTGAGGGTACCATAACGCGAAATTTCGTAATGTTCGACGGCCTGTGCGGCGGCGAGCAGACCAGCGTCAAGGGCAGGCATACCCTTGTACTCGTCCATAACTTCCTTGCCTTCTTCGATAATTCCCATAATGGCGTCGCAGGTCTTGCCCTTCGGCGTTTCGTCGATTGACGCGAATACCTGCTCCAGCCGCTCGACCTGGCCATCGGTTTCGGCCATGTGCTTTTCAAACGCAGCCTTAAGCTTCGGCGACTGCGCGGCTTTGGCCATTTTCGGCAAGGCGGACAGGATCTTCTTCTCGGCGAAGTAGATATCCTTCAGTGTATCAAGAAACAGATCTTTCAGTTCTTTCTCTCTAGCCATAGGACTCTCCAGGTTAAATTGCTGGTACCAAACAAGATTGCCGTTGAGTTGTTCCTAGCCGAAACCACTTTGTTCTCCGCAGAACAGTCATCATAGGGTTTAGAAGCGCAACATTCCGAACATGAAAAGTAGGGCGACCGTGATCAAGGCCGAAAGCATGAGCGATCCAAGACAGCCCAACCGGTTCGAAAAGAAGAAAAACATTCCTCGCCACGCCTCTCTGCCGAGCACTAACCACCGGGGCGCAGCACAACCTTGATGACGCCGTCTTCCTTGTCGCGAAACTTCATGTACATAGCCGGCGCGTCTTCGAGGCTCGCGGGATGTGTAACAACGAAGCTCGGGTCGATATCACCAGCTTGGATAAGTTTCAGAAGCGGCTGGGTGTAGGCCTGGACGTGAGTTTGACCGGTCTTGATGGTGAGACCCTTGTTCATCGCGGCACCCAACGGAATTTTGTCGCCCATGCCAACGTAAACCCCGGGTATGGAAACTGTGCCGGCCTTGCGACAGCACATGATTGCCTCGCGGAGGACGTGAACGCGGTCCGTCGCCAAAAACGTCGCTGCCTTGACCTTATCGAGAACTGCGTCGGCCGCGCCGTGACCGGACGCTTCGCAACCAACCGCATCAATGCAGCTATCCGGACCACGCTTATTGGTTCGTCTCATGAGCTCGTCGTGGACGTCCGTCTTCGAGAAATCGATCGTTTCAGCGCCGCCGGCCTCCGCCATGGCCAATCGCTCGGGCACCTCGTCAATCGCGATGACGCGGCCAGCGCCCAGGATCAAGGCGGAGCGGATCGCGAACTGCCCTACAGGACCGCAGCCCCAGATCGCCACGGTATCGCCTGGCTCAATCTGTGCGTTGACCGCGGCCATGTAGCCGGTCGGGAAGATATCTGACAGAAATAGCGCCTGCTCGTCGGTTATGTTTTCCGGCACCTTGATCGGGCCCACATCGGCCATCGGGACGCGCAGATATTCGGCCTGGCCGCCCGCGTATCCGCCTAGCATGTGGCTGAAGCCGAACAGCCCGGCAGGCGATTGTCCCATGGCTTTGGCTGCCATTTCGGCGTTCGGATTGGTGCGGTCGCAGCACGAAAACAGACCCTTCTGACAGAACCAGCATTGACCGCAGCTGATAGTGAATGGAACGACGACTCGATCACCGATCTTCAGGTTCGTGACTTCGGAGCCAAGTTCGATAACCTCGCCCATATTCTCATGCCCGAGAATATCCCCGCTCTCCATGGTGGGCTGATAGCCGTCAAACAGATGAAGGTCGGAACCACAGATCGCACAGGCGGTGATCTTGATGACGGCATCGCGGGGGTGCTGGATTTTGGGGTCGGGAACGGTGTCTACCCGAACGTCGCCTTTTCCGTGCCAGCACAGCGCGCGCATTCCGTTCTCCTTCATGGATCGGCATGCACTCACGAGTCCATGTCGTCGGAGCGCAACAGCCGCAGGATGGATACGTTCCAAAATATCCTCGCGTCCGTTACACTTGGGTATCCTCATCTCGATCCAAAGTGTTGTTGCGCCAAATTTGGAACCGCTCGCGATGTCGCCCATTGAGAAGGTGAATGAGGGCTCGCGATGCTGTGGTCGATTGCAAGAGATGCTGCGGGAAATTGGTCGAACCACAAGGATGCCAGGCAGGGCGCTGCGCTGGCTTATTATTCTGTCTTCTCCATAGGTCCTATAGTCGTCATCGCAATCGCAGTCGCCGGCCGTTTTTTCGGCCGTGAGGCGGTGAGCGGGCAAGTTGCTGCTTCAATCAAGTGACATGCTGGGCGACTCCGGCGCCAAAGCCGTCCAAGCCATGCTGGCGGACGCCAGCCGGCCCCGAGAAGGCATGCTGGCGACTTTCCTAGGAATCGGAACGCTCCTATTTGCAGCCATCGGAGTCGTGGTTCAGCTCAAGGACGCGTTAAACACCGTTTGGGAAGTCCAGGAGCAACCCGGCCAAGGCGTCTGGCAATTCATGCGCAGCTACGTTGTGTCGTTGGCCGCCGTCTTGGGGCTTGGCTTTCTTCTACTCGTGTCGCTGGTTGTGACGGCGGGTCTAGCCGCCGTTGGAAAATATGCCGCTCCCTATATGCAGGAGTGGGTCTTGCACCTCATCAGCATCCTGGTCTCGCTGTCCGTGATTTCTCTGCTGTTTGCCATGATGTTCAAGTGGCTCCCGGATGCGGAGGTCAATTGGCATGACGTCTGGCTCGGCCCCCGTCATCACAGCCGTATTGTTTGAAATCGGGAAGGCGGCGATAGGGTTTTATATCGGTAAGCAAGGCCTGGAGTCGACCTACGGTGCCGCCGCCTCAATCATCGTTGTATTAATCTGGGTGTACTACACCTCCCAGATCATTCTCATGGGTGCTGAGGTCACCCGAGCTTTTGCCAGGTGCCGGGGCTCGATCAATAGGCGAGATGCCGACAGGCCGCCAACGGTTGGGGACGCCACCGCGCGAGCACATTAAGACAGAAGTGAACCTTGCACGTTCTTGCGCGTTCTTCCTGAGGAGGCGTATGCGGTTTTCCGGTTACATATTCGATGTCGAAGGCACGCTTATGGACAGCGTGCAGCAGAACCTGCTGAGCCTTCAGGTGTGTCTGGCTGACTTCGGCATCAGCATTCCCTATGAGCTCCTGCAACTCTATTCCGGACTGGACGGCGACCAAACCCTTCAGCTCGTAGCCCCAGATCTAAATGCGCCTGAGCGGCAGGTGGTACTGGAAGCCCAAGGAAGAATGTACGAAGCCAAATACTTGGGGAGCGTTAAGGCATTTGCCGGTGTGCGGGATGTATTCGGGGCCCTAAGGGAGGGCGGCGGCAGGATCGCGCTCGCTAGGGACTGCAAGGGCCCTGAGCTCAGCCATTACCGCTCGCTACTGAATGTCGATGACCTCATCGATGCCATGGCATGCGGGGACGACGTCGAACATGGCAAGCCGGATCCACGACTGATCGGGCTCGCGCTTGGAAAGCTCGGGATTTCCGCCGGGCAAGCCGTCATGATCGGAGACACTCCTTATGACGCCGAGGCCGCGAGCGGAGCGGGCACTGCAGCCGCTGGGCTTCTTACGGGTGGGTTTGCCAAACAAGCGCTGCTGGAGGCCGGCTGTTTCGTTGTTGCGAATGAGCTGCGTGAACTACCGGCGGGCTTAGAAGCAGGTCAAAGAAGTCGCCTGTCACGGGATGAGGTTTAGAAAGCGGCCAGCTGGTTACGGATTCCAGCAACGGAACTCAAGCTGACTACGGAGGTTGATGACGACAAATGCTGCGAGCTGAAATTACACCAACGCAGCGGATTGGGCGCAGAGGCGAAGGAGTTGTAGGTCGGAGAGGCAAAACGATGGGGCAGTCCTTGCGGGTTTCTCGCGAGAAGCCGGAGCAGTGCAAGGCGAAGCCGACAGGGATCGCCAAAGTGTTTGGCGATGTGGCAAACAGGACGTCGCAGGCTGCGGGCCGCGCCTCGACGTTCATCGCAGCCGCCTGCGTGGTGATAGTTTGGGCCGTTACTGGGCCTTTGTTCGGCTATTCCGACACTTGGCAGCTTGTCATCAATACGGGCACCACGATTGTCACATTCTTGATGGTGTTCTTGATTCAAAATTCCCAGAACCGCGACAGCGCCGCGATCCAGGTCAAGCTGGATGAACTAATCCGCGTCAGCGCGGCTCGTAATTCCTTCGTTGGAATTGAACATCTGACAAATGACGAACTCGAGGAAATTCGGACCAAGTGCGAGACCCGCGCGCAGGCAGAAAAAAACGCCCAGGTTTCCGTTGAGAAGGCTGGCGAAAAGGCGAGGCGGGCGGCCGACAGAGCGGTAGGATCGTGACTACGCTAATCCGCAGCGGGACGAACGCGAGATACTCCGATACGGCCACGCGTAACATCGAATCCATTTTGAAACTGGAGAAAGAGGACCAGCGGGAGTTATCGCCCTACCATCGTGTGTCGCACGCAATCGGTTGGTTCGTCGGCACCGTGTATTTCGTGGTGTTCGAATGCGCAATTGTTCTTGGCTGGATCGCGTTCAATGTTGGTCTAGCGCCGGCGCATTGGACTTTCGACCCGCATCCGTTCCCATTGTTAGCCGTCGTACTTGGATTAGAGGCTGTTCTGCTGACGTCCTTCGTCCTGATACGGCAGAATGCAATCGACCGTATATCCGAAAGACGCAATCATCTCGACCTTCAGATCAATCTGCTGGCAGAGGAAGAGGCGACGAAGGTTCTCAGAATGCTCGGGGAGATCGCGGCTCGTCTGAATCTGCCCGTTCGTGATCCAGACCACAAGGATCTCTCACAAGATACGCACGTTGAATCCATCGCCCGCGATCTTCGCGCTCGCGAGAAGAAGGAAGCCGAATGAGCACCGCGCCATCCGCAGGTCGAGGCCGCCTCGATGTGCGGGTGGTTCATCAATTCAGCAATCCGAGGGGCCCTGACGTCTTGATGGGTGAGAGCACTCTCGTGACAGTGTTGGGCGGGCCTGCGGCCGCATTGACGTCGCTGGCTGGATGAAAGGCGCGGCCTCGCCGGCGGCTGGCCAGTACATTATGGCAGCTCTCGATTGCATGATCATCGACGGGGGACCTGGGGGCTGACCGCCGCGGTCTACCTTGCGCGCTATCACCGCCGGGTCGCGATATTCGACGACGAGGAAAGCCGCGCGGCCTGGATCCCAAAGAGCCGAAACTATCCCGGCTTTCCCACCGGCATTTCGGGCGAGGAACTTCTCGATTTGCTCCGAGAGCAGGCCGGTCGGTTCGAGGTCGAGGTCATTCACTCCCGCGTTGTTTCGTTAAAGCGGACAGAAGAGGGCTTCAGCGCAACGTATGCCGGAGGAGCGACGCGAGCCCGCAAAGTGCTGCTCGCGACGGGCATCGTCGACAGGGCGCCGGCGATGGACGATTTGGATCAGGCGGTTTCGGCCGGATCGATCCGATATTGTCCCGTTTGCGATGGATACGAGGCGACCGATCGTCGCGCCGTTTTGGGATCGGGAACCGACGCTTCCACGAAGCGAAATTCATCCGAAGCTTTTCGAGGCAGGTTACCTTGCTTCAGCCAGGGGCACCCGTTGCAGAAAGCGGAGGCCACGGATCTGGCCGCTTCAGGCATTGAAATTCTCCAGCCGATCGGCGCGCTGCGCAAATCGCCGGACGGAATCCGGGTGGAAATTAACGGCAAAGGGTCCGTGGATTTCGAAATTGTCTACCCGGCATTGGGGTGCGATGCCCGTTCGCAGCTCGCATCCGATCTAGGCGCCGAGACGACAGAAGTCGGTTGCCTGAAGGTTGACGAGCACCAGCGAACGACCGTCCACGGATTATACGCCGCGGGCGACGTCGTCTCCGATCTGCACCAGATTACTGTGGCCACGGCTCATGCCGCGGTTGCCGCAACGCACAGGCACAGAACACTGCCGCCGAACCCGCGCTGATAGCTTTAGCCCGTGGATTTCTTCTTGGCTTTTTTACCCTTCTTGGCTTTCTTCTTCGCGGGCATTACCTTCTTAGCTGCCTTCTTGGCCTTCTTCGCTACCGATTTGGCCGCCCTGTTCACCCTGGATGCAACTCGGCTATAGGTCGATCTCTTAGCCATTGGGTTTCCTCTAACGTTTCGATTTTTTGGATGACTTCTTTTTAACCTTCTTGGTCGCCCTCTTGGGCATTGCTTTCTTCGCAGATTTTTTTGCCTTTTTCGTCACCTTCTTGACAGCTTTTTTGGTGGTTTTCTTCGGCGGCCTGGCTGCTTTGGCGACCCTCGTAGCCACATTCTTTGCCGGGGCGCGTTTGGCGACGGCCTTCACGGCCTTCCTCGCGACAGCCTTGACCGCGCTCTCCGCGAGTGCTCCCGCAGCTGCGGCAGCCAGATCGGTCATCTGCTCAATGACGGGCTTCTTAGCCTCAGTCTGCCCATCTCCACCCTTCGTCTGGTCAGTTTTCTCGGTATCCATGGGCACTCTCCGCTGAGTCTGTATCACCGTAGCTCGCTTCGGCTTCGGAAGGACGGCGTAACCTGTGGATAGATCGATGGCCTGCCTTCCATAAAATGCGCTTCTCTGTCCGGCCCCAGGGAACGTATTGAAGGTGAGAGTGCCAAGCTCCGACGCCCGCACCGCACCGATCCTTCTGATCTTCAGCCGAGACGAAGTTCGCCCCATGCCAATGCTCGGCGGGTGACCGAGTTCCTTTCCGCGCTCCCGTTACTTCCCGAGGAGCTACAAATGCCGCCCCGACGGCGGGCGACATACGAGCGACAGGCACCTGTTGCGTTGTAAATCGGGTAAGCTCCGAATGCACGCCTCGCTCTCGGAGCGAACGATGTGACGTGGTCGTAATCGGGGGCGGGGATTGCCGCTATTTCCACCGCGAGCTCGCGGCCGCCATGCAGTATTCGATACAGGGGCTCAATTGCGAGGATCCGGACCGCAAGGACCTGCTGATGGACATCGGCACCGAGGAACTCAGTCATCTTGAAATCGTCGGCACGCTAGCGCGAATGCATCTCAAACCGATGAAGTGTGACCGTCAGGCCGCCGAAGCCGATCCGCTGATCGCGATTGCCGGAGGCGGCGGGGTAAACCTGTTCAATTCGCAAGGTAACGCCTGGACCGCCGATTACCT